>Ga0190274_10001569_pt1 | contig 13368 bp, 11 predicted proteins | sample Popmic531T_FD_133002 | JGI IMG/M metagenome (GOLD analysis project Ga0190274, IMG submission 133002) | Populus adjacent soil microbial communities from riparian zone of Yellowstone River, Montana, USA - 531 T | ecosystem: Environmental > Terrestrial > Soil > Riparian zone | place: USA: Montana...
GCCTGGGGCGGCCCCGGCGACGACAGCGTCAACGGCGGCGCCGGCTTCGACTGGCTCTGGGCAGGCTGGGGCGCCGACACCCTCTCGGGCGGCGAGGGGAACGACCGCCTGTTCGCGGCGGCCGACGACAACGCCGCCGACACGCTCAACTGCGGCGAGCACGCCGACGATCGCGACCGCGCCGTCCTGAGGCCAGGCGACACGGCGGTGGATTGCGAGTTCGTCCGGACTCTCGCGAACTAGCGAGAGACGTGCACTGACCGGAGGCGGGGCCCCGATGCCTGACGGGCCCCGCTCCGGGCAACCGGCACACGCTCGGCACCCTCCGGTCACCATGGGCGCGCTCTTCGGCGTTAGCGTCCAAAGCGGGTGGTGGCCCGGGGTGGCCCCTCGGACAGGGCGGAGCCGGGCCCGTCCGGAACGTCCGTGTCAGGCGGCCGGGGCGGCGACGGAGTCGAGCGCGCTGCGCAGGGACGCGACGAAGTCGCGGAGGCCTTCGGGCCCCGATTCGTCGGCGACCTGGATCGGGCGGCTCCCGACGACGATGCCGTCGGCGAGCGTTGCCACATCGGCGGCCTGCTCCGCGGTGGAGATGCCGAAGCCCGCGAGGAGCTCCCGGTCGGTCAGCGCCCTCGCCCGCTGCACGAGGCCTGCGAGCTGCGAGGACACGGCGTTCCGCGTCCCCGTGGTGCCGGTCAGGGACACGAGGTACAGCCAGCCGTCGGTGCGCTCAGCGGCGCTCCGGATCCGTTCGTCGGTCGACGTGGGGGCGACGAGCTGCACGCGCGGGATCTCGGGTGCGGCTTCCAGTGGGAGATCCGCGACGATCAGGCTCGTCGCGCCCGCCGCGCGGGCGTCCTCCCAGAAGCGCTCGTAGCCGTAGGCCTCGAGGATCGAGGCATAGGTCATCGGGACGAGCGGCAGGTCGGGGCCGACGCGGCTGCGCGTCTCGGCGAGGCACTCCAGGCACTCCCGCGTGCGCATCCCGCGGGCGAGCGCGCGCTCGCCGGCCTGGCGGATCACCGGCCCGTCGGCGAGCGGGTCGGAGAAGGGGAAGCCGATCTCGATCAGGTCGGCGCCGCCGGCCACCGCCGCCTCGACGAGCTCCGGCGTCTCGGGGAACGCCATCAGGTAGACGCAGAGCTTCTTGCTCACGCGTCGTGTCCGAGGACGACTGCGAGGTCCTTGTCGCCGCGCCCCGAGAGGCAGACGACGACCAGCTCGGCGTCTAGCTCGAGCGCCCTCGCGAGCGCGTGGGACGGCTCGAGCGCTGGGATGATGCCCTCGCGCTCGGCCAGGAGGTGGAGCGCGGCGAGCGCCTCCTCATCCGTCGCCGGGAGGTACTCCGCCCGTCCGGTGTCGCGGAGGAACGCGTGCTCGGGGCCGACGCCCGGATAGTCCAGGCCGGCCGAGATGGAATGGGCGTCCGCGATCTGGCCGTCGTCGTCGGCCAGGATCGAGGAGCGTGCCCCGTGGAGGACGCCCGGCCGGCCCGCTCCCAGGCTGGCCGCACCGGCCGCCTCGACGCCGACCAGGCGGACGTCCTCGTCCGCGATGAAGCCGGCGAACATCCCGATCGCATTCGAGCCGCCTCCGACACAGGCGACGACCGCGTCCGGGAGCCGCCCCTCGGCCTCGAGGATCTGCTCGCGGGCCTCACGCCCGATGACCGACTGGAGCTCGCGCACGAGCTCGGGGTACGGGTGCGGCCCGACGCAGGAGCCGATCAGGTAGTGCGTCGTCTCGACGTTCGTGATCCAGTCGCGAATCGCTTCGCTCGTCGCCTCCTTGAGGGTGCGTGTCCCGAACTCGACCGCGCGCACCTCGGCGCCCAGCAGGCCCATGCGCTCGACGTTGGGCTTCTGGCGCTCCATGTCCTCGGCGCCCATGTAGACGACGCACTCCAGGCCAAACCGGGCACAGACCGTCGCCGAAGCCACGCCGTGCTGGCCCGCGCCGGTCTCGGCAACGATGCGCTGCTTGCCGAGTCGGCGGGCGACGAGCGCCTGCCCGACGGCGTTGTTGATCTTGTGCGCGCCCGTGTGGCAGAGGTCCTCGCGCTTGAGGTAGACGCGCTGCTCGCCGGGCAGCCGCTCGGCGAGGTAGAGCGGCGTCGGCCGGCCCACGTAGGTGGACTGCAGCGCCTCCAGCTCGGCGCGAAAGCCGGCGTCCTTTCTGATCTCCGCCCAGCCGCGCTCCAGCTCCTCGAGCGCGGGCATAAGTGTCTCGGGGACGTACTGGCCGCCGTAGTCGCCGAATGTGCCGCGCAGGATCACGCTCACGAGCGGACCGCCTCGCGCGTGCGCACGGCGTCGACGAAAGCGCGGATGCGGTCGTGATCCTTGACGCCCGGGGCGAGCTCGAGGCTCCGGCTCGCGTCGACGCACCAGGGCTGGACGGCATCGATGCCCGCCCGCACGTTCTCAGGCCCCAGGCCGCCGGCGAGGACGACGCGGCCCTCGACCTGCGCGGCGCGCTCCCAGTGGCGCGCGTCCATGCTCAGCCACGGGAGGTCGAGCACGGAGGCGACGGCCTCTCCGCTCCGGAGCAGGACGCCGTCCCGAGCGCGGTGGCCGTCCTCCTCGGGGTAGAGCTGCGCCAGGTCGGTGTCGACGTCCTCGGCTTCGCCGACGAAGACGCCGACCGAGAGCATCGTGTTCGGCACCGGAAGCGGAGCCGCGGCGCGCCGAGGGCTCTCGGCCAGGATGAAGCCGGCCAGGTCGGCCCCGGCCTCCGCGGCCGCGGCGACGTCCTCCTCGCGCGTGAGGCCGCACACCTTCACGAGCGGACGGGCGATGAGCTCGGCAAGCGTCGCGCCGGGATCGTCGGCCCGCATGAGCGTCGAGCCGACGAGGATCGCGTCTGCTCCCGCGAGCTCGGCCTCGGCGCCTTGGGCGCGGTTTCCGATCGCGCTCTCGGCCACGATGACGCGGTCACGCGGAGCCTTGGCGACCAGCTCGAGCTGGGCGCCGCGGTCGATGGCGAACGTCCCCAGGTCGCGTGCGTTGATCCCGATCAGGTCCGCGCCGAGCGCGACGGCGCGCTCGAGCTCGTCCGCATCGTGAGCCTCGACGAGGAGGTCGAGGCCGAGCGTGCGGCCGGCCTCGAGCAAGAGGCGCGCCTGCTCGTCGTCCAGGTCGCGGAGGAGGAGCAGGGCTGCGTCGGCACCGGCGATGCGCGCCTGGAGCAGGTCTCCCTGGTCGTCGAAGAAGCCCTTGGCGAGGAGCGGGACGTCGGTCGCGGCCCGCGCGGCTTCGAGATCGGCGAAGGAGCCGCCGAAGCGCTCGTCGACGAGGATCGACACGGCGGCCGCACCGCTCTCGCCGAAGGCGCGGGCGAGCGCGGGGGCGTCGGCGTCGGGCCGCAGGTCGCCCGCCGACGGCGAGCGCCGCTTCACCTCGGCGATGGCGCGGAGGCCGGGCTCGGCCAGCGCGTCCCGGAACCTGCCCATCAGGCAGCCCGCCTGTCGCAATCGGCCACGCCCGGGGTCTGACCCCGGTCGTGTCCGCAAGGGACGACGATTCCGGCGAAAGGCTGTGGATGCACGATGGGACACGCCCGGCCCTCGAGGCGGCACGGTTGCGCGGAGACCTTGCTCACAGCCGTCCCGATCGGCGAGTGAAAGGGGTCAGACCCCGGGCATGGCTCACGTGGGACACGACCTCCTGCTGGCTGAACGCGACGAGGGCTTCCAGGCGCTCTCCGGCAGTGCCCGAGTCGACAGCCTCCGTGGCGAGGCGGTAGCCCTCCTCGAGGCTGGTCGCGTGGCCGCCGGCCGCGATCGCGCCCGCCGCGTTGAGGAGCACGGCCTCGCGCTTCGCGCCGGGCGCCCCGGCGAAGATCTCGCGTACGACCGCGGCGTTCTCCTCGGGCGTCCCGCCCGCGAGGTCGGCAGACGAGCAGCGCGGGACCCCGAAGTCGGCCGGGTCGATCTCCCGCTGCTCGATACGGCCGTCGGTCACCTCGCAGACGAGGTTCGGCCCCGCCGGCGAGAGCTCGTCGATCCCGCCGGCGCCGTGGACGACGAACGCGCGGCGTGCGCCGAGGCGGGCCAGGACGGAGGCGATCGTCTCCACGAGCTCGGGAGCGTAGACGCCGACGACCTGCGCCCGGGCCCCTGCCGGGTTCGTCAGCGGGCCGAGCACGTTGAAGACCGTGCGCGTGGCGAGCTCGCGTCGCACCGGGGCGGCGTGGCGCATGGCCGGGTGGTGCGCCTGGGCAAAGAGGAAGCCGAAGCCGAGCTCGTCGATCGAGCGCTCGATCTGCGGCGGGGTGAGCTCGAGCTTGAAGCCGAGCGCCTCGAGGACGTCGGCGGAGCCCGACGCGGAGGAGACCGCGCGGTTGCCGTGCTTGGCCACGCCGGCGCCTGCTGCCGCGGCCACGAGCGCCGCCGCGGTGGAGATGTTGAACGTGCGCGCGCCGTCGCCGCCGGTCCCCGCGGTGTCGACGAGGTCCGAGCGCTTCGGCCGCACCGAGAGGACGTGCTCGCGCATGGCCTCGGCGCAGCCGGCGATCTCGTCCGGAGTCTCGCCCTTGAGGCGCAGCGCAACGAGGAAGCCGCCCATCTGCGCCGGCGTCGCCTCGCCGCCCATGATCTGGTTCATGACCTCGCGCGCCTCGGCCCGGGCGAGGTCGTGCCCGTCCAGCAGCCGCGCGAGCGCGTCCTGGATGGTCATCGTCTGCCCTCCAGGAAGTTGCGGCCGAGCAGCGGCCCGTCGGGCGTCAGCACCGACTCCGGGTGGAACTGGATCCCGACGACGGGGAGCTCACGGTGCCGCACGGCCATCACCTCGCCGTCCTCCGAGGTCGCGCAGACCTCCAGCTCGTCCGGCACGCGGGTGGCGGCAAGGGAGTGGTAGCGGCCGCCCTCGAGCGGGTCGGGCGCGCCCTCGAAGATCCCCTTGCCGTCGTGCGAGATCGCGCTCGCCTTCCCGTGCAGGAGCCGGTGCGCCTGGCCGACCTCGCCTCCGAAGGCGGCGACGATCGCCTGGTGGCCGAGGCAGACGCCGAGGGTCGGCACGCGCGGGCCGAGCCGGCGCACGATCTCGACGGTCGCGCCCGCGTCCTCGGCGCGGCCGGGGCCGGGGGAGATGACGAGCTGGCTCGGCGCCATCCGTTCCGCCTCGTCCGCGTCGATCGCGTCGTTGCGGATGACCGTCACCTCGGCGCCGAGCTCCTGGAAGAGGTGCGCGAGGTTGTAGGTGAAGCTGTCGTAGTTGTCGACGAGGAGGATCACGCTGGTGTTCCTCCATTGTGCTCTGCGTCTGCGAGCGCCGCCTCGAGGGCGGCGAGCTTGCGCAGGCACTCCTCGTGCTCCGCGGTGGGGTCGGAGTCGGCCACGATCCCCGCGCCTGCCTGGAGCCGCGCGAGGCTGTCGGCGAGGATGACCGTGCGGATGGCGATGCACGTGTCCATCGACCCGTCCGGCAGGGCGTAGCCGACGGCGCCGGCGTACGGCCCCCGGCGGTGCCCCTCGAGCTCGGAGATGATCTGCATCGCGCGTACCTTGGGGGCCCCGGAGACGGTGCCCGCCGGGAAGCACGCGCGCAGGAGGTCGAAGGCGGTGCGGTCGGGAGCCAGCTCGCCCGCGACCTCCGAGACGAGGTGCGTGACGTGCGAGTAGCGCTCGGCCTCGAGGAAGCGGACGACGCGCACGGTGCCGGCCTGGCAGACGCGCGAGAGGTCGTTGCGGCCGAGGTCGACGAGCATCACGTGCTCGGCCTTGTCCTTCTCGGATGCGAGCAGCTCCTCGGCGTCGCCCTCGCCGGGCGTCGTCGTCCCGGCGATCGGATTCAGGGACGCGCGCGAGCCCTCGAGCTTGACGAGGGTCTCCGGGGAGGAGCCGACGAGCGAGATCCCGTCGAGCTCGAGGAGGAAGTGGTAGGGCGAGGGGTTGATGCGCCGCAGCGAGCGGTAGATGGAGAGCGGCGTGGCGCTCGTCGGCCGCTCGGCACGCTGGGAGAGGACGATCTGGAAGGCGTCGCCCGCGCGGATGTGCTCCTTGGCGCGCCTGACACCGTCCTCGTAGGCCTCGCGCGACGGGAACCGCTCCATCGGCCCGGATTGGCCGGCGGCCGCGGGCTCCTCGGCGAGCGGGCCGTTGAAGCGCGCCGCCACCTCGGCCGGATCGCCCACCAGCACCTCGGCGAGGCTGGCCGCGTGGTCGAAGCGGACGAGCGTGGAGGCGACGACGAAGCGGCTCTCGGGCAGGTCGGGCCCCGTGGACGGAAGCGGCACCGTCGGCTCGAGCTTGGCGATGTGGTCGTAGCCGAGGTAGCCGACGACGGGACGGCCGGCCGCCACTTCCTGCTCTGCCTCTTCGAAGGTGACGATCCGCGCCCCTGTGCCGAGGAGGCTGTGGCGGCCCAGGCGGCCCTTCTCCACGGACTCGAGCAGGAAGCCGGCGCGTTCGCCCGCGCGCAACCGGAGGTAGGCCCCCAGCGGGGTGATCAGGTCGGCGTGTATCTCGGGACCAACAGTCATGGCAAACGAAAAAGACCCTCCTGGCGGGGGTCCTCGAGCGGAGCGGGTGTTCGAGCCTCTGGCCTAGCAGGCGACGCTCCCGCTCCGCTCGCGGCGCCAGGCCCACCAGGTGCGGACGGGGGGAGTCATCTTGCGCGGAGCGTAGGCGACTCCGGCCGTTTGCGTCAAGCACATGGCAGGGATCCGGCGCTCCACGGATAATCAGGGCCGATGGAGCCGCATCCGATTCGGATGGTGGTGGAGGACGACCTGGAGCGGTCGCGCCTGACCGTCTTCTTCCGGCTCCTGCTCGCCATCCCGCACATCATCTGGCTGATCCTGTGGGGGATCGCCGTGTTCTTCGTGGGGATCCTGAGCTGGTTCATCGTGCTCTTCACAGCACGGTTGCCACAGTCGCTGCACGATTTCTCGTCCGCGTACGTCCGCTACGGCACGCACGTCTACGGCTACGTGCTGCTCGCGGCGAGCCCGTTCCCGGGCTTCACCGGCACGGAAGGAAGCTATCCGGTCGATCTCGAGATCGATCCTCCGGCGCCGCAGTCCCGCTGGAAGACCGCCTTCAGGATCTTCCTGGCGTTCCCGGCGTTTCTCGTGACCTCGGCACTCCTCGGGGGGCCCGGGGGAGGAGGAGGCGGCAGCTCGACGAGCGGCGGGTCCGAGGAGATGTACTACTACTGGGGCGGGTCGATGGGGCTCGCTTTCACGATCGCGATCCTCGCGTGGTTCGCCTGCATGGTGCGGGCCCGGATGCCAAACGGCTTCCGGGACGCCCTCGCGTTCTGCCTGCGATACGCCGCCCAGACCTACGGGTACCTGCTCTTCCTCACCGATCGGTACCCGTACGGGGACCCCCGACAGAACCCCGTGCCGGCCCCGCCGCCGCCCCGTGCGATCGCGCTGTCGGCGGACGAGGACCTCCACCGGAGCCGGCTCACCGTCTTCTTCCGGCTGCTGCTCGCGATCCCACTCTTCATCTGGCTTCTCCTCTGGACGATCCCCGTGGTCTTCGTGCTCATCTTCGGGTGGCTCGCCGCGATCGCCCTCGGGCGCTTCCCGGACCCCTTCCACCGCTTCGTCGGGGCGTGGCTGAGGTACACGATCCACGTGCTCGCGTTCGTGACCCTCGTCGCCAACCCGTTCCCGGGCTTCACCGGAACGCCGGGCACGTACCCGGTCGACCTGCACATCGATCCGCCCGAGCGGCAGAGCCGCTGGACGATCCTCTTCCGCTCCCTTCTCGCATTTCCCGCGATTGTCGTCGAGACGGCGCTGAGCTTCGCGCTCTGGATCGTCGCGTTCCTCAGCTGGTTCGCGGCCATGGCGACGGGGCGCATGCCGTCGGGCCTCCGCGCGCTCGGCGAGTGGTCGCTCGGCTACTACGGGCAGGCCTACGGCTACCTGTATCTCCTCACCGGCACCTATCCCTACAGCGGCCCGCCCGCAGTCGACGTTCCTGAGGCCGTCGAGGAGGCGGCGCCCGTCGACACATGGCCCGAGCCGCCAGAAGCGCCCTCGTTCTCGGCCTCCTAGCGCTCGCCGCCCTTCTCGGCGCCGCCGCCTGGACGCTCTGGGACACCGACGTGCCCGAAGGCCTTCGGCTGCCCGAGGTCGAGGCTTCGGCCGTCCTGAACGCCGACCTGCTCGAGGAGGCGCGCGACTTCGAGCGGTTCCTGCGGATCAGCTACCTCGTCTCGCTCGTCGTCGTGATCGTCGTCTTCGCGCTCTATGCGCGCTACGGCGGCCGGTTCGTGCGTGAGTCGGCTGCCGGGCGGATCGGCACCGGGATGCTGCTCGGGATGCTCGGGCTGGCCATTCTCTGGCTCGTCCAGACGCCGTTCGGGCTCGTCGACCACTGGTGGCAGCGCCGTCACGGCGTGTCCGAGCTCGGCTACGACGAGTGGCTGATCATCAACTGGTTTGCGCTCGGCGGTGAGTTCCTGTTCCTCTGCCTCGCGCTTCTCATCGTCATGGGGCTCGCGGGGCCGCTCCGCTTCTGGTGGTGGGTCCCGGGCGGCTTCGTGTTCGTCGGGCTGGTGGCGCTGTTCACCTTCGTGAGCCCGTACATGATCCCCGCCCAGGAGGAGCCGCCGCCGTGGGTGGTCGACCAGGCGAACCAGCTCGCGGCCGAGCAAGGGCTGCCCGAGATCCCGGTGCGCGTCCAGGTCGTCGAGTCGTGGGAGGCGCCCAACGCCGCCGCCACGGGCCTCGGCCCGACGCGGCGCGTGATCCTCTGGGACACGATGCTCCTCAGCTTCGGCGAGGACGAGATCCGCGTCGTGCTCGGCCACGAGCTCGGGCACCACTCGGCCAACCACCTGTGGAAGAACGTCGGCTGGTACGCGCTCTTCGCGTTTCCGGGAGCGCTTGCGATCGCGCTGATCACGCGCAGACGGGGAGGGATGCGCGAGCCCCTGGCCGTTCCCCTGGCGCTGCTCGTCTTCGTCGTGCTCCAGACGCTCGCCCTCCCGCTCCAGAACGCGATCACCCGGCATATGGAGGAGGAGGCCGACTGGATCGCGCTCGAGACGACCCAGGATCCCGACGGCGCCCGCAACCTCTTCCAGGGCTTCGCGCGGGAAGCCCTCCTCGATCCCGATCCTCCCTGGTGGTCGTACCACCTGACGGAGACCCATCCGGTGATTGTCGATCGCGTGGCGATGGCCGAGGCGTGGCGTGACCGGCGGGAACGCTAGCCCCCGTTGGTAGGCTGATTTCCATGGCTCGGTCCGTCATCGTCTCGGCTGTTCGCACGCCCTTCGGCAAGCTCGGAGGCGGCCTGCGGGACTACGAGGCGCCCCAGCTCGGGGCGATCGCGATCCGCGGGGCGCTCGACCGCGTCGACGTCCGGGACGGCGAGGTCGAGTACGTGATCATGGGGCAGGTCCTCCAGGGCGGGGCAGGCCAGGCGCCTGCCCGCCAGGCGGCCGTCGGCGCGGGCCTCCCGAAGGAGGTTCCGAGCGACACGATCAACAAGGTGTGCGCTTCGAGCGTGCGTGCCGTCGAGATCGCCGACCAGATGATCCGGGCCGGCGACCACGACGTCATCGTCGCGGGCGGGATGGAGTCGATGTCGAACGCGCCGTACATCCTCAAGCAGGCGCGCTTCGGCTACCGGCTGGGCGACGGAGCGGTGATCGACCTCATGCTCCACGACGGCCTGGTCTCCTCGTTCGACGGCAAGCACATGGTCGAGCAGGCGTCGTTCGTCTCCCGGGAGCTCGGCATCACGCGTGAGGAGCAGGACGAGTGGGCCCTCCGCTCGCACCAGCGCGCCGTGGCCGCCGGGGAGTCGGGCAAGTTCGCCGACGAGCTCGTGTCGGTCGACGGCGTCGAGGCCGACGAGGCGCCGCGCGCCGACACGTCCCTCGAGAAGCTCGCGAGCCTGAAGCCGGTCTTCGACCCCGAGGGGACGACGACCGCCGGCAACGCTCCCGGCGTCAACGACGGAGCGGGGGCGCTCGTGGTCACGAGCGAGGCGTTCGCGCAAAAGCGCGGGCTCGAGATCCTCGCCACCATCGTCTCCTCGGCGTACATCGCCGACGAGTACGCCTACCTCGCGCGCACGCCGGCGAAGGCTGCGGCCAGGGCGCTCGACAAGGCGGGGAAGACGATCGACGACGTCGAGCGCGTCGAGATCAACGAGGCCTTCTCGTCGGTGACCGTCAACTCGGTGAAGATGCTCGGCGCCGACCCCGAGAAGGTGAACGTGAACGGCGGCGCCGTCGCGCTCGGGCACCCGGTGGGCGCCTCGGGCGCGCGCATCCTCGGCACGCTGATCTACGAGCTGCGCCGCAACGGCGGCGGGCTCGGCCTCGCGGCCATCTGCTCGGGCGGCGGGCAGGGCGACGCCCTCCTGCTCGAGGTCTGACCGAAGCCCAAGTAACAAAGTGTTACTTGAGACCGGCTACTGGTCGGTGAAGACGATGTACGCGGGCCGCTCGGGCGCGGCCCGGCCGACGGTCTCGCCTGTTGCGAGGTCGACGATCTCGATCTTCCGGCCGTCCTGGGTCGAGACGTAGAGGAACCCGCCGGCCGTCTGCGAGAGGTCGGCCGGACCGCTGCGCTCGAGCGCGAACCGCTCGGAGCCGTCCGGGCCGAAGACGTACAGCGCCTGGCTCGTGCTTTCCTCGTCCCACGAGGAGCCGAGGAGCGCGTCCCCGCGGAATGTCACCCAGGCCGGCGCGTCGCTGACGTGGTGCACGCTCCAGCTGGCCGGGTCGACGAGCTCCAGGCCGGCGGGCGTCGCGTGCACCGAGTCGCCCTCGGTCGTGTACGTGACGCCGCTCAGCGCGATCAGTCCGCTCGGGAGCCAGACCGCGTTCAGCTCGGGGCCGTCGATCATCTTGGCCCAGGCGCCCGGCTCGAGCCAGTTGCGGAAGCGCTCGAAGAGGGAGGCCGCCTGCGCGAGGTCGTGGGACGTTGCCGTGAGGCTCGCGAGGTCGACGTCGACCGCCCGGTTGCCCGGAGCGACCACCACGGCGCGGGCGCCCGACGGGTCGACCGCCAGGGCCGGGATCAGCTGCCGGGCGCGGTACTCGTCCCGCTCTCCCGACTCGTCCCATCCCGCTCGTACGCCGGGTAGGTCGACGTAGCGCACCTCGTCACCGTCGAAGAGCGCGAGGCGCGCCAGGCCGATCCCATCGGTGGGCGCCAACAGCAAAACAAGCCCCTCGCCGGCAGGAGCGGACTTGACGATCATGCCTTCGAGGTCGTGGACGGCGATCGGCTTGGCCGCCCCGGGCTCAAGCGCGGCGAGCCTGGGATGCTCCCCCCAGAGCACGGCCAGGATCCGGTCGGCCTGGGCCCAGTGCAGGCGCTCGACCCATGTCGCCGGGGACAGGTCGATCTCCCCGAGCGAGCGCATTCGCTCGAGCTCGATGACGTCCACCACGCCCGTGTCGTTGCCGCCGAGCGCGATCATCGTCCCGTCGGGAGATCGCTCCGCCGCGGCGTAGAAGAACGGGACGGGGTAGGAGCGGCCGTCAACAGGCTCCATCGTGCGCGCGTCCGCCCAGAAGAGCTCGCTGCCGCTCGTGTCGCTCCACGCGGCGAGCACGGCGTCGGAGGGCGGCGGGGTCGCAGGCGCCGGCGGAGGCGTCGCGGCTTCCTCGGTCCCGCCGCAGCCGGCAAGCGTGAGCCAAGCTGCGAACGTCAGGAAGAGGGAGCGCGTCATCACTCTCAGTACACCATCGACTGCGCCCGGGTTCCAGTAGTGTCTTTCGGCCGTGAAGCGGGAGCGCATCCTCGTCGTCGGAGCCGGCCAGATGGGGGGCGGGATCGCCCAGGTCATGGCGGCTTCCGGCCGCCGCGTCTTCCTCCACGACGCCGCTCCGGGCGCCGTCGAGAAGGGGCTCGCCGGAATGCGCAAGAGCCTGGAGAGGCTGGTGGCCAAGGGTGCGCCGCACGACCCGGACGACGTCCTTTCCCGGGTCGAGCCGGTGGACGAGCTGGTGGACGCCGACCTGATGGTCGAGGCCGTCGTCGAGGACGCGGGCGTGAAGCAGGACGTCTTTCGCCATGCAGATGCCGCTCTCGGCCCCGAGGCGGTGCTCGCCTCGAACACCTCCTCGATCCCCATCGCCTCGCTCGCGGAGGTCACCGGCAGGCCGGAGCGCGTCATCGGCATGCACTTCTTCAACCCGGTGCCCGTCATGGACCTCGTCGAGGTCGTTCGCGCGCCGGGCACGTCGGACGAGACGGTGAGCGAGATCGTCGAGCTCGCCCGCGAGCTGGGGAAGACACCCGCCGAGGTGAACGACTTCCCCGGCTTCGTCTCGAACCGGATCCTGATGCCGCTGATCAACGAGGCTGTGTACGCCCTCGCCGACGGCGTTGCGGAGCCGGACGCGATCGACACGATCGCCAGGCTCGGCTTCAACCACCCGATGGGGCCGCTGGCGCTGGCCGACCTCATCGGGCTCGACACCTGCGTGTCGATCATGGAAGTCCTGCGCGACGGGCTCGGGGATTCGAAGTACGAGCCCTGCCCGCTTCTGCGGGAGCACGTCGCGGCGGGACGCCTCGGCCGCAAGAGCGGTCAGGGCTTCTACGAGTACTCTTGACTGCAGGAAATTCGCTTCCCGGTCGTCGTTAATGAGAGAGACCGGAAAACCGATGATGGTCTCAGCAGCGAATACCTGGAGCCGCCAGTGCGCCTGCTGATCGTTGACGACGATGACGCTTTCCGTGCTTTGCTCCGCACGACGTTCGAGGTCGTCGACGTCGAGGTGGAGGAAGCCTCGAGCGCGGAGACTGCGCTCGACATCGTCGAGCTGAGGCGCCCGGACGCGATCGTCCTCGACGTGAGCATGCCCGGGATGGGCGGGCTCGAGCTCTGCCGTCGGGTGAAGGCCGACCCCGTGACGCAGAGCGTCGCCATCGTCCTCCTCTCGGGCTCGGTCAGCGACCTCGCGCTCGCCGGAGAGTCGGCGGCCGCGGACGCCTACATGCGGAAGCCCTTCAGCCCACTCGAGCTCCTCGACGTCGTCGAGCGCCTGACCGGCAGCCTCGATGCGGTGCCGCCGCCGCTCTCGGCCGAGCGGCAGGGAGACGAGCAGCAGCTCCTCCTCTACGCGCGCGACCTCCGGCACCTGCTTGAGATCGAGCGGGGTCAGCGGGCGCTGCTGCAGGACGCCTACCAGGAGACCGTCGCCGCGCTGGCGAGCGCGCTCGAGTCGAAGGACACGGGCACGCGGGCCCACTCCCAGCGCGTCCAGCGCTACGCGCTCGAGCTGGCCCGCAAGGTCAGCCCGGACCTGATCGACGATCCGAGCACGGTCTACGGGTTCCTCCTGCACGACGTCGGCAAGATCGGGATCCCGGACAACATCCTCCAGAAGCCCAAGCCACTCTCCGATGCCGAGCGCCGCCTGATGGAGACGCACA
>Ga0190274_10001570_pt1 | contig 13368 bp, 14 predicted proteins | sample Popmic531T_FD_133002 | JGI IMG/M metagenome (GOLD analysis project Ga0190274, IMG submission 133002) | Populus adjacent soil microbial communities from riparian zone of Yellowstone River, Montana, USA - 531 T | ecosystem: Environmental > Terrestrial > Soil > Riparian zone | place: USA: Montana...
CGCGACTATGGGTATTTCCACGGAGTAGGTATCCAGGAGATGCGCGGCGTGGCGAAGCTGCGGTTCGGAACGGATGCTGCTGTGGACACGACTAAACCAGCGGATGCTGGAGTATTTACAATATATACAACGGCTGAGCCTGACGTGTGATATAAGCGAGGCCCGGCGCTGCTGAAGACAGCGATCGGGCCTCTGACCACAACGATGAGTGAGCATCGCCAATGGCTACAGAATACGTGCCCCACACTGGGCCGATTGTCACGCGTGCTGACGCGATTGCTGCCGGCCTGACGCGCTACTTCACCGGCAGGCCATGCAAGCACGGCCATATCAGCGAGCGCAGGATTGATCGCAGCTGCGTTCAGTGCAATTCGGCGGCCATGAGGCGTTGGCAAGCCAAGAACGTTGAACGTCTTCGCGCCTACCGAGCGGCCAACAAGGACAGGATTGCCAAGACGAGCGCCGCCTGGGCGAAGGCAGATCCCGAGCGCGACGCGGCCAAGACCAGGCGCTGGCATGCGAAGAACCCAGGACAAATGCTGCGCTGGCGCAAGGCCAACCCAGAAGCTGCCGCTGCTGCCAAACACCGTCGCCGGGCGCGTGAACGTGAGGCGGATGGATCGTTCACGGCCGATGAGGTGAAGGCACTGTTTGAGCGCCAACGCGGCAAATGCGCCGGTTGCAGCGTCGTCCTGCGCAAAGGCTATCACATCGACCACATCGTGCCGCTGGCGGGTGGCGGCTCGAACTGGATTGCCAACATCCAGTTGACTTGCGGGCCGTGCAACGTCCGCAAGGGGGCGATTGATCCGCTCGACTTCGCCCGACGACGAGGCCGCCTTCTCTGACCCCTGAAAGGAAACTGACATGGCCAACAACAAGCACGAGAACGAAGACGAGGAGCGCAAGCGGCGCGAGGAGGAGGACAAGCGCAAGCAGGAGGAGGACAAGCGCCAGCGCGAGGAGCAGCAGCGCCAGCAACGCAGCCAACAGCAATCGCCGGAGAACCAGGCGGCGGCTGAGAAGATGGCCGCCGAGCAGAGGGAGGCAGCGGGAGCCGCCAGCATCGGCGCGCAGATCATCCTCGACTACAACAGCGACGCGGGGAAAGGCGCACGCGGCGGTATCGGCGGCACGATGACCGAGAACCAGCAGGCGCGAGATGCGTATCTCGTCTCGGTGGGCCTCGATCCAGTGGCACCGAGCGGGCCCCCGTTGGGCTCCGCCGAGGCGCTGCAGGCACAGCGGGAAGCGATGGCGCCGCGCCCGCAGTTCGTGCCGTCCACCAGCAGCAAGGCCACGCGCATGTCGAGCCTCGCGGCGGGCATCGAAGAGGGCGATCTGCCGGAGCCGCCGGTCGAGCCACCACCGACAACCCGCGGCGGGGCGGCATAACTGCTCTGGATCTGCCAGGCGTGCGGCGAGCGGAGCTTCGTGCATCACAGCCATTGCGATGCATGCGGCGCCGCTCGTCCGCCGCCGCCGCCTGAGAAGCCGCCGGGACACGACACACAGCCGGAGCACCCACCATGGCAGTGACCGTCTCCACGCTCGCGGAACGTGCCCTGCGGCGCCTTAACGTCCGCATCGTGCCGCTCGACGACAGCCCCACGATGACCGAGATGGTTCCGGCGGCAACCATCGCTACCGCGGCGCTGATCGAGATGGCCGTGATTGCCGCGGACGAGACGCCATCAGCAGCGGATCAGGCGCTGCTCGTTGAAAAGGTCGCTGCGGTGCATGCCGCGCTCGATGCGCAGGGCGTGGTGTGGTGGAGCGGTTCCGCCGTGCCGCGGGCGTTCGCCGAGGAATACACCAAGCTCGCCGCCGCCTATGCCGCGAGCAGCTTCGGCCTGACGACAGACCCGGCCGTGGTGCTGATGCTGGAGGGGCGCGTGCGCAAGGGCGCCGCGGTGCTATCCAGCCATGACATCGCGACCGAGGCGGTGATGGCGGTGCATAACAGCCTGGTGGCGCGCGGCATGGCGCGATGGACCAGCCAGGATATTCCTGAGACGGTCGCACTGCCCTATGAGATGCTGGCCGCTGCGGAGATCGCGCCGAAATTCGGCCAGGAGGCCAACGCCGCGGAACTGGCGATCGCCATGCGTCAACTCGCCATCGTCACCGCCCTGCCGACCTCCGGTGAACGCATCTATGCGGAGTATTACTAGTGGCCGCATATCGCCTGTCCTACAGCGATTATGCGGGCAATCCGGCGGCGTCTCCGCCGGCTACACCGACGCCGCCGCCTGGCTCGGGGTATCGGCTGCATTACGCCGATTATGCGAACAACGCCTCCGGCCCGCCTGATCCCGAGCGCTGGGTCGGGCCTCCAGGTCCGAAGGGCGATACCGGAGATACCGGACCTGCCGGACCTACCTACACGCTGCCGATCGCCACGACGAGCCTGCTCGGTGGCGTGAAACCGGACGGCACAACGGTGACCGTGACCGGCGGTGGCGTGATCTCGGCGATGGGTGGCGGCGGCGGACCCGCCGCCTCCACGACCGTGCCACTGATCGAGAGTGGTGCCGGCGCTGTTGGCGTCGCGCTGAGCTACGCTCGCGGCGATCACGTCCACCCGGCGGCAGGCGGCGGCTACTCCCTGCCGATTGCGAGCACGACGGTGCTCGGCGGTGTGAAAGTGGACGGAACCAGCGTCACCATTACAGGTGGCGGTGTCATCTCTGCGGTTGCCGCGGCGGCTGGCGTGTCCAGCTTCAACACGCGCACCGGCGCCGTTGCGCTGCAGCTGACCGATGTCACAGGGGTCGGCGGGGCGCCGCTGGCCTCGCCGGCATTCACCGGCACGCCGTCACTGCCGACAGGCACGACCGGCGTCACGCAGACCGCCGGCAACAGCACGACAGCCGTGGCGACGACAGCGTTTGTTGCCGGCGCGGTAGCCGGAGGCACAGCCGGCGTTGCCTCGTTCAACACGCGCGTGGGCATCGTCACGCTGAGCAGCCTCGACGTGACGACGGCGCTGACTTACACGCCCTACAATTCAACCAACCCGTCCGCCTATCAGACCTCCGCGAACGTCGTGACTGCCATCGCGGCCGGCAATCCTGGCTCGTTCTCCACCCTGTCGGCGTCCGGCGCGGTATCAGGCACCGGCTTCGTCAATCGCTTCGCGTCACCAGGGCCAATCGGCAACACCACAGCCAGCACGGGCGCGTTCTCCACCCTGTCGGCGTCCGGCCTGATCACGCCGGCATCGGGCGTCGGCATCCGCGGCACAACCACGGTCGACAATGCGCAGACAGGTAGCATCGGTGAGTATGTATCATCGATGGTGCTCACCGACGCTGCTGTCAGCCTGACGAGCACTGTGGCGGCTGCCGTCACCAGCATTTCCCTGACAGCCGGCGACTGGGATATATCCGCGGTCGTTCTCTACAAGGGCGGCAGCACCACGATGGTGCTCTATACGCAGTCATCGATAAACACGGCGCCGGCGCTACTCAGTTCGCCCGGCAATCTCTGCACCGCTTATTATTATTCCGGCCATGTGCCATTCGCGAACGTCTCGGAATTCAGCGTGGTCATGCCGGACTGGCGAGTGCAGCTGAGCGCAACGACGACAATTTACCTGGTCGCGTCGGGGAGTTTCACGACATCGACGTTGGCGGCATTCGGGGTGCTGCGCGCGAGGCGCGTCCGATGACCACGCAACACCGCATCGACGGAGTTTTGATATGCCGCGCGACGGTCTGACCTTCTCCGGCTACCTGCAGCCGCCCTCGGTGCCGCCCGATCCGATCGCGCGGCTGAACATGATGACGCAGCTCGTCACGCTCGATGAGCAGCGAAAAGCGCTCGAGGCGCGCGTTGCCGAATTGACAAAGCCGCCAGAGGCGACGCCATGACCGCACAAACCATGGTGCTGCCGCTCGGTCGCGTCTCGCCGGTGCATATCCCGCGCCGCGACCTCGTGCTGGCAGCGTCGGACTCGCTCAGCCTCCGCGTGTCCATCATCGAGAGCGACGCGCCATCCGCGCTGCCTGTCGAACTGACCGGCGGTATCGGCGGCCCGGCGCTGTGGCTGTGCATCTTCGCTGACGGCTGCCACGGCTGGGGTTGGGACTATGGCGCCCCGCGGATCGCACCCGGCCGCACGCTCGGCAGCTGGCAGGGCGTCATCGCCACCGCGCCAGGCAGTTTCGACATCGACATCCCGAGCGGTGCCTTCGCCGACTATCCGCTGCGCTGCGGCTGGGCGATCCAGCTGGACTGGGACGGCGGCGGACACACCGAGATCCTGGCGTCGGGCAATGTGCATTTCCGCCGCTCGATCCAGATGCTGCCGCAGCCGGTGTTCGTAACGGACGAAAACGACACGTTCGTGCTCGCATAAGGAGACGCCAATTGTCCCGCACCATACCTGTCGGCGATACCGTCCAGGGCCTGCGCGTGCCGGAGTTCCCCGACCTCGGTGCTGTCACCGATGCCTCGCGGTTGTTCGGGCACCATGCTGGCACAGGCGTCTTCCCGGCGACGACGCTGAAGGCCTACGCACAGGACGGTATGGCCACGCAGGCGGCGCTGGACGCGGAGACCGCGGCACGGGTGGCGGCTGACGCCGCAACCTCCGTGAGGACCGTCCAGGGCGCCGCAGCGGTGACGCTCTACGTCAACAACCTGATCGGCAATGACGTCGCCAACGACGGGTTGTCCGCAGCCGCGCCGTTCGCCACGATCGCCAAAGCGGTCGCCACGATGTGCGACAAGTGGATTGTTTCCAACGCCGGGTTCACCATCCAGCTCGCCAACACCGGCGCGGTCTACAACATGACGACGCTGCTGCGGCCCTATGTCGGCGCGGCCAACGTCAACAACACGATGCCGACGATCAAAGGCGAAACGCCGGCTGTGACGGTCTCACCGGCATCGGGGACGGCGTTCACCGTTGTCGGCACAGCCACGCCATGGTGCATCGAGGGGCTGACCATCGCCTGTCCAAATGGCCAGGGCATCAATGCCGATTATGGCAGTATCATGTATCATAAGGGCTGCAACTTCGGCGCGTGTCCGAACGGCTCGCACCTGGTGGCGCAGTGGGGCGCTCTGCTCGAGGCGCTGGTCGGTCCCTATACCATCTCCGGCGGCGCCCAGGCACATATCTCGACCGCACACGGCGGCAAGGCGCTGTCCCAGGGCAACGTAATCACGCTCACCGGATCGCCGGCGTTCTCGGTGTCATTCGCGTCGGCGACCGGCATCTCCGAGATCGATTTCGGCCAGGCGACGTTCGCTGGATCGGCCACCGGCCGCAGCATCGTCACTGACGGCACTTCGCGGATTGCCGGCCCGACAACAGTGCTCGGCCAGGGCTGGCCCGGCGCCGGCACGCTGCTGCAGGCGGCCAACGCCAACCTCGATGTCCGCACGCTTGTCGGTGACAGCAACTACTCGATCCTGGCCACCGATCGGCTCGTTGTCTGCACCGCGCCGGCGCTGACCGCGCCGCGCACCTGGACGCTGCCGCCCGCCGCAACCGTCGGGCCAGGGCAGATCATCTGGGTGAGCGACTTCGCTGGCATCAACGGCGCCAACACCATCACGATCGCCCGCGCCGGTTCCGATGTGTTCGCCGGTGGCGGGACCACTGTCGTTCTTGGCACAGCCGGCAAGGCGGTCGGCCTGTGCAGCGCCGGCCCTGGCGGCTGGTATGTCCTGTCGGCCAGCTGATGTCTGACGCGCTCGCCTCGCTGCGGACTGCCCTCGCGCCGAAACGGGGCATGCGGCGCATACCGTTTCCGCTGGAAAGCTACCAGCACCCGTCAATGCCGCTGCAATCCAAGATGCTGCTCAACCTTTTCGCTGAGCAGGAGCCGGCGGACAGCCGCACCGCGGCGGCACTGCTCTCGGTGCCGGACCTGGAGCAACTGGGGACGGTCGGCGTTGGCCCGATCCTGGCGATGAACAGCGACATGCCGGAGCAGATCTACATCGTCAGCGGCGATCACCTCTACCGGGTGCGCTGGTCGGCTGGCTCGTTCGAGGCGCCGGAGGATCTCGGCTACATCGGCACCACGGACGCCAATTTCATGGTGACGCTCGCGGTCGGCGTCACGGCCTGCGTCGTGTGCGTGCCGCCGCGGGCCTATACCTGCGGGCACCACGGATCGGGCGTGCCGCTCAATCAGCTGGGCGGCACCTTCCCGACAGAAGGCGCTAACAGCGTCGCGTATCTCGACGGTTATTTCCTGTTCACCAGCACCGAGACCAGCAGCCGGTTCTTCACCTCGCGGCTGCTCGATCCGCACGACTACGACGCGTTGGACTTCGCCTACGCCGACGCGATGCCGAACATCGTCGACCGGGTGGTGGCGCACCGCGGCGATGCGTGGCTGGTCGGGCAGTCCGGCATCGAAATCTGGTATAATGCCGGCAATGCCGACTTTCCGTTCCGTCGTCGGCCAGGCGGTGTGATCAACGTCGGCAATGCGCGCATGCAGTCGGTGGCGATGGGTGACGGCTCGGTGTTCTGGGTCGGCGTGGACAACGTCGTGTATCGCTCCGAAGGCTATCATCCGAAGCGCATCAGTAATCACGGCATCGAGGCGATGATCCGCGCGCAGTCGGCGTTCTCGGTGGTGACCGCGTTATGCTATAGCGAGTTCGGCCATACGTTCTACTGCGTGACGTTCGCCGGTTCCGCGGTGGTGCCGGAGCCGACGGCGGGGCTGGTGACGGTGGTCTACGACTGCGCCACCGGGCTGTGGCATGACCGCTCCAGCGCAACGGATGGCGTGCGGCGGTGGCGCGGCCAATGCGTTGCGAAATACAACGACACGCCGATCCTGGGCGACTGCTGGAGCAACACCGTGTGGTTCCCGAGCAAGCGGGCGGCGGGCATTGGCGGGCGTGAGATGCGCCAGGCGGTGCTGCCGCCGCTCTGGGCCAGCACCAACCGTGCGTTCTGCTCGCGACTGGAAATCGAACTGGACACGCCCGGCTATCTGGGGCCGGTGACGCTCGAATGGTCGGACGACGGCGGCTACACCTGGCCACGCTCGCGCACGATGAACGATCTCGCACAGGCCGAGGGCCGGCGCCGGGTGTTCACGACGCGGCTAGGCAGCTTCCGCCAGCGCGTTTTCCGCATCACGGCGCACGGAATGATTAACTTGTATGGCGTCGACGCCGATATTCAACCCGGTGCGTCATGAGCGACCTGCCGCACAATCTGGAGCCGCCGCTCAACGAGGGGCCGCTGGTCGACGGACTGCCGGCGCAGTCCTGGTCTGGTTACCACATCCGCGTCGCCGACCGGCTCAACGCGCTGCCTGAGCAGCTGCTGCGGCTGCAGACCGGCGTGGTCGACGGCTCGGATGCCGCCGTCGGGAGGGTGGGCGAGTATGTCACTGCGACTTCGGCGCCGATCACGTTGACCTCCGGCGCGGGGGCCAACATCGTCACGCTGCCACTCACCGCAGGCGACTGGGATGTGGCTGGCAACGTCATCACCGTGCCGGGCGGCACCACGACGACGTCGCTGATTGTCGCGGGGATCAGCGAGGTGGCGGCGAGTCTGACCCCGCCGGCCGGTGGCTCCTACGTGCAGGACTCGGCGGCGATTGCGGCTAATAAAGCGATGGCGGTGGCGACCGGGCGGCGGCGCGTCAGCCTGGCGGCGGCCGGCAATGCGTATCTGGTCGCACAGGTGTTGTTCACCGGCGGCGGGATGCAGGCGTATGGCTTCCTGGGCGCGCGTAGGGCACGGTGATGGCACGGTTCCTCCAGTTGGCGTCTGGCGTTGATGTGCTGCCGGTGATGCTGGATCTGCACCGCGCGCCGCACCTGTGGGATCGCAACCCGGAGCGGCGGCTGTATCCCGGCACACCTCACGCGGCGATGGTGGACATCACGGTGCGGTATATGCCGGAGGAGCAGGTCACGCTGGATGCCAGGCGGCAGGAGCATCGCAACGTGTTCTGGCCGGCATGGTCGGATCTGCCCTCGTTGCGGCCGATGGTCTTCGCGCTGATGCATCGCGTGGCGGCGGTCGAGCTTGGATCGATCCTCATCACGCGACTGCCGCCTGGCGGCGAGATCCTGCCGCACAGCGACGCTGGATCGTGGGCGCCAGAATACTACAACACCAAGGCGCATGTGACGCTGGCCGGGCAGGCAGAGGTGCGCTGTGTCGAGGAGACATGCCAATTCGTGGCGGGCTCGATCTGGACGTTCGACAACCTGCTACTGCATTCGATCCGTTGCACCGGGAACGATGACAGGATTTGCTGTATCGTCAGCATGCGTTGCGAGTAGGGCTGGGGCTGCTATATTCCAGAAGCCGGCCGGCTGTTCTCGCAGCCGACCGACCTCCGGTTAGGCGCCGAAGCGGACTTCAATAACCAGTTGCAGCCGCTTCGACGTCCACCGGATCACCAAGCGAATCAGCATCGCTAAGCTCTCCGGTGTGGCCGGTGCCCTGAACGGGCACCGCGCCCGCTCTCGCAGGCACCGCCACAATCAGGGACATACCATGAAGCGCGCGGAACGCCAGCCGGTCACCGAGGCGATCTACGTCTACGGTGGTATATACTACAAGGTGTGGTCGGTGCCGGATGCCGGCACGCTGATCCCGCAGCATGCGCACGCCTACGATCACCTGACGGCCCTGCTGCGTGGCTCGGTGCAGGTGTTCTATGACGGCAGGCTCGGGCCGGTCGTTGACGCGCCGAATGCGATCTGTGTCGAGGCTGGCATCAAGCATAGCTTCCAGACCCTGGTGCCGAACTGCCGGCTGGCCTGCATCCACAACGCGGACCATGCCGAAGCGGACGGCGAGCCGCCGATCGTGGCTGAGCATCACCTGACATTCGATTGAGTGCTATACTCACGGAATGGCCGACAGCACCCGTCACCTGACATTCGATGAAGTTCATGCGCTATTGCTGGCGCGGTGTATTCCAGAGCCAAACACCGGCTGTCTGTTGTGGGAAGGCAGCATCGTCCATCCCAAGCCAGGCAAACGACAAGTGTATGGCAACATCCGGCTAGACGGCAAAATGGTGAAGACACACCGGGTTGCCTATGAGGCTGCATTCGGCCCTATCCCAGCCGGCGCGCAGGTCTTGCACCGTTGCGACGTGGGCCTCTGTTGCAATCCGGACCATCTGTTCCTCGGCGATAACGCCTCCAACATCGCCGATAAGATGTCGAAGGATCGCGGCAGGAAGAGGCTAACCCACGAGAAGGCTAAGGAGATCCATAAGATGGTGTCCTCTGGAGTTACTCAGAGAAAAACAGCCACTGCCTTTGGCGTGAGACAGAGCACAGTCTCCAGGATCATATCTGGAGAACGCCGCCCTCTCTCTAGCGATAGGAATTAAGTCGTGCCGTGGGCCGTCGCTGCGGCTGGCGTTACAGCAGCCGCAGGATTGGCTGGCAGCGCGATGCAATCGAGCGCCGCCGGCAAGGCGTCTGACAAGGCCATCGCGGCGCAACAGGAGGCGCTGGCGCAGACGCGCGCTGACCTGGAGCCGTGGCGCAACACGGGGCAGAACGCCCTGATGGCGAGCGGCAACCTGGCGGGTGCCTATGGGCCGGATGCAGCCGCTGCGGCCATGAAGGATTTCTACACCTCGCCGGGCTATCAGTTCCGGCTCGATGAGGGCATGCGCGCGGTCGATGCCGGTGCGGCGGCGCGCGGCATGCTGCGATCCGGCGCCACGCTGAAGGGCGAGCAGGCGCACGCGCAGGGACTGGCCAGCGGCGAGTTCGAGAACTATTACAATAGGCTGTATAATTTGTCCGGCATGGGCCTGAAGGCGGCAAGCGGGACCGGCGATGCCGAGACGCAGACAGGTCGGGGCATAGCAGGGACTGAGACTGGTGCCGGCAACGCGCAGGCGTCGATCTATGGCGACCTGACGAAGGGGTTAGGTAACACCGCCAACGATCTGCTGAGTAATAAGCAATTCCAGAATGCGATCTTCCCGACGGGAACTGGCGTCAGTGCCTGGGGGACGCCCGGCATTAGCGCTTCCGGTAATCCTGTGATGACCGGCTACGCGCCACCGACATACGCCACGCCAGCGTCCGGCGGTGGATATACCTGGGGGGCCAGATGAGCGGCGCCATCGCTTCTTCGTTTCCCACCCGGCTGTTCGGCGATTTCCAGCAGTTGCACGCCAACACCGCGGCTCAGGAAATCCAGAACCAGTATGCGCCGCAGAAGAATGCGCTGTTGATCGAGCAGAGCCGACAGACGCTGGGCGCCAACGAGATCGAGTATATGGCGCGCGCCTCGCAGTCGCTGCTGGGGCTCGGCGACGAGGGACAGATGGCGGCGCAGTATCCCGCCGTGGTGGCATCGCTGCAGCAGCAGGGCTTCGCCAAGAACGCTCCGCCGCAGTTTCCCGGTGTGGCCGCGTTGCAGCGCATTGCGGCGATGGGCACGTCGTCGGAGAAGCTGGGCGAGCAGCGCGGCGTGACCGGCGCGGTCAACGCGTATGGCAGCACGATCGGGCTCAACGGCAGCAGCACGCCTGGCGTGGCATCGACGCCGGGGGCCACGACGCCCGCAGCCTTGGCGATCCCGCCGCGCGGCACTGGCGGGCCTGGTTCGTCGGCCTCGGTGCCGCTCGAATGGATCCAATATTACCGAGAGGCATCGGCGGAAACCGGCATTCCGATGGACCTGCTCATCGCGCAGCACCGCCAGGAGTCAGGGTTCAATCCGAAGGCGCGTGGCGCGGCTGGCGAGATCGGGCTCGGGCAGATCAAGCCATCGACGGCACGCGACCCCGGCTACGGCCTCACCGGCGTCGATCCAGCGACGCTCGACGATCCGCGCAACAACATCCTGTTCAGTGCCCGCTACCTCAAGGCGCGTGGCGGGCAGGGCACCGACTGGAACAACCCGGCGGCACAGGCGCAGGCGCTCGCGGCCTACAACGGCGGCGGCGATCCGAACTACGTGCAGAACGTGAACCGCTACCGGCCGGGGCTATCGCCGACCGACCCGGCGCGGCAGGTCACGACCTACCAGCCGCAGGTAGCCCCAGAGCAGCAGCCAGGGGCGCCAGGAGGCGGGCGGGTGCAGGTCGCGTCTGTCACGCCCACCGTTGCGACGGATGCCACCACGACCGCTCCAGCGCCCGGCGTGACGCCTCCGGTGCCCGGCCAGCAGCAGACGGCCGCCACCACGCCGCCTGCACCGCAACAGCAGCCCCAGCCTGCAGCGACCCTGCCGCCGCAGCTGCAGACCAACGCGGCGGGGCTGACGCCGCAGGATGTGGCAGAGCTGAGGGTGATGCAGGGCGCGGCGCGGACGCCGGCCGATCTGCAGCGGTTCCAGAACGAGGTGCAGCAGCGGCAGGTCGCGAACCGGGCACTGCAGCAGAACTGGAGGACCGAGCAGCGGCAGGCGACGACTGACCAGAGGGTGGCCGACCGGCAGGCGAAGGAGGACGTGCGGCACGCAGAAACTGATGCCCGGGCCGCAAGAGCAGAGCAGCGCGCGGAGGACAAGGCGCGACGGGAAGCGGATGACGCCGGGCAGCCATTCCCCGGCACGTCTGAGACGGCGGCTGCCAATCGCACTATGCGCGTGCTGCGCCCGAAGATCCTGGACGGTACGGCGACCGAGGAAGAACGCGCCGACTATGCGCTCGCCACGTCGCACTACACCAAGCCAGGGCCGCCGCAGTGGATGGCTGATCCCAACGACCCGACGAAGCAGGTGCTGGCTTCGGTGCCGGGCGAGATACCGGAGGGCTTCCCGGCGCCTGGCTTCCGCCCTGGTGGCGCGACTGAGGCCGGGAGCGGCGGCGGTCGGGGGCCGAGGGTCATCCCGGGCACCAGCAAGACAACCCCGATGACCGAGGGCCAGGCGGCGGCGGCGAGTTTTGCCGACCGCATGCAGGTGGCCGTGCCGATCATGCAGGATCTCGACAACGTCTCGACCTACAAGGAACGGGGCCTGGAGCGGGCCGGCAATTACATCGGCTACAATCTCAATTCGCCCGAATATCAGAGGCTGCGCACGGCACAGGAGGCGTTCCTCGCCGGCGTGCTGCGCAAGGAAAGCGGCGCCGCCGTGTCGCCGTCGGAGTGGGAACGCTACGCCAAGCTGTATTTCCCGATGCCGGGCGATGATGCCACGACAATCAAGATGAAGCAGCAATTCCGCGAAACGACCATGCAAGGCATGATCCGCGAGGCGGGGTCTGGCTACAAGCCGGCGGCCAAGGCGCCAGACCAGGCGCCGTCGAAAGCAGACCCGGAGGAGGGACGCACCGCGACAGGACCAGGCGGCAAGAAACTCATCCGACGCAACGGCAAATGGGAGCCGATTTGATGGCTGCTAGCTCTGAGCTGCCCGAAGGCTTCACGCTTGATCCTGTTGCAGAGGAACTTCCGCCTGGCTTCGCGCCCGATCCCACCCAGACCACAGCCAGAGGCGTCGCGAAGAACGTCGCGGCGGGTGCCACGGATGTCGGCGCGAATGTCATCAACGTTGTCAGCAATCCGTCTGGCAACATCATCGGCAAGCCGCTGGCGACCGGCGCGGTGTTCCTGCATGACCTGATCGCGCCATGGTTCGGCGGTGAGCGGTTCCCCGACAAGGTGCGCAATGCACTGCTCGAAGATACCGTGCCGCAGCCTGGCACGCGAGCGATCAGCGCCATCGGCGACGTGGTGGGCGTCGATCCTGCTGCGGTGCCTGGCACGTCGACTGAGCAGGCGATACGCAAGGTGACGGGAGCAGCCGGGACAGCGGCGGTGCTGGGGCCTGCCGGCATTGCGGCGCCGGCTGCCGGTGCCACGGGCGCGCTCGTCGGCCACGTAGCTGCAGAGGCGGTGCCAGACTGGTTAAAGCCTGTTACGGAATTGACCGGCAACGTTGCCGGTGCGGGGACTGTGGCTGGTGTGGATGCCGGAGTGCGTGGTGTGCGCGGCCGGTCGGGCGGCGTGGCGCCAGAGGTCGCGGGCTTGGCGAAGACAGCGCGGGATGTATACGACATCAATGTCACCGCGCCGCAGATGAGCGAAAGCTCTGTCGTGCGGATCGCTGACAGCCAGTCGAGAAACCTGCCGTTCAGCGGCGCCGCGAAAACTGACAGAGACCAGTCGCAGTCGTTCAATCGCGCGGTGTCGAAGACCTTTGGCGAGGATGCGCCGCTGGTTAATTCGGATGTTATGAAGCGGGCCGCGCCGCGGATCATCGGCGTGTTCGATGACGTGGCAAAGAAGACGGATCTTGATGCCGACCAGACATTCCTGACCCAATTCGGCACGATCCAGAACGAGTCGAGGCTGGCGCCGCTCGGGGAAGGCGGACATCAGTCGATCAACGGGCTGCTCAATACAATCGTCGATCTGGCGGCGCGGAATAACGGCAAG
>Ga0190274_10001571_pt1 | contig 13368 bp, 14 predicted proteins | sample Popmic531T_FD_133002 | JGI IMG/M metagenome (GOLD analysis project Ga0190274, IMG submission 133002) | Populus adjacent soil microbial communities from riparian zone of Yellowstone River, Montana, USA - 531 T | ecosystem: Environmental > Terrestrial > Soil > Riparian zone | place: USA: Montana...
GCGCGACTACCGCCGCGGCAGCTGGCTTTCGCGCTGCCGGACCTGGCGTCGCGCTGCGCGGCCGGCGCGTTGTTCGTGCTGCAACCATTGAACGAGGTCGAGCAACGCGAGGCGCTGCAGCTGCGCGCCCGATTGCGCGGACTGGAATTGCCGGACGAAGCAGCGGCCTGGCTGCAGCGTCATCAGCGCCGCGACATGCAGACGTTGTACGGTCTGCTGGACACGCTGGATCAGGCGGCGTTGCACGCGCAGCGTCGTCTGACGGTGCCCTTCATCCGCGAGGTGCTGAACCGGGAGCGGGCGCCGCCAATCTGATGGCCAGCGCTGCCACGCGCCGGCCGAGGCTCTGTGCCAGCGTGATCTCATCGGCGCTCAGGCCGGTGCCGACCACTTCCACATGCGATGCGCCATAGGGCGAACCGCCACTGCGGGTCTCGTTCAGCGCCCGCTCGGTGTAGGGAATGCCCATCAGCAACATGCCGTGATGAAGCAGCGGCAGCTGCATCGACAGCAGCGTGCTCTCCTGGCCGCCATGCATGGTCTGCGTGGACGTGAACACCGCAGCGGGCTTGCCGGCCAGTGCGCCCGACAGCCACAGACTCGAGGTGCCATCGAGAAAATACTTCAGCGGCGCCGCCATGTTGCCGAAGCGGGTCGGGCTGCCGAGGATCAGGGCGTCGGCGCGCCCCAGGTCATCCAGCGTGGCGTAGGGCGGGCCGGACTCCGGCAGCGCCTTCGGTGCGGCTTCATTCCCGGCACTGACCGGTGGCACCGTGCGCAGCGTGGCCGTTGCGCCGGCTGCCTCGACGCCCCGCGCCACCTGGCGCGCCAGCTCCGCAGTACTGCCTTTGCGCGAGTAATAGACGATCAGCACTTCAGTCATGGACGCAGTCTACCTGCTCGCGGTGTGGCTGCGACGCCGACTTGCCGGGGCGGGTACACTGCCTGCGCCATGAAGCTGTCGTCGTATGCCCACGGACGGAACAACAACTTCAATCTGATCCGCATGGTGGCGGCGCTGGCCGTGCTGGTTGGTCACGCCTTCGTGCTTCGTGCCGGCGCCGATGATGCTGACCCGCTCGCGCGCCCCCTGGGCATGACCCTGGGTTCGATCGCGGTCGATGTGTTCTTCGTCACCAGCGGCTTTCTGGTCACGGCCAGCCTGCTGTCGCGGCAAAGCCCGTCGGCTTTCGTGCGCGCCAGGGTCCTGAGAATCTATCCCGCGCTGGTGGTGATGACCCTGATCACTGTTTTCGGGCTTGGCCTTTTTTTCACCAGCCTGTCCGTCGCGGAATATTTTTCCACCCAGAAGACCTATACCTATCTGCTCAAGAACTCGACCTTGCTCGCGGGCGTCGCCATGCGGCTGCCCGGCGTGTTCGGAGGCAATCCCTACGTCGAAACCGTCAACGGTTCCCTCTGGACGATGCCGCACGAGGTCCGGATGTATGCGTTGCTGCTGGCGCTGTGGCTGCTGGCGCGGGCGGCATGGAAGGATCGGCCGGCGGCTTTCCGCAATTCAGTCATCGGTGTCGCGCTGGCGGCGCTGATCTGGCAGATCGGCAGCCACTACTACCTGCAGACGGAGCTGCAGTTCGTCAGGCTGGGCTTCATGTTCTTCACCGGTGCGGTGTTCCACATCCTCAGGGAACGTATTGTGCTTTCGCGGTCGCTGTTCTGGCTGCTGCTGGCCAGCCTGCTGCTTTCCAGCCTGCATCAGCCACTGTTTTTTCTCGCTTACACCGGCACGATTGCCTACCTGCTGCTGTACCTCGCCTATGTGCCGGCGGGTTTCGTCAGGGCCTACAACCGTCTCGGCGACTACTCCTACGGCGTCTACATCTATGCCTTCCCCGTGCAGCAGTCCCTGATGGCCCTGATGCCGCAGATCGGCGTGCCGGCGATGGTGGTGATCTCGGGAGCCGTGACGCTGCTGCTGGCCGTGCTGTCGTGGCATTTGCTGGAGCGGTACGCACTGGAGTTGAAGGACTCACGCAAGGTCGCGGCCGATACGCAAGGTGTCCGGGTGACATGAGCCAGAAACTGATTGCGAAAAGTTGCCGCGTGGTCGGCCGCGTGCAGGGCGTGTTCTACCGCGGCTCGGCAGCACAACGTGCGGCGGAACTGGGCGTCACCGGCGAGGCACGAAATCTGCCCGACGGCAGCGTCGCGGTTCTGGCCTGCGGCAGCGAGGCGGCGGTGAATGCGCTGATCGAGTGGCTGTGGGTCGGTCCGTCGGCGGCCCGGGTCACCGCCGTGGAGGTCAGCGAAGCATTGACGCCGCAACCGTGGCCGCAGCGCTTTACGACCGCTTGACCGCGGGCGACAGCACCATGTCGTCGGCGCCGTTCCAGTTGCGGGTCCAGCGTCCCACCACCACATCCGAGTACACCCGTTTGCCAACGCTGCCGTTGTAACGCGCCAGCGCACGGTGATAGTCATTGCGCTCGCGCTGCATGTAGTGACGCAGAATGGCGCAACCCATGCGGATGTTGGCATCGACGTCGGTGAGCTGATGTCGGCGCATGCCCAGCTGTTCGGGCCAGAAGGGCATGACCTGCATCAGGCCCACGGCGCCGGCGCTGGACACGGCCCAGGCATTGAAGCCGCTTTCCACGTCGATGACGGCCATGACCAGTCCCGGCGGCAAGACCGCGGCGCCAGCGCGGCGCGATTCACACCATACCGTCCTGAGGATATGCAGCCGCTCGTCGCGGTTGCTGACGCGCTTGCGAAGTCGCGGCTCCATCAGCGTGTACCACACCGCCGAGTCGAACTGGTCGGTGAAGCATTCGGCCTGCGTAATGGCCTGCTGCAGCACCGCCTTCAATTCGGGATCGCGCTGCGCGCTCGGCGCGGTGGCTGCCGGCGCCTGTGCCGCGCCCACGGCCAGCAGCGCCCATGCCGCGCTACAGGCGCAGCTTCGAACGAATGAATTCCAGCGCGTTGGCAAGCGGGAAGTCCTCGTTGTCGGTGGCACGGCGGTGCCGGTATTCCAGCGTGCCGGCGTCGAGGCCCCGCTCGCCGACGACGATACGATGCGGGATGCCGAGCAATTCCGCATCGGCGAATTTGACGCCCGGACGTGCGTCGCGATCGTCGAACAGCACTTCAATGCCGGCAGCCTGCAGCTCGGCGTACAGGCGCTCGGCGGCCTCGCGCACCCGCGTCGACTTCTGCAGATTGAGCGGAACCAGTACCACATGAAACGGCGCCAGCGGATCCGGCCAGATGATGCCGCGCTCATCATGGTTCTGTTCAATGGCGGCCGCCACGATGCGCGTCACACCGATGCCGTAGCAGCCCATCAGCATGGTGGCTTCCTTGCCGGTCTCGTCCAGCACCACGGCTTTCATCGCCGCGCTGTACTTGCGGCCCAGCTGGAAGATGTGTCCCACCTCGATGCCGCGCACGATCCTGAGCTGGCCACGGCCGCTGGGGCTGGGGTCGCCATCGACCACATTGCGCAGGTCCGCCGCGGTGGGCTCGGGCAGGTCGCGCAGCCAGTTGACGCCGGTCAGGTGCGCATCGCGCGTGTTGGCGCCGCAGACGAAATCGGCCAGCTGCAGCGCGGCGTGGTCGGCATACACCGGGCAACCCAGGCCCACCGGGCCGATGAAGCCGGGTTCGGTGCCTGCCGCGGTCTGCACCTCGGCGCTGGAGGCCATACGCAGCGGATTCGCCACGCCGGGCAGCTTCTGTGCCTTGACGGCATTCAATTCATGATCGCCGCGCAACACCAGCGCCACCACGCCACCGGAGTCGCCGGCCACCAGCAGCGTCTTCACGCAGGCCGCGGCCGGCACCTGCAGCAGTGCGCTGACCTCGGCAATGGTGCGGGCATTGGGTGTGGGCACGCTCTGCAGGGCGACACCGGCGGCCGCGCGCGTGCCCGGTGGCGGCAGCGCCGGCGCCAGTTCGACGTTGGCGGCGAACTGGTCGGCGTCGCCGACGGCAATGGCGTCCTCGCCGGATTGCGCCAGCACCTGGAATTCCTCGGAGGCATTGCCGCCGATGGCGCCGGTGTCGGCCTGCACGGCACGGAAGTTCAGTTGCATGCGGGTGAACATGCGCGTGTAAGCCTCGCGCATTGCGGCATAGCCCTCGGCCAGCGAGGCCTCATCGACATGGAAGGAGTAGGCGTCCTTCATGATGAATTCGCGGCCGCGCATCACGCCGAAGCGCGGCCGCACCTCGTCACGGAACTTGACCTGGATCTGGTAGAAATTGGCTGGCAGCTGCCGGTAGCTCTTCAGCTCGCGGCGCGCGATGTCGGTGATCACTTCCTCGTGGGTGGGTCCGACCACGAAGTCACGCTTGTGGCGGTCGTGCAGCCGCAGCAGCTCGGGTCCGTACTGCTCCCAGCGGCCCGACTCCTGCCAGAGCTCGGCCGGCTGGATGGCCGGCATCAGCACCTCCAGTGCGCCGGCGCGATCCATCTCCTCGCGGATGATGTTCTCCACCTTGCGCAGCGTGCGCAGCCCCAGCGGCAGCCAGTTGTAGATGCCGGCGGCGACGCGTCGGATCATTCCGGCACGCAACATCAGCTGATGACTGATGACTTCCGCTTCGGCGGGTGTTTCCTTGATCGTATTGATCGGATATCGGGACAGGCGCATGGGGCGGCAATGCTACCTGCCGTTGTCGCAGCCGGATAGGCCACCTATGATGCCCGCCTCATGGAAAGCGAATCCCCGGAACTGAAGCCGCGTCCGCGCGCCATCTACCTGCTGCCGAACCTGCTGACCACCTGCTGCCTGTTTTCGGGCTTCTACGCCATCGTCGCAGCCATCGACGGCAACTACGAGCGCGCCGGATTCGCGGTGTTTGTGGCGATGCTGTTCGACGGGCTGGATGGCCGCGTCGCGCGACTGACCAGCACCGAGAGTGCGTTCGGCAAGGAGTACGACAGCCTGGCGGACATGGTGTCCTTCGGGCTGGCCCCCGCGGTGGTCTCCTACCAGTGGGGCGTGGAGCGCATCGCCGAATACGGCCGGGCCTGGGGACGATTCGGTTGGCTGGCGGCGTTCTTCTTTGCCGCCGCGGCCGCATTGCGCCTGGCGCGCTTCAACACGCGCGTGGGCACCCAGGACAAGCGCTACTTCGAGGGCCTGCCCAGCCCCACTGCGGCCGCCATCGTGGCCGGCTTCATCTGGTTGTCCAGCGAGTGGCGCGCACCGGGTCTGCCGGGATTGATCATTGCCTCATCGGTGACGGCGCTGACCGGCGCATTGATGGTCAGCCGTTTCAGTTACGCCAGCTTCAAGAGTTTCGACATCAACCAGCCGGTACGGTTTGTCTGGCTGGTGATCCTCGCGCTGATCATTGCCGCGATTGCCGGCTACCCTGCACAGGCGCTGCTGCTGGGCGCCGGCAGCTACACGTTGTCCGGTCCGTTGCTGTGGCTGTTCCGGCGCACGCGTCGCGCCATGCGCGGTGAGCGGAAGCCGGCGGCGTGAACCTGCGCGCGCAGTACCTTGAGGCGCTGGGCATTGAGACATGGGCACTGCGCGCAAGGGCCTCGACCCTGGCGCCCGCCGCCAATGACGCGGTGTGGGATCAGCTGGCCGCCCGGGTGCGCGCCTGCACGGCCTGCGACCTGCATCGCACCCGCACCCAGACCGTGTTTGGCGTCGGTAACCGTCGCGCCGAGATCCTGGTCATCGGCGAGGCGCCGGGCGCCGATGAGGATGCACAGGGCGAACCCTTTGTCGGGCGCGCCGGCCAGCTGCTGAATTCCATCCTGCGCGGCATGGGCTGGCCGCGCGACACCGTGTACATCGCCAATGTGCTGAAGTGCCGGCCACCGGGCAACCGCGACCCCAGCCCGGACGAAGCGCAGTGCTGTCGCCCGTTCCTGCAGCAGCAGATCGACCTGATTCGGCCCCGGGTGATCCTTGCCGTGGGCCGCATTGCCGCGCAGAACCTGCTGGCCACCGATGTGCCCATTGGCAAGCTGCGTGGCCGCTGGCATCAGTTCGGGCCGAATGGCATTCCGTTGCTGGTGACCTATCACCCGGCCTACCTGCTGCGCAGCCCCACCGAGAAGCGCAAGGTCTGGGCGGATCTGAAGGTGCTGCGCGCTGCGCTGCGACGGGGCGCCTGAGATGGCAGCCGACCGCAAGGAGGTGCCGCTGCCGGAAGTGAAGGTTCGGCCGATGATCGACGACGATGTCGAACACGTGCTGCGTGTCGAACAGGCCTCCTACACCTTTCCCTGGAGCGCGGGCATCTTTCATGACTGCCTGCGCGTGGGCTACCAGTGCAGCGTGCTGGAAGTCGGTCCGGTGATCGGTGGCTACAGCGTGCTCAGCAGTGGCGCCGGCGAGGCGCATCTGCTGAACCTGTGCGTGCGCGACGAGTTCCGCTTCCGCGGTCTGGGCCGCATGCTGCTGCTGCACATGATGCAGCAGGCGCGCTCAAACGGCGCGCGACTGATTTTCCTGGAAACGCGACCCTCCAACCTGGCGGCGATCCGGCTCTACCACTCGCAGAGTTTTGTTCAGATCGGAATCCGCAAGGGCTACTACCAGGCGGTGGGTCGCCGCGAAGACGCCATCGTCATGCGTCGCACCCTCGACCCGGAGTAGCCGGCGGCGCCTATTCGCCCAACCCCGATTCGGTGTCCGGCAGCGGAGGCACTTCGACGGTCGGCGTATCGCAGGAAGCGTCGGACATGGCCACCAGGCAGAGGCTGTGGGCGCGATGCACGGTGGGGCGAGGCAGTTCCGGCCAGCGCACCCGCACGTAATCATCGGGCAGCACTTCAATGACGACGCCAGGCGGGTTGGCGGCGCTGGTGCCGCGAAATCGGACGTGATCACCCACCAGCAGTGGTCGATGTGACAGGGATGACATGGAGCGTGTCCAGGGCCGTGAACAAGCCGCACAGACTAGGAATGGCGGTGACCCGGCAGTATCAGGGAACTGTGTAGCCGGGCGGGCGTAACTACCTAGGAAGCAGAAGTCAACGCTGGATCCGCGGCAGCAGGCAGCGGCAGCGTGGCAGCCACGACGGTACCGGTGGTGTCCGAGCGCAGCTGCAGTTCGCCGCCGATCTCGCACATCCTTTCGCGCATGGCCGCGAGTCCCACGCCGAACGCCGGCGTGCCGCCGCTGGCGGATGCGTCATCCGGCATGCCATGCCCCGAATCGCTGATGCACAGCGACACGGACTCGGCGTCGCGGCTCAGGCGGATTTCGGCCGAGCGCGCGCCGGAGTGCCGATGCACATTGGTCAATGCCTCTTGTGCGACGCGAAACAGCGCCAGTTCCGCCGCCTCGGGCAATCGCATGGGTTCATCGGCAATGGCCACATGCAGCTGGATGTCGCTGCGCTCGCGAAAGCCATCGGCCAGCCAGCGCAATGCCGTGGCCAGGCCGAGCTCGTCCAGCAGCGGCGGATGCAGCAGATAGGAGGCAGTGCGCAGTTCGGACAGACATTGCTTCGCAATTTGCGCCGATTCATCGAGCAACTGCTGTGAGCCCGCATCGTCCGCCGCCACGCTTCGTCGCAGCAGCGAAAGATTGATCTCGACCGCGGCCAAAGACTGGCCAATGGTGTCATGCAGTTCGCGGCCTATGCGGCGCTGCTCGGCATCCTGCAGACGCAGCATGTCGGTCAGCAGTTGACGGTAGCGCCGTTGCTGGCGTTGCAGGGCCTGGTAGCGCTCGCGCAGCAGTTCCAGCATCTTCAGCAGTGATTCACGCAACTGCTCGAACTCGCCGCTGAAGCGGGCGTCGACCAGGCCCGCCGCCTCATCGGTGCCGGCGGCGACGTCAGCGGCATGCTCGCGCAACGCCCGCAGCGGGCGCAGCACGAACCAGCGCATCAGCTGCGTCAGCATGACGATCAGCAGCAGGTCGCACAGCAGGATGGCCAGCAGCCTCGACAACATCTCGGTGCGTACCTGCTCCTGGATGAAACGCAGTGTGGTGTACAGCGTCACGGTGCCGAGCTGCTCACCGAAGCGCAGTGTGGCGCTGCCGTGTTCGGCCGCCGCGCTGGCGATGGGCTGCTGCGCCATCAGCAGGGCCGGGTCCGTCGGCGCGGTGCTGACCGGCACGCTGCGCCACGACGCATCGCGACCACGCGCATAGATGCTGCGGGACTCGTCACCCAGTGCGACGACAATGGCGGCCACGGCATTGTTCTGCATGGCGCTGTCCAGCAGGCCTTCAAGCTGGCCGCGATCGAAATTCCAGGCGGGTGACTGCAGCGCAATCGCCAGCTGGGCCGTCAGGCGCGCGGTGTCATCGGCCAGCGCCTGCCGGTTGCGTCGCCAGTCCTGCCATACGAACAGTGTGGCGAAGATCAGCAGTACCAGCGTGGTGGTGACGACCACGCCGACGGTGATCAGAGTGGCGATGGAACGGCGGCTGCCCTTCATCGGGCGCCCGCAGCGGGCGGGTACGAGGCGGGGTTGAACCACAGCCTCGAATCGTTGAAGGCCTCGCTGCCCAGCAGCGGATTGCGCAGACGAATGATGTGGCGTTCGGCCAGCCGAAGCTGGCGGATCTTGTGGTCCTGATACTCGGCGAAGATGCGCTGATAGCTGCCATCTTCGAGCATGGCGCGCATGCCGGTTTCCACGCGCGCGGCGAGCCGGCGTCCCTCGTCGTCGCCGCGAAACCAGAAATACATGGGCATGGGATAGTAGATCAGCAGACGCTGCTCGATGGCCAGCTCGGGCGTGGCGCCGCGCCGCTGCGCGTGCTCGTCCAGCACTTCGACCGAAGAGCGCAGCAACACATCGAAGCGGCGCTGCCGCAGCATGTCGAACAGACCCTCGTAGCTGGAACCTGTGACCACGTTCAGGCCATTGGCACGCAGGATGTCAACGTCAATCCAGCCCAGACCCAGCCCGACGGTCAGTGACTTGAGATCCTCCAGCGTGCGCACGGCGTCGAAGCGTGACTGTTCGCCGGCGCGGATCAGCAGCACACAGTAGCCCTGCAGGTTCAGGTCGACCGGAATGCGGACCGGTTGCAGTGAGCGCTCCATATCCGGCGTCGTGCCGCGGAAAATCATCGAAAGTCGCCCGCTGGCCTGTGTCAGTTCATGCACCTGGCGCTGCTCGGTCATGAAATCGGAAACCTCGATGCGGTAGTCGCCCCAGGCCTGGCGCGTACGCTCCAGCGCGGTTTCCAGAATCTTCCACTCGAAGTCGTAACGGTTATCGAGCGGCGACTCGGGCGGCGGATGGATGTAGCGCATCGGCGCGGGCGCAGCGGCGCCCGCCAGCACCGGCAGCAGCAGCGCGCAGCACAGCCAGCCGGTCATGCCCCTCATGGCTGGACCAGGCCATTCTTGACCGCGTAGCGCACCAGCTCCGAATAGGACCCGAAGGCCATCTTGCGCATGATGTTGCTGCGATGGGTCTCGGCCGTCTTGACGCTGATGTCCAGTTCGCGCGCAATGTCCTTGTTGGTGCGTCCCTCCGCCAGCAGCTGCAGGACCTGGCGCTCGCGGGGCGACAACGGACCGCCGCCGGACTTGTCGCGCGGCCACTCGCCATCCTGCAGGAAGCCGTCCAGCACCACGCGCGCCACCCTGGAGGTGAAATACAGACGCCCGTCGAGCAGGGCCTCGACGGCGGCGATCAGATCGGCGCCGGCGTCGGACTTCAGCAGGTAGCCGCGCGCGCCGGCGCGGAAGACTTCGCGGATCAGCTGCTCGGTTTCGTGGACGGTGAGCATCAGCACCCGCAGCTGCGGATGCGTGACCAGCATGGCGCGCGCAGCGTCGAGGCCATTCAGTGCCGGCATGGTCAGATCGAGAATGGCCACATCGGGCCGCAGCTGCGCGGCCAGTTCCACGGCCTGCTGGCCATTTTCCGCTTCAGCGACGATCTGCCAGCGCGGGTCGCCAGCCAGTGTCGCGCGGATGCCGCGGCGGACCAGCGCGTGATCGTCAGCGATCAGGATTCCCGCGGCCTTCATGGGGCATGTCTGGGTGGAAGCGGTGCGCCGAGCCTAGCAGGAATCGTGCAGCCGTATCACCGCAGACCTCGTGAATGCTGGCGAGCCGGTTACAGGGACCTGTAACCGGCTCGCCGTCCGCCTCCGGGCTCAGCGATGATTTGGCAGCAAGGGTCATCCAGGGATTGTCGCTTCAATGCATCTTCAATCATCGGTGGGCGCCGCAGCCTGAGCGTCGCCGCGGCGTACCTCAATAATTCAGGGCTGCAGTTCAAACAGGACGCCGCGGCAGCGAAGGCAAGGTCCGCCGGCACTTGCCGCTTCGGCAAGGGCCGAAGCGCGCCCGCCGGATTGAAGATGCATTGAAGTGACAAGCCCACTGGCAGTGCTTGCTGCTAAACTCCGCGCCCCATGACTGACCCCGCCCTGCGGCGCGAAATCGAGCGCCGCCGCACTTTCGCCATCATCTCGCATCCGGATGCCGGCAAGACCACGTTGACCGAGAAGCTGCTGCTGTTCGGCGGCGCGATCCAGCTGGCCGGCACCGTCAAGGGCCGCAAGGCGGCACGCCATGCCACCTCGGACTGGATGGCGCTGGAGCAGCAACGTGGCATCTCGGTGACCAGCTCGGTGATGCAGTTCCCGTTTCGCGAGTGCATCGTCAATCTGCTCGATACGCCGGGCCACGAGGACTTCTCCGAAGACACTTACCGCACGCTGACGGCGGTGGATTCGGCGCTGATGGTCATTGACTGCGCCAAGGGCGTGGAGGAGCGCACCATCAAGCTGATGGAAGTGTGCCGGCTGCGCACCACGCCCATCATGACCTTCATCAACAAGCTGGATCGCGAGGGCCGCGCGCCGATCGAGCTGCTGGACGAAATCGAGCGGGTGCTGAAGATCCGCACGGCGCCGGTGACCTGGCCCATCGGCATGGGTCGCGAGCTGCGCGGCATCTATCACCTGCTCGAAGATCGCGTCTACGTTTACGAAGCCGCCGCGAAGGGCCGTGCGGGCACCAATCGCACCATTGACGGCCTGCATTCGGACGAATCGCGCGCCCTGCTCGGCGATCAGTGGCAACGGTATCTCGATGAGGTGGAACTGGTGCGTGGCGCCACGGCAACCTTCGATCTCGCGGCCTATCGCGCCGCTGAGCTGACGCCGGTGTTTTTCGGTTCGGCCATCAGCAATTTCGGCGTCGAGGAACTGCTGGCATCCTTCGTGGAACATGCGCCGGGCCCGCAGCCGCGTGCCACGACCACTCGTGAAGTGGCAGCACAGGAACCAAAGCTCAGCGGCTTTGTGTTCAAGATCCAGGCCAACATGGACCCGCAGCATCGCGACCGCATCGCCTTCATGCGCCTGTGCTCGGGCCGCTACCAGCGCGGCATGCGTTTCTGGCACACGCGCCTGGCCAAGGAAGTGCGCGTGGCCGATGCGCTGACCTTCATGGCCGCCGAACGCGCGCAGGCCGAGGAGGCCTTTGCTGGCGACATCATCGGCCTGCACAACCACGGCACCATCAACATCGGCGACACCTTTACCGAAGGCGAGCCGTTGACCTTCACCGGCATCCCGAACTTTGCGCCGGAGATTTTCCGTCGCGCCGTGCTCAAGGACCCGATGCGGATGAAGGCGCTGCAGAAGGGACTGTCGCAGCTGTGCGAGGAGGGCGCCACGCAGCTGTTCAAGCCACTGCGCAACGCGGACCTGGTGCTGGGCGCGGTGGGGCAGCTGCAGTTTGAAGTGGTAGCCTTCCGGCTCGGCGACGAGTACGGAGTGCAGTGCGTGTTCGACAATGTGACGGTGCACACCGCCCGCTGGGTCAGCGCGGCGGATGAACGCAAGCTGGAGGAATTCCGCACCAGGGCCTTCGACCACCTGGCCGTGGATCACAGCGGCGCGCTGGTGTATCTGGCGCCCTCGCGCGTGAACCTGCAGCTGACGCTGGAGCGCTGGCCCGACATCCGTTTCCACGAAACGCGCGAACATCTCGCGGGTGCTGCGGCGTGAAGCGCGCGCTCAGCCGGCCGGTGGTCGCCTGGGCCTTCTACGACTGGGCCAATTCGGCCTTCGCCACCACGGTGATGGCCGGTTTCTTCCCCACCTTCTTTCGCCAGTACTGGAGCCAGGGTGCCGACGCCACCCTCACCACCTGGCGGCTGGGTCTGGCCAACGGCGTCGCCGGCTTCCTGATCGCCGTGCTGGCGCCGCTGCTGGGCGCGCTGGCCGATCGCAGCGCACGCCGCAAGCACTTCGTGCTGGGCTGGACGGTTGTGGGCGTGGCGGCATCGGCCGCGCTGTACTTCGTCGGCCAGGGCGAATGGCAGCTGGCCGTGCTGCTGTTCGTGGTCGGCACCATGGGCTTCAACGGTGGCATCGTATTCTCCGATGCACTGCTGCCGCAGATTGCCGTGCCGCGCGACTACGACCGCGTCTCGGCGCTGGGCTACTCGCTGGGGTATCTGGGCGGCGGCCTGCTGTTTGCCATCAATGTTTGGATGACGCTGCAGCCGGGCTTCTTCGGCCTGGCTTCAGCCGCCGAAGCGGTGCGCTTCTCCTTCCTCACCGTCGCTGCGTGGTGGCTGCTGTTCTCGCTGCCTCTGGCGATCTGGGTGCATGAGACGCCGGCGAAGGCACGCCAGGGCGGCGCGGCACTGGTCTCCGGCTGGCAGGAGCTGCGGGCCACGTTGGGCGACATCATGCGCCAGCGCGACCTGTGGCTGTTCCTCGTGGCCTACTGGCTGTACATCGATGGCGTGAACACCGTGATCAAGATGGCGGTGGACTACGGCATGGCGCTGGGCTTCCCCGTGGCCAGCCTGCTGACGGCGCTACTGATAACGCAGTTCGTGGCCTTTCCCGCCGCGCTGGCCTTCGGCTGGTTGGGCGGGCGCATCGGTGCGCGGCGCGGCATCCTGATCGGCATCGCCGTGTATGCGGCGCTGAGCTTCTACGCCGTGTTCATGACCTCGGTCGCCGAGTTCTATGCCATGGCGGTGGTGGTCGGGCTGGTGCAGGGCGGTGTGCAGAGCCTGTCGCGTTCGCTGTTCGGGCAGTTCGTGCCGCAGGACAAGTCGGCCGAGTACTACGGTTTCTACAACATGATGGGCAAGTTCGCGACGGTGATCGGGCCGCTGCTGGTGGGCGCCACCGCGGCCCTGTCGGGCAGCAATCGCGCGGGCATCGGGTCGCTGGTGCTGCTGTTCGGGGTCGGGGGGTGGTTGTTGTGGAAGGTGAAGGCGCCACGGGCTGTGTGAGTTGCTGTCCGCAGCGGTGCTGACGGAATTCGTCTTCCGGCACAGTTGGGTCGGGCGCGCTTGCTAAAAAGCCGGACGGCTTTTTATCGCGTTCCCTCGCGCTGGCGGGCGCGGCTTTCGTGTTGACCTGCAGTACGCCATTGCGTTGAGCGGCGCCGCGCCTGCGCCCGCGCTCGGCGCCCGA
>Ga0190274_10001572_pt1 | contig 13364 bp, 11 predicted proteins | sample Popmic531T_FD_133002 | JGI IMG/M metagenome (GOLD analysis project Ga0190274, IMG submission 133002) | Populus adjacent soil microbial communities from riparian zone of Yellowstone River, Montana, USA - 531 T | ecosystem: Environmental > Terrestrial > Soil > Riparian zone | place: USA: Montana...
ACTCCGAGGAGACGATTTCGTGAGCACCCCCGTAAAGGTCACCGTCACCGGCGCCGCCGGCCAGATCGGCTACGCGCTGCTGTTCCGCATCGCCAGCGGCCAGATGCTCGGTCCCGACACACCCGTCGAGCTGAGCCTGTTGGAGATCCCGAATGCCGTCACTGCGGCGGAGGGCACGGCGATGGAGTTGGACGACTGTGCCTTCCCGCTGCTGCGCAAGATCGATATCAGCGATGACCCGAAGCAGGCGTTCGACGGCTGCAACATCGGGCTGCTGGTCGGTGCCCGGCCGCGCGGCCCCGGCATGGAGCGCTCCGACCTGCTCGAGGCCAACGGCGGCATCTTCAAGCCACAGGGCGAAGCGATCAACGCCGGCGCGGCCGACGACGTAAAGGTGCTGGTGGTCGGCAACCCGGCCAACACCAACTGCCTGATCGCGATGTCGAACGCTCCCGACGTGCCGCGCGAGCGGTTCACGGCGATGATGCGCCTCGACCACAACCGGGCGATCTCCCAGCTCGCCAACAAAGTCGGCGTGCCCGTGTCGTCGGTCAGCAACATGACCACCTGGGGCAACCACTCGGCGACGCAGTACCCGGACCTGGTCAACGCCAAGGTGGACGGCGCCGGCGCCTGGGACGCGGTCGACGACGAGGCCTGGATCGCCGACGAGTTCATTCCCCGCGTCGCCAAGCGCGGGGCCGAGATCATCGACGCCCGCGGCGCTTCCAGCGCCGCCTCGGCGGCCAACGCGGCGATCGACCACATCCACGACTGGGTGCTGGGCACGCCGGAGGGCGATTGGGTCTCGATGGGCGTTCCGGCCGACGGCTCCTACGGCATCGGCGAGGGCATCATCTGCGGCCATCCCTGCACCTGCAGCGGCGGTGAGTGGTCGGTCGTGCAGGGTCTCGAGGTACCTGACTTCTCGCGCCAGCGGATCGACGCCAACGTGATCGAGCTGCAGGACGAGCGCGACGCCGTCAGGCAGCTTGGCCTGATCTAAGCGATTCGATTCAGACACAAAAAAAGAGGCCGGCCCACCGGGCCGGCCTCTCGAAGTAACTAGGGGTGTGGTTCAGCCGGCCGGGAAGTACTGACGGCCCTGCTTTTTAACCCGTCCCTCTTTCTCCAGATCGCCGAGCACCCGGTAGAGGTAGTTCGGCTTGATCTTCATCTGCGTCGCCACGTCCGAGGCGCTGATCCCCGGCGCTTTCTCGATCAGGCTGACGGCCTGGTCGGCGCGGGTGCCGCCACGGCGTTTGCGACGGCGGCGAGGGGTTGCGGCAGCTCGGGGCGAGCTGGTCGAGCTGGATTTACTTCCACGCGGACGACCCGGTGCGCGCCGGGTTGCTTTGCCGCCAAGCTCGGCCAGTGCGCGCTCAAGGCGCTTGCGCTCCTCGTCGAGATCGGCGAGGCGCTTCTCAACCAACCCCCGGGCCTCATCGAGTACGTTCGTCGTGCTGGGCATCGATTTCCTTTCCATCCAACAACATAGTTTGAGTCCTTGTTCGGGGGAGTGTGGCACAGCGACTGTCACTGTGACTCTTTATTTACTCAAAATTACTTCTGCAACTGGCCATTTGGATGAAATACTTCGGTTTTGGTGTCAACCCAGGCTAGGTCGTGCGCGCAGATTACGTGCATGTGCCAGCGCCCTGTAAGTACTGGTAAGGGACGGACTGTGCCGCTTCTCCCCCGATCCCCCTGCCCAGGAAAGTCCAGCGCTTAGCGGTTGCGCTTGCGCGGGAGCGTGCGGAAGACGACATCCCAGAGGGGGGAGGAGACGCCGTAGCCGAAGCGGTGGTCCTGGAAGTGATGGCGCATGTGCTGCTCGCGCAGCCGCTTGCCGAGGTCGGACCTGGGCACGAAGTGATGCACGTAGTAATGCGTGTAGTCGTAGACGAGGTAGCCGAAGATGAAGCCGGCGAAGAGCGGGAAAGCAGCCGGGCTGCCGAAGATCAGCCAGAAGGCCCCGAAGAAGAGCGCCGCCAGCGGAATCGCGACCGAGGGCGGCATCACCAGCCGCATCTTGTCGTTGGGGTGGTCGTGATGGATGCCGTGGATGATGAAGTGCATGCGGCGCCCGAAGGCGTTGTCCGGCTCCCAGTGGAAGACGAGGCGATGCAGCCAGTACTCGGTCAGCGTCCAGATTCCGATTCCGGCCAGCGTCAGCAGGATCAACGGCAGGATGCCGTAGCCGCGGTCCACCCCCAGCCACTCCATCGCGACGACCACCGGCACGAAGACGACCGCCGGCACGGCGGGATGCACGCGGGAGAAGAAGTTGAGGAATTCGCTCTTGAAGAGCGGCGGAGAAGCCGAGAGCTTCTCGCTGCGGTTGTGAGCCTCCATCGCGGCCAATAGTAGCGACGGCTCCCCGTGCCCCCGCAAGACGCGGGGAACCTGTGACAAGTCTGTGTCAAAGAGGTAGCGATTTGCGGAATTGCTCCTCACGCAGGCGTCACGACGCTGCCACGATGCGCCCCGCATGCCGCGCAAGCCAAAGCCCCCCACCTGCGAGGACTGCTACTTCCACAAGAACATGCTCTGCGCCCTCGAGCTGAGCGAGCCCTGCGCGACCTTCCGCCCCAACCGCCCCGAGGGCCTGGTGCCGCCGCGCCAGCCCGTGCTGCTGATGCGCGCGCCACGCTGGGCTTCGCGTCCCGCTTAGCCCTCAGTTCTCCGCGGGCGCTGGGGGAGAGGTGGGGTGCCCCTTCCGCTTGCTGGGATTTTCGCCGGGAGCCCTGTCTCTCTCGCCGACTCGCACGGGCGAAAATCAGGACGCCGCGCGCTCCAGGGGCACCCCACCTCTCCCGACCGGACCCGGACCAGCTTCGATTCTTGAGCTCTCGAGCCAAGACCGGCTCTTGCCTCTGGTCCTCAACGAATTGCCGCGGCGTTTCGTGGGGAGGGGTCGGGTGTCCCCGCAGCGCGCGGCGTCCTGATTTTCGCAGTGCCGGTCAGCGAGAGCTGGCGAGTTCCCGGCGAAAATCCCAGCAAGCGGAGGGGACACCCGACCCCTCCTCGCCAAACCCTCCGAACCAAAGTCGCAGCTATGTTTTGCCCGTGCCCCAGCGCGACCTATTCGCCGATTTCGCCCGCATGCGGCGGGAGATGGACCAGATGATGGGGGACGCTTGGGGCCGCGGCCGCTACGTCAGCCGGCGCACCAGTGGGTTCTCGCCCAACGTCGACGTCTACTACTGCGGCGAGCCGCAGCGGGCCGTGGTCAAGGTCGACCTCGCCGGCGTCGAGCTGAGCGAGGTCGGGATCGAGGTCAGCGGCCGCCACCTGGCGATCGTCGGCGAACGGCCGCTGCAGGAGACCGAGGGGCGTGTCTACCAGCAAGTCGAGATCCCCTCCGGCCCCTTCCGCCGCGTCGTCGAGCTCCAGGTCGAGGTCGACGCCGATCGCGCCAAGGCGACCTACGAAGACGGGGTGCTGCGCATCGAACTGCCGCTGCGCGACCCCGGCGAGACCACCCGCCGGGTTCCGATCGGGCGCAAGTGATGGAGGGGGCACCGGTCCTCGAAGTCGTCGACTCGCCGCTCGACGCCGAGGACGCGATCCGCGCCAACCAGCCGCTCCCCGACGCGCTGCCGGTGCTGCCGCTGCGCGACACCGTCACCTTCCCGGAGACGCTGACGCCGCTGGCGGTCGGGCAGGAGCGCTCGATCAAGCTCGTCGACGACGTGCTCGGCGCCAACCGGATGCTGGTCATGGTCGCCGCCCGCGACCCCGAGGACGAGGAGCCCGGCCCGGAGGGTCTCTACGAGGTCGGCGTGGTCGGCGTCGTCGCCCGCATGATCAAGGTCCCCGACGGCTCGCTCCGCATCCTCGTGCAGGGGACGCAGCGGGTCCGGGTTGGTCCCTTCGTCGCCGAGCAGCCCTATCTGGTGGCGCGGATCTCCGAGCTGCCCGATATGAGCGAGCCCAGCCCCGAGCTGGAGGCGCTGACCCGCAACGTCCAGCGCACCTTCTCGGAGATCGTCGAGCAGATCCCCTACCTGCCGGAGGAGCTGCAGATGGCGGTCGCCAACATCGACGACCCGGTGGCGCTCGGCCACCTGATCGTCGGCGCGCTGCGGATCGCCACCGAGGAGAAGCAGAAACTGCTGGAAGAGGTGGACGTCGCCAAGCGGCTGCGCCACCTGGCGCGGATCCTCGCCCGCGAGCTCGAGGTGGTGCAGCTCGGCACCCAGATTCAGACCCAGGTCCAGTCGGAGATCGATAAAGGCCAGCGCGAGTTCTTCCTGCGCCAGCAGCTGAAAGCGATCCAGGAGGAGCTGGGAGAGGAGGACGAGCAGCTGGCCGAAGCCAACGAACTGCGCGAGCGGATCGAGGCGGCAGAGCTGCCTGAGCATGCCCGCAAGGCCGCCGACCGCGAGCTCTCGCGGCTGGAGAAACTGCCGCCGGCGGCCGCTGAGCACGGCGTCATCCGCACCTACCTGGAGTGGCTCGTGGAGCTCCCGTGGTCAGTTGAGACCGAGGACGACCTCGACATCGCCCACGCCCGCGAGGTGCTCGACGCCGACCACTACGACCTGGAGAAGGTCAAGGACCGCCTGCTCGAGTACCTGGCGGTGCGCAAGCTCAATCCCGGCTCGCCGGGCCCGATCCTCTGCTTCGTCGGCCCGCCCGGGGTCGGCAAGACCAGTCTCGGCCGCTCGATTGCCAAGGCGCTCGGCCGCGAGTTCGAGCGGATCTCGGTCGGCGGCGTTCGCGACGAGGCGGAGATCCGCGGCCACCGCCGCACCTATATAGGGGCTTTGCCGGGCACGATCATCCGGGCTCTGCGCGACGCTGGCTCCCGCAACCCGGTCTTCATGATCGACGAGATCGACAAGATGGGCGCCGATTTCCGCGGCGATCCCGCCTCGGCGATGCTCGAGGTTCTGGACCCAGCCCAGAACGACTCCTTCCGCGACCACTACCTCGATCTCGAGTTCGACCTCTCCGACGTCGTCTTCATCGCCACCGCCAACGTCCTCGACACGATTCCCGGGCCGCTGCTGGACCGGATGGAGACGATCGAGCTCTCCGGCTACACGGTCGAAGAGAAGCGCCACATCGCCCGCCGGTACCTGGTCCCGCGCCAGATCGCGGCCAACGGGCTGAAGCCGTCCCAGATCGAGTTCGCCGACGCCGCCCTGACCGCGGTGATCGAGGAGTACACGCGCGAGGCCGGTGTTCGAAACCTCGAGCGCCAGCTCGGAGCGATCTGCCGCAAAGTCGCCCGCGACGTCGCCGAAGGCAAGGCGAAGGGCAAGGTCAAGGTCTCCGGCAAGAAAGCGCGTGAGCTGCTCGGCCGCCGCCGCGTCTTCGCCGAGCAGCGCCGCCGCACCAAGGTTCCCGGCGTCGCCACCGGCCTGGCTTGGACGCCGACGGGCGGCGACGTCCTCTTCATCGAGGCGACGGCGATGCCGGGCTCGGGCAAGCTGACGATCACCGGCCAGCTCGGCGACGTGATGAAGGAGTCGGCGCAGGCGGCGCTCTCCTGGGTCCGCGGCCACTGGGCCGAGGTCGATCCGCGGCTGGGCGAGGGCTGGTTCGCCGAGCACGACATCCACGTTCACGTGCCGGCCGGGGCGGTTCCCAAGGACGGCCCGTCGGCCGGCGTGGCGATGACCGTCGCCCTCTCCTCGCTGATCGGCGGCCGGCCGGTTCGCAACGATGTCGCGATGACCGGTGAGGTGACGTTGACGGGGCAGGTGCTGCCGATCGGCGGCCTCAAGGAGAAGTCGCTGGCCGCCCAGCGGGCCGGGATCAAGCGCGTGATCGTTCCCGGGCGCAACGAGGGCGACGTCGCCGAGATTCCCGAGCACGAGCTGGGCAACCTGGAGTTCGTCTTCGTCGACGAGGTCTCCAAGGCGCTCGACGTAGCTCTCGCATAGGCACGATGGAGGCGGCGACTATCGACAGGGGAGGCCCTGCGGCATACGCGCAATCTCTGCGCGAGGCGGCGAGGACCCGCTCGCGAGCCTTCTGGATCGTCGCCGGCCTGACCGCGCTGGCGGCCGTCCTGCGCTTCGCCACGCTCGGCGTCCAGAGCTACCACCACGACGAGATCGTCACCGCCAGCCGCATCCTCCGCGACGGCTTCGGCCACGCGATGGACGCGGTCGGCTTCAGCGAGTCGGCACCGCCCCTCTATTACGCGCTGGCCTGGGTCTGGACCCAGGTGACCGGGACCGGCGAGTTCGGGCTGCGCTCGCTCTCCGCCGTAGCCGGCGTGGCGACGGTGCCCGTCGCCTACCTGATCGGCCTCGAGCTGCGCGGGCGCCGAACGGGGTTGATGGCGGCGGCCCTGGTCGCGGTCAACCCGATGCTGCTCTGGTACTCGCAGGAGGGGCGGGCCTACGCCCTCTTCGCCCTGCTCTGCGCGATCTCGCTGCTCTTCTGCGTCCGCGCCCTGCGCGACGGCCGGCGCCGTGACTTCACCCTCTGGGGGGTCGCCTCCGCTCTCGCCCTCGCCACCCACTACTTCGCCGTCTTCCCGCTCGCCGCCGAGGTCGTCTTGCTGCTGCGGCGCCGCGGCCGCGCCAGTCTTGCCGGGCTCTGGATCGTCGGCCTCGCGGGCCTCCTGTTGGCGCCGCTGGCGATCCATCAGATGTCGATCGGCCACGCCGAGTGGATCGCCAACTTCACGCTCGGCCACCGCCTCTGGGAAACGGCGGCGACCTTCGTCAGCGGCGAGACAAGCGACATCATCGCCCGGCCCGACCGCCCGTATCTGGCCTTTCTGCCGCTCGCTCTGGCGGCGCTGGCGCTGGTTTCGTTGGCTCTGCGCGGCGACCGCGAGGAGCGCCGGGCCGCGGCAATTCCGCTCAGCGTCGCCCTCGCCGCGATCGGCATTCCCCTCCTGCTGGCGCTCGTCTCGCCCGGCAAGGACTACCTGTTGGCTCGCAACGTCCTGCCGGCGCTGGTGCCGCTGCTGATCGCGGTCGCGATCGGCGTCACCCTGCCTGCCGCGCGCCGAATCGGCAACGTCATCGGTGCCACGCTCCTGGCCTACTCGCTCGGCTTCTGCATCTGGGCCAGCTTCTCGCCGGACCTGCAGCGCCCCGATTGGAGTGCGGCTGCCGCCGAGCTCGGCGAACCGCGGGCGCCGCGGGCGATGGTCACCTGGACTCTGGGCGAGGCGTCGCTGCGCTACTACCTCTCGACCGGCGCGATCCAGGTCACCCCGGCCGACGGCTACGACTGGCTGGTCCATGAAGTCGACTTCGTCTCCGACGGCAAGGCGCCGCCACCGCCGCCGCGCCTGCTCGGTCCCGGCTTCCGCGAAACGGCACGGCTGGACGCCGGCCGGCTCTTCGTCAGGCGCTTCCGGCTGCCGGGCCCGGGCCTGGCGCCACTGCGCCTGCGGGAGCTGCGCGACGCCGATCTCAACTTCCGCAACGTCGGCGTTCTGCTCGACGGGATCGGGCCGGGGTAAGCGCAGAGAAGTTCGGGTATATCCTCCCCACGGACCTGCTGACCAGCGAGGAGATGGTATGAGCAAGACGACGGCGACCCGCGCCAACGACATTTACGAGACTGCCCGTGAGAACCCCTACGTGCAGCGCCTGATCGAGGACGACGAGCTGCGCGACAGCCTTCGCGACGCGTTCGAGGCCGCCAAGGGCGCCTACGGTCGCGCCACCGGCAACGGCAAGGGCGCGGTCAAGGCCGTGACCAGCGACAAGAAGGTGCAGAAGGACCTGCGCGAGGCAGCCGAGAGCCTGCGCGAGGCCTCCGACCGCCTGCGCAAGCCGCCGAAGCGCAAGCGCGGCCTCGGTCGCTTCCTTCTCATCGGCCTGGTCGCCGGCGCGATCGCGCTGGTTCTCAGCGAGGGCGCCCGCAAGGCCGTACTTGACACCCTCTTCGGTGCCGAAGAGGAGTTCGAGTACACCAGCAGCACCAGCATCAACGGCGCCTGACGACCGTAGGCGTCGCCATACGGCGTCCTCGGTCGCTTGCGTGCAGAGCACGCGGCGCTCCCTGCGTCCTTGTCTGGCAACGCCTACGGTCGTCAGGCCAGGCTCGAGGACGTCGGGGCCAGCACTAGACTGATCGACATGGAGGCAGCCACCAAAGAACGCGAGCTGAGCGGCGACAAGGCGCAGCGCATCGTCGATGCGATGCGCGACAGCGTTGCCAGCCGCGGCGCCGCCGGCTCCACCTTCGAGCACGTCGCCCGTGAGGCGGGGGTCAGCCGCGGCCTCCTCCACTACTACTTCGGGACCAAGGAGCGGCTGCTGGTCGAGGTCGTCCGCCGCGACGCCGAGATCCGCATCTCCCGGCTCGACGAGCGGCTGGCCAAAGCCACTTCGGTGGACGACGTGCTCGACGTCCTCGTCGCCAGCCTGACCGACATGATCGAGAACGAACCGGGCTTCTTCCTCCTGCTCTACGAGCTGTTCAGCGCCGGCCGTCGCAATCCCGACATCCAGCGCGAGGTCGGGCAGCTGTTCGAGCGCACCCGCTCCCACGTCGCCGAGGTCCTGGACGCCAAGCAGCGCGAGGGTGTCCTCAAGCTCCGCTTCGAGGCCGAGGCGATCGTCTCCTACCTGTTCGCGGTCGGCGACGGCTTTGCCCTGCAGGCCCTCTCCGACCCCGAGCGCGACAACAGCCAGGCGCTCGCCGCCGGCGCCGCCTCGGCCCGGTACCTGCTCGTTACCGAGTAGCCGCCGCAGGCGGTTCCGCGTGACGCGACTCACAGACCGAGCGCCTTCGGTGCGACAGGCTGGCCGTCCAGCCAATGCGTAACGGAATGAATCGACTTGCGGGAGTGCTCGGCCGGCGCCGCCGTTGGGTTCTGGCCATCTGGGTGCTGATCGTCGTCGTCGCCCTGCCCTTCGCCGCCCGCCAGACCGAACACCTCACCGGTGGCGGCTTCGACGTTCCCGGCAGCCAGTCGAAGGCGGTTGCCGACTCGATGCAGGGCGTCTTCGCCAGAGAGGCGACCGGGATCGCGGTCCTGCTGAGGGCGGAACCGGGGGCCAGCGCTGCCGCGCGCGCGGCAGCCGTCGACCGGGTCCGGCGCGAGGTCGCCAAGGTCGAGGGCATCTCCCTGCCACCGCCGGTCGCTCGTCGCGGCGAGCTGCAGCTCCAGCGCAACGACGAGGCCGTGTTGGCGCTCTCCAGCGCCGTTGCCCCGGACGAACTGATCGATCCGGCCGTCGATCTGCGTGAAGCCCTCAAGCCGGGCACCGCCGAGGGCGGTGTCACCACCTACCTGGCGGGGCAGCCCACCGTCTGGGCCGGGATGCAGGAGCTCTCGAAGGAAGACCTCGCCAAAGCGGAGGCGGGCGGCTTCCCGATCGTGGCGCTGATCCTGCTCGTCGTCTTCGGCTCCCTGGCCGCGGCGGCGCTGCCGCTGACCCTCGGTTTCGTCAGCGTCATGGTCACCGGTGCCCTCATCTACTTCATCTCGCTGCAGATGAGCACCTCGGTCTTCGTCACCAACATGGCCTCGATGATCGGGATCGGCGTCGCCGTCGACTACTCGCTCTTCATCCTCGCCCGCTACCGCGAGGAGCGCCACGCCGGGCGCGATTGCGACGAAGCTCGCGCCGAGGCCCTGTCCACCTCCGGCCTCGCCGTCGCCTTCTCCGGTCTCGCCGTGATCGTCTCCCTGGCCGGCCTTTGGATGGTCAACAACCAGGCGCTGCGCTCGATGGCACTCGGGGCGATGACCGTCGTCGCCGTCTCGATCCTCACCGCCACCACCCTGCTGCCGGCGCTGATCGCGATGCTCGGCGACCGGGTGATGCCGGGCGGGATCGTCGCCCGGGTCCTGCGCTTCGTCAAGTACCGGATCTTCCGTCGGCCGCAGCCCGCGGCCGATGCTCCCGTCGCCGACGGGCCGGGGTTCTGGGATCGCTGGGCCCGCCGCGTCATGGCTCGTCCCGTGCTTGCCGCCACCGGCTCCGCCGCGATCCTGCTCCTGCTCGCCTCACCGGTGCTGTCGATGGAGACGGGGACCGCGGCGATCGAGCAGTTCCCCAAGGGCAGTGACGTGCGGGTCGGCAACGAGCTCGTCGCCGCGCAGCTCGGCGGCGGCGCCGACCCGATCCAGATCGTCGCCACTTTCCCCGCCGCCGCCGCTGCCGCCGCCGACCGCCGCGCCGTCCTGGAGTTCAGCGACGAGCTGCGGGGGCAGGCAGGCATCAGCGGCGTCGGTGCACCCGTCTACGCCGGCGACAGTGTCCTGATCGAGGCGACCTCGGTCGCCGCCAGCGATACCGACGCCGCCACGGCGCTGGTCGACCGCCTGCGCGACTCCTTCGTCCCGGCCACCGCCCTGGCCGCGGCGGCGAGCATCGACGTCGGCGGCGAAACGGCCCGCACCAACGACGTCCGCCTGCAGATCTCGGGCTCGTTCTGGAAGATCGTCGGCTTCGTCCTGGCGCTCAGCTTCGTCGTCCTGATGGTGATGCTGCGCTCGCTGGTGCTGCCGCTGAAGGCGGTGTTGATGAACCTGCTCTCGATCGGCGCCGCCTTCGGCGTCCTCGTCGTCGTCTTCCAGTGGGGCTGGTTCGACAGCCTGCTCGGCTTCGAAAGCCTCGGCGCGCTGGACACGATCAACGTGCCGCTGATCTTCGCGATCGTCTTCGGGCTTTCGATGGACTACGAGGTCTTCCTGATGTCGCGCATCCGCGAGCGCTACCTGGCCCACGGGGACAACGAGCGGGCGGTGGCCGAGGGCCTCGCCTCCAGCGCCCGCACGATCTCCTCGGCGGCGCTGATCATGAGCTCGGTCTTCGCCGTCTTCGTGCTCACCGGCGTGCCCTCGATCAAAGAGCTGGGCCTGGGCTGCGCGATCGCGATCGCCCTCGACGCGACCCTGGTGCGGTTGATCCTGGTCCCGGCGGCGATGAAGCTGATGGGCGACTGGAACTGGTGGATGCCCTCCTGGCTCGACCGCGCCCTGCCCGACCTCAGCTTCGAGGGGGGCGGCAAGCCCGATCCCGCTCCCGTTGAGGCTTGAGCGCCTGTCCCGGTAGGGGTTTCGCTTAACTTTTTCGAGGAGCGCCCGCGGCCGTCCGAGGGGCCGCTTCAGCGAAAAGTGCAAGACGCTCCACCCCTACCGGGACAGGCGCTTAGGATGGCGGCGTGACGGAGAGCGAGATTGCCTTTGCGGGTGCCGCACGGCAGGCAGAGATGGTGCGGGCGGGTGAGGTCTCGCCGACCGAGCTGGTGCGGATGTGCCTGGAGCGGATCGAGCGGATCGATCCTGAGCTGAACTCTTTTCGCAAGGTCTTCGCCGAGCGGGCGCTGCTCGAGGCCGAGCAGGCCGAGGCGCGGATCAAGGGTGGCGAGGAGCGGCCGCTGCTGGGGGTGCCGATCGCGATCAAGGACGAAGTCGACGTCGCCGGCGAGATCAACACCCACGGGACCGATGCCTACACCGAGCCCGCCAAGGCCGACTCGGAGATGGTGCGGCGGCTGCGCGAGGCGGGGGCGATCGTGGTCGGCCTGACCTTGCTGCCGGAGATGGCCATCTGCGGCTTCACCGAGTCGGCCACCTACGGCGTTACCCGCAACCCCTGGGACCCGCAGCGCTCGCCGGCGGGATCGAGCGGCGGCAGCGCCGCCGCCGTGGCGGCCGGCCTGGTGCCGATCGCCTCGGCCGGTGACGGCGGCGGGTCGATCCGCCTGCCGGCGGCCTCGTGCGGCCTCTTCGGCCTCAAGCCCCAGCGCGGCCGCGTCTCGCTGGCGCCCGAGCTCGAAGGCTGGCATGGCATGGCGGTGAACGGCTGCCTCAGCCGCACCGTGCTCGACGCGGCGCTCTACCTCGACATCGTCTCCGGCGGTTCGCAGGAGCCCGAGGCACCGGCGCCACCGGAGCGTCCCTTCGCCGAGTCCGCGCAGACGCCGCCGGGAAAGCTGCGAGTCGCCTGGTCGACCCTCCCTCCGCGCGCGGCGGCACCGGCGACCGTCGGCGACGAAGTCAAGGCCGCGGTCGCCGACACCGCCACTCTGCTCGGCTCGCTCGGGCACGAGGTCGCCCAGCGCGACCCCGACTGGGGCGGGATCGGCAACAACATCGCCCCACGCTTCCTGCGCGGCGTCGCCGACACCGTCGCCGAAGTTCCCCACCCCGAGCGCCTCGAACGCCGCACCCGCGGCTTCGGCAGGCTCGGCAGCCTGCTCCCCGACGGGCTCTACGAGCGGGCGCTGCGGGGCCGCGCCGCCGACCAGCAGCGGGTGAACGCCCTGTTCGACAGCCACGACGTGGTGATGACCCCGGTGATGGGAGGGACCGCGATCCCGATCCGCCGCTGGGAGGGCCGCAGCGCTCTGCACACCGTGTTGGGGATGAGCCGCTTCTATCCCTACTGCGTCCCCTGGAACCACCTCGGCAACCCCGCCATGTCGGTGCCGGCCGGCTTTGCCGCCGACGGGATGCCGCTCGCGGTCCAGATCGTCGGCCGCCCCGGCGACGAGGCGACCTTGCTCTCCCTGGCCGCCCAGCTCGAGGCCGAGCGCCCCTGGGCGTACAAGCGCCCGCCGATCTCCTAGGTCTAGCTCGGGAAGACCTTGCGCATCCGGGCGATCTCGCGGATCGGGCCGCGCGGGCGCAGGCGGCGCTGCAGGATCATCTTCAGCGGGTTCGATTCCGGTTTGCCGGTGGCGACGAAGTCGGCCCAGCTCGCCTCCATGACCAGGGTCGGGTTCGGCGCTTCGCCGGGTTCCACCCGGGTCGAGCCGTTGTCGATCACCAGGTGCCAGGGGTCGGCGTCGGTGAAGCGGTACTGGTAGACGAGCGGGGAGCCGTTTGCCGCGTCCGGGTCGACGACGCGCTTGACGATCTCGAAGTAGAGGCGCTGTAGATCCGGCGAGGACTCCGGCGCCGGGCCGTCGGGAGGTCCGAGGATGCCCGCCATCATCATCTTCACCTGGTTGGTGGCGATCTCCTGCTCGGATTTCTCGGGGTCGAACGGGAACACCCCGGGCGGCATCTCCTCGGTCGGAAAGCCGATCGTGCGCCAGCGCTGGCGGATCAGCTTGAGGCCGAAGGCAAAGATGTCCTCGAGCGAGAAGCCGTAGCACTCGGTGTACTCGCGGTCCCGGTTCGGCGGGTAGAAGACGGCGGGGCCGTAGGGCAGGACGCCGCGCAGCAGCTCGACCACGGCCGCCCGGTTCTCCTCCCAGCCCGGGTTGCCTTCGCCCAGCAGTTCGGAGAGGACCTTGACGCCGAAGCCGATGTGGCGCTGCTCGTCGCGGGAGACGTTGGCCATCCCCGAGCTGAAGCCCGGCATCGTCTCTTCGGATGAGAAGAAGTCCTCGATGAAGTGCTGGCCGGGCTGGGCCAGGCTGCCCTCGACGATCAGGTGGTAGAGCGTGATCGCCTGCGCGTACTTGGGGACCGA
>Ga0190274_10001573_pt1 | contig 13362 bp, 11 predicted proteins | sample Popmic531T_FD_133002 | JGI IMG/M metagenome (GOLD analysis project Ga0190274, IMG submission 133002) | Populus adjacent soil microbial communities from riparian zone of Yellowstone River, Montana, USA - 531 T | ecosystem: Environmental > Terrestrial > Soil > Riparian zone | place: USA: Montana...
CCGTGGCAGACGTCGCAGGTGACGTAGACGTCGGGCAGGAAGTGCATCTCGATCTTGATCAGGCCGTCGCCCGAGCAGGCCTCGCAGCGGCCGCCCTTGACGTTGAAGCTGAACCGGCCGGGCTTGTAGCCGCGCGCCTGGCTCTCGGGCAGGCCCGCATACCAGTCGCGGATGTTGGTGAAGGCGCCGGTGTAAGTGGCCGGGTTGGAGCGCGGGGTGCGGCCGATCGGCGATTGGTCGATGTCGATCACCTTGTCGAGATATTCGAGGCCGGTGATCCTGTCGTGGCGGCCGGCGGTCATCCGGGCGCCGTTCAAATGGCGGGCGGCGGCGGCATAGAGCGTGTCGATGGTGAAGCTCGACTTGCCCGAGCCGGAGACGCCGGTGACGCAGGTGAAGGTGCCGAGCGGGATCGCGGCGGTGACGCTCTTGAGGTTGTTGGCGGTGGCGCCGCTCAGCGTCAGCTTCCTGCCCGTGCCCTTGCGGCGCTTCGCCGGGATCGGGACCGAGCGGCGGCCGCTGAGGTAATCGGCGGTCAGGCTGGTCTCGCACTTGAGGATCTCGTCATACGTGCCGTGGCAGACGATTTCGCCGCCATGGACTCCGGCGCCCGGGCCCATGTCGATGACGTAATCGGCCGAGCGGATCGCGTCCTCGTCATGCTCGACGACGATGACCGTGTTGCCGAGGTCGCGCAGGCGGCGAAGGGTGACGAGCAGGCGGTCGTTGTCGCGCTGGTGCAGGCCGATCGAGGGCTCGTCGAGCACGTAGAGCACGCCGGACAGGCCGGAGCCGATCTGGCTGGCGAGGCGGATTCGCTGGCTCTCGCCGCCCGAGAGCGTGCCCGAGGTGCGGTTCAGGTCGAGATAGTCGAGGCCGACATTGTTGAGGAAGCCGAGCCGCTCGTTGATCTCCTTGAGGATGGCGCGCGCGATCTCGTTCTGGGTCGGGGTGAGCTTCTCGTGAAGAGTCTCGAACCAGGCGAGGGCGTGGCGGACCGAGCGGGCGGTGGCCTGGCTGATATGCTCGCCGGCGATCTTGACCGCGAGCGGCTCGGGGCGGAGGCGGGCGCCGTGGCAGATCTCGCAGGGGGCGGCCGACTGGTATTTGCTCAGCTCCTCGCGCATCCAGGCGCTCTCGGTCTGCAGCATGCGGCGGTTGAGGTTGCCGATGACGCCGTCGAACGGCTTGCGGACCTCGTAGCTCTTGCGGCCGTCGACGAAGCGAAGCGTGACCGGCCGCCCCCTGGTGCCGTTGAGGATGACGTCGTGGATCTCGGGCGCTAGGTCCTGCCACGGCGTCTCCAGCTCGAAGCCGAATTCGCGCGCCAGCGAACCAAGGACCTGCATGTAATAAGGGCTGGGCGGATTCGACCGGGCCCAGGGGACGATCGCGCCTTTCTTGATGCTGAGCGCCTCGTTGGGGACGATCAGCTCGGGATCGAACAATTGCTTCTCGCCGAGGCCGTCGCAGCCCGGGCAGGCGCCCTGCGGCGCGTTGAAGCTGAACAGGCGCGGCTCGATCTCGGCGATGGTGAAGCCGGAGACCGGGCAGGCGAACTTCTCGGAGAAGGTGATCCGGCCCGGCGGGGCGTTGTCGCTGAGGACTGCGCGTTCGTGCGCTTCCTCCAGCGCGGCGGCGACGCCGGTGCGGGCGGTGGAGGTTTCCGAGTCGGCGGATTCAACGCTGCCGCTGTTCGGCCCTTCGGCGACGAACTTTTGCGGCGCCTCGTTCACCGCCGAGGAGGCAGGTGCGTCGGCCGGATCGAGATAGACGAGGCCGTCCGCCAGCTTCAGCGCCTGCTCCAGCGAATCCGCCAGCCGGGTTTCGATGCCGGGCTTCACGACTAGGCGGTCGACCACCACCTCGATGTCGTGCTTGTACTTCTTGTCGAGCGCCGGGGCCTCCTCGATCTCGTAGAATTGCCCGTCGATGCGGACGCGGGTGAAGCCGGCCTTCTGCCATTCCGCCAGCTCCTTGCGATACTCGCCCTTGCGGCCGCGCACGACCGGGGCGAGCAGATAGAGCCGGGTGCCTTCGGGCAGCGCCATGGTGCGGTCGACCATCTGGCTGACCGTCTGGGCGGCGATCGGCTCGCCGGTGACCGGCGAATAGGGCACGCCGACGCGCGCCCAGAGCAGGCGCATATAATCGTAGATCTCGGTGACCGTGGCGACGGTGGAGCGCGGGTTGCGCGAGGTCGTCTTCTGCTCGATCGAGATGGCGGGGGAGAGGCCCTCGATATGGTCGACGTCGGGCTTCTGCATCATCTCGAGGAACTGGCGCGCATAGGCGCTCAAGGACTCGACGTAGCGCCGCTGCCCCTCGGCATAGATGGTGTCGAAGGCGAGGCTCGACTTGCCCGAGCCGGACAGGCCGGTGATCACGGTCAGCGTCTCGCGCGGGATATCGACGTCGATATCCTTGAGATTGTGCTCGCGCGCGCCGCGGACGGAAAGGTGAGTCAGCATCGGGCCGTGGTTCCGGATTTGTTCTGTTGGTAAAGGGCGTGGCGCCGGGCGTCAACGCGGCGGTTGCGAGATGGGTGCGCGCGGCGGATAAGGCAAGACGGGAGTGGCGATGGGCGAGCACGGGACAGACCGACACGCGGACCGCGGGACCGGCGCGGCGGAAACGCGGCTCGGCAGGCTCGGGGCGCCGCTCTTCCTGCTGATCTGGTTCGCCTGCATGGCGCTGGCGATCTACGCCAATGTCGAAGGCGGGCGGATCGCGGCGGAGACGTTTCGGGGGCCACGAGGGATGGCCGGCTGGCAGCGGACGTTGCTGATCCTGTGGACGTTCGTCCCGCTGATCCTGGCGCTCACCGCGATCGTGCTCTTCCGGGTGCGCCGGCATAGCCCCGTCGCCGGCCTGCTCTCGCTCGCCCTGCTGCTGCTCGCCGCCACCCAGATCATGGCCGCCAACTGGTGGGGAAAAGAACTCGACATTCTTCGACATATTCTCGCCAATTCGGGCTTTCTGGCCTTCATTCTGGCGCTGCTGATCTTTCCCACTGGCAGATTCACCTCGCGCTGGGGTGTGGGCGCCGCTTTGGCGGCAGCGGCCTTCCTCGCGCTCGACGTCGTTCAGCAGGCGCATCAGCATCAGGGCCCAGGGTCTCATTTCATCCTCGATGCCCATATCTATTCACTGAACGCCGCCATCGTCGCCGGTTTCTTCGCGCTCGGAGCCGCGACGCTCGTCCGGCGCCTTCACGCCAACGAAAGCGGCACGGAGCGCCAGCAGATTCTCTGGGTCCTGGCCGGGCTGATCGCGTTCGTCCTGATGTATCTCGCCTGGATCACCTTCAACCTGCTACCCCGGGACCTGTCATTCAGCGCGCCCCGCTATTGGGGTCCGCTGGGCGGGATCGCGCTCGCTCTCGCCTTCACCAGCCTCGGCCTCGGCTTCATGATCGCCCTGATCCGCTATCGGCTCTACGATGCCGATGCGGTCCTGAGCCGGTCGGCCGCCTTCGCCGCGCTTTCCGCGCTGTTCGGAATATTTTATCTGGCCGGAGAGCAGGGGCTGCACTGGCTGCTGAGCCCGCTGCTTGCCGACGAAGGCACTCGAAAGCTCGCGATCGCCGCTCTCGCTCTCACGGTCGTCGCTCCCCTCAAGAGCTCCGCCGTCGACTGGGCGGACCGCCGGCTCAGAAAGCCGTTGACCGACCTCAGGGACAAGCTTCCCGCCGAGCTCGCGGAGTTGCGCGAAACCGCCTCGATGGAAGAGATGGCCGGTCATGCGGCCGCGCGCGTCGCCGCCGCCTTGCGCCCGCAGCACCTTGCCTTCGTGATCGACGGCAGGCCGGCCTTGCTCGAGGGCATGGAGGAGGAGGCGTTCGCCGACTGGCTGCGGATGCCACAGCCCGACAATGCGGGACCGCAGAAAGGCCAGCCCGGCGATGCGCTCTTTCCGCTCCGCTGCGCTCTGCGAACCGGCGAGGACGGGGAAAGCGCGCCGTTCGGCTGGCTGCTTGTCGGCCCGCGCCCGGACGGGGAGACTTATCGGGCGGACGAGCGCGCGGCGCTGACGTCCGTGGTGCCGGCGCTCGCCCGCGCGCTCCGCAGAGTGCGACACCGGATGGCGCAGGAAGCCAAGCTCGACGGGATTCTCGGCATGTTGAAGGACCGCTGCCGGTGAGCGCGATTCCTTCGATGCTGCTGGCGCTCGCGGCGCGATCGACCGGACCGGGCGCCCGGGCGCCGCAAGGGCAATAAGCTCTCCTTATAGGCGTTTGCGATCGTTTCGTTGGCGATCAAAGCCCGGTTGCGCCATTTGAGCATCGTTCCCGGCGCGCGACGGGGCCCCTCACGACCCCCATGACCGATAAGGAACCCACCATGTCCAAGATCCTGTTCATCCTCGCTTCGTCGCTCGCCGCGCTCACCGCGTCGCCCGCGGCCGCGGCGCCGCAAAATCCCGCCGTCCGCACCGTCGCTTATGCCGATCTCGACCTGTCCAGCGCCGCCGGCCGCACCCGGCTCGACCGGCGCATCTCGGCGGCGGTCCGCGCCGTCTGCGGCGAGGCGTCGCCGGCCGACCTGCGCGGTCTCCACGAGATCCGCGCCTGCCGGGCCGAGGCTTCGGCGCGAGTCGCCGAGGCGCGGCCCGGCGCGATCGTCTTCGCCGGCACCCGTTAAGCGGCCCCGTCCCCTGCCGCTCCCGCTGGGCGGCGCTCCTTCCCCGGAGCGCCGCCCTTTTTGGTCGATGCGGACCGGCGCTTCGCAGAATCTCCGGATGACGGCGCGGCCGGATGGCGATAGCCTTCGCGCCAAGGGGGACTTGCTTCATGCGTCATTTCATCCTGATCGCGGCCTCGTTATGCGGCGCGGCCCAGGCCCAGGACGTGCGCCGGCTGGGCGCGCCGGACGCGCCGATCTCGGCCTCGGTCGAGGTGCCGGCGGGAAGCCTGCTCGTCTATGTCAGCGGCACCGTTCCCGATACGGTCGACGCCAATGCCGAGCCGGGCTCGGTGCAGCGTTACGGCGACACCGCGACCCAGACCCGCTCGGTGATCCGCAAGATCGAGGCGCAGCTCGGCCAGCACGGCCTCTCCTTGAGCGACGTGGTGATGATGCGGGTGTTCCTGGTCGCGCCGCCCGGTCAGTCGCGGATGGACTTCGCCGGCATGATGACCGCCTATCGCGAATTTTTCGGTACGCGCGCGCAGCCGGCGCGGCCGGCGCGATCGACCATGCAGGTGGCCGGGCTGGTCGATCCGGGCTGGCTGGTCGAGATCGAGGTGACGGCGGCGGCGCCCGCGGGGGCGCAGGAGAGATGATCTCCGTTCGCCCTGAGCCTGTCGAAGGGCCTTCCTTCTCTGCAGCAGAAGGAGAGGGCTTCGGCGGACTCAGCCCGAACGGGTAAGGGGAGGACTGGAATGGCGCTAACTCGTAGGGCGTTTCTCGAGCGGCTGGGCGCGGTCGGCGGCTACAGCGCCGTCTATCTCGGCATGGAAGCGATGGGCCTGCTGAACGCGCCGGCCGCGGCCGCGCCGTTCGAATTGCCGCGGGCCAGCGGGCGCGGCCGCAAGGTGGTGATCCTCGGCGGCGGCATCGCCGGCCTGGTCTCCGCCTACGAGCTCGGCCGGGCCGGCTGGGACGTCACCGTGCTGGAGGCGCGGAATCGGATCGGCGGGCGGGTGTGGACGATCCGCGGCGGCGACCGGATCGTTCAGACCGGCCGCGAGGACCAGGTCTGCCGCTTCGACGAGGGCCATTATTTCAACGCCGGCGCGGCCCGCATCCCGCACGTCCATCACGCCATCCTCGGCTATGCCAAGAGCCTGAACGTGCCGATCGAGGTGATGGTCAATTCGAACCGGGCGGCGAAATGGGATTTCGGCGGCCGCGTCTATACCGACCGGCAGATCAGGAACGGCGTTCGCGGGCGCTTCTCGGAATTGCTGTCCAAGGCGATCGACCGGCGCGCGCTCGACCAGGAGCTGGCCGAGGGCGAGCGCAACGCGCTGAAAGGGTTTCTCGCTTTCTACGGCGAGCTCAACCGGAGCGGCGACTATACGCCCGCCGGCCAATCGGGCTACACCGAGCTTCCGGGCGGATACGGCCATAACGGCCGGCCGGCGCCGCCGATCGTCCTCGCCGATCTGATGAGCAATCCGGCCGCGGGGCTGCCGCTCGTCTTCGAGGAGTTTTTCGACCAGCAGGCGCCGATGTTCCAGCCGGTCGGCGGCATGGACCGGATCGCCCATGCGATCTACGAGCAGGTGCGCCCGCATGTGCGGCTGAACAGCCCGGTGACCGCGATCCGGCGGCAGGGGGCGGGGGTCAGGGTCGAGCACGGCCCGGGGCGCCAGGCGATCGAGGCCGATTATTGCATCTGCACCCTGCCGCTGAACCTGCTCGCGCGGATTCCGAACGATTTCTCGCCGGCAAAGCAGGCGGCGATCCGCGACGTGCCCTATCTGCCGAGCACCAAGGTGGCGTTCGAAAGCCCGCGCTTCTGGGAGGAGGAAGGGATTTACGGCGGGCTCGGCTGGACCGACCAGGCCAATGAGAATCTGCTCTACCCCTCCGGCGACTGGCACTCGGAAAAGGGTGTCCTGGTCGCGGCCTATGTCTCCGGCTGGACCGGCGGGCCGCACATCCAGCAATTCATGGCGATGAGCCACGAGGAGAGGTTCCGGCTCTGCCGGGAGGTGGTCGAGCGGATGCACCCGGGCAAGTCGCGGCTGCTCGACAAAGGCGTGACCGTGAACTGGGGGCTGACCCCCTGGTCGGAGGGCGTAGGACCGATGCACCAGGATTGGGTCGCCAATCCGCGCGGCGAGCGCTACACCGAGCTGATGCGGCCGGAAGGGCCGATCTTCTTCGCCGGCGAGCATCTCTCCTACATCCTCTTCTGGCAGGAAGGCGCGGCGCTCTCGGCGCACGAGGCGATGCGGCTGCTGACCGCCCAGGCGGCGGAGCGCCGGGCCGCTTAGTCGAAGCCCACGGCCGTCCCGTCGAAACGGCTTGGGCCGGGGCCAAGCTGCTGGTAACGTTCCGGCCACTCAACGAAGGGAAATTTCCGATGCTGAAGCGCGTCCTGCTCGCCGCCGCCCTAGCCATCTCCACGCCCGCTCTGGCCGCGCCGGCCGACGTCGCCGCCGCCGTCTCCGCGCCCGGGCGGCCCGCGGAAGCGGTCGCGCTCGACGAGGTGAGGAAGCCCGTCGAGGTGCTGACCTGGCTCGGCCTCGAACGGGGCGACCGAGTGCTCGATTATTTCACCGGCACCGGCTATTATGCCGAGATCATGGCTCGCGCGGTCGGTCCGACCGGATCGGTCACCGGCTGGAACGCGCCGGGCTTCGGCCGCAACCCGCGAGTCCGCGCCGCGCTCGCCGGAATCCATGAGCGCTCCCCCAATACCAGCTTCTATTTCACCCCGACCACGGCCCTGTCGTTCGCGCCCAATGCCTATGATTTCATCCTGCTCCACCTCGTCTATCACGACGCTTATTGGGAGAGCGCTCAATTCGGGCTTCCGCGGATCGACCCGAACAGCGTGACGGCGGCGCTGTTCCAGGCGACCAAACCGGGCGGAACGGTGGCGGTGATCGATCATATCGCGACCCCCGGCACCGAGACCCGCGCAGAGGTCGAGGCCCATCACCGGATCGATCCGGCGACGGTCCGCGCCGATTTCGAGCGGGCGGGCTTCGACTTCGTCGGTTCCTCGGAGATGCTTCGCAACCCCGAGGACGATCACAGCAAGAACGTGTTCGATCCGAGCATCCGCGGCCGAACCGACCGCTTCGTCTACCGCTTCCGGCGGCCGGCGCGCTAGGTCAGGAAGGGTCCGCGCGCGGTCCGGCGCGCCTGCCTGGCGGGCACGCCGGCCATTTCGCGGAACTCGCGGGCCATATGGGCCTGGTCGGCGAAGCCCTGGGCGGCGGCGTGATCGGCCAGGCTTGCTTCGCCGGGAACGAGCTCGAACGCCTTTTGAAAGCGAAGCAGCCGCAAATAGCGGCGCGGCGGCAGGCCGACATTGCGGGCGAACCAGCGTTGCAGCGTGCGCGGGCTCATGCCCGTGGCGCGGCTCATCTCGCCGACCGACTGGGCGGCGATGATCGCCTTGCCGATCGCCGCCAGTGCCGACGCCCCGGCGAGGCGAGGCTCGATCGCGCCCGTCTCGAACGGAAGCCAGCGGCCCCGCATCTCGGCGAGCGGAATGTCGCTGACGAGCCGCCAGGCCCAGGGCCAGAGCCTGAGCCCCTCGAAACGGGAATCGCCGCTGATGCCGAACGGCTCCGGCCGCTCGATCAGGCCGACCGTGAAGCTCTCGGGCTGCGTCCCGCCCCAGCGCGAGCGGCCGGCGAGCCGGCGGATGATCTCGACGCAGCCGTCCGGCACCGCCTGCTGCTCGACCCATTCGGACGGGGCGCCGCTCCCGGCCAGCGTCCAGCGCGCCTTGACCAGCCCTTCGAGATGCGGCGGCGGCGGGTCCTCGCGATAGTCCATCGGGCGATCTGACGCCTTTTGTCGCATCGGTTCAAGACGCGCCCGTGCCGGGCGGGCAAGAAGGGCCCGAAAAGGGGAGGCGTTCATGAGAAAGACATTCGGCGCGGGACTGGCATTGCTGCTCATGGGCCAGGCGCCGCCGACGCGGGTGGGCGATCTGGCCTGGATGAGCGGCCGATGGCTGACAAGCGACGGCGGACGCTGGACCGAGGAGGTCTGGGCGGGGCCGCGAGGCGGCACGATGATGGGCTTCAGCTGGACCGGCGAGGGCTCGAACATCAGCGAATATGAATATCTGCGCGTCCAATCGGGCGAGGATGACGAAATCGTCTATCTCGCCCAGCCCGGGGGCGGCCCCGGCGTCGGCTTCCATCTCGTGCAGGCGGACGGGGCCAGCGCCACGTTCGAGAATCCGGCCCACGATTATCCGCAACGCATCCGTTACGCCCGCGACGGCGACGTGATGGTCGCGACCATCTCGAAGCTGGACGGAGCCAACGCGTTGAGCTGGACCTACCGGAGGCAATAAGGCCGCATTGGTCGAGACGATTCGGGGTTTGGCAGAAATCTTCGTGCCGGGCGGACGGCGGGCGATAAGCCCGTCGGGCTTATCGCGGGGAGATCGACATGCGCGCATTCGTCGGCTTCGGCTTCGGCGCCCTTGGCCTGGCAACGGTCGCAGGGGCCATGGCCCAGCAGGGCACCCCCGGCGGCGACTCACCGGCGAAGGTGACGGCGGAGCGCGTGCTGGCGGGGAGCGAGATTTTCAACGGCCGCTCCTGCGTGCTCTGTCACGCCGTCGCGGGCCGGGGCGAGGGGGCATCCGCGCCCAGTCTCGCCGATCCGCAATGGGCGCACGGCGACGGCGGTTTCGACGGCATCCGTCGAGTCGTCGTCTGGGGTGTCGAGACGGACGAGATGCAGACGCCGCGCGAGTTCGAGATGTTTCCGCGCGGCGGGCTGACGATCAGCGACGAAGAGGTGGACGCGGTCGCGGCCTATGTCTGGAGCCTCAGCCGGCCGCAGACCAATGGGTTCGTGACGGCGCAGGCCCGGTTCGTGGATCTCGCGCGCGCCGGAAACGGGACCGAAGCCGTGGCCTTGTTCCGCCGGCAGATGGCCGCTTCGCCCGATCATCCGCTGTTGCCGGAGCGCGGGCTCAACCGGCTCGGCCAGTCGCTGATCGCGGGGCAGCCGCGGACGGCGCTCGCTTTGTTCCAGCTCAATGCCGAACTCCATCCGGAATCGGCGCCGGCCCTTGCTGGAATGGGCGACGCCTATCGCGCGGTCGGCGACCGGCCACATGCCGCCGAAAGCTATCGGCGCGTGCTCGCGATCAATCCCGCCAACGAAGCGGTACAGCGGAAGCTTCGGGAATTGGAGCCGTAACGCAGTCCTGCTACACCGGCGACGGTGGAGGGGCAGGCATGGCCGAAATCAAGACCAGACCGACCGGGGTCGCGGTCGATTCATTTCTCGACGCCGTGCCCGATCCGCAGCGGCGCGAGGACGGCAGGGCGCTCCGCGCGATGTTCGAGCGGATCACCGGCGAGGCCGCGACCATGTGGGGGCCGAGCATCGTCGGCTTTGGCGAATATCACTACAAATATGAGAGCGGCCACGAAGGCGACATGTGCCGGATCGGCTTCTCGCCGCGGGCGAAGGAGTTGGTCCTCTATATCGGCGCGACCAATGCCGAGGCTGCAGACCTGCTGGCGCGACTCGGCAAGCACAAGACCGGAAAATCCTGCCTCTATGTGAAGCGGTTGAGCGACATCGACACGAAGGTGCTGGAGCAGATGATCCGCACCGAGCTGAAGCGCGCGCCGACCGGCTGCTGAGCCGCTCGGTTCACCTCCGCTTCAGCTTGCGGAGCCGAAACGAAGGCCTTCCGCGACAAAGCGACTTGCATCCTGCTACGTTTGTGGCATGCTACACCGGTAGCAGCGAGGTCCCATGATCGATTCTCTCCCCAGACGCGAACGCGAAATCTTCGAGCTTCTGTGCAGCGCCGGCGAGGCGACCGCGGCGGAAATCCGCGCGGCGATGCAGGATCCCCCCTCTTATTCGGCGGTCCGTACCCTGCTGGCGAGGCTCGAGGGGCGCGGGGTCATCAAGCACCGGGTGGCCGACCAGGCCTATGTCTATTCGAGCGTCAGGCAGCCGGCCAAGGTCCGCGAATCGGCGCTGAAGAGCATGGTGAAGACCTTTTTCGACGGCTCGGCGGCCAATGCCGCCACGGCCCTTCTCGGCCTAACCAAGAGCCTGTCTTCGGATGAAGCGGAAGCCCTGTTGAAGGCGATCCGCGAAGCAGAGGAGCGCGAGTGATGGACGTTTCCTTCTTCGGCGAAATGGCGTGGAAATCGGCGTTGATCAGCGGCGCCGCTCTGCTGCTCGCCTATGTGCTGCGCTCGCGCTCCGCGGCGGACCGGGCGCTGGTGCTGAGGCTCGGCGTCGCCATGCTTCTGCTTCTCCCCTTCATCGCGCTGGCGCTGCCGGCGCTGCCGATCGAGGCCTGGGCCGCGCCCGAGCCGATCGCCCTGGCGCCGCTGCAATTCGCCTATGTCCCCGGCCCCGAGCTTCCGCTCCCCGCTCTCGCCGAGCCGGCGGCGCCGACGATCTGGGACGATCCCACGCCGCTCGTCCTCCTCGCCTATCTGGGCGGGCTGGCCATGGCCGGATCGCGGCTGCTCGCCGGCCTGTTCATGCTCCGCCGCTGGACCCGCCGCGCCCGGCCGGTCGATTGCCCGGTCTGGACCGAAGCGTTCGAGCGGGCCCGCTGGACCGCGCCGAACGGCGAGCGGCTGCGGCTGCTGGTCTCCGACTCGGTGCCGTCGCCGTTGAGCTGGGGCTGGCGCAACCCCGCCATCCTGGTCGATCCCGACACTCTCGCCGAGGCCGACGAGGCCGAAGCGATCCTCGCCCATGAGGTCGCGCATATCGCCCGGCGCGACTGGCCGGTGCTGATGCTGAGCCGGCTCGCCGCCGCCCTGTTCTGGTTCAACCCGATCGTCTGGCTGCTCGAGCGCGAGGTCGTCCAGCAGGCCGAGGAAGCGGCGGACGCCGAGGCGGCACGGGCGGTCGAGCCCGCCCTTTATGCGCGGACCCTGCTCAGCCTGGCGCAGGTCAACGGCCGGCTGATCCCGGCCAATTCGATCGCCCCGGCGGGCAGCGCCCTTTCCCGCCGGATCAGGGCGATCCTCGACCGGCGGCTGCGCGAGCGGCCGTCGGGCTCGGCCTGGACCAAGATCGCCGCGATCCTGTGCATCGGCATCGCCGGTCCGGTCGCCGCGCTGCAGCTCGTCCAGGCGGCGAACGCCCAGCAGCCGGCCGACGCGCCCGACGCGCCGCCGCCGCCGGGAGCGCCGCACGCCCCCGCCGCCCCCCATGCTCCCGGCGCGCCGCCGGCGCCGCCTCCGCCCCTGGTGCCGACGATCGAGATCCCCGACGTCGCGCCGATCGTGAACGAGGCGCTGGCCGAGATACTGCCGCAAATCCCGGCCATCGTCGCCCAGGCCACGGCCTCGATCGACCCCGACGAGATCGAGCGCGAGGTCGAGGAGGCGTTGCGCGAGGCGCGGCCGGAAATGCGGCGGATGAACCGCGAGGAGATGCGCCGGGTCACCCGCGAGGTCCGTCGCGCCGTCGCCGAGGCGCGGGTCCAGGCCGCCCAGGCTCACAGCCAGGCGGTTCAGGCCCGGATCCAGGTCGCTCAGATCGACCACGTCCAGATCGCCCGAGCGGTCGCCGAGGCCCGGCGAGTCGCCGCGACGGCGCCGCGCATCGCGCGCCTCTCAATGGCGCACGGCGCCGACGGCATGATCCACGGCGCCGACGGCATGGAGGCCGGCGCCCGGCGGATGGAGGAGGAAGCCCGGCGCCTGCAGGACCGCGACTATCGCGAGCGGCAGATCGCCCGCGAGCGCGCCCGCGGCCACAACGTCACGCATGAGGACCTGCTCGAAGCGGCCCAAGGCATGCGCGAGGGCGCCGTGGGCATGCGCGAGGGCGCGCGCGGAATGCGCGAGGCCGCCCAGCGGATGCGCGAGGGCCGCGACTGACCGATTCCCGCCCCCAAGGGAAGCCAGGGAGGTGACGGGCGGCTTTTACGGCCGCCCGTCATTTCGTCGCGCGCCCGGTTTAGGTCGCATATTGCCACGGACCCTAAAGCGGGGGTAGCCGTTGAACGGGGGCGAAACAGGGCGCTGAACGGAAAGGAATCCGTGTGGAGTCGAGGCGCGCCTATCTGAACGCCGTTGCCGGAATCGTCCCCGAACATGACGTGCACCAGCTGTTCATCGACTGGGCCGGGAACCAGATCGAGGATCCGCGGCTGCGCAAATTGTTCCTGCGCATGGCCGAGCGCTCCGGAATCGAGCATCGCTGGTCGGTGCTGCCGCCGGCGCCGGGCGGGTTGCCGCACGACCAGCCCGGCGGCTTCTACCATGGCGGCATGCCGGCCACTTCGACCCGGATGGAAGCCTATGCCGAAGAGGCGCCCGAACTCGCGCTTCGGGCGATCGACAAACTTCGCGAGCAGGCCGACCTTTCCGGAGTCACCCATCTGGTCGTGGCCAGCTGCACCGGTTTCGTCGCGCCGGGGATCGACCAGATCATCGCCCGCCGCCTCGGCCTCGACAATGTCGAGCGAACCCTGGTCGGCTTCATGGGCTGCTATGCCGCGGTTTCGGCGCTCCGCACCGCTTATCATATCGTCCGTTCGGAGCCGGGGGCGAGGGTGCTGGCGGTGACGGTCGAGCTGTGCAGCCTGCATCTGCAGGAGCGGCAGCAGCTGGAGCCTCTTCTCGCCATGCTGCAGTTCAGCGACGGCGCCGCAGCGGCGCTGCTCAGCGCCGAGCCCGGCGGGTTCGAGCTCAGCCACCTCTTCTCCTGCGCG
>Ga0190274_10001574_pt1 | contig 13355 bp, 11 predicted proteins | sample Popmic531T_FD_133002 | JGI IMG/M metagenome (GOLD analysis project Ga0190274, IMG submission 133002) | Populus adjacent soil microbial communities from riparian zone of Yellowstone River, Montana, USA - 531 T | ecosystem: Environmental > Terrestrial > Soil > Riparian zone | place: USA: Montana...
GACTTAATAGTGAAGCTGCCATCGCTTGCTGTCAGAAACGAGCGCATTAGTTTGTTAACGTTCGGTCCACTTGCTTCGGCCGGCACTAATATAATCACTACATCCTTGGAGGTCTGCTTTTGGTCCGCCTTGGGAGTCACAACTTTTCCCTCCAGGACAGCTAGATCCGCACCTAAGGTTACTTTGATACCGCTGTAGTTCCCTCCATCCGAAACATTGAGGGGCGACTGAAGCAGGTCCACATCATTCCGAGTTATAGCTTTGACATAGAATTCATTCGGATCGATTCCAGAAACCCGCAACCAGTACTTACCCGATTGAAGTCCCCTCGACTCAAAGCGATTGTCGCTAATTACGGCAAACTCTGAAGATCGAGAATTGTTCCAAACTATTTCGGTACTGTCCGGGGTCGAAGTTTTGGATCTAAGTGATTCGTTTAGTAGATCAATTGCGAGGAAATCACGATCTTTTAATCGTCCTCCAGCTAGACTCAACGTACCAGAGATATAGGCACCGTTGCTTAAATGAGTATTAAGATTAAGAACGTCGCTCCCATCAATCTTTACCGGTATGCTCATGGTTTGTATGTCGACGTGACCGCCACCTTCGCGCGTTCCTATTCGCGCAGTGCCACCCAGGATAATGACATAGTTGCCATCAGGTATTCCTCGCAATTCCCATCTTCCCAATTCGTCGGCACGAGTCGAACCGTCAACAATCACGTAAATCGCGGGCCGCTGTTCTTCAAGACGATCCAACCTCACCTCAACAAATCCAGCCGGTTCGTTGTCGGGACCAAAAGAAATTACGCCCGAAATTGTTCGCGAGTTACGTTCTGGCATTCGAATATCAATGCCGGTTACCTGACTTCCTTCTGTCACACTAACAGTTTGAGCATTCTTAATAGTCGTAGCACCTGGGTAGTAACAAACCATGAAGGATCCATCTCCATAGGCTTCATCATCATCCCCGGCGCTACTGGTCGGCACTGAACGCTCGGAAACGCGAACGAGATATTCACCCGCTGCAAGACCTGCGATGCGATACATTCCCTGCGAGTCAGTTTTGATCTTCGAGTCTGAGTATCGTTCCCAGGTTCCGGAAACTGGATAGAGCTTGCCTGACTTGCGCGACAAAAGTCTGATCTCGGCATCAACAACTGGCTGAGCATCTTCAAAAGTAACCTTGCCTGCGATGACTCCACCCCGAGTGGCCCTGATTTGCACGTCCACATTGTCTTTGCCGTTAACAAACACCTCGTGAAATAAATCGCGACTTTCTCCAAACTTGATCTCATTAAGGATCGAGGTATCTCGTCGGAAATACAGCTCCGGCGAAATGATTCCTGGTGCTTCAACGCCAAGAAAGTAGCGACCGGCTGGCAGACCCTGAACGACAAACTCTCCTTTGCGATCCGTAACATTTTCGAATCGTGTTTCAGCCTGTTCTGGATAAACCACTCTTACCTTTGCCCGACGCAAAGGACGACCCGTGTCTGCGTAGACAACGCGCCCTCGTATCGTCGCCCCATTCCTCTGTGGAGAAGTCGAGAGTGATTCAGGTGTCGGAAGCTGCGCCTTAGTTTCATGAAATGCGAGCGCGGTAAACAGGCAGACTAAAGCTATTTGTAGTGGTCTAGTGAGGTGCATAGATGAGACGTTAGTTTAGGACCGGGAGGCGTCTAAGTCCAGGCGCTGTAAGGAATACTTATCTAATTGGCGAAGACTTGCCGGAGTGAGTTGATCTTAGTCTGAGAAAACCATGATCGGCTACGTCGATTCGGCTAAGCCGGGTAGCGGGACCCAGTCGAATTTAGAGCGTAAAATCCCTACAAACAAAAACCCTTTTAGGTTTTGCAAGATGCTTGAGGCATATCCAGGACATCGGTCCAAAGGCAGAAACAACTGAATTCAAGGGCAGGCGAATTCTGCTTACTGGAGAAAAAGTTTCGGGAGAATTCCTCATTCAGCAAGCCCGTCTGGTTGATACCAACGTTGACGACGTCGTCATCAAAGGCAAAGGTCATTGGCTGATGGAAGAAGCGCCCCGTGAGGTGATTCCGCCACTCGTCGCCTTCATCAACAAGTCGCAGTAGTCTCGGCTTTCTTGAACGAAACTTTACAGCGACGGGACAATATGACGGAACTGCCAGAAGCTGAGGATGCCGTATCGCCACTGCCGGGAAGTATTCCCAGCGAGATGTTTCCGGTTCTCACCTCGGCCCAACACGCCCGCGTCCTCGCTCATGGGCAACGTCGCACTGTGGAAAAGGGTGAGATCGTTGTTGAGCTTAATGAGCATGTAACCAAAGTCTTTGTTGCAGTCAGCGGACAACTGCACATCCTGCAGGTCTCGAATAATCAGGAGCGCAACGGAGTTAACTCCGTTGCGCGGCTAATTTTGTCTCCAGTCATTCCGGAAACTCACGTCGTTAAGTCATCTTCGATATCCCATCCAAGTTTTCGTCTGACATATTGGAGCGCTACTTTGCCTTGTCACTTTGAGTCGACGGACTGGCACCGGCGAGTTCCGCGCCTGCATCCGCAGCGCCCTTCATCGCCCCGGCAGCAGCGCCTTGAAGCACTTTACTTGCGATTTTCTTAGCTTGCTTCAGAATGGTTTTCGAGGAAATCTTTGGGCGCTTCTTCGCCGGGGATTTCTTACTACCCTTTTTCTTCGCGCCCTTACTGCTGGATTTCTTGCTGGCGGTCTTCTTTGTCGACTTCTTTGTTGCCATCTAATCCTCCTTCAGAACGATGTCTCAGCTTGATCAAAACTTCTGCCGTCAGTTGTCTACGTGGGCATCTCCAAGTTCTATCGTTTCGTAGTGGTTGTTTTCCTACTTCTTGCGGGCACCCGCTTGCTCGCTGCTCTTGATGGCTTTCGCTTGCGAGCTTTCTTCGTCGCCGGACTTTTCGATGTTTGCTTCAACTGCGCTAACAACTCAGAGAATTCAAAACCGAATAACTCGTTGATCTTTGCATTAAGGGCTGGTAATAGCATCGTGTTACCAACTGTAGACAACTCTTCCACCATGCTGTCTGCAAACGCGATGACCGGAGTCTGCTTGCCACCTTTGGTATTCTTGTGTGCGTATCCGATGGTATAACCCAGCGCAAATCCGGCTGAGAGCGCGCCTAAACTCCAAACCAGAGGCTCCTTCTGAAAGTGCTCTCGATAATCGAGTACGCCCGATACTGTTTTCTTAACCGCCCGAACTTCATGGTCGACAGTTTCCTTAATTTCGGTGAGGGTTTCGCTTAGAGATGCACGCGTCTGCTCCATCTGACGTTGCAGCTGTCTCTTACTCGGTTGATGAGTATCTGAGCGGTCACGATCGTTGGTCTGTGGCATCTGTCTGCTCCTGCTTCGTTTGTGTCATTTCACTGGTGAAGGCTGCTTCTCCCCTTTTTTCTTCGCCTCTGGCGCACCCTGGCGCGCTGCAATATCCTCAAGGTCGGAATTAACCTCTCCGCCAATTAAGATCGCAGCGCCGGTTAGATAGAACCAGAGCATCAGCACAATTACCGCACCCAGAGAACCGTAGGTCTTGCTATAAGAATCGAAAAAATGAAGGTAAAGGCGAAAGGCCAACGACACTAACAACCAAAGCGCAACGGCCGTTACAGACCCGGGCGTAACCCACCTCCAATCCTGATCCCTTAGATCCGGCGCCCAGTAATAGATGAGCGCGAAACCCAACAGCAGAAAGATTAGAACAACCGGCCATTGCAGAATTTTCCATACGACTACAAACACCGCTCCGAACCCATAACTGGCCGCGAGTCCATCCGCGATGCTGCCGCCGTAGAGCACAAGCGCCAGGGCAGAAATGATCAAAACCGCCAACGCGATCGTCAGACCTACAGCAATCAAACGCTGCTTCCACCAGGAGCGCGATTCTTCCACGTGGTAAGCAGCGTTCAGCGACTGACTTATTGCTCCCATGCCATTTGAGGCGGCCCAAAGCGCCGCTAAGATCCCGAATGACAGTTTCCCACCGCCACTGGCGCTACTAACCTCGAACATCGTGTCACTCACAAGTTGCGAAGCGGAACTCGGCAACACCTTACCCAGATAGTTGAAGAGGCTATGCCTTAGGCCAGTTCCTGAGCCAATCACTACTCCAATTAGCGATGTCAAAAAGAGTAACAGCGGGAAAAGCGCCAGCAGGAAGTAGTAAGCCAGCTCGGCCGCATGGCTGAAGATTTTGTCTTTGCCGATGTCAGACCATACCCGCTTCGCTACTGACTGCCAGGATTGGCCGTGGAAATCCCACGCAGACGACATAAGTAATTATCCTCGCTCAACTCGAATCAACGTGAGCGCCAGGTCTCATAGGGTCATTTCCCGCTGCCAATGCCGATGTTGTGAAATGCCTTCAACGAAGGAAGCGGCAATGCCGGCAACATCGTCCTCGCGAGTGGTAATAATTCCTGCTTGAGCCGATGATGGATTGGCCTCTTGACCGTCACCTGATGAATCTCGAATTATGCCCGTCCTCTCGAGTAATTCCACTCCTGCGCCACTTGCTGCGATAGTCTTACAGTGCTGATAAGCTTCGTTTAGAAAGTTCGACGATTCGCTTTCCTTCTTGAGCAGAACCACGCTTGCTTCTCCGCCGGGTACATAGACTGCGTCGAACATGACAGACGTACCAGTAAGGAAACTGAGATCGGCTTTGACTTGTTCGCCATTGGCGCCGGTCAACATTCCCAGTCTGGGAGCAACCGTCATAACTGCCGCGCCCGCCGTCAGCAAAGCTCTCTTCATTTCAGAAACGGCCACGTCGTCAAAACCATCCGCAACCAGGAACGCGATTTTGCGAGTCTTGATGTTGTCTTTGGGGAAATTTGGGTTGTCGACCATGCTCAATCTAGGAGATGTCTCGATCGCCTGCGTCGCGCGCTTGGGCTGAAACTTCTTCGGGTCGGCATCGGCTGGGAAACTCATGTTCATCGGCCTGTCGAGTTTAACCGGCACTTTTGCCCCGAGGCCGTCTGCTACTCTGTTGGCCAGGGTCTTATCAACTTGTGCAAGGAGAAACAACATCCGTTCACGAATGTGAGGCGTTTCGACTTTGCCTAGTTCAAAGCGCAACGCTCGGACGATGTGGTTCTGTTCTGGTTCCGTCTGACTCTTAAAGAACAGCGTTGCCTGGCTGAAGTGATCGAAGAAACTGGCACTGCGGGCACGAATTTTCTGAGCGTCGATCCTTTCCGCATGGGTGGTAAAGCCACTCATGTCTGCGCCCGCCTGGAAGGGACAACCGCCTCTCAGGCTATTTGGCTCGTAACTTGTCTGGCCGCGATTTACCGTTTGCCGCATAAAGCCGTCACGTTGGTTGTTATGCAATGCGGCTATCGGCCGGTTAATTGGAATTTCATGAAAGTTCGGACCGCCGAGCCGAATCAACTGCGTATCGAGATATGAGAAGAGGCGGCCCTGCAGCAAGGGATCATTTGTGAAATCGATCCCCGCTACGATGTTGCCGGTGTGAAACGCAACCTGCTCCGTTTCCGCAAAGAAATTGTCTGGGTTGCGATTGAGAGTCATCTTACCGATGCGGCGCACCGGCACAATCTCTTCCGGGATGATTTTGGTCGGATCGAGAAGATCAAAATCGAACTTGTGTTCATCCTTCTCTTCGACAATTTGGACACCCAGTTCCCATTCGGGATAGTCGCCGTTCTCAATAGCTTCCCACAGATCCCGCCGGTGGAAGTCGGGATCTTTCCCAGAGATCTTTTGCGCCTCGTCCCAAACGACTGCGTGCAAGCCCAACAGTGGCTTCCAGTGAAACTTCACAAAACGCGCCTTGCCCCTCTCGTTAATAAAGCGGAAAGTATGAACACCGAATCCCTCCATCATCCTCAAGCTTCTGGGGATTGCCCGATCGGACATCACCCACATGATCATGTGCATTGACTCCGGCATTAACGAAATGAAGTCCCAGAACGTATCGTGGGCCGAAGCGGCTTGCGGAATCTCATTGTGCGGTTCAGGCTTGACCGCATGGATCAGGTCGGGAAATTTGATTGCATCCTGAATAAAAAATACCGGCATGTTATTGCCGACCAGATCGTAATTGCCCTCCTGCGTATAAAACTTCACGGCAAAGCCGCGTACATCGCGCGCCAGGTCTGTCGATCCTCTTGACCCGGCAACTGTCGAGAAACGGACGAACACGGGTGTCTTAACCGAAGGGTCCTGTAGAAAGTTTGCCTTAGTGTACTCGGCCATCGATTCGTAAACCTGGAAATAGCCATGGGCGGCTGAGCCTCTGGCATGAACGACTCGTTCGGGAATCCGCTCGTGATCGAAGTGCGTGATCTTTTCCCGTAGAATAAAATCTTCCAGCAGCGTTGGACCACGATCACCTGCCTTCAGCGAGTTCTGATTGTCGTTGATGCGAACGCCCTGATTCGTAGTCAAATACTCGCCCACGCTATCTTCAGTGTTCCTGGCCAAGTCGTCGCCTTTTGGGTCGTTAGCTCCGTAACCCGCATTTGCCGGCAAATCGGCTGCGATCACTTTGGTTGTGGCTGACTTGTTTTGCTTGTTCCCCTTTTTCATTTCCTATCCCTTTCAACTCGTTGACGACTGGAAGGCGAACACTGACGCGTGTCGCCGAATCCCTTTGACAGTCAAAAATGTAATCGGACCAGCATCACTAGCGGGTGCCGGCCGTCTTAGCCTTGGCCTTTGGCGCCCTGCCCTGTTTTGCCTTTGCTGCTGCAATTGCGGTCTCAACCTTTTTTACTTCTTCAGGTGGAGGTAACACCGCCGGCATACCTAACGCTTGAATCCACAGTTCGCGGGTCCAGCCGGTCGTGTTGTAGAGGTGTTCATCTTCTTCATCTTCAACTTGCGCGTGGGCCGGCTTCAAGAGGGCAGCCTCGCCGCTCTTGACGAGTTCGCCGATTAATTCCCAGTTGAGGTGATCCTTGGTTTCTGCCAGCACCACACATTCGGCGGCTACAATTTGGGCGGCTTGAGGATCGGCGCATCTCAGCGCCAGCTCCATTGCCTTCACCAGTGAAGTACCGATATAACGCACGACTTTGCGGCCTGGTGTCTCAGCGTTGGGATCGAGGTCAAGTTCGCGCAAAATGTCTGTCACCACCTGCACGTGCGTCTTTGTTTGCTCCAGATATTTATTCCACTCTTCTTTCAGATCCTCATTGATGACACATCGCAGCGCAGTCGAATATATTTGGACTCCGCCCTTTTCCGTCTCCAGCGCCTGGTACAGCAAATCGACCGGGACGGTCTCTTGTAACTTATCTTTCGGCATGTTTGGTCCTCCTAAGAAAATTTGGTTTGGCAATGCGTCCGAACGAGCTAAGTCATTGATCACTCTCCGCTGATGTCGTGACTCTAAAGCTCGCACAACAAATGGATCTGAAGTTGTTGGGCCTCTGGTCTTCGCCCCGTTTGGGGCGAGATGTCTATAGGCCACGACCGTTGGAAAATTTTGTTCCTCGCTCCGCTGGAGCGAGGCGGTTATTTTCGGCCTCTTTCTCGATAAATATTTCGCAGCTCTGCGGCGAGGGCGGCATTCATGTCCAGGACTTTAGAGTCACCACCTGAGCTCATTTCATTGCCGCCTTCTCGCTGGTCCTGGCGCCACTTTTTTGAGGTCGGCTCTCTCTAGTTCAAGGGCGGCGACCATAGTTTTGCCTTCTCCTCTTTGCATGACTAAATGACTTGTGATGAATTCCCGAAAAGTTGTAAGTAGCTTTTCTCTATAGCAAGCTCAATACCGCTCCAGACCAACTAAAAGAGAAAACCGCTCGGGGCCGCTACGAGCTGAAATTACAGGCTTTAGTCCACCGGATCCCGAGGGCAGCACACGTTCTATGGAATAGCACCGATGTACCTTAAGCATACGTCCCTCGTTCACACCGCCTTTTTTTGTATGAATAGAGATGGAACTGATCTAACGAAAGCAACGAGCGTCGGTTGCCTATGAATGCTTGGCTTTCTTGTTTGATCGCTTTGCAATCCGGCGTGACTGACTGAACTTCCTGTGCGCAGAATCAATCAGGGCAAGGGCACGGTCCGGGCCGAAGCGCCCGAGGATTTCGAACTTCTTTCCTTTTGTTTCATTGTAGGAAACGAAAAACCTCTCAATTTCGTGAATGAGGTTGTCATTTAGGTCTCCCAGGAAGCGGATGTGAGAATGATTCCGGGAATCCGCCGCTACCGCGATGAGTCTATCGTTTCGGGTAGTCTTTCGATCTTCCGTTTGGTCTGCTTCAACGACTCCAATCAACTTCGCCGGAACCAGGCATCCGACAAAAGCAGGGTCGTCCATCAGAATCAGGATATCCAGTGGATCGCCGTCAGCAGCCCTCGTTGAAGGGACATAGCCAAAGTCAAACGGAAACACCATTCCCGACGGGAGCGCGCCGCCGAGCTTAAATAGCGCGCTCTTTTCGTCGTACTTGAATTTGTTCCCGGCTGCCTTTTGGAGTATCAATGATGGCGTTAACGTAGCCAGATTCCTCATCCAGAGCGCTCAGATCGATCATAGGATTCCAGCGACGCATGAGGATATCAAGAGCTGGCGGCTTGCGACTGCTTCCGTGTCTTCGAGTCTGCGAAATCGATTTTAGTGGAAAGTCTGATGTCAGCCTTTAGCACTTTCTCTACCCGTTTCAAGGTGTTGTCATTGTCCAGCTGGTTTATAGATGCGATGCAGTCTGCCGGAATGATCAGTTTGTAGTCTCGCATGTACGCGTCGTTGGCAGTGAATAAAACGCAGTTGTTACCGGCGAAGCCGGTAAGGATTAAGGTGCGAGTTTCCAAATACTCGAGGAGAAGATCTAATGTCGTGGAAAAGAAGCCTGAGTGTTTGGGCTTAAGAACGAAGTAGTCCTCATCGTCCGGTTGAAGTAACTTTGCGATTGGTCTACCTCTGACATCGTCCTGGAGACAATGGGTGACAATCCGCTTGAAGTCAGAACGCCACTTTCCAAAGTTGTCATTCACATAAATGATCGGCACCTGAGCTTGCCGGGCGCGCACTTTGAGATCAGCAATTCTTTTTGCCGCAGGCAGCGCGCTCCGAAAAAGTTCCTCGCCCCCGTCAAACTCCAGATCATTAATGGTATCGATCAGAAGCAAAGCGATTTCTGACTTGTCTGGTGCATTACCATGTAGATCGCTGGTATTCATGCTTCGGTCACTGGTCATACTTTCAACTCGTCGTTTGGAATCGCGAACTTATATCGCTCCAAGTTTTCCCTTATTCCTTGTCATGTGGATCTGTCCTGCATGATCGGTATTAATGCAATAAAATGCTCTTGGTATTAGTTGTGAGGCAAATGCGAGGTGAACCCAATTGGGCTCACCTCGCCACCGCGTTGAACTTAGCGGTCGCTCTGCTGACCACCCTTCTGACCGCCACCTTGTTGACTGCCCTGGCCACTCTGGCCACTTTGCTGACCACCCTGGCCACCTTGCTGTCCGCCCTGCTGACCTTGCCGGCCGCCGGTTTCTTGTTCACTACCTTGACGGCCCGGAGCCTGCTGACCTCCACCTGGCTGACCGGCACCCTGATTTTCTTTACGATCGTCTGCCATAATTCTCCCTCCCATGTTCGAAATGTTAGTTGCTGAATTGGTTCAAGTCTGAAAAGCCAACAACCACTTGAGCCAAGCTGCACTCATTTAAAACAGATTGCAGCGATTACGTTAGGTATGAAGCGTTTTGGGCAAAAGGAATGCCAATGCCTGCGTGATAGAAAGCTGTGTTCAGGATGGCGTCAGCTCGTTGCCGACCAGATCTCCTTCATCGACAAGGCACACAGGGTAGGCAAGTTGTCGCGGCTAGAGGACACAAATCTAGGTACCACAAAACTGTTTTAGTCGCTGGCACACCGTGGCAAAATCGTGGCAGACTACCAATATCCAAGTGGCTTCAAAGGGTCTTGAAGTGCTCTGTTGCGATGCGCAACGAGACGCTATCATCGCGTTGGGATAAGACGATGCATGGCGCACCGGCACTGAATCCGTCAAGTGCTTCGCTATGGGCCAACTCCGAAACAACTCCGATCGCTTGCCTAAAAATGAAGACAATTCGACTACAGCTTAAACAAAAGGTGACAACTCTCCTGGTTGGACTCGTCACCTTAACGACATGCTTTGGATCGATCAACGTCAGTCAGCAGCATCCGGCTCCTTACCTGCGCAAACAAGGTACGGCTACACAACTCGTCGTTGACGGCCAGCCTTTTCTGGTACTCGCCGGCGAACTGGGCAACTCCACATCGGCGAGTCTGGATTACATGCGGCCAATCTGGCCCAGACTCACGTCGATGAACCTCAATACGGTTCTGGTTCCCGTTTATTGGGAACTCATAGAACCGACCGAGGGGAAATTCGACTTTGCTTTGGTGGATGGCCTGATCCAGGAAGCTCGTAGACACAAACTTCGTCTGGTGCCTTTGTGGTTTGCTTCCTGGAAGAACAGCATGTCGTGTTATGCGCCGGCTTGGGTAAAAACCGATCAACAGCGCTTTCCTCGTTCGCAAGACAAAGCTGGAGGTGGCATGGAAATACTTTCGCCCTTCAGCAAAGAAAATCGTGATGCCGACGCCCGCGCGTTTGCGGCCTTCATGCGTCACGTGCGCGAAGTGGATGCGAGGGATCACACTGTCATCATGGTGCAAGTGGAGAACGAGATTGGAATGATTCCGGATTCGCGTGATCGCAGCGCCATCGCAAACAAGCTCTTTAATCAACAAGTACCGCCTGAGCTGATGAATTATTTGCAGCAGCACAAGGAACAGCTGATTCCGGAATTCCGCGCGCTTTGGGCGCCAAACGATTTCAAGACTCGAGGGACGTGGGAGGAAGTGTTTGGCAAAGGACCAGCTACAGATGAGATTTTTATGGCCTGGCACTTTGCGCTTTATGTGAATCGAGTAACCGAGGCAGGCAAAGCCGAATACTCGCTGCCAATGTTTGTGAACGCGGCGCTAATCCGCCCGGGGCACCAACCGGGTCAATATCCAAGCGCAGGTCCCCTGCCTCACCTAATCGACGTTTGGCGAGCCGGCGCTCCAAAGATTGATTTTCTCTCGCCCGACATTTACTTCCAAAACTTCGCTGAATGGACCAGAAGATATCAACGTTCCGGCAATCCTTTGTTCGTCCCAGAAGCAATATCCAGTCCTCTGGCTTCGGTTAATGCGTTGTACGCGATAGGTCAGCATGATGCGATTGGCTTTAGCCCGTTCAGTATTGACTCTGTGGATGAAGAAACGAGCAACTCGCTTACGCAAAGTTATCAGCTGTTGACCCAACTGGCACCGCTGATTCTGGACCATCAAGGCAAGGGTGTGATGGCCGGCTTGCTTCCGGAAGGTGCCGAGCAAAGATTGCCGCGACAGTTGAGATTCGGTGACTATGTCCTCAACGTCACGTACGAGCGCCCGTCTACTCAGACCCCGAACGTAATTTCAGGAGGTCTTGTGATTGCCATTGGGACGGACGAATTCATCTTTGCAGGTACTGGTCTGACGGTCACGTTTGAGTCTGATAAGTCTGATGATCCGCTAGCCGGTATACTCTCAGCGGAAGAAGGTAAATTTGAGAACGGCCAGTGGCGCTCGGTTCGCCGACTAAACGGAGATCAGACACATCAAGGTCGGCATATGCGGTTGGCACCTGGAAAGTTCGGCATTCAGCGGATCAAACTTTATCGTTATCGGTAGTACCGCGAGGCGTTGCGTCGTCCTGGCCGGTCGAGCAACTGGGTGGTGATGAAGTCAGTACGACCTCGCGGTAGCGGGTGGGAGCGCAGGCATCCCTGCCTGCTGTTTCGCCACACGCAATTTTCTCTTCAACGGGCTTCACCCGTAAGAGAGCAGGCAGGGATGCCTGCGCTCCCGCTACCGCGAGGTGGTACTGACTTCATCGCTGCGAACCGTCCGTTCGCGCAAGCCGTACGGAGTTGGTTGAGCTGAGATCGCGATTTTCTCTTTCCAGCGTTGAAGCACCCTGAGCTTAGAGACGTTACCGCGTGGCGGTATTAGAGTTTCAAAGCTATTGAATCTAACTGGTTAAGTGATTGGTAAGAGGCGCCGGTAGCAAGCAGAGAAATACAGAAGCGGACCGGGGTCCCCACGCGGGGAGCCCGCGTGGGGACGGTGGTAGCGACCGGGTCACTCGTTAGCGTCACGTGCGTGAGTCGCAGAAGGACCCGGTCGCTACTGCTCCCGGTTCCGTATTCATCGACCCACAAGATGGCTATTGGTTAAGTGATTGATAGGTGTGTTGCCGCACCAAACAAAGATGAGACCTCAAAACTATTTCGTTCCAACCATTGCCGTCGCTCTCCTCTTTGTACAAGGAGCCACACTGTGGTGTTCCGGGCCTGTCAACGCCTTTCAAATTAAGCCAGGCGCCATGCAGGTGGCGGCTGACCAGCCGTCGCCCAGGAAAGATCAGAACTCGATGACCGCACACGCACAGTTGTTGGAAAAGGCCAGGCAGGGACGCATTGACGTCTACTTTGAAGGCGACTCGATCACCAGACGGTGGGGCACGAGCGACGAGCAGTACAAAGAGTTCATGGCTAATTGGCAACAGAATTTCTTTGGTTGGAATGCTGCTAACTTCGGCTGGGGTGGCGATACCACGCAGAATATTCTGTGGCGTCTCCAAAATGGAGAGTTGGATAACGTCAATCCAAAAATAATCGTCCTGATGGCCGGCACCAACAACGTTGGTAACGAGTCTCCCATCAGCAAGCAAGACTCGAGGATTGACGAGACCACCCGGGGCATCAAGGCGATCATCGACATCTGCCGGCGCAAGGCTCCCGAGGCTACGATTGTACTGATGGGCATCACGCCGCGTAATGACAACATGGCGGTCATGCCAATTATCAATCAGATCAATGCACGGATAGCTAAATTCGCCGACGGAAAAAAGATCAGGTATCTGAACATCAACGGCAAGCTGGCGGACAGTGAACACCGGCTATTCGAAGGAATGGTGAACAAGGACCAGCTACACCTGGGTGTTAAAGCGTACCAGGTGTGGGCCGACGCGCTGAAGCCGATCTTCAACGGGCTGCTAGGACCACCAGCGCGCGAGGACCACGCGCCGCCAGCCACCGGAGACCCAAGCGTCGCAAACCGTCCGACGTTCTAACTTCGTGCCTAAGAGTTCACGCCAGACGTAAGAAACCCACCGTCAATCACCACTGTTTGTCCGGTTATAAAGGAAGCCGCATCCGAAGCGAGAAAGACGGTCGCACCGATGAGTTCATCAGGTAAACCGAAGCGCCGCATCGGAGTACGCATGAGCAACTCACGCCCACGTTCGGTGTCGTCGAGC
>Ga0190274_10001575_pt1 | contig 13352 bp, 6 predicted proteins | sample Popmic531T_FD_133002 | JGI IMG/M metagenome (GOLD analysis project Ga0190274, IMG submission 133002) | Populus adjacent soil microbial communities from riparian zone of Yellowstone River, Montana, USA - 531 T | ecosystem: Environmental > Terrestrial > Soil > Riparian zone | place: USA: Montana...
CCGGGTTTTGGCGCGAATAATTCTGCCGCAGCTGACACCCTCATTGATCGCGGCTGCGTTGCTCACCTTCATGACTTCGATGGCTTCCTTCAGCGCACCGCTCCTCTTTGGCGGTGACGTGCGCGTCCTGACACTCGAAATCTACACTGCGCGACAACGTGGCGATACAACTCTGGCCCTCACCGAAACGGTTATCCTGGCAATAATTTCACTGAGCGCTCTCATCTTCTTTCAGCGTTACGAAGGCACGCGAAAGTTTGCCGCCGCAGCTCTGAAAGGTGCGACGAAGAAACGCATGGCAATCCGCAGCGGCAGGACACGCGTGATTGCGGTCGTCTGTGGGGTCATTTTCTCTTTGGTACTCGTAATGCCGGTCGCCACGCTCATCCTCGTCAGCCTGGCGCGCGAGGGAAGTTGGACCACGCAAACGTTACCGGCGGCCTACACCATCGCAAACTTCACAAAGATATTCTCCGACTCACGCGCCAGCGAAGTTTTTCTTAACAGCCTATCGATGTCGGCCATTGCAGCGGGCGGCGCTCTGTTTTGGAGTTTTTGCGTTGCCGGCTTAATAGCCAGAAAGGGTGGTCGTCAGTGGAAGCGACTGCTTTCGTGGTTAATACTGGTGCCCTGGGCTCTACCGGGAACAGTCGTGGCTGTTTCGGTGGCTGAAGCCTACGGCGGTCCATCGCCACTGCTCGGTTCATTCATACTGGTCGGAACGTTTTGGATTCTGCCCGTCGTTTACTTTCTCCGATTCATGCCGCTGGTCGTTCGTGCCGTCCAGGCGAGCATGGAACAGATCGACGCCGCGCTCGATGAAGCAGCCAGCAGCCTGGGAGCGCGCTGGTGGCAGAGATTCACGCGAGTGACCCTGCCATTGGTATGGCCCGGTGCTATAGCGGGCACGCTGCTGGCCTTTGTAATTGCCTTGGGAGAATATGTGGCGTCAGTATTAGTATTCGTTCCGACCAATAGGCCGGTTTCGATTGCAATTGCCTCGGAGCTGCGCGACTTTAATTTAGGAACGGCGGCCGCTTACGGGGTTGTCCTGATCGGCATCATCGCAACGATTATGGTATTTGCGTCGCGACTAGAGCGGTTGAATTCGAAGAACCGGTCATAACTACAGCGAAAAAGCGATCCACGAAATTACACAAACGAAGACACGAAATATGGTTTCTGGAGTTTAAATGCAAGGTCGAAAACATACTCAGTCATTTTTTGCAGTCCTTACCGTAATAGCCATCCTGTGTGCAGGGATTGCAACACCGTCGCGGGCCCAGGAACCATCGCCATCGCCGGTAGCGACCGCTGCAGTCGTCGACAAAGCCGAGCTTCACCAGGCGCTGATCGATCTCACCAATCCATTTACAGTCATGTGCGTTGCTGCCCACCCCGACGACGAAGATGGAACTACGCTGACTGTATTGCGGCGAAAATATGGGGTGCACACTGTCAGTCTTTTCTCAACCTACGGTGAAGGCGGACAAAACGCAGTTGGCCCGGAGCTTTATGAGCAGCTGGGCGTGATTCGCGCCCAGGAAACGAGGAAGGCGGCAATCATCCAGGGATCCGAACCGTACTTCCTCGGCATGAAGGACTTTGGTTTTTCCAAGTCGGCCGAAGAAGCGTTCAAGTTTTGGGGTCATGATGAACCTTTGCGAAGGATGGTCCTGAAGATTCGCGAACTTCGCCCGGACGTGATTATTACCAACCACGACACCGCCCGCGGCCACGGTCATCATCAAGCTACCGGGCAGTTGATCATCGAAGCCTTCGACGCGGCTGCCGATCCGAAACGATTTCCGGAGCAACTGGCTCAACTGAAACCCTGGCAACCCCAAAGGCTGTTTGTGCGCGGGTTTGGAGGTGCTAATGCTCCAGCGCCCGAGAAGATTGTCGCCATCGATCCAAACGAAATCGATCCTGTTCGCGGAATATCATTCGCCGAGCAAGCTTTGACAGCGCTCCAACAACACGCCACGCAGGGCCCATGGCCTAAGTCAATGGAAGAGTTGTTGAGAGGCCGAAGAGCGGAAGCAGGAAAACTTCCTCTGATTCGATACCAACTGGTTCGCGATGCAGCAGGCACGCCACCGCTTGCCACCCCCGAAGGGCGCTCTCTACCTTTCCTGGCTGGACTGAAGTTATCGGACGCGATCTCTCAAAGGGTTGCCCCTAACAAGGTCGACGGGCGGGATCTGAAGGAGTTTCTGGATCAACCCACCAGTGTGCTCGAGGCTTTGGTAAAACTGCGCTTGCATACTGCTTCACTAGCAGCGGCAGCGGGCGACGATTCAAATCGCGTTCGGTTGCTGGAAGCTCGACTCGACAAGGCAATCGCTTTGGCTGCCGGCGTGTCTTTGACCATACAGCCAAGTGATTCAGTCCTGGTTCCCGGGAGCAAGACAAAGTTCACAGTGAACCTGACAAACTCCGGTGACCGGCCCATAGAAATCAATAGGCTTTCATTCAATAGCTGGGGTGACAAATCGAGTCTTGACACGGCCGACCAACTGGTCGCAGACACAGAGACCACAGCAACGGTTGAGAAGACGATACCCACTACGGCGACGTTAACGGTGCCGAAAGAGGATCATCTTTATGACGGATCACTCATCGGACAATCATCGGTGGCTGAAGCGGAGATGGGGATACTGGGGGCGCGATTCGCGATCAAGACGGAGATAAACCTCGACGTCGTGCCGGCTGTGGAAATTGAGCAGATCTCGCCATCGCCTTGTGTGCGAACAATCGAAACCCCCGGGCAATGTAAAGTCTTTGAGCTAAAGTTAATCAACCACCTGGCTACGCCGTTTCGTGGAGTGATTAAGGTTGCGGAAACGACTCGGTCCGGGGCGGGCCAGGAGTTTTCTCGTCAACTAGTGCTCGCGCCCCACGAGTCTCGCAACGAAACAGTTCGCGACACTCCCACCACTCCGCGCAGATTGACGCGAGCGGCACTGAAGAATTCCATCTCAGCGGTCATTTCGATCCGGCAAGGTAACGGCAAGACATCGATCACAGAGAGATCGGTTCCATTGGTCTACAGTGATGCCGGGGTGGTCCCCGACCTTCGGGTTGGCTACGTGCCCAGCTTTGATGAAACGCTGCAACTATCGCTGGCGGCGCTGGGCGTTGAAGCAAAGGCCCTGACGGTCAGCGATATCCAAAGTGCGGATCTCTCCGGCTACCAGGTGATCATCATCGACAATCGTGGCTATGAAGCTCATCCGGAATTGATCGCCGCAAATTCTCGCCTGCTCGATTTCGCAAATGCGGGCGGGAACTTGATAGTCTTCTATCACAAAGATAACGAGTGGAATCCGGATCCAAGACGGAACCGGCCTCAGCTAGCGCCCTACCCAATCATCCTTGGCGGCGAGCGCGTCACAGATGAGACCGCTCCCATAACCTTGATTGAACCCAAACATAAGCTAGTGAATTTCCCGAACCGGATTGGACCAGAAGATTTTCAGAATTGGATTCAGGAACGTGGACTCTACTATCCGAAAGAATGGGACGCGCACTACAGCACACTGTTTTCAACTAACGATCCGGGCGAGAAACCTCTGAAGGGTGGCTTACTGGCGGCGAAGTACGGCAAGGGTGCCTACATCTATACCAGCATGGTTTGGTATCGGGAGCTGCGTGCCGGTGTGCCGGGAGCGTATCGGATGTTTGCGAATATGATTAGCTACCGGTAGCAAGGCTAAGTAGACGATCCACGAAATCACACGAAACAGCACGAACCGGCACTAAGAGTGGCTTGGTTTCGTGGTTAGTTCGTGTTTCCGTTTCGTGTCCTTTCGTGGATCGCTCTTGCAGGGCTTAAAAGGCTTCAGCCTCCTGCTGCTCAATCGCAGACTCGCCTTCCAGCTTATCCTGCGCACGTTCGAGGAACGTCTTAATCATTTCTGTAATCCGCTTCTGAAGTTCTGAACTGATGGCGCCTTCACCAATAAACGCCGCCAGCGTGTGCAGGTCTCTGGCGTGAGGCCGTCGTAGTTCCACGTGCTGCGAAATCTTTATCAATACATTGTGACCCCGCATTTCGAAGGCGGCCGCATAACGAAGATAGTTTTTCATCTCGGTGCCGGCCGGCGACCATTCAAGCCTTTCGGGCCGGTCTTCGGTCTTACGCACAGCAAAGCTTGCTTGCACTGAGCCAATTACCGGCACTTCGGCCCGAACGAGCCAACGCACAATGCCGCTGCTCTCTTTGCGGATACCCTCGATGCCAGGCATCAGATCTGCAAAGTTCGTCAATTCGCCGAAAAACTCGCGCGCCCGCTCGAGGGTCGTCTTTAGTTCCAATTGACCGGTGTATGAAGCTTTAATTCGAAACATTTCCCGTCCTTCACTGGGGGTTCTCAGATGGTAGATGCGTTGTGTCGATTCGCATGTTGCATCCGCCAAGGCATTAAAGTTAAGTTACACGATTAAATTGATTACGTAAACAAGCGTTTTTTGGTTACTAGTGGGCTAAGTTAGCCGAGTTTAAAGTACAGAATTTAGAGCGCTCTAATTAAGTATCTTCGACGCGTAGCGGTCGGCATGAATTTAGCCCAGCCTTTCAAGGCCGGGGTCCCCGCTCGGGCAGCCCGAGTGGGGTGGCGTGGCCGGGACAGTCGCATTGGAGATCTCGTCGCGCAGCGACGATTGAGCTAACCGCCCATTTCAGGCGTCGCTATGCGACGCGATCATTTTATTGACCTTTCCGGCCACGCCACCCCACTCGGGCTGCCCGAGCGGGGACCCCGGTTGAAAGGCCGGGCTAAATTCATGCCGACGCTACGCGTCGAAAGCACTTCTTCAGAGATTTAGTTTGCTGATCGGTGGGCAAGAGTCGAAGGCTTCGACCCAGACGAGACGAAAGGAGTAATGAAGTGTACAACGACAAGCGCTGCAGGCGTTGCGGTGAGGGCACGATCAAAAGCTGGTCCGAACTGACCGACGAAGAGCGAGAGGTAGTCAAACGATTGCCCGGAGCAGCTGATTACGGTGAGGAGGAACGGCCCTGGATGCCGCAGTGGTGCACTCGGTGCTGGTATGAGGCGGTCAGCAAACAAACAAGAGTTTGACTCAGAATAACGCTGAAAGCGTTCGCTGATTCCAGCCCAGGGTTTGCTTTGAAACCCTGGGTTCGCAAAACCTGCAGAGATTTTTTCGCAACTCTTAGGGAGTTGCGGCGGCTTTTGTTTGCGAATGGGGACGCAACTCCTTCAGAGTTGCGCCAACGAAAAATGAATGCATGTTCCCCAGGGTTGCCAAAGCCCAACCCTGGGCTGAAATTAGCGAACGCTTTCAGCGTTATTCGTCGCACCTAAGTCTTCTGTTTCTTCTAAGTTTGTGCTTCTCCACCAGTAATCCTATCGAAACTCTCGCGGATCGCCTGCATCCTCTCAACCAGCGTTTCACTCAACTCTTGCGACAAGTCGAGGTTGAGTTTCTTAGCGATCTCTCGAACAGCGGGGTGATCAATCGAAGGCAGCGCAGCGACTTTGCCGGCAATCAGGCGAAGTTGATGATCTACAGCTCGCATAAGCTCGTAACCGCTGCTCAGCGCTTCATAGTCGTGCGCCTCTAACGAACCCATCGCTTCAAGCCGTTCCAGCGTTGCGCGAGTCGAACGGTCGTCGCCTTCGTCCCCAACGTCGTCGCGCAGCTGAAGATAGCGTGCGGCAAAATAGACGTCGAGCATGCCACCTGCTGCATACTTGATGTCGATCTCGCTATGGGGCCGACCCCGGCCAGGCTTCCCCTTCTCCCTTTCCAGGAGCTCGCGCACACGCCGGGTTTCCTGCCTGAGCTCATCCAGATCGCTTTCACGGGCCTTCTCATGAATCGCGTGCCGGGCGTGTGTTTCAATCATTTTGCCCAGCTCCAGATCGCCCGCGACCGCCCGTAACTTCACATAAGCAAGCCACTCCCAGATTGCACTTCGTTGTCTCAAATACTCAAGAAAGCCTTCCGAGCTGATCACCAAAGGACCGTTTTTCCCATCGGGACGTAAACGAAGATCTACTCGATAGAGGTAACCCTCGCGGGTCACACTCGAAAGCGCTGCAATCATTAGTTCGCTCAGACGCGCATATGCCTCGTCCTGGGTTAGGGACGCTACCGGTGAGGAGACGAGAGAATCGTAGACCAGAATGATGTCGAGATCAGAACCATAGTCAACGCCGCCGCTAGCGAGGCGGCCCAGAGCAAGAACACTAAGGCGAGGTCCGCCCGCCAGGTGGCCGTAGCGTCGCACCATCTCCCGACGTGCTATCAGAAGTGCGACGTTGAGACTGGCGACCGCAAGTTCAGTCTGCAGGCTATTCGACTCTCCCCGATCGATTTCTCCCGCCGCGTCTTGAGCTCCGATTTCGACCAGCAACTTTGACCATTCTCGCCTCAGCGCCGAAAGCTCCGCGGAGAAGCTCTTCTGCTCGTCGACACTCGCTCGGAGTTGAGAACGATAGTCTCTCGCGCGCAACCGGGTCTTTTCTTTTCCCAGCGAACTTATCAGGGATGGATTACTTGCCAGGATCTCCCCGAAGAACTCGGAGCTGCCACAAAGTCGCACCAGGCCGGCAAGGCTATTCGCCGAGAGTTCAATTTGTCCTTCCGATTTGTCGAGCGAGGCTGCGGCCCGGGCGGTGAACAGCAATGCTCGTTGGGGATTAAGTGTTTCATGAGTTATTGCTCGAAGCAGTTGCGCTACTGATTCGACGGTTGGCAACTGGCTGGCATCAATTGCCGGCAGCAAATGCCGGTGGAAGACCCGGGCCGCGACATTGAATAGCCGAGACTCGTCGCCAATTCCATCGCCATTAACTTTGATTCCTGAAACCGACTCCTCTTCCTGGGTGGCACCTTCATCGAGGTCAGCACCTGCAAAGCACCTGTCGTAAGCGTTGCGTACGTTAGTCGTATGCAGCTTCAGGGCGTCATCAAAGTCGTCGAGTCCGCTGGCACTGAGAAACCCCATGCGGCGGGCCACCAGAGTTCGTGGCGGATCGGTTTGCGGCACAGTATGAGTTTGGAGTCCGTGCTCCATCTGCAGGCGATGCTCGAGCGTGCGCAGAAAAACATAAGCTGCAAACAATTCTGAACGCTCCTGCGCTGAAATTAGGTTTCTGTCAGCGAGACGTCCGAGACTTATCAACGTGTGATTAACCCGTAACCATTCGTCTCGTCTGCCGTAGGCCAGTTGCAGAGCCTGGGCAATAAACTCAATTTCCCTGATGCCGCCGCGTTGGAGTTTGACATTGAAGCCTTCAGTCTTTCGCTCAATGTGTCGATCGATCTTTAGTTTCGCAGTCCTGACACTGGCGAGCGCGTCTTTGATCGACACGTCAGGGCGGTAGATATCATCTTCAGTGGCGCCGGCAAATCGGGAGAACAATGTGCTGGAACCCGCGGCCGCCCGGCTCCGGATCAACGCCTGGCGCTCCCATGCCTGGGCCGATTTTCTGTAATACTTAAGCGCCTCAACGAGCGAGCAGGCGAGCGCACCATCACGTCCGTGTGGCCGCAGCCGCAAATCCACGCGATATGCCGCGCCCTCGCCGGCCGGCTGGCCCACCAGCTTAGTGACGGTTTCCGAAACCTTGATGAAGTACTCACGATTGGTAAGCTTACCGTGTTCCTGCGAACCGGCGGTGGTGCCGTCATCCGAGTAGATAAAAACCAGGTCGATGTCAGATGCGTAATTGAGTTCCCGTGAACCCAGCTTGCCGAGCGCAACGATGCAGAAGTCGGCCGTGGCGATGCGGCCGCGCTCATCGTTCCGTAAAGGCGAGCCATATTTGTTGTCGAGGTCTTGTAGTGCCAGGCTCAGCGCGTAATCGAGGATGGCATCGGCGAGATTGGAAAGCTCTTCCGTGGTCTCCACCAGTGTGTGAGCCCGACGGACATCATGCAAGTAGGTGCGGAGAAGCTCACGACGGCGGAATCGGGCAAACAACACCTGGGGCGGCAACGACGAATTAGTTAAGGCAAACCGAGCGAGCGACTCCTTTAGTTGTTCGCGGGTTCTGACGCGCGTATCGGCGCGCTCACGCTTGAGCCATGGAATGTAGTCGCGGTTTTGCTCCAGGGTCGTGGCTAGCAAAGGACTCCACGCAGCAATGGCCAACGCGTCTGACAGCAAGGCGGGATCGCCAATTAGTTTTTGATAACTGGACGGTTGTTCGGTTGAGAGGCGCTCCAGGAAAAGTCGAGCCCCCTTCTCATCAGGCAGATCCCGAATGAGGGAGTCGACTTTCGCATCGAGATTTTGCACGCGGACATCTTACGCGGTCGTAAAGCAAACTGTTAGTTTGCGTAACGTGAGACTAAGACGATCCACGAAAACACCCGAAATGGCTGGGAAAAAGTCCTGTTCGTGGCCGCTTTCGTGTTTTTCGTGGATCGTTCTTCCTATCGCAGTACTTCTATATATCGAAATACATGCTGAACTCCAGCGGATGCGGACGCATACGCAAGGGAGTGATCTCCTTGTCGCGCTTGTACGTAATCCAACGCTCGATCAACTGTTGGCTAAAAACATCTCCCTTGAGTAGGAAGTCGTGATCCGATTCGAGCGCCTTCAACGATTCATCAAGCGAACCCGGCAGAGTCGGAACATCCTTCAGCTCTTCCGGAGACAGGTCGTAAATATCTTTCTCGAGCGGCTCGCCGGGGTCGATGCGGTTTTGAATTCCGTCGATTCCGGCCAGTAACATCGCGGAGAAAGCGAGATAGGCATTGCACGACGGATCGGGCGGACGAAACTCCAGCCGTTTGAGCTTGGGGTTAGCCGAGAACATGGGAATGCGAATGGCAGCCGAACGATTCCTGGCTGAATAGGCAAGGTTCACTGGCGCTTCAAACCCCGGGACCAACCGCTTGTAACTGTTGGTCGTCGGCGCTGCAAATGCAACCACTGCTGCAGCGTGTTTCAAAAGTCCTCCGATGTAATACCGCGCCATCTCGGACAAACCGGCATAGCCATCGCCAGCAAAGAGCGGCTTATCTCCTTTCCATAAGGATTGGTGACAATGCATTCCAGAGCCGTTGTCGCCATAGAGAGGCTTCGGCATAAACGTCGCGGCCTTGCCATATTGATAGGCAGTATTGCGAACCACATACTTGAAGATCTGTAGATTGTCGGCGGTTCCTAACATGGTGGAGTAGCGAAAGTCGATCTCGCATTGTCCGGCGGTGGCAACTTCATGGTGATGACATTCAACCGTCACCCCACATTTTCCCAGCGTCAACGAAATCTCGGACCGCAAATCGCTGAGCGTGTCAGTTGGCGGAACAGGTACATAGCCTTCTTTTGGACGAATACGGTACCCGAGGTTTGAACCCTGAAACTCATTGGCGTCGCGGCCGCTGTTCCAGTGTCCTTCATCGGAATCAATCGTGTAGCCGGCGGAATGTTGCTCATTGTGGAACTTTGCCGAGTCGAAAACAAAAAATTCCGCTTCCGGGCCAAAGTTGACGGTATCGGCCAGTCCGGTGAATTTCAGATAGCTTTCGGCTCTCACCGCCACCGAACGGGGATCAAATGCATAACCCTCCTTGGTGATGGGATCCACAGCATTTCCGATGAGGCACAAAGTAGGATGATCGGCAAAAGGATCCATCCAGAATCTGCCCGCATCCGGAACGAGCAGCATGTCTGATTCGTGGATGGCCGCCCACCCGCGAATTGAAGAGGCATCAAAGCCAAATCCATCTTCAAAGTTGGATTCGCCAAGTTCGCCGATGGGGAAAGTCAGGTGTTGCCAGGAACCCGGCAGATCTGTAAACCGAACAGAAACGAATTTTGCCCCCTGATCAGAGGCATATTTCAAGACCGTCTTTGCATTCATGATTTCTCCTGATGGAATTAGGGAGTGTTAGGGGTGCTCTCCGCCCGGGAGTAGCAATTGGGCGAAGTAGTTTGAAAGCTGGGAGCTTGCTAAGAAAAGAGGCGAGCCTCATAGACCGACCGACGCTAAAAAACTGTGCATTATAGTTTCGCTCCCAACTATGTCAAGGCTTTTGCTGCCGGCAACCGGGTAGAAAGACCTTTTGAACCGTTAACTTCTTCTCTCGCGGTGGTTTAAGGCTGCGGGAAAAGCTTGGTCAAACAAAAAAGTTATAGACCCACCTCGTCTTTTCTGTTACATTGCGCCACTAAGCGTCCCATCCAAGATATCTTCCGCTAACCGAACTCGGGATGTGTATAACTACGCTTTGGCTTCTGGAATCAAGAACATACAAGTATTTCCGTAGTAGTCAGGAGACCGCGAATTGACCACGGCAATTGAGCAGACGCTCGAAACCTATGGCATCGAAAACTGGGGGGCTGGATACTTTGACGTAAATCGCAAAGGGAACCTGATCGTTCGCCCTGCCGAAGGCGACTCCCGTTCAGCCGATTTGAAAGAGATTATCGACGACCTGGCTCGGCGAGGGATTGGCGCGCCAGTGCTCCTGCGGTTTCCACAGTTAGTCGCGGCACAAGTCCGGAAACTTCAACGAGCCTTCAGCCGATCGATTAGAGAGTTTGATTATCAGGGCGCACATATGTGCGTCTACCCGATGAAGGTCAATCAGCAACGTGCCCTGGTTGAGGAATATCTGCGCGAGGGCTCGCGATACGACTTTGGGCTTGAAGCAGGCTCGAAAGCGGAACTGTATGCCGCAATGGCGTTGGAACAAACGCCTGATAGTTTATTGGTCCTTAACGGTTTCAAGGACGAAGAGTTTATTGAACTGGCCTTTGCCAGTGCTCGCTGCGGCAAGAAAGTAGTAATCGTCATCGAGAAACTGAATGAGCTCGATCACGTGCTGAACATCGTTGAACGTCAGGATGCCGGCAGCCTTCCCGTCTTGGGAATGCGCGTCAAGCTGTATTCGAAGGGCTCAGGCCGGTGGGAGAAGTCAGGCGGTGAAGCCGCAAAGTTCGGTCTGACTACGACTGAGATGCTGGAAGTCATTCGCCGTCTCGAAGAGGCCGGCCGAATCGACATGCTAAAGCTGCTCCACTTTCACATTGGTTCACAGCTCACTGACATCAAGCGAATCAAGAACGCGATGAAAGAGGCTGCGCGAGTCTACGCGAAGGTCCATCAGATGAAAGTGCCGGTAGATCTGCTGGACGTAGGCGGCGGTATGGCAGTGGACTACGACGGTTCAAAGACCGCTTTTGATTCCTCGGCCAATTACACTGCACAGGAATTCGCAAACGACGTTATCTATACCATCAAACAAGTTTGTGACGACGAAAACGTCCCCCACCCAACGATCATTCAGGAATCGGGACGGTTCCTCGCCGCGTATCACGCGATACTCATCACCAACGTTCAGGATGAAATTGAAACCGTCGTTGAAGACATAACTCCAATCGAGATTGATGACGATGATCCACAGGTCGTAACTGAACTGGGCGATCTGAGGGCGTCAATAACCGTTAAGAACTATCGGGAGTATTACCACGACGCGTTGGAGCATCGCGAAGAGCTGTTCACGCTTTTCAATCTGGGGTTGGTATCACTTGAGGATCGGGCCAAAGGTGAAGTCTTATTCTGGGACGTTTGCGAGCGCGCGGACAAGTATGCACAGCAAGCCAAGTATGTCTCAGAGGAGTTTGACGATCTTCGCCGGCTCTTGTGTGCAAAGTATCTGACAAATTTTTCGGTGTTTCGCTCGGTGCCGGATCATTGGGCGCTCGATCAGCTTTTCCCTATTGTTCCGATTCATTACCTCAATAAGTCGCCTACGGAGTATGCGACCCTTTGCGACATCACCTGCGATTCTGATGGAGTGATAGACAAGTTCGTTGATCTGCACGACGTGAAGCAGGTGCTCGAGCTGCATGCTCTGGTTCCGGGCGAGACCTATTATCTGGCCTTGATGTTGGTGGGCGCTTATCAAGAGGTAATGGGAAACAATCACAATCTATTTGGCACCCCGCATGAAGCCCATATCCACATCGATGACGAAGGTTATCTGATAAAGAAGGTTATCCGGGGGACTACCGTGGGCGATGCAACTTCAGGGGCTCGTTACGAACGCAGCTTACTGCACGATGGCTTTCGCCGGCTGATCAGCCAGCGGGTCAAAGATGGTGAATTGAGTGAGGCGGATGGCGCCGAGCTGGCCCAGTTTTACGAGTCGCGTTACGACGCCTATACGTATCTTTCGGTTAATGGAGCGAAGACGCGTTCGCGCCGCAGCACGGATTATTGATCTGCACCTAAGCGAGCAGCTACGTCCGAAACTCCGCCAGGCACTTAGAAGTTCAAAAACTGAGAGGTTGACAACCCGATGGTCACGCAGCGAAAACCCAAAGCATCGAAGTATCTGACGACGCCAACTCGCCCGGTTCAGGTAGATCGAGATCGATCTGTCGCCGGTCTCCTGGAAAAGATGGAGGGCGCGGGATTTGGTGGTCGCCAGATGGCGGAAGCTCATCGAATCTGGCTCGACATGCTGGGCGATAATACGACCATTATCGTGGCCGGCTCCGGAGCTCTCATCCCGGCGGGAATGCGACGCCTGCTCGCATACGTGATCAAGAACCGCTTTGTTGACGTGCTCGTGCTTTCCGGTTCACTTCTCTTTCACGACTTACATGAAACTCTGGGTCGTTACCATTTCCAGGCACATCCGAACATGACAGACGCTGAACTGGAAGCGTCGCAGATTAGTCGGATGTGGGACCTGCTTGCCAGTGATGAAGAATACCGTGAGGCCAATGAGTGGGTGGGAGGCTTTACGAATCAACTGGATCAAAGCCGGCCTTACTCAACGCGCGAGTTTCTTCACCTGTTGGGACGAGAACTGGCGGAGATTGCCACGGAAGACGGTGTCCTTACTTCGGCATACAAGGCACGAGTGCCGATCTTTTGTCCAGCGATCGCCGATAGCGGCATAGCGGTGGGAATTGCTGCCGCCCGTTTTGAAAAGAAGAACAACTTCATGTTCGACATGGTCCAGGACGTGCTCGACATGGCCAATGTAACCGCGCGCGCACGCCTGACTGGTGTTATCAATCTCGGTGGCGGGACTCCCAAGACCTTCGTGCAGCAAACCGAAGTGTCCTCGTTCATTCTCAAGAATCATCACCAGGGACATAAGTATGCCATTCAAATCACCACCGATGCTCCGCACCCCGGTGGTCGATCAAATGCAGTAGCGTTTGACGAAGGGTTGGTTTACGGCAAACTGGCGCGCGGCGCTCATAGTGCCTATGTAAATTGCGATGCGACCATTGCGCTGCCGATTCTGATCACGGCACTCTCACAAACAGCCGCCAAATACCTGAAAGGCCGCAAGCGTCCTAACTTCACTTTCGGACGCGAGCTGATTGTGGAAGTACC
>Ga0190274_10001576_pt1 | contig 13351 bp, 23 predicted proteins | sample Popmic531T_FD_133002 | JGI IMG/M metagenome (GOLD analysis project Ga0190274, IMG submission 133002) | Populus adjacent soil microbial communities from riparian zone of Yellowstone River, Montana, USA - 531 T | ecosystem: Environmental > Terrestrial > Soil > Riparian zone | place: USA: Montana...
GACGTTCGTGCCCGGCTCGCCGGTCGACGGCACCATCGGGAACGTCGAGCAGGGACACGTCGTGCCGGCCGTGCCCGCCATCCCCGGCTACCTCGCCGCCGACGGCGTGCGCACTGTGTCGACGGTCGACGCGCCCGACCTCGTGATCACAGGCAACGTCAGGATGACTGCCTACATCCGCGACGACTCGGCCGAAGCCGCGGCGTCGCGCTACGTCGCGATTCAGGGCGCTGGCACCGACCTCGCGTGGTGCTTCGTGTCGACGTACGCGAACGCCGCCTACCCGGCGATTGGCTGGCCGACCGGCAGCTCGGCGACGCAGATCACGCTCGGGAACGTGCTGCGCACCGCGTGGGGACCGCTGACGCCGGCCGGCGCCGACCGCTTTCTCGGCGCCGTCTTCACGGGCGTGAACCCGGGCGTGCAGACAGCGACACTGCTGACGCAGCGCCTGACGTCGACCGACGGCGTCACGTGGACGAATCACGGCACGCCCGCAGCCGCGGCCCGAGCCGACGCCCTGACCCGCGACGCCGCGCAGCCGCTACGCATCGGGTTTGGTTGGCTCGGGCGCGTCTACTGGGCGCAGCTCGAAGCGATCAACCGTGCGCAACTCGCGTTCCCGGGCGTCGTCGGCAACTACGTGTCGGTCCCGGACTCGGCGGCGCTCGACATCGTCGACGACATCGAGATCGTGGCGCGGATCGCGCCGACGGCATGGCGCCCGACTGCGCAGCAGGCGATCGTCGGGAAGTACACGGCGACCGGGAATCAGCGAACGTTCGCGTTCGCGCTCGCCGCGAACACCGGGCAGCTCGTGCTCGTGCTGTCAGCCGACGGCGGTACGACGACGCAAGCCGTGTCTTCGTCCGGCATCGCTGTCGGCACGACCGGGACGCTGTGGGTCAAAGTCACGCGGGTGCGGGCGACCGGCGCCGTCACGTTCTACACCGCGCCCGACGCGCCGACAGAGGCGATGAGCTGGACACAGCTTGGCACGCCGATCACGACGGCGGGCACGGGCGGAATGTTCGCGTCGACGGCACGCGTGGAGGTCGGCGCGATCTCGACCGGCACCGCGCAACCCTTCGCCGGGCGCATCGCTCGCGTCATCGTGCGCAACGGCATCGCCGGGACCACCGTGCTCGACGTGTCGGAAAATAACGCGGGCGGGCTCGCGCCCGGCGCGACGACGTTCGTCGCTTCGAGCGGACAGACCGTCACGATCGCCAGCACCGCGCCCGCCGTACAGCCGATCGTGCGCCCGCAGGCTGACGCCGTCGTGTGGCGCTTCGACGCCAGCGACTACCCGGGGACCGGCACGAGCTACGTCGACCCGCGCGGGCGCACGTGGACCCTGTCCGCAGCCGGCGCCATCGTGCCGAAGGTCCCCGCCGTGCCCGAGGTCGTCGTGCCGCCCGACGTCTGTCCCGTGCTGTGGGAACGCCCGTTTAACCGTGCCGACATCACGACCCGCGCCATCATCGGCCGCGACCTGGCGACCGCCGTCGTCGTCGACGACACGGCCGGCATGGCGCAGTACGGCATCGAGCCGTTCGAACGGACCGACCTGCTGACACAGCACGACGCGTCGCTGACGATGCTGGCGAACCGCGTGCTGCGGACACGTGGCGCAGCCACCGCGCCACGTGTCCGCTCCGTCGCGCTGAACGCCCGCACGTCCGACGGCGCGCTCGACCTCATGTCGACCGCCGACGTGTACCTGCCGTCGCGCTACCGCTGCCGGCTGCTCGAAGCCCGCGGGCTGATCTTCGACGGCGAATACTTCGCGACCGGCGTCGCGCACGAGATCACGCCGTCGCAGTGGGGGCTCGCGCTGAATCTCGACCTGGCCGCACCGTTCGCCGCGCAGGGCGGGCAGTGGGACCGCGCCTATTGGGACCTTGCGACGTGGACGGTCGTCGCGCCGTGAACGGAGTGCACACATGGCTGCTGTAGACGCCAACGGGAACCCGGGCGATGTCGCCTCCGGCGAGCTGATCGAGTCGGCATGGGGCAACGCCGTCGCGAACCGCGTCGTCGACTACTACCCGACGAAAGCCGCGTGGGACGCCGGCCCGCACAACGCCGGGCAGGTGTACCGCATCGGGTACGAGCTGTACACCTTCGACGGCACGAACCTGCACGGCGTGCGCCCGACAGTCGGCGCCGCGTTCAACGCGAGCCTCGGCAACGTCTTCGGGCTCGTGCAGCTCACGACCGTCACGCTGCCCGCCGACATCTGCGGTCGCACGTACACGTGGAGCATGACCGTCGCCTGCTCGGGACACAGCGCGAACGGGAACATCCGCGTCAGGCATCGCAACCCGGGCGGCGCCGACATCGGCATCAGCGGATTCGATTCGTACTTCGCGAACGCGCCGTCGCTGTCGGTCTTCGTGACGACCTTCGACTACCCGATCGGCACGCCGACGCAGGCGATCAGCGTGTGGGTCGAAGTCGGCGGCGCCGGAGCAAACACGAACATCACCGCGACCGTCGGTCCGGTCATCGGCTACCCGACCTAAAGGAGGTCACGTGAGTTTCAACACGATCAGCCAGTGCGTCAGCGACGGCGCCTTCGTCGCCCGCGTCACGGCATGCGTCGCGCAGGAACAGCAGGCACGCGGCGAGCCGGCATCGCCGAACGCGCTGCAAGATCAAATGCGCTGGGCTGTCGCCACCGCGACCGACGTCGAAGCCGCCTTCGCGTCAGCCGTCGCCGCAGGCAACCCGAACCCGGGCGGCGATGAGTCCGTCATCACGGACGGCATGATCCTCGCCAACGTGCAAGCCGACTGGCCGGCAGCGTCATGAGCGACGAACCGACACCCGACGTCGAGCCCGAGGTCGAGCCCGACGAGCTGCTGCCGGGCGACGCCATCGACGACGACGACACCTTCGACGCCGACGACGAGCCGTAGCCGTGGGCACGTTCTACGTGACCGACATGCTCGATGTGCTGCGCGCTGCCGGCTGCAAGGTCGCCGAGTCGAGCACGACCAACGGCTGGCAGACACGGGCACGCAGCTCGGGCGGCTTCCCCGGAGCGCCGCTCGGCATCCAGTGGCATCACACGGCGTCACGCACGAGCCCGGCGAACGATCTCGCCTACAACGTGAACCCGGCGAACAGCGGGCCGATCGGGAACTGTCTGCTCGACCGGACCGGCACTTACTGGCCGGTCGCGGCCGGCGCCGCGAACACGGCCGGCAAGGGCGGGCCGATGAAGCTGTCACGCGGCACGGTCGCCGTCGACAATGCGAACGCGACGACGTTCGCTATCGAAGCCGCGAATGACGGCGTCGGCGAGCCCTGGCCGCAGGTCCAGATCGACGCCTACTTCGCGGGCAGCAACGCCCTGAACCGTCGATGGGGGAACCAACCCGAAGACATCTTCAGCCACGCGCTCGGCGCCGGAGATGGCTGGACGAACCGCAAGATCGACCCTGCCACGGCAGCCGCTGTGCAAGGTCCCTGGCGCCCGCGCAGCGTGAACAGCTCGGGCACATGGTCGCTCGCCGACATGCGAGCCGAATGCCGGCGCCGCTGGACGGCGCAGCCCGCACCCGAACCCGAACCGGAGGATGACGACATGCAGAAGCAAGCGCTGATCGTGACAAGCGGACCTGGCGGACAGACCTCGGGCGCGATCGCGCTGTGCGACGTCGCGTTCCGATCCAAGCTCTTCCTAGAGGCGTCGGACGCCGACGCGCTGCGAGCGCTTGGCTACGAATCCGTGACCGTCGAAGGCGCGACCTTCGATCGCATCCCCGGCGCGCAGCAGTGGCAGGAAACGTCGGCGTGACCCATGACATCCATCTAGGCCGTGCCGCCTACACCCCGAACCTGCTGCGCGGCGTCACGATCGCCATCGTGCTGTCACTGATCGGGAACGTCGCGCTGCTGTGGTTTCGCAACCGCACCGGTTTCACGATCGGAGTCGCCATCGCTTCGGCCGTTACGGCGCTGGCGATCACCGCGGCGTACGGGCTGCGCCCGCTGACTCGACTACGCGACGACGCATACCTAGCAGCGTTCGCCGTTTGGATGGCGTCGGGCTTAGAGCTGGCGCTGACGTCCGAAGTCGCCACGGCGACGCGGTTCCGGTCGTCGCTGATCTACCTCGGGCTCGCCGCGCTGTCAGTGTCGGCGTATCTGCGGGCGTGGGTCGCCAACCGCGGGGAGCGCTCGTGAACACCGAAGCGCTCGTCGCGGTCATCGGGTCGGTCGTGCTCGCCGTGCTCGTGCGGGTATCGAACATGGTCTGTTCCTGGCTCGCTCGCGTGCTGGGCGTCGCGCCGCCCGATCCGATCGTGCCGCCGGGTAGCGCCGCCCGCAGCACGCCGCGCCCGCCCGACGAGCCCCCGCGCCAGCCCTAGAGCGACCGGAGTGCACACGACTGTGTGCACTCCCATGCCGGCATCTGCGAGCTGACCTGCCCGGACGCGTCGCCGCTCACTTCCAGAAGATAGAAGCGACGGCGAGCCCGTGACCAGGGAAAGCGCAGGTCAGCGCACATCTTGCGCTCACCGTGCTACACACGAAGTAGCATGATTCGGACCGGAGTGCACACGGAGTGCACACGTGACGAAAGGAAGTGCACACGATGACGAAGCGCAAGGCACGCAAGGCACCCCGCGAGAGCCTCGGCTACGGGCAGGGATCGGTCGTCGAGCTGCCGTCGGGTAGCTGGCGCTGGACCGGCGTGATCGAAGGCGAGCGCGTCGGCACGACACGCCCGACCCGCGGCGAGGCGATCGCAGCCGGCCGTGCCGCAATGGCGCAGGGCTCGAAGCCCGTCGGCGCCGTGACCGTCGCCGAAGCCTGCGAGGCGTGGCGCAAGGTCGCCGTCGTCGGGCGGCGCGGCGCCACCGTCAGCGGCTACGCATGGGGCTGCGACGTCATCATCGACGAGATCGGCTCGAAGCCGATCGCCGACCTGACCCGCGCCGCCCTGCGCGGCGTGCTCGCCGACTGGTCGCAGCGCTTCAGCGCCGGCTCGCTGGCGAAGCTGCGATCGGTGCTCGGGCGCGTGCTCGACTACGCGGTCGACGCGACATGGATCACGGCGAGCCCGATGCCGAAGCGCACCGATGGCGTCGTGAAGCCGAAGCGCTCGACGCCTCACCTGATGCCCGACGCCGTCGCCGTCGTGCGGCGCTTCCTGGTCGCCGAGCACACGACGACGCACGCGCTCTTCCTGACGATGCTGCTGACCGGCATGCGCCCGGGCGAAGCGCGGGCGATGCAGTGGGACTGCGTCGACCTGGCGAACGCCCGGCTGCACGTGCGTCGCTCCGTCGAGCGCGACGATGCCGGCGCCGAGCGTGTCGTCGACGACGTGAAGACGTCGCGCTACGGCGACGAAGGGCGGCGCTCGCTGCCCCTGCCGCCCGACCTCGTCGCCGTGCTGCGCCGCCAGCTCGACGAGCAGCACGAGCGGGCACTGATCACGCCCTACGTCTTCGCCGATGCGCACGGCGCCTTCCTGTCCCGCTACGTCGTCGAGCACGGCGCCCGCGAGATCGCCAGCCAGACCGGGACCCGACTGCTGTCGCCGAACGGCTACCGGCACACCTACCTGTCGATGCTGTCGGACTCCGGGCTGCCGCTGGCGACGCAGAAAAAGCTCGCCGGGCACCGCGAGACATCGAACGTGCTCGCCACCACCTACACGCACGACATGCGCGGCGACGACGTCGACACGACGCCGTACCTCGGCGAGGTCGTCGAGATCGGCGGCTCGAAGTGAGCGGCGACCGTCCCGATTGGGAACGCTTCGGGCTCGTGCCCGCTCACAGCGTCACCATCGACCGCTACCGGCACGGCGCTGCCGGCGCCTACCGCTGGCGTGCCGAGTGCTCGTGTGGATGGATCGGTGGCGTCTGTAGCCATCACAAGACAGCCGAAGCCGACGGCGTCGATCACCTGCGCGCCGTGCACGTCGGCGAGCCGTCATGAGCGCGCTGGCCGCGACGGTCGTGCTCGTGCTGGCGCTCGGCATCGCGCTCGCCGTCGCCATGCGCTCGGCGAAGCGGGCACGACGCGAAGGTGCGCCCGACCCGTTCGAAGCCGGTCGACGCCGAGCTGCCGAGAGACGCCAACGCGACGACTAGCCTCGCCGCGAGGCGAGTGTGATTGCCCACCGCGAAGGCGCCCGAGTCCACCGCTCGGGCGCCTTCGTCGCGCATCAGGGCAGATTTCCGTCGATGACGAAATGCGCCCGGTCACCTAGGTGCGGGCGATCCGGCCGATCTCGCGCAGTCGGTCGAGCACGACGTCGATGCCGTCTTCGAAGCCCTGGTGATACGGGCACAGATGCCCGCGCCACGTGTCCGACGAGCAGCAGCCGTCAGGTTGCAGCGACTGCGACTCGGCGACGAGCACGTCGCGCCATGCGATCTCGACTGCGATCCGGAGGTCGAAGAGCGACGGGTCGTCAGTCAAAGTGTCGCTCTCCGTCGTCGAGATGATCGGCCAGCAGCGCGGCGATGAGCGCAATGTCAGCCACCATCCAGTACCGGTCGTCACCTCGGTCGGCAAGAAGCGTGACCTGACGCTCCAGCTCGGCAGCCTTGGCGCGCAGCAGGCGCACGGCGCGGATGGAATCCAACGGCGGTTCGTTAGCCATCGCCCGGATGCTCCCGAAGCCAGCATGCGAACTGTGGGCCGTCCGTCGACGCACACGGATCAGGCTCGCAGCTCGGACCGGCGACCGCCAGCACGACGACGACGAAGCTCGGCAGCAGATGCCGACGCCGGATCGGCGACACACGCGGATGCAGCACGATCACGACACCGCGGCTATCTTCGAGCGCTCGCCGCCCGGCGCCTGACGCATCATGATGTCGAGCTGCCGGCGCACTTCGGCGTCGATGATGCGCTGCGCGTCGGCGCCCGTCGCCACGGTCAGATTGTGCTCGGCAGCCCGCAGCCGCTGACGCAGCCCGTCCCGCTCGACACGAAGCGCCGTGACCTCGTCGCCCGCTTCGCGCACCTGCCGGCGCAGCTTGTCGACGTAGGCGACCTGTGTGCCGAGCCGGGCTTCGAGCGCTTCGACGTCGAGCTGCAAACGCCCGAGCTGGGCGCCTGCGCCGCTGCCCGACGCGATGATCTCGACGACCTGCGTCAGCAACGCCGTCGCCACCGCGTTCGCGATCTCGACTTCGACCGGCGCGGGCGCGACTCCGGTGGCGGCTCCGTCACCGCGCCCGCTAACCGGCGCCGAGCCCGCGTCACTCAACCCGCCCAGGGATGGCAACGCGGGCCCGACATCTGAGAGCCCGACGTCGACGCCCGCATCGACGTCGGACTCGACCTGTCGCCGAAGCATCGGCAGCCAGCGCTCGGCGACGCCGACGAGCCGGATCGAGTAGGTGCGTTTCGCTTTCGTCTCGCGCTCGACGAGCAGCGACAGCAGGTCCGTGTTCACCGTGGTCGTCATCTGCGCGGGCGTCACGCTCGGCGACAGCCCGAAGCGCAGCGCCCGGTCGCGCAGCACGGCTGACGCGGCGCCCGTCTTCCGGTCAACCGCGGGACCGTCATGCCACAGCGACGACAGGACCGGCCCGCGTGCACTGCCGCGGCGCGGCTCCCATGACGCAGCCAGCACGACCGCCCTGATCGGCACGTTCGGCATCAGCCCGATCAGGTCGTCGTCGCTGTAGACGACGATCTCGTCGCCGACCGGCGACGTCACGGTGCGTTCAGGCGTCGTCATGGCGGAAGACCTCTCGGGCGGAACGGACATGATCGTCGCCGTGACGAAGCTCCCATCGTGACCGGGCGACCGCGGCCACGTGCTCGACCTGGCTAAGCGCTTCGAGCGCCGTTAGCTCGACTGCTGGGGGTGGAACGTCTGGTCCCTGCTGTGCCGACGACCTCACGACGCAACCCTGCGATGTCGGCTTCGAGCTTGGCGAGCAGCGCCTGCACCGTCTCGGCGCCGTGCGACTCGACGAAGACCTGTAGCTCGTCGGTCGACATCAGCCGCACCATGGCGATCGCCCGCTGCCGCAGCGACTCGACTTGCAGATGCTCGCTGCGTGCCGTCATCCCGAACAGCGTCCCTTCCGGGAACCCGAGCACCTGATCGAACTGCGCCAGTGTCTCGGCTGACGACGTTGCTCGCTGACCCTCTTCGATCTCGTGCCATGTGCGTCGTGACACGCCGGCTCGTCGAGCCGCTTCGGTCTTCGTCAGGTCCATCGCTGTGCGCGCCTCTCGGATCATCTGACCGATCGAGATAGCGGCGCCGCCAAGTGCTGCTGTCGTCATATGGCCCCCACGTAACCACATGCGTGCTACTCCATGCAACGCTTTCGCTAAATCCTCCGTGCACCTACGTTCCCTCCGTTCGGTCCCCGTGGCATTCCCTGGCGTGCCCGCGTGGCGCCCGTCGACGTCACGTTCGAACGTACCGTGACAACGCGGTCGCTGTCGAGAGCAGAAACTACTCCCCGCAACATCTTGCGTCGGACCCGTCGCGCGCCTACCGTCACGTCACATGGTGCAGGGAACGCAAGGGACGAAGCGCAAGGCGCAGACGGGAACGGCACGAGCCGCGTCGAAGACGGCGAGCCGAGCCCGCATGGTCGAGCGCACGAAGATGATCGTCGACACCCGCCCGCTGATGTCGCTCGAAGCGACGGCGCGCTACCTCGGCGTGTCGCGCTGGACCGTCTACCGCATGCTCGACACCGGCGAGCTGCGCAGCGTCACGATCGGCGGCCGGCGCAAGGTGCGCCCGGTCGATCTCGACGCCATGCTCGACGCGTCGTGACCGCGGCCCGACTGTCCCGCGCCGACGCGAAGGCGCTCGGCGTCGACGTGCCCGCCGCGACCCGCACGACACGCGCCGTCGCCCGGGCGCCGTATCACACGCGCTGCATGGGATGCGGCGCCGTGTTCACCACACAAGCCGCCGAGGATCGACACGTTGACGCCGTCGGCGGACACGTGCGCTTCGAGCTGATCGTCGACTACGCGAAGCCGGGCTAGCCGTGGGCCGGCTGCACTGCCCGACCTGCATGTGTGGCGACGAGCCGGTCGCCCGAGATCGAGCGTTCCGCGTCGACACACGGGCGCCGTTCTACGGGCTCGTGATCGAACTCGACCGGCTGTCGCTCGACGAGCAGCGCGACGCATTCCATCGAACACTGACGAAGGGAACCGCCCATGACGACCTACCCGACGCTCCCCGGCTTCGAGCTGGACAGTGACACGTCGCACGCCGCGGCCAGCTCGATCGACGCCGCGTCGCTGCGTGCCCGCACACTTGTGCTGCTGCGAGCACACGCCGACGGGCTGACGTCCGACGAGCTAGAGGCGCTGACGGGCTGGCCGCATCAGACGGCGTCGGCACGGCTGCGAGAGCTTGTGCTCGCCGACGACGCCTACGACTCGCCGGACCGTCGACGCACACGAAACGGGCGGCTCGCCGTCGTACGCAAGGCGATCCCATGACCGACCTGCCTGCCGTCGCCGAGCAGTCCGCGGCCACGCCCGAAGCCGAGCACCTGAACCTGCTGTGGAAGCTGGCGCGCATGACGACCGACACGGAGATGGTGCCGAAGGTGTTGCGCAAGCGACCCGACGCCGCGCTCGCCGTCATGGTCTACGGGCACGAGCTAGGGCTGCGCCCGATGACGGCGCTGCGCGAAGTGTTCATCATCGAAGGCACGCCGTCGTGCTCGGCGAAGCTGATGCGCGCCCTGATCTATCGGGCCGGGCACGAGCTGCACTTTCACGAGCAGTCATCGCAGCGCTGCGTCGTCGAAGGCAGACGCGCCGACGGGCAGGGCTCGGCGCGTGTCGTGTGGGAGATCGCCGACGCGCAACGCGCCGGGCTGACCGGAAAAGACGTGTGGAAGAAGTACCCGCGCCAGATGCTCGCCGCCCGGGCGACATCAGAGCTGGCGCGGCTGATCTTCGCCGACGTCACGATCGGCTACACGCCCGAAGAGCTGACCCGACACGACCTGTCCGGCGACTACGACTACGTCGACGTCGACGAGATCGAAGACGACGACGTCGAGCGCCCGACGCACGAGGTCGCCGCCGACATGCTCGACGCCGAAGACGCACTCGACGCCGAGCTGCTCGACGCCGCGGCGCACGAGGTCGGGCAGTGAGCGCCGCCGTCAGACGTCGCGTGTGGCTCTTCGTGCGCACGTTCGCTGCCGCGTTCGTCGGGCTCGCGGTCGTCGCCGTGCTCGTCGGCTGCACGCCGGGACAGGTCCGCGTGTGGCTGGCATGGCACGCCGACGACCCTGACGCCGCCGTCGCCTTCCTGGCGACCGACGAAGGGCAGGCGCTGCTCGACGATCAGCCGGCGCCGGCCGGCGCCGCCGTCACGCCGGGCGACTGCTCGTCGTACGACGCACTGTTCGCCGCCCACGGGCTGCCCGTCGCGACGTTCCGTGCGATCGCCTGGCGCGAGTCGGGCTGCAATCACCGCAGCTTCGTCATCGACGCCGACGACGCAGGTGGTGGGCTGCTCGGGCTGAACCTGCGCGCCGGCGCGGCGCGCTGGGCGTCATGGTGCGGGCTGACGCTCGCCAACGTGACCGACGCCGACACGAACGTGCGCTGCGCCGCAGCCGCGTACCGACGTATGGGGATGGCGCCGTGGCAGTGAAGCTCGACGCCGTCTTCGACGCCCTGCTCGACGTCGAAGCGGACTGGCGCACAGGCGAACACGACCGTGATGACATCGTCGAGCTGTGGCTCGGGCTGTCTCATCTGCGCAGCATCCTCGGCGACCTCGTGAAGACTGTCGGCGACGACGCCGCGAGCCGGCTGCTCGACCGTGACGACCCGAGCGCCGATCACGAGACACGCAGCGGCGAGGTCGTGCACCTAGGCGCCGGCTACGCAGCCGAACGCTGGCGTGGGCACGACGTGCTCGCCGAGCTGGCCGCGCCGATGGTGCCCGTCGATCTCGAAACCGGCGAGCTTGGTTCGGTCGAGCAGTGCGTGCCGATCGCCGTGCTCGTCGACGTCCTGCCCGGCTGCGCCACGCCTGAGCTGACGTCGTCGCACTGGCGCACGACCGGGCTGCGTCGACATCTGCCCGACTGGTACCGCTACCGCAGCCGTGACGAGGCGCCGCTCGTCGTGAAGCGTGGCGCCCGGAGGATGCCATGACGCGCTACCGCTTCGACATCGAGTGTGACGACCTCGGCGAGTACGACTCGAAGGTCGTCGAGCAAATCAGCGAGGCGTGCTGGCGTGCAATGGGTGACGCGGGGATGTGGGCCTACCGCCTGACCATCAGCCGCCATCGGCCCGACGAGCCCGTGCCCGGAGGGCGCCGGTATCACAGGATGACGCCCGAGCTGCTGGCGTCCGTCGCCGACATGGTCGAGCACGGGCACACGATCGCCACCGTCGCCGAGCAGCTCGGCGTCGGCTACCGGCAGGCGACGCGCTACATCCGGCAGGCACGCGCCGACGGGCTGCTGCCATGACACCCGAGCACAGCCACCTGCTCGACGGCGTGCTGCACGACGGCTGCCCGATGTGCGACGAGATCAGGCGCCGGCTACGTCAGCGTGCCGTCGAAGCCGCAGCCGAGCGCCGGCTCGATCACCTCGCCGAGATCGCCCGTCGCCGCTACCGCCCGGCGCCACGACCGGAGGATGTGCCATGACGATCGTCGACACCGGCGACCTGCACGACCGGACGTGTCGCCGTTGCGGCGCGGTGTACGGCGACGCCCTAGCCCATCGCCGCTGGCACGCCACCATCGACGAACGCGAAGACATCGCCACGATGTCAGCGGCGCTCGACCGCATGGCGCAGGCGCAGGTCGACGGCTTCGACACGATGGTGCGGCTGCTGCGCATCGCCTTCACGAAGCTCGGCATCAGCGTCGAAGAGCCCGAGCCGTGACCGGGCGGCGCATGACGCAGTGCGCCGTGTGCGGGCGTCGCTGCGTCGGCGTGCGCTGCGTGCACTGCGTGCGGGCCGGGCTCGACGCGCCGCATCTGTGGTGCCGCTGCGACGACCCGCAGCCCGAGCAGGTGCGGCTCGCCGACGTCGTGCTCGTGCCCGGAGCTGTGCAATGCGCCCGCTGTGGGCGCCCGATCGAAGGGGGCGAGCGATGACGAAATGGGTCAGGCTCGACGCGAATTACCTCACGAATCCGAAGCTGCTACGGGCCGGCGCCGACGGAACGATGATGCATCTGGCGTCCGTGCTGTACCTCGCCGAGCACGACATCGGCGACGGGCTGCTGCCGGTCGAAGCGCTGCCGATCGTCGCCGCGTGGGCGCACGTGTCGAAGCCCGAGCCCGTGGCGAAGCGCCTGGTCACGGTCAGGTTGTGGCACATCGACACGTCACGTGCCGGCTACATCGTGCACGACTTCGACGTGCTGAACGGCGACCGTTCCGAAGCGGCGCAGGCTCGTGACCGCAAGCGGCGCGAGCGTGAGCGCCGAGCACTTCGGTCCGTGACATGAGCGTGACATGTCACGGTGGTTGTCACAGCCGTGTCACGCGTGACACCCGCGTGTCGCGTCACGCTCGTGTCACAGACACGAGACGAGACGACACGTACAGACTTACAGCAGGTGAGATAAGAACTCTTCGCGACATGTCGCTGCGCTGTGGGCAACGCTGTGGATAAGGACCCGTGGCCGTCGCATGACGGCACCGAGCGATGCGCCTGTCTCGACTGCATCGCCCGCACCGAAGCCGGAGTGCAGCGCAAGCTCGCCACGATGCACGGGCGCTGCACCGTGTGCGCCGGACGGCTGACGTGCTGGCAGCCCGACGGGATGCACTGGACCTGCCGACCCGACAGGAGCCGACATGGCTGACGCTGACCGGATGGCTGCCGACGCCGACGTGCGAGCGCTCGGCGTGCGGCTGCTCGCCGCCTACGGGCTCGACGCCCGCCACGTGCAGTCGCTGACCGTGGAGCTGACCGCTGCCGGCATCCCGCTCGTGTGCGTGCGGCTGCTGCTCACCGCGACAGCGCTCGACGCCATGCGAGCCGAGCCGTAGCGTGACGCCGTGACCGTCACGCCCGAGCCCGACCGTCCCCCTGCGATGAGCATCGGACACGGCGACCTGCCCGACCTGCCCGACGACGGCGTGCTGCTCGAAGCCCGAGCCGACCCGACACCCGTGCTGCTCGCGCTCGGCACACTGCTCGTCGCACTCGCCGCGCTCGTGCTGTCGATCATCGCGATCGTCGACTGACGCCGCGACGCGCGCGACACGCGCCCGCGCCGCGCGACGCCCGGATTTTTTCTGGCGCTGCACCCGCACTGCGCCCGACTCGGCGTCGCTACCCTCCCGAACCCGGCCGTTCCCTCGGGGATGCCCCGCAGAGGCGC
>Ga0190274_10001577_pt1 | contig 13345 bp, 12 predicted proteins | sample Popmic531T_FD_133002 | JGI IMG/M metagenome (GOLD analysis project Ga0190274, IMG submission 133002) | Populus adjacent soil microbial communities from riparian zone of Yellowstone River, Montana, USA - 531 T | ecosystem: Environmental > Terrestrial > Soil > Riparian zone | place: USA: Montana...
AGAGGATGAAATAAAGCTATTGCAAAAACTGGTGAAATCGCGTAAAGATTCATTAGAGATATTTCAACAACAAAACCGCGCAGATCTTGCTCAAAAGGAATCAGAAGAGATTGAAGTAATTGAAAAGTTTTTACCCAAACAATTATCCGCCGTCGAACTAAAAGAAATTATTGCTAAGATCATTACGGAAACGGGTGCTTCTTCCGCAGCGGATATGGGTAAAGTAATGGGAGCCGCTACGAAACAGTTAGCTGGTAAAGCAGATGGCAAAGCGATCAGTGGAATAGTAAAAGAGTTATTGACTAAATAAAGAATTGAATTAAGCCGGGATTATTAAATGATCATCGACATTGTTTTACTGGTAATGCTCGTGATGGCGGTAATCAAAGGATTGCAGCGCGGGATTATCGTGGCAGTATTTTCGCTTATCGGATTAATAGTTGGAATCGCAGCAGCACTTAAGCTATCTGTTTTGGTTGCAGGCTGGCTCGAAGATTCGACAAACATTTCTTCCAGGTGGCTGCCTGCTGTTTCTTTTTTATTAGTGTTTGTGGTGGTTGTATTTCTGATACGTTTAATGGCCAATCTGATAGAAGCTTCTGTTGAACTGGCACTGCTTGGATGGGTAAACAAAATTGGAGGTGCACTGTTGTATATGATAATTTATACTTTATCCTTTAGTGTCTTATTATTTTTCCTGGTGCAGCTTAAATTGGTCAGTGAAAAAACAATAGCGGAATCAGTAACCTATAGTTATGTGGAGCCCTGGGGTCCGGTGGTGATCAATGGTATTGGAAAAATCATTCCTTTATTCAAAGATATGTTTGCGGAGCTGGAGAATTTTTTTGGAAAACTTGCGCAAAAAATACCCCAATAAATGCCCGTCTTGTGATATTTGCCTTAAAACAGTTATTTTAGCGATTAATTGACCGAATGAATTACAACAGCTGATGGAATACGAGATCAAACAAGTAGATAAGTTCAAATTTATTGAGGTAGGTGAGGGTGAACCGCTTATCTTATTGCATGGTTTATTTGGCGCCCTCAGCAACTTCAAAGATTTAATTGAGTATTTCCGTCACCATAATAAAGTGGTGGTGCCCATGCTTCCTTTATTCGAATTGGATCTTCTTCATACTTCAGTTGGCGGGCTGCAGAAATTCGTCCATAAATTTATTGAGAACCGTAATTACCAGGGAGTTCATTTGATGGGCAATTCCTTAGGCGGCCATGTAGCGCTGGTACACGTGTTGAAGCACCCTGAGCGCATTAAATCTCTTATTTTAACCGGAAGTTCTGGACTTTTTGAGAATGGGATGGGGGATACTTACCCTAAAAGGGGTGATTATGAATATATTAAAAAGAAAACGGAACTAACTTTTTATGACCCAAAAACCGCCAGCAAAGAACTGGTTGATGAGGTGTTTGGGATTGTAAATATCCGGCTGAAAGCCATCAAAATAATCGCACTGGCAAAAAGCGCCATAAGAAATAATCTGGGAGAGGAACTCAATCAAATCAAACAACCTACGTTATTAGTATGGGGCAATAATGATACTATTACTCCACCCTTTGTTGGCCGGGAATTTCAACGGCTGATACCCAATAGCGAGCTGCATTTCATTGATAAATGTGGCCATGCGCCGATGATGGAAGTGCCCGATGAATTTAACCAGATACTGCACAAATTTTTGACAAAATTGAACCAGCCCGCAGCAGTAGTCTGAAAAAAAGCGTCTTATCAACATCTGACTTGTTCTTGTTATTCAAGCAACCACCACTGTTATTGAGAAACGGGAGTTATGGAAGTATCGCGCTTTCGATCCATACCCGCTAAACCATAAAATTAGTAGTAGTGTTAAATAGAGAAATTATATCTACTTCTTTGCCAACGCTCAACCTGCATGATACCATTATGCAGGCTTTGGAAATGATGAATGAATTTCATGTTTCCCAGCTTCCGGTTGTGGATAATGACAAATACTTGGGATTGGTGTTTGAAGAAGACCTGATGAGCGTGGATGAAAATGCAACTCTGCAGGCAGTGACCGACCGGTTTTCCAAGGTGGCCGTAAGAGCCAGCAGTCACTTTATTGAAGCAATCCAAACAGCCAACGATTATCATCTTTCTGTAGTGCCTGTTATTGAAAAGGAAAATGAGTACGCCGGGGTGATCACTGCTACTGATCTTTTGATGCAATTGGGCAAACTTACCGGTGCCAGCGAGCCCGGTGCAGTTATTGTATTGGAAATGGAGCAGCGCGGGTTTTCTTTTTCTGAGATCAGTAAATTGGTGGAAACCAACGATGCCCAAATAACTCAATTAAACACTTACTGGGATAACAGTACCGATACTTTTTTCGTTACATTGAAGATTAACAAATTTGAGATATCGGATATCATAGCCACCTTCCAACGCTATGAGTATCAGATAAAATATTATTTTGGGGAAGAGCTTTACGAGAATGAGTTGCGTACTAATTACGATCATTTAATGAACTACCTGAAAATATAGGTTCGCATCTCCTTATCTTCGCCCGGTTCTATAAAACAACCTGATTAGTTGAAACAGCAGCTTGCCGGAATGTGGATGGCTATGAAATATTATCTCATTATTGCAGCCTCCTTGGTATGCTGGTTGGGCAAAGCAAAAGCACAAGCCCATAGTGCTGGTCCAAACGCCGTTGGATCAGCGAAGGAATTTTCTCCCGATAGTAATTTAATCAATCATAATAGCGCTACTCCTTTTACGGTGGGAACTATTCACATTACAGGGAACCGAAAAACCAAACCCTATATCATCGAGAGAGAATTGCCTTTCCGTTCCGGAGATTCAATTTACCTACCTGAATTAGTGAAAGGATTTGAAATCGCCCGACAGCAATTAATGAATACAACATTATTTGTGGATGTAGTAGTAGCATTGAAAGCTTTCCGCGGTTATGTGGTAGATGTTCAGATAGACGTAAAAGAACGCTGGTATATTTTCCCCATTCCTTATGTAAAACCAGTTGATCGCAACCTCCAGGAATTTTTAAAACAGGGAATAGGGGTCGATCGTCTCAATTATGGATTTAAATTCCAGTATAATAATGTTACCGGCCGTAATGATAAATTAAAGATATGGTTGATTACCGGGTACACGAAACAGATACAGTTTCTTTATGAACAACCCTATGCAGATAAATCACTTAAGCACGGATATAAAGTAGGGTTCACCTATAATTCCGTGAATGAAATAAATTATGCAACACTGCATAATGAGCAACAATTCAGTGATTCCATTGGATTTTCCAAGCGCTATTATGCGCACGTAGATTATACGTATCGTCCTGGCTTGCGAACCTTCCACGCCGTTCGTCTTGGTTTCATAAGTCAAAGCGTAGATAGCCAGGTTTTGGTTCTGAATCCAAAATATCATGCAACTCCCAAAACCAAAATAAATTATCCCGAGCTATCTTATTCGCTCAATTACTATAATGTTAACTACATTCCTTACCCGCTAACGGGTTGGATGGGTGAGGCTTTTTTCCTTAAGCGTGGAATCAATAAAGATATGAACATGTGGCAGGTAAATGGCAAAATCACTAAGAGCCATCAGCTCTCAAAAAAAATGTATTACGCCTGGCAAGCCCAGGGAGTATTGCGATTACCATTCGACCAGCCTTTTGTTAATCAGCGTATGTTCGGATATAGCGATGTTTACTTACGCGGACAGGAGGAATATGTTGTTGACGGGGTAGCTTCATTTTTATTGAGACAAACCCTGCGTCGTGAAATTCTGAACTTCAAGCTCCATACCTATCTTAAATCACGTACATACAATGCTATTCCTTTCCGATTCTATATAAAGACTTTTGCTGATGTTGGCTATGTACATAACCCGGTTAACCCCGAAAACTCTCTCACCAATCGCATGCTTTATACTACCGGGGCGGGCATCGATATGGTTACAATTTATGACGTCGTAATACGATTAGATTACAGTTTCAACCAATTAGGCGAAAACGGAGTATTTTTACATATCAAGAGTGATTTTTGATTTGTGAATCAGGATTTATGATTTGTGATTTCTACTCTTCCAAAAAGGTTTCTGAATTTGAACAAATCCTAAATCCAAAATCCTAAGTCATACATCTTTCGCTCGGACGTATGATAATTCCAGTAAAATACTTTATCCTTATATTTAAAACTAAAGCAGCTCAAATTGAAAGCTACTTTTCAAATTTTAATATAAAAGGATGAAAGTTGCGATATACAGCCGGGTGATCGACTTCGATCAGCAAAGCGAAATACAACAGATGATGGACGAACTGGTTCGGGAAAATGTTGAGCCAGTAATTTATCAACCGTTTTTTGAAAAGATAAAAGCCAGCTCTCAATTACCATCCCGCTATTCTGTTTTTGCCGAATCAAAGGATCTGGATGATTCAATTGACTTCCTGATCAGTTTAGGTGGCGATGGAACATTACTCGATACTATTACCCTGGTAAGAGATAAAAATATTCCGGTACTGGGAATTAATTTCGGTCGCCTGGGTTTTTTGGCCAGTCTTGGCCGTGATGAATTGCACAGCGCGGTTCAGTCACTGGTAAAACGTACCATGATCATCGATAAAAGATCCCTTATACATCTTGATGCGGATAAAAGTCTTTTTGGGGACGTTCCCTATGCGTTAAATGAATTCGCAATACATAAGACCGATACATCGCCAATGATCAAGATTCACACGTATCTTAATGGCGAATTTTTGAATACTTATTGGGCAGATGGATTGATTGTTGCTACGCCAACAGGGTCTACTGGTTATTCATTAAGCTGCAGTGGTCCTATTGTGTTTCCTGAATCGTCCAGTTTTGTGATAACCCCCGTAGCTCCGCATAACCTCAACGTTAGACCTTTAGTGGTACCTGATAATAACATCATTTCTTTTGAAATAGAAGGCAGGGCCGATCAATTCATCTGCGCCCTTGATTCGAGAAAAGAGATCGTGGATAAAAACGTTCAGCTAGCCGTTCGCCGGGAAGATTTTAAGATTAATCTTGTTCGGCTCAATGAGAATAATTTTCTTCAAACCCTCCGGAACAAGCTTTCCTGGGGGCTGGATACCCGGAATTAACAAATCCGGAATAACAAAAATTGACAAAAGACGTTCAACACAGTTATGTTAGTGTTCATGTTTGAATTTTTTGCCGGGAAGTCGGGAAGACGGCAAGAAAGGGGCCTTAATATCTAAACGTCTTCCCGACTTCCCGGCTAATTTGACTTAGAAACTGACAAAATTCCTATCTTGCAATTATGAAGAAATTGATTTTTTGCACTGTGTTATTGACCTCCATAGCTTTTGCCCCCAAAAGTTTTGGTCAATGGGAAAGTATTCGCCAGGAAGGCGAAATTGGTTTTTCAGCCGGAGTATCTCACTACTTTGGTGACCTTAATACGAGAGGAAAGCTCAATCGCCCCAAACCGGTGATCGGTGTCTTCTTCCGCAAACAATTCGGTAATTATATCGGCCTCCGGGTAGGTGCGCATTATACCAATCTGGGCTATTCCGATATTTACAATACTCATAACGAATACCAGAACCGCCGCAACCTCAGTTTTAATACCAATTTATTTGAACTGGCATTGCAGGGCGATTTCAATTTTTTCAAATTCGTTCCGGGCGATCCCGATCATAGTTTTACCCCCTATGTAACAATGGGTGTGGGAATTTTTAGTTATGATCCCTATGCCTATCTCGGCGGACAGAAATATTTCCTTCGTCCACTCGGTACCGAGGGACAGGGTTCAGCAGCATATCCCGATCGCAAACCCTATAATACAATGGCCGTTTCCTTCCCGATTGGAGCTGGAGTTAAATACGCGCTGAACGATCGGATGAATGTGGGACTTGAAATTGCATATCGGTTTGGCAATACGGACTACCTGGATGATGTAAGCGAAACCTATGTTGGTGCCGATAAATTCCCTCCTTTGCCAGATGGCAATCCTTCCGCCGCCTTCTTATTACAGGACCGCAGCTACGAAACCGGAGAGATAATCGGATTGGAAGGAAGACAAAGAGGATATCCCAAACAAAAAGATCACTTCGTTTTCGCGGAGCTGACGTTTTCATTTAATCTAACTTCTTATCGTTGTCCAACGGCGAACTAATTTAATCTCATCAATAATTGAAGCAAAAGCGGTACGTTGTATCGCTTTTTTTTATTGATATCTGTTGAATTTCGAAGGCTTGTTTCAAAGCAGTTTTTCACTTCCATTTCACAGCTAAAATCACATAAAACGATATCGGGTCAATTAATTAGATACAAACCCCGTTTCCATCTAAATTTTATTACCTTTGACCCCTTTCAAAAAAGGGTCATGAGCAGCCTCAAACAACATATTGACATGCAGCGCCTCCCAAGGCATATCGCCATTATCATGGATGGCAATGGTCGTTGGGCACAGGAAAAAGGGCAGGACCGGCTCTATGGACATTTTCATGGGGTTGAAAGCGTACGGGATATCGTGGAAGGATGCGCTGAACTGGGAATTGAATATCTCACCCTCTATGCCTTTAGTACCGAAAACTGGGACCGGCCTCAATATGAAGTGACTGGCCTGATGGAACTTCTGGTGGAAACCATCCGCAAGGAAACGGAGACCCTGAACAAGAATAATATAAAATTGCATGTGATCGGGGATATGAGCATGCTACCCGATTATGCCAAACAAGCCCTCAAGGAATCTCTTGATATTACCGCGAAAAATACCGGTCTGAACCTGGTGATGGCCCTTAGTTATAGCAGCCGATGGGAACTGGTTAATGCCGTTAAGAATATCGCGGAAGATGTAAAGGAGGGGAAGATTGAACCTAATGCTATTTCCCAGGAACTTTTGCAGAGTTATCTCACCACCAGTGCATTTCCAGATCCTGAATTGATGGTTCGCACCAGTGGAGAATACAGAATAAGTAATTTCTTATTATATCAACTCGCTTATGCCGAATTGTATTTTACCAATGTTCGCTGGCCCGACTTCCGAAAGGAGAATCTTTACGAGGCCATTATAGATTACCAGGGAAGAGAGCGCCGCTTCGGCAAAACTACTGCCCAGGTAGTTGCGGATACAAGTAGTCATTCAACTACAACGAATTCTTAAAATAAAGAGTCAAAATCACCATTTTATAACTGACTATTTAACAAACCATTTCAATAAACTCTTTTAATTTGCCCCAGCTTAAATTACCCGGAATGCAGCGTACGTTTACCTTATGCACTTTTTTACTGAGTTTAATTTTTTGTACAGCAGGCAGTGCTATTGCCCAGCAAAAGACTGATACCGTTCCCTCCCAGGCGAAAACTGATACCGTTCCCGATTCTATCGATCCGGATTTATTAAATATTACCAACTCTCGCATACCCAAGGAATATATCATTGCCGGTATTAAAGTAACCGGTACCAAAAGATACGACGAACAATTGCTGGTTTCCATTTCGGGATTAAATGTTGGTGATAAGGTGATGATACCCGGTGGCGACAATTTCAGCAAGGCGATTACTAATCTTTGGAATCAGCGCTTATTCTCCAACGTTCAGATTTATTTTACTAAACTGGAAGGAAGCAATCTTTTCCTTGAAATACGTGTTTTTGAAAGACCCGCCCTCTCAAAATATATTCTGAAAGGAATTAAGAAATCGGATGATGAAGAATTGAGAGGAAAGACAGGACTGATTGTTGGTCGCGTAGTTACCGAAAACGTAAAAATCTCCGCAATACAAGCGATCGAAAAATTCTATACCGAGAAAGGATATCAGAGCGCCGCAGTAACAATTGACGAATCACCCGACCCAGCTCTCCCAAATACGGTGATCCTTACGTTTAATGTTATTCGTGGCGATAAAGTAAGAATTGATAAACTAGGGATTTATGGCAACGAATCGGTGGCGGATTCCCGCGTAAAAAAACAGATGAAGGGTACCAAGGAAAAGACAAAGATCACGCTTTATCCTTCCAAAGAAAAAAGTCCATATGGCGATGAGAAGCCATATAGCTTCCGTCAGTACCTCAGTGATGCTGGCTTTTTATCTCCAACCCGAACTAAAGAATTGCTCGATCCATATTTCCGTTTCCGTTTATTCAGCTCCGCTAAATTCAACCAGAAGAAATACGAAGAGGATAAAGAGAAGATTATTGAATATTATAACTCCCTGGGTTTTCGGGATGCAACTATCGTAGCCGATACACAGTATTTTAACCAGGAGGGTAACCTGAAAGTGGATCTTAAGATAGAAGAAGGAAGAAAATATTATTTTGGAAACATAGTTTGGAAAGGAAATACTAAATACTCCGATTCTGTTCTCACCTTCTTGTTAGGAATTTCCAAGGGTGATATTTATAACCTTGAAACTTTGAATAGTAAGCTGGGTAAACAATTATCAGCTGAAGGCGGAGATATAAGTGGTTTATATATGGATGACGGATATCTTTTCTTCCGTGTTGATCCTATTGAAACCGCTGTTTATAATGATACCATCGATTTTGAGATCCGGATCATTGAAGGTCCGCAGGCAACGATCAAAAACATCAAGATCTCCGGTAATGAAAAAACGAAAGAGTATGTAGTGCGGCGAGAAATAAGAACATTGCCCGGAGAGAAATTCAGCCGAAGCGATCTTATTCGTACACAGCGTGAACTTTCGCAGTTGGGTTATTTCAACCAGGAGAAGATTGGTATCAACCCCGTTCCTAACCCCGAAGACGGAACCGTGGATATTGAATATTCATTGGAAGAAAAATCTTCGGATCAATTAGAACTGAGTGCCGGATGGGGCGGTGGAATTGGACTTACCGGTACAGTAGGTGTTTCGTTCAATAACTTTTCTATCCGCAATATCTTCAATAAAAAATCATGGGATCCATTACCTACCGGAGATGGACAAAAGCTTAGCCTTCGGATACAATCGAATGGTAAGGCTTTTCAAACCTATAACGTATCATTTACTGAACCCTGGTTAGGTGGTAAAAAAAGAAACTCATTAACGGTTGCTGTTTATAAAAGTATATTCAGGCAAAGTGGATATGATTATTCCACCAACAGGTATATCTATAGCGATTCCAGTTCACTTAAGAATTTCGGGGTAACAGTTTCATTGGGTAAGCAATTGAAATGGCCCGATGACTTTTTCACTCTCGTATATGCGCTGGACTATAAGCAATACAAACTCAAAAACTATCCCTACATTTTTGCGGGAATTGATAGCGGAACTTCTCATAACGTGAGCTTGAAGATTGCGTTGAGCCGTAACTCTGCGGGTCCCAATCCTATCTTCCCTACCAGTGGATCTAATTTCCTGCTTAGCGGACAGTTTACACCACCTTACTCAGCATTTGGAAGACGTGTGCAAACGCAGGAAGATAGTTATCGACTTCCTGAATTTCATAAATGGCGCTTGACCGCCGAATGGTTCATTCCCCTCGGTCGTGGATTTGGCGCTGATAAAAGCAAGCAATTCGTGATACGTGCTGTTGCCAAATATGGATTTATGGGTAGGTATAATCAAGATCTGGATTTCTCTCCCTTCGAGCGTTTCCAGGTGGGTGATGCGGGATTGGCCAACGGTAACTATATCTTAGGATACGATATCATCTCCCATCGCGGATACCCGGTTTATGACAATTCGAATCCTAAAGTGAATCCTGATCAGCAAAACGCGCAACAATTCTTTACCATATTTAATAAATATACTTTAGAGCTGCGCTTTCCATTTACCACCAACCCAAGCAGTACCATTTTTGGGATGACCTGGTTTGAAGCAGCCAACGGTTGGTACGATTATAAGAGCTACAATCCTTTCCGTTTGCGTCGAAGCGCCGGGGTGGGAATGAGGTTCTTCCTCCCAATGTTCGGTTTGCTTGGATTTGATTACGGAGTCGGGTTCGACCGCCTTAACAACTTCAATAGTTTTAAAGATGCTACCCGCTTCACCTTTATGCTTGGCTTTGAGCCGGAATAAACAAGGAAATGGGTAAATTCGAAATTCCAAATAGTAAGAGCTATCTGGCTATTAACATATAAATATTTTACGATGAAAAAAATATTGCTTCTGGCATTCTGTATTACGCTGTTTGCCTTCCAGGTAAATGCACAGCGCTACGGTATTGTTGATACCAAATACATCCTCGAAAAAATACCTGACTATAAAGAGGCGCAAAAAAAGCTGGATCAATTCAGCCTCACATGGCAAAAAGAGATCGACGACAAACAAGTCGTTTTGGACAAAATGTACCGCGATTTTGAGGCCGAACAGGTTATGCTTAGTGAGGAACTCAAAAGGAAAAGGGAGGATGAATTATTTGTGCGGGAAAAGGAATTAAGGGATCTCCAGCGGAAACGCTTTGGTTTTGAAGGCGATCTGTTTAAAAAAAGACAGGAACTCGTAAAACCCATACAGGACAAGGTATACAACGCAATTCAGAAAATTGCTGTAAGCCGTTCCTTCGATTTTATTTTGGATAAAAGTGAGGGAATTACTGTTATCTTTGCCGACCCCAAATTAGACCGTAGCGAAGATGTTTTGAGAGAGCTTGGGGTAAAATAATGGAGACTTATTTAGTCCCATTTTGGGGATGTTAAATAAAAGTAAAAGGGCCATTCCCGGAACAACGAAACCAGTGTTTTAATCAACTTAAAAATATACCAACTGCCAAAATAAACAACCAATTTTTGGCTGACCTAAACAACAAAAATGATTAGTATGAAAAAGTTTTTTACAGTAGCAGTGATAGCCATGAGTTTTTTGATGGCCGCTAACGAGGCCGGTGCACAGGTTAAAATTGGCTATATCAGTTCACAGGACCTTCTCGGTGTAATGCCCGAAACACGTAAGGCAGATTCAAGTCTTCAACAATTACGTGCAGCTCTTATTCAGAATGCACAGGATAAAGAAACCAGACTGAATGCCGATATCGAAAAGTTCAATAAGGATACTTCTTCTATGAGCGAAGCGATAAAAACAGTAAAAAGACAAGAACTTCAGAAAGCTTACCAGGAACTGGCAGGTGAAGAAGAGAGAATACAGCAACAATTACAGCAAAGACAACAGGAATTGCTGGCTCCCATTCAGAAAAAAGCAAACGATGCAGTACAAGCCACAGCTAAAGAAAATGGGTATACGCACGTTTTTGAAAAAGATGTATTGATTGTTGCACCTTCTGGAGAAGATATTCTTCCCTTAGTTGCAAAAAGACTGAACATCAAATTGCCAAATGCTCCAGGCACTACACCGGCACCAGCTGCGCCGAAGCCTACGACCAAACAATAATTTGAACGCTTTGTATATAATTAGCGGCCGTCTTAATTGGACGGCCGTTTTATTTTGAGCAACTTGTTTTCGTGAGTAGTGAGTGGTGAGTCGTGAGTGGCCCTCTAAGTTATTGCAACACACTATTACTTAGGGAGCCCACTCACGATTCACGTCTCACGATTCACGCTTCCTGATTCCTTACATTTGCTCATGACCCAACATCAACCCATCGGCATTTTTGATTCTGGCTATGGTGGACTTACTGTTATGAAAGAAATCGTGAACCGCTTGCCGGATTACGATTATATATACCTGGGTGATAATGCCCGCGCTCCCTATGGCAATCGTTCCTTCGATACTGTTTACCGTTATACATTGGAATGTGTGAACTGGTTCTTTGAGCAAAATTGTCCACTCGTAATTCTGGCTTGCAATACTGCTTCCGCGAAAGCATTGAGGAGCATTCAGCAAAAAGATCTCCCGGGAATTGATCCGGAAAAACGGGTACTTGGGGTCATAAGGCCAACGGCAGAAGTAATCGGTAATTACTCCGATAATAAAGAAGTGGGTGTATTAGCAACTTCCGGAACAGTAGCTTCGGGGTCCTATATTCTGGAGATTGAAAAATTTTTTCCCGGAGTGAAGGTATTTCAGCAGGCTTGCCCGCTATGGGTTCCTCTCATAGAGAATGAAGAGTACAATCAACCCGGTGCCGATTATTTTGTACAAAAATGTATCGATCAGTTACTGGACCAATCCCCCAATATCGACACGATTTTATTGGCCTGCACGCATTACCCACTTTTATATGATAAGATAAAAAAGTATTGTCCCCCGGATCTACAAATCCTTTCGCAAGGTGAAATAGTAGCTGATAGCCTGGCTGATTACCTGCAACGTCATCCGGAAATAGAACAAAAACTGACCAGAAATGGAGTAAGAAACTTTTATACTACCGATTCAACCGAAGATTTCGACCGGCATGCCGGCTTGTTCTATGGTAAGGCCGTTTTTTCCAAACACCTCGATCTCGAACATAAAACTCATTGACACTCAACGGCAGGAATCGTGAATTGGGTTTCTTGGGCTTAATGAAATGAGCAGGCCAGTTTCGGTCTGAATTCGGAGCTAAAAAAATAGCCCTGAAGACTGTCTTATAAAGCACCAAACCCTTACCTTTGCCGTCCTTTCACAAACAACGGGTGTGGTGACCTGTTGGGAGAGATTGAACCAGGTCCGTTTCTCCCGGATCATATTTCAAAACCCCTCAGAAGCGTAAGCAAAGAGGGCATTAAAAAAAGATAACATGAAACGTACATTTCAACCACATAAACGTCGTCGTAAAACCGTACATGGTTTCCGTAAACGCATGGAAACTGCTAACGGACGCGCCGTTCTGGCCAGCCGCCGCAAGAAAGGTCGTAAGAAGCTGAGTGTTTCTGACGAAAGAGGTCTTAAATAACCGCTTCCTCCAAAAGGGAGAGGTATAATATATCTAATTTTATAGCTCCGGATTTTCCGGGGCTATTTTCTTTTACCATTGACAAAGCAATTTACACTAGGAAAAAAAGAAAGGCTGAAAAGCCGAAAGCAAATTGAACAGCTGTTCAAGCAGGGGAAGAGCTTTGCCATTTATCCGTTCAAAATCTATTATGTCCTGAATCTCGCCCACTCCGAACTCCCGACTCCGAACTCCCGACTTGCTTTTGGCGTTGGGGCGGGGACACGTAATTTCAAAAAAGCCGTTGATCGTAATCGTATCAAGCGACTAACCAGGGAAGCATACCGCTTGCAAAAAAATACACTGCAACAAAAACTGCTGGAAAAAGAAAAGCAGCTGAATGTTTTTTTTATTTATACCGGTAAAGAAATGCCGGACTATTTATTGATTAATGAAAAAACGGCACAAATTTTAAACAGGCTTATAAAAATTGTGGATGAAAACAATCCTATGGATACTTAGTTTGCCATTCATTGCACTGATTAAAATCTATCAATGGATCATTTCGCCCATACTAGGGCCGAAATGTCGCTATACGCCAACCTGCTCTCA
>Ga0190274_10001578_pt1 | contig 13344 bp, 7 predicted proteins | sample Popmic531T_FD_133002 | JGI IMG/M metagenome (GOLD analysis project Ga0190274, IMG submission 133002) | Populus adjacent soil microbial communities from riparian zone of Yellowstone River, Montana, USA - 531 T | ecosystem: Environmental > Terrestrial > Soil > Riparian zone | place: USA: Montana...
CTGGATTGGAGCGGAGAGTGGTTCACAAAAGATATTAGATGCGATGGACAAAGGAACAACCATTGAACAAATTCATGCATCTACAAGACTCATTCGTAAATATGGAATGAAACCATCTTTCTTTATTCAATTTGGATATGTAGGAGAAACAAAAGAAGATATAAAGAAGACAATAAGAATGATCAATGAGCTATTGCCTTATGAAATAGGAATATCTGTTTCCTATCCTTTGCCAGGAACTGGGTTTTATGAAAAAGTAAAACCCGATCTAAAGGAAAAAGCAAACTGGACGGATTCAGATGAATTGGTGTTAATGTTTCACAATACCTATCAACCGGCTTTTTATAAACAATTACATCGATATGTTCATAGATCTTATCGCATGCATCTTGCATTGGAAAATATCAAACAACTTTTTTTGCAACCCGCAAAAGCGTCTTTGAAAAAACTTAAAAAAGCTGCTTCCTATTTTTATTATCTCCCTGCAAGTATTTTAGCAAAAATGAAATTAAATGCTCTTGAAAAACCTGCTGCATCGTGAATGGATCTATCCATAGTATAAATGAGAAAGCGGCTGAGAAGGCCTTTAGCAAACAGGCCGCAATTTTTGATGATATCTATTCAGCTAATATCATTATTCAATACAAGCGGCAAAGAGTTAGGGATCACCTGGAACAATTTTTAAAACCGAGTAGCAAAATTCTTGAATTAAATGCGGGTACAGGTGAGGATGCAGTTTGGTTTGCGCAACATGATCATACAGTTCATGCTACTGATATTTCAAAAGGAATGCAGGAAAAGCTAATAGAAAAAGTTCACCAAAACAAACTTGAAAAACAAGTCACTAATGAGCTTTGTTCCTTTACTGAATTGCAATATCTGAAAGATAAAGGACCTTACGATTTTATCTTTTCCAATTTTGCTGGCTTGAATTGTACGGGAGAATTGGATAAGGTACTTCAATCATTTTCACCATTACTTAAACCGAATGGTATTGTGACTCTCGTAGTTCTTCCCAAATTTTGTTTATGGGAAAGCCTACTATTTTTAAAAGGTGATTTTAAAACTGCATTTCGCCGTTTCTTTAGTGGCAATGGAGTGAAAGCACAAATAGAAGGTGAATTTTTTACTTGCTGGTATTATAACCCAGGGTATTTAATAAAAAGTATGAAAGACAATTATCGGGTCTTGTCTGTTGAGGGGCTTTGTACTTTGGTACCTCCATCTTATCTTGAAAATTTCCCAACAAAAAGACCGTCATTATTTACCTGGTTAAAAGGAAAAGAAAATAAATGGAAAACTAAATGGCCGTGGAAAAGTATCGGTGATTACTATATTATTTCTCTCAGGAAAAAATAAAAAGCCAAACCCTAATCAGGCATATAAATCACTATCCTTTTTTCTTCTATTTCTTTTATTCTTTTTTTATATGTTTCAATAAAAGCATTGTGAAAAAAAATGGGATTAGGCTTCGAAAAATGTTTATCTGTTTTTAAACCCATTCTTTCACCTCTTGCGTTCTTTTTTTTCCTTTCTTCTTTCTTTAACCACCTGGCTGTGGTCAATTTAAAAAAGTAATTGTCAAGCAAATTTCCAAACCTATTATTCAAAACAAACTCCAGGAATTTCTTAAACCACGGATCTGGAAAATTTATTTCTTCTTTTACCACCGGGAGGTCCTGATTTGGGAAATAACTATACGACCATGAATTTTTTTCAAAAAATTTTTTTAAACATCCATTCCCTGCCAATGGGATCAGTGTGAATAATTCTGTTGCGGTATATATATTCTTTTCTTCGATAACAAGTTCGGCTTCATCAACAAAATAGTTCATGCAATAATACTTATGACGATTTTTAAGAAAAGGGTTTTTCCTGAAAAACACGAGGAGTGTTCTCGCAATCCATAGACGATTAGCTTTAGTGATCAGAAAGTAGTCAATATCAGAGTTCTCGTCGGCGAAATTTTTTGAAACAGAACCTGATAAGCCAATGGCTCTTACATAAGGAAATTTATAAAGAAGCTTTGCAATTTCCTTGGCTTTCTTTATTAAGGTGACTGCATTTGCATTCCCTTTTTTTCTTATTTCAGCAAGCGAAATGTCATTTCGTAAGGAATAAAATTCGTAAAGTTGAAAAATACGACCACCCGTTAATAATTCCTGAAGCGAATCACTGAACTCGTATTCAGAGAAAGGCCTATCGAGAAATGATTCGATCTCTTTTCGTGTAAGAGGGTAACGAAAAATATCGAAGTACACAAGTACCTTTAATATACTTTCTTTTGGGTTCAAATATGATTTTTAAATGGTGCCAGGGTTAAATGAATTGATCATTAGGATTGATAATCTTTCCTGTTCACGCCTTTATCTAAAATCAGAGAATCGCAGACGTAGATTTAAGGGTTGCCTTGCCAAAAAAATAATAAGTAATTGGCAATTAAAATAAACTTTGGTAGGAGTTCTAGTTTCCTTGTGAAAAATTATGTGGAATAGTTTATTGGCTGATTTCCTGGTTTTCGTTTAATAGAAGAGTTTTAGGTATTACATGTTCATGCTCGATAAAATACATATCGATCTCCCCGATATTTTTTGCACTGATCTTTCCCCTATAGCTGCATTCGTAATAATCTTTGATCAATTCATATGTGGTTGAAGAAATATTTACTTTTCCAGGTTCGCCATTGCTTTCCATGCGGCTGGCAATATTCACTGTGCTGCCCCAGATGTCATAAGCATATTTCTTTTTGCCTACTACACCGGCGACGATTGGGCCAACGTGAATTCCAATTCTTATATTCCAGGGTTCCAAACCTTTTTCCTGTCTTCTTTGATTGTATTCAGAAACATATTGTTGTATTTCAAGCCCTGCTTTTACAATTTTTAAAACGTGGGTTTCATCAGGTGTAGGAATACCGCCTGCACACATATAAGAGTCACCGATCGTTTTTATTTTTTCCAGTTGATATTTTTCAATAATTGCATCAAAGGCAATAAAGCATGCATCTAATTCTTCTACCAGGTCTTTCGGCGACATATTATCTGCAATTACAGTAAAAGATTTAAAATCGGTAAACATTACTGAAGCACTGTCATAATGTTTTGGTGTAGCATGCCCGGTTCTTTGCAATTCACCTGCAACTTCCTTAGGAAGAATATTCAGAAGCAAACCTTCGATTTCATTTTTCTGCTTATCCAGTATTTTATGCGTTTTTACTTTTATGCGGTAGTTTCTAAATATAAGTAAAGCGATAGTAAAAGCAAGAAACAACCCGATCATGAAAGCATTCTTAAACAAACGTTGTCTTTGTAGCTTCTGATCAGTAAGGGCATTATCTTTTTCCAACAGGTTAATTTCGCCTTCTTTTTTATCCAGGTCAAACTGCAATTGCAATCGCCCTAGTTTTTTACTAACCTCAGTATTATACAATGTATCTGTAAGTGAAGAATAAAGGTCATGATATTTATAAGCATTTTTATAATCATTCAAATTTGAATAAGCGATAGCTATTTCCTGGTATAAAGCTTTAAGATCTGGTTTGGCATCAATTTCTTTTGCTAATGAAGACGCCTGAAGATAATATTGCAGTGCAGATTTATAATTCTTAAGCGTATCATAAATACTGCCTACCCCATCCAGAGATTTAAGCATATGAATTGTACTGCCCAGTTCTTTGGCTATCTCATAGGCTTTGTTATGATATTTAAATGCCTCATCAAATTTCCCTTCTCTTTTATTAAGTTTTCCCAGTCCATTATAAGCGAACGAAACATTAGCATATTTGTTTCCAAAGGCGTTGATTGATTTTTCATAGTAAATCGCCGCACTGTCGTACTTACCAAAATGTTGATAGATCTCTCCTATGTTTTCAGAAATTGTTCCCATTGCAGAACTATCACCAATTTCCTTAGCAAGCGGTAAGGCCCGAAGCATGTACTCCAGGGCTTTGTCCTTTGTAGCATCCTTGGTATAGTAGATGGTGCCAATTGCATTAAGAGCAGAGTAAATACGCAATTTATTTCCCAGCTTTTCAGAAATAGCCAGCGACCTAAGTGAATACTCTAAACCTTTCTCTTCATTTCCTTGTTCTGCATATATCTGTGCCATATTACTTAGCATATTGGCAATACCAGTTTGATCATTTATTTGTTCAAATACTTTTAATGCTTCATTCCAATTGTTCAGGGTTTCAACATAATTCCCGAGAGCTACATTGGCAATTCCAAGATTTTTATAAGCATATGCTACGCCGCGTAAAAAATTATTTTTCTCTGATAACTCTTTGGCTCGTGTAGATAGAGAAATGGTTTTTTCAGGCTCGGTTTGCCAGACTGCCCATCCTTGTTTAATTAAGGAATTAATATAGGCGGTGTCATTCTCGTTTTCATTCTCATTATTTACCTGGGGCTGGGCATAAATAAAAAGTGTAAAACCTATAAAAATGATGAATAAAGAAAATGCCTTTTTGATCATAACTATAATTTTTACTTTATATAATAACTTACCGACTTACCACTATTTTTTTGACGGTTACTTTATCGCCGCTCCATAGCTGTACCAAATAAACACCATTGGGTAGTTTACTTACATCTAAGCTTCTAATGTACGATTTACCAGTTTCAGCCCGACCATTATTTACTTCAACGGCTTTTTTACCATCACTTGTATAAAGAACTATTTTGGAATTGCCGGTTACTTCAGGGACAAATGAAACATTTATCTGATTGGAAGCTGGGTTGGGATAGATATTCATCGAGTGTGATTCGAAAAGATCTGGCGGTGAATCAACCATTGTAATTACCGAAGTTCCTGAAGACCTAGTAATAACTGTATTTGATGTACAAGCAGTAAACTTGTCAAATGATAGCGTACTTCCTGTATAATTATTTCCACCATTTCCGCTGCCGCCCGGTACCAGGCTGGATATCGGCGGGGTCTGAATTACACCTAAAGGAGTACCTGCCCGGTATGTGCCATTAATAGCAACTACGCCACCTTCGTTAGCAATATCACTGTATTGGAAATAAGGTTGATAAGCTGCCATGGCATAAGTCCACTGATCAGTAAAGGCCATATTGCTATTGGTGAAGAAGTATCCTTGCACTGAAGTACTTGAATTATTGTTCTTCTTTTCAAATCCGATTGAAGAACTTATAGTAGCGCCGGTAACAAAAATATCTGATGTGCTTGCAAAATTAACAGGGACCCTGGTGACCCACATGTTGTTTTGAAAATGTGTTCTGGGGAGGTCACTCGGAAGAAGGGTTCCATCAGCGATTATTATTCCATCCGGTATATTCAGAGTGCTGTTATTTGATAGAGTATAAGTGATATTATTTAACGTAAAGTTTCCGCTCTTAAAGGTCAGGTATTTTCCATCAGCGTTTAATTGGCCGCTCACTTTGGTAGTAACGTTCACCCAAAGAGTTGTTGGGTTTTTTGTTGTGCTGCTAAAATTTTTACCCGGACTATGTACGAATAGGCAATTCGGATCATTTATAATATTGGCGTGACCAATTCCATAAGTAATATCAAAATTTGGATTAAGCAAAATACCGGAGACAATGGATTGCAGTCCTACCTCCAATCCTGTGATCATGTTGATACCAAACATTGCACCCAGGTAATTTGCATTTTGTTCATCCACATCAGTCTCATCTACAATTACAGCATTATTATTGTTATTGTTCGAACCTCCACCACCTGAACTATTGAATAAAGGTGCCAGGGTGGGTGAGGTAGGAGCTCCATTGGTAAATAGCAAGCTAATGCTATTGAATAGGTTAGCCAATGTGTTATAGCCGTAACCATTTAATAAAGAGGCTATAGTTGGAGAACCACCATTAAATAATGGTGCCAGTGTTGCAGAATAACCGTTAAACAAACTAGCCAGCCCATTCGAACCACCTCCGTTTAATAAAGAAGCCAGTCCACCTGTGCCACTTGCTCCATTCAGTGCAATAAACGATCCATTGTATAATGGTGACAGCGTCGCTCCTGCGCCATTCATAAGCGTACCATTTAAGTTTTGAAGGTCTTTATAATTTGGAAGGGCAGCTTCAACGCCGTTCAAAACAAATGAAAGTGATCCGTTGAAACCGTTATTAACGGCATGTAAACCGGCGGTATCATTATTCTGGAATTTAATATAAGAATTTGCAGTATTTAGGGTTACAGATGTTCCGTCTAATAACGTTATCTGAGAACCATTAAACAGAGGGGCCAGAGTAGTGCCGGTCGCACCATTAATGAGATAAACTAAACTTCCTACATCGTTAGTACCATTTAAATACTGAATATCCGGACTATTTGGGATAGGCACCAAATTCCCTTGACTATTTAATGTTGCCAGTTTGCCATCAATAATACTTAACTGATTTCCATTGAATAATGGTGCCAGCGTAATGCCGCCATTGAAAAGTGGAGCCAGGGTAGCTGACTGTGAACCATTAAGCAACGATGCAATAGTTGGACTACCGCCATTTGGAATTACATTAACCGTACCTTCATTATTTTCTAATGCCGACTTACCCAATACTGCTTTTTTCGTAATGCCCGGATAGCCCTGGTAGAAGTTTGCCAGCTTGGGATTGTTTTTATAACCAAAAATAGATTCTGAAGCAAGATCAACAATGTATTGTGAGGTAAGTGAGTTGGGATTTGTTTCAGGTACCAGTTTGTTATTTTCAACCTTAAATTTCCTTGAGTTCTTCAGAGCTTTAAAAGTTGTCATCATGCTCATATTCGCTAGGTCAACATCGGAAAGAATATAACCTCCTGATTGTGTCTTTTTAAAATCTTTAACCAAAGCCAAAGCATTTCCTGGCATGAACGCTTCATGGAATTTTTTAGCAGCATCACGCAGCTCAACGACATTTGCCGGCTGCTCCTGTAAAAACTCATATTTAAATGTGACGTTGCCAATATGATTTCCTAAGATGGCAGTAATATCATTCGGTGTTACTTTCAACGGCATCTTTTGAATTGTGATATTAGCTGCTTTAAAAGTATACCTGTATTTATTTGTTAATGGCGTATCTACCGGATAAATAAAATCACGATAAACTTTAACAGGATAAGACCCAACTGGCGTATAAAGTTCTGCAACTGTAGTATTTTTTAAATGTGCAGGATCAAGACCATAAGTCGCGAAATTTGCCGGATTAATGGTTGTCGGTACGCCATTATCTATTAGGGTCGCAGTTATTGAAAAGGTTGGATTATTCTGACCATATTTTTTAGTGACAGGTTGTGTTTGAACCACTATTTCCTGACCGAACAGCCTTATGCCATTAGAAAGACCTCCATCTGGGACAATCAGACCTTCTGTTGCATCTGTAAATACCCATATATAGGGATTAGCAATACATGTACTTATTGTTACTCTTATTGTATCCCTATTTTGAGAAATATAATTGTAAGGTATTTTTATACTGGAATCAGGTTCAATTGGCTCGACTCGATTAGTATCGAGGTAAACGACTGAATTAAGACTGAAGTTTTCACCAACAATAGTTAATTCAAACGGATCCTGGCAAGGTATCAGGTTTGTTGGTCTTATTAACCTTATTTCATGAGGGAGAGGTGAGGCAAAGGTCCGCATAGCAGCATCAACATTCAGCAATCCTGCACCAGCTACAAAATCATAATGAGTTGGGTCTGGCGGAAGTTCGAAGTTGTAATTGTAATTGTCTGGCCGCATATTCACGGCTGTTTTTTGAATAAGTTTTTTCAAATCACCAGGGAGTACATCCTGAATAACTTTACCTTGATACTTATTCATTCCCTGGAGAAGCAATGCTACTCCGGCAGCCACATGTGGAGCAGCAGCTGATGTGCCGAAGAAATTATACCAGCCGTCGAGAGCATTGCTAGGGTAGTCAGCTCCCATTTTTAACGTTGTATTTACTCCATCCACTGCTGTTAGATCCGGTTTTAATCTTGGAGTTATTTCTCCGTTTACATAGGTACCTCCAATTGAAGAAAAGGTTTCAATTTGCGGCTTAGTGATAGTTCCTAGTGATGCAGGAAGCAACGGATGACCGGGAACATGATTAAATCTTGCAGCGCCTATCGTGAAGGCTCCAATTGCATTACCCTGGCCAAAAATGGTGGAGGCATTTTGTCCAGCAATACCGGTTTCAAGAAACTCAACATCGTTCTTAAATACAATATACTTAGCCCGGGCAGGTCCGATTCCCGGAGTATTATTAACAATAACGACATTATACTCCTGATCAGGTCCTGGGGCGACAGTAAGGAGTATAAATTCAATTGGGTCACCTTCTATATTATCCCTGTTAAATCCAATCAAGCCGTTACCATCTTCAGTTTTGGTAAGGAAAAAGTCCAAATCATTGTGTGTGCCGAGGATTTCATCATTTGAATAAAAATCATCCACCCATTGTAACACGAACATATAGCTAGCACCACCTTTCAATTTTATTTTCTGGAAGATATCTCCACCTCCAAAATCATGAACTTTTTTATCTGGGAAATATAATGAGGTAATGCCGTTGTACTGACTTTCATAAGCATTTCTACCAAAATTTCCAGCTGCTGTTATATAAACAACTTTATTGTTAGCCACCACTTCATTAACTGTTTTGGTAATAATTCCGTCCTTCAGGAATGGTTCGGCAGGATAGCTTACATCATCCACAATAGTTTTGCATCCTTTGACTTCTGCCAGCAATTTAACGGTTTGTGCAAAATGACCAGCTGTATAAACACCGGTTCCAAAAAAGAGTTCTGCATTAGGAGCTACGTCATGCACGATCTGAATCATTGCCCTTCCTTCATCAGTTCTTTTACCGAAAAGATAATCAGAAACATGATTATTATCGAGTTCAGGAACATCTCCCGCAATGACATTACTTGGCTCCGATATTGTGAAATCATCAAGGTCATCATCCGGAACTGTTCTGTAGCTATCTGAAATAACACCAATTTTAATACCTGTTCCGTCCAATGCATAACCATTTCGAACGAGGTAGGAACGTATGGTTGTGTCACCTGCTGTGTTAACTGCACCTACATTATTAAATGGTCTGTAATAAGGCCTGCAATAATTTAAAATATTAATTAATAGATCCAACTTTGGAAGATTCAAGACTGGAAAGTCTCCAGTCACTGTATGTTTACTTAAGCCATTGGGTAAAACATTGATTAGCCCATATGTTACCGGATCAGCACCCCCGTCATTATCTGTTAAACGGTGAATCACTAGGGTAGTATCTATTTTACAAATGATATCGATCGTTACATAATCAATACCGTTGATTCTTTTAAATCCAAAAAAATCATCTTCAGTTTCGAAAGTGGCCGAATTATAATTGTCGTATATAGATTGTAATTCAGAACCTATAATTTTTTTCAATCGGCTGGTTACTTCTATTTCATCGGATACAGTGCATCCTGCCGCGTTTCTTCCCGTTAAAATGTAAATACCCGCAGAAGCAGCAGTAATATTTAGACTATTTGCAGGTAAAGGAGGTGCAGGATTGCTAATAACGCCATCACCTGTAGTCCAGAGAAATGAAGTAACATCACCTGAAATCAAGCCAGACAGATTTGCATGGCCGGTAAAATCAAGTGGTATTTTCTCTTTATCAGAGGGATCGGCATCTACCGTTGAAGGAAGAGCATTAAATTTAACAAGAACTTCATCGGTAGAAACAGGACAAGGAGTATTTGTAATTGTCCAGCGTAAGGTATATGTGGTTCCTGCTATACCAGAGAAGGTTGAAGAAGGACTTGATGCACTACCAAAAGAGCCACCTGTGCCTGAAATAACTGACCAACTACCAGTGCCCGGAACTGGACTATTTGCTGCTAAAGTCAACGTTGTGAGTCCGCAAGTAGATGTGCCAATTTGATCAGTTCCTGCATTGGCTATAACCGGTGTACAAGAATTATCAAATGGAGCATACCCTAGTGTTACACCACTTTGAATACTCACGGCAGTTCTGCTATGCAAGGCACCGGTTAATGAAGTACTACCCGTCCCGGAACCAATGCTTATACTTGCATTCGGCGCATAAACAGTTCCTTGCATTTTTGAGCCACCACCTGACCCGTTTGCGATAATAAAACTACTTCCGGGAACAGAGGTTCCAATACCATCACCCTGGACTTCCATATAAACTCTGGATGCGCTTCCGCCATTAGCAAAACTTGCGTTCATTTTGCCTAGATCTGCATTCTTACGGACATAAACAAAAAATTTACCAGTTGTATTTCCTCCAAAATCAAAAACAATTTTGTTGGAATTTCCCGTCATGACCATGTTGTTAAATATGTATACGCCGGGTCCATTTAAAGTAAGAGTTTTATTCCCGCTAAAATTGATGTTACCGTAATTGCCATAAGTCGGTTGTCCACCAGTGATCGGTTGTGCCGTAAACGAAGATGTAATACTTGTTTCAACCGCAGCTGGATAACTTGTTAATGAAGTTGCATTAGGTAAAACCGGAAGAGTGGGGATAGATGGAGTAGTATAGTTAACGGACCCACCCGGAGTTGGCCCACTATAGGTACCGGGTGTCGTTACTGATCCAGAAATAGATCCTCCATTCATACTAATATTTCCATTAGAAAACATGCTACCAGTAATTGAAGCACTTGAGCCTATGGAAATGACTATTCCTGAATTGCCGGCTGCATACATGTCTCCTTTTACTACATTGCTATTGGTAAGTGATATTTTATCGCCTGAACGTATGTCAGAATTAATGGCAACGTTACCTGTTGTCTGAACCATTTTGAAACCTCCTACGGCACCCCCATTGACTGTGATCGATGAACCAATCAGAGTTGTGCCCGAGCCATTAGGGCCGGAGAGAATAACGAAATTACCTGGTGTGAGCTGGCAGATTAATTTCTCATTTGCAAATGAGATACCTAATACCATGAATAGGATTCTTGCAGTTAGTTTGATTTTCATAATAATGATATTTAGATCTTCCGGGCCGGTTGACAAATAAATATTCTCGTAAACATTTTGTTTATCAACAATTGAATAGCTTAGATTTCAAAGGCTGCAATGGTTCTGGATCAGTGTTTTTGTACTGATCTTCCTTTCAATTAAATAAAATAACAGATTAAAATGGTTTCAGAGGGAGAATTGGTGGTACTAATCAGAAGTGGTTTATGGGACAAAGTGGCGATTAAAAGTACGAAGAACCTTTTGATTCAAGGCCATTTTTTTGATAAATTAAAATACCCAAAAGGGGGGATAGAAATTTTAGAAGTTCAACTTTATTTTCTATGGTAAAGGGAACCGATAAGGGCTTTCATCATTTCATAATACTGCTCGGTCTTTCCGTGCTCGGTTTCACAGTTAACGTAACAGATATTTTTTTTGCCGCAGTAAACACTTAATGAACCATCTTCTGTACAGTTTTTATTATCCTGGAGAATTGTATTAAACCCTTTGTCAGAAAGTTTTTCGTATAGTTTATGATCAGTAGTTAAAAAAAAATCATCTGCATCCTGATCGGCATTTATATATACTTTTTTACTATCAGCAGATCTTTTATTTCCAGCTGTATATTCCATAATTGAAAAAAGATCAGGTGTATTGTTATGCAGGGAAATTATACATGTAGTTTCTTCGGGTATAAGCTGGATAATTCGTTGACCGAGTTTTTCAACTTCATCAACTGCTTTGCCAGAAATTCTTCCGAGTTGATCAAGGGATTTTTTTATTCCTTCCTCAGAAAAGATCGTGTTAGGATCGACTGTAAAAAAATACTTACCCAGTTTGAAACGAATATTCCTTTGTGCATTATTTTCAACTTCGATCAACAGACCACCATATTCTCCTAAAACTCTTTTGGCTGCATCTACAGAAGTTGTTTCATCATCATGAAGATTAATAAAAACAATATCAGTACTTTCACCGTATTGTTTAATTTTTATTGGAACAATATTCCCGCCGAGATTGTAAAAAATAGTTTTTTCTGTGATTGTAGGGTCTATCGGCTGAGTAAACTCAATACTTTGCTGCGCATGTAAACAAGTGCAGCCAAAAATGAACACTGTGGTATAGAAAAGTCGATGCATGGTGGAACGAATCTTAAAGATAGTTAAACCCATGACATCAGGGTACAACTTTTATACCAGCTCATCTTTCATTCGTTGCATTACATCCTTATCAATCATTTTTTGTGCAAGCACGATCATGTTCTTGAATGATTTTGCCTGTGAAATGCCATGACCGATTATAACAGGTTTATTTACACCCAGGACAGGTGTTCCGCCGTAGTTTTCGAAGTTGAACCTGTCAAAATATTCGTGTTGGATCTTTTTGTTTTGTGAAATATCGTAAAGTGATTCAGCAAGTTTCAAAATGATATTCCCTGTAAAACCCTCACATACCATAACATCAGCTTTGTCCATAAAAATATCACGGCCTTCCACATTGCCAATGAAGTTGATGTGTTTATTTTCTTTGAGAAGGGGATAGGTTGCCTGGCAAAGGATATTTCCTTTGCCTTCTTCTTCTCCGACATTCATTAAACCCACTTTCGGATTTTCAATACCAAGTATGGTTTGGGCAAATACGGAGCCCATGATCGCAAATTGATTTAGCTGTTCAGGTTTACAATCTGCATTTAGACCAACATCAAGTAATAATCCTGAGCTACCATTTTCTTTTGGAATAATAGTTGAAATAGTTGGTCGCAAAACACCTTCCAACGCTTTAATGCTAAATAATGCACCAACAAGCATTGCTCCTGTATTTCCTGCACTGATAAATGCATCGATATTTCCTGCAGCCAAAAGTTGAAAGCCGATCGCTATTGAAGATTTTTGCTTTTCTTTTAATGCTTTGGTAGGGTGCTCATGCATATCGATCACCTGTTCTGCATGAACAATTTTTATTTTATCCCGGGGAATTTTATATTCTGAAAGTAAAGGCTCGAGTTTGGATTCGTCACCAATAAGTACCACTGTGGCAGATGAATTTCCTTGTTGAAAATATTCCAATGCACCTTTCACCGCTTCAAGTGGAGCAAAGTCACCGCCCATCATGTCAAGTCCTATCGTCATAATGTTGCAATGTAAAGAAATAACAAATTCTAAATTTCAAATTCCAGGAGGAGTTGAATACTTAACAAGAATAAAATGCAAAATTCCAAACCCTAATGAGAATTATCCCGATCAGAATTTGGAATTTGCTACTTAAACAGAATTATTTTTTTATAGGAGTCTTTTCACTAACTACTTTACCCTTATAGTATAATTTACCCTCACTTACATGTGCACGATGTCTTACATGTGTTTCACCTGTAGTTCCATCAACACTTAGTGTGGTTTCTGTTGCTTTGTAGTGCGTCC
>Ga0190274_10001579_pt1 | contig 13344 bp, 10 predicted proteins | sample Popmic531T_FD_133002 | JGI IMG/M metagenome (GOLD analysis project Ga0190274, IMG submission 133002) | Populus adjacent soil microbial communities from riparian zone of Yellowstone River, Montana, USA - 531 T | ecosystem: Environmental > Terrestrial > Soil > Riparian zone | place: USA: Montana...
CCAGATTCCGACCAGCCGCGCGCCCTCCCGGTTCACGGCGGTCGCGCGCAACGCCTTGCCGGTGAGCGTGAACTGGAAGAACACGTACAGGATCGCCGAAAAGGCCGCGGCGGCGCCAACGATCAGAAGCAATTGCTTCGACACGTCGAAGCCCAGGATTACAACATCGCCGCGCACAAAGGCCTGCGTCCTCAAACCTTCCGGACCGAAATAAAGCAGCGCGAGACCCGAGATCGCGAAATGCAGCGCGACCGCGACCATCAGCAGCACCAGCACCGGCGCGGTCGCGATCGGCTGGAACACGATGCGATAAAGCAGCGGCCCGAGCGGCAGCACGAGTGCTATGGTCAGCAGGACCGAAACCGGCAGCGAAAGATTCTGAGCGCCGATCAGGAAGGTCAAACCGACCGGCAGCACGGGAATCACACCCCAATAGAGAAAGGCTTTCGGAATTTGGCCGGCGCGATTGCGGCGTATCAACGATGCCGCCTCGATGACAAAAGCCAAAATCGCCAGCGTGAGGACAAGCCACACCGTACCGGGCATGCGATTCAATCCGAAGGCACCGAGCGTCAGCGCAGAATAGGCGACGAGATCGCCATAGGAGACGAAAATGACGCGCGTCACATTGAAGATGAGCACGATGCCGAGTGCCATCAGCACGTAAATCGCGCCCGTGCCCAAGGCGTCCTGCACCAGAAGGACGAATATCTCGAACGTCATGTTCCCGCCCGCGCGCGACTGGAGAAACCTGTCAACGCGGTATTAGGCGCCTTGCGCGCCCTGCCCCAGAATTCCCGGAAGTGCCGGTCGAAAATCAAATCCGGCCGGACTTGTCATCCGGCCGGACCGTTTTCGCTCTCGTTAGTTCGGCAGATATTTCCACTGGCCGTCCTTGACCTGGACCAGGATCACCGAACGATCGTCCACACCATAGGACGAGCCCTCAGGGAAGTGATACACGCCATTGGTGCCGACCAGTTCCTTCACGCCGCGCACTTCGTCGCGCACCGCTTTGCGGAATTCAGGGGTGCCGGGCTTACCCTTCTTGAGTGCACGTTCGATCGCCGCCGCGAGGACAAGATTGCCGTCATAGGCGAACGCGGCGAAGCTGTTCCAGCTACCCTTGCCGTTGATGTCTTCGTACTTCTTGATGAAGTCTTCCGACACCTGCTTGATCGGATTGGAAGCCGGCAATTGTTCGTGTCCGCCGATTGGACCGGTCACTCCGACCGCGTCTTCCAGCGACTTGCCGCCGATGCGAAGGAAGTCCTGGTTGAATACGCCGGGCGTTGCATAAACCGGGCCCTTGAAGCCGCGTTCGGCGAGCGCGATATGCGGCAGCGCGCCGGGCGTGCCGGAGCCACCGACCATCACCGCATCGGGCTTCGCCGCGATGATCTTCAGCACCTGACCGGCAACGCTCGTATCCGAGCGCGCATAGCGTTCGTTGGTGACGATCTGAAGGCCGGCCTTTTCGGCAGCCTCCTTAATGCCGTTGTAGGCGATGTCGCCCCACGGATCGCTGAATCCGATATAAGCGATCGTCTTTACCTTGCGCTTTAGCATGTCATTGACGAGCGCCTTGGCCCAGATATCCGCCGGTTGCGGCATTGCGATCAGCCAGTTGTTCTTGTCGGCCGCGTAGCCCGCGGGTGCGAGCGAGACCTGTTGAACGCCCGCTTTCGAGGTGACGGCTGCCATCGCCTGCGAGGCCGGGGAATTCGAACCGCCGATCAGAATGTCGATGTTGTCGTCGGCGATCAGCTTCTGCGCGTTCTTCACCGCTGTGGAAGGATCTGAAGCGTCGTCGAGGAAGATCATCTGGACCTTCTCTCCGCCGATCTCTCGCGGGAATAGATCAACACCCTTGCGATAGGGCACGCCGAGCGACGCATTGGGTCCGGTCAGCGCAAGCACCACGCCGACCTTGATATCGGCTTGTGCGGGTCCCGCTACCGCGATGAAGGCTGCCGCACTTGCGAGCGCCAGCAGTTTCTTGATTGACATGATATCCTCCCTGGCTCAATACGTACCAGTATGTATGTGGGGTCCTGCGAAGTCAATTCGCAGACGTGCGACACACTGCGCCGTTTGCGGACGAAGGTGAAGCCCAATGTTTCCGCGCGAACACCCGAAACACATTGGTTTGATCGGTACCGGCTCCGTCGGCTGCGGCTGGGCCGCGATCTATGTCGCGCGCGGTCACAAGGTGATCGCTACTGATCCTGCATCCGATGCGGAAACGCGCGCACACGACTTCATCGCTGACACCTGGGACGCTCTTCGCAAGCTCGGCATCGCAACCACCGAGCGCGTACCGGATGACAACCTGACTTTCGTCGGCACACCCGGTGAAGTCGCGGCCTCCGTCGATCTCGTGCACGAAAACGCACCGGAAAATCTTGTTCTCAAACAAGAGGTCTACGAAGAGATCGAAGCCAAGGCGCCGCCGACACTTGTGATTGCCTCCTCCACCGGCGGCATCCCGCCGACGCAATTGCAGGCGAAGATGCGCAACCCGGAACGGCTGGTGGTCTGCCATCCGTTCAACCCCCCGCACCTCGTGCCGCTGATTGAAATTGTCGGCGGCGAGAAGACTGCGCCGGCCGTGGTCGATTGGGCGCTGCGCTTCTTTCGCACCCTCGGCAAGCAGCCGATCCGCGTCGACAAGGAAGTCACGGCTTTCCTCACCAACCGACTGCAGTTCGCACTGCTTCGTGAGGCCGTGCATTGCGTCGCCGAAGGCATTGCAAGCCCTCAGGCGATCGAGGATGCGATGCGCTACGGCCTCGGCCCGCGCTGGGCGGTGATGGGCGCACTCACAACTTTCACGCTCGCGGGCGGCGAAGGCGGAATGCCGCATGTGCTGAAGATCGCCCCCGAATTGCAGAAGTGGATGGACGCGCTTGGCTCTCCGAAGCTGACCTCGCCCTCGGTGCAGGCCGCGCTGGTCAAGGCGGCTGACGAAATCACAGCCGGCAAGCCATTGTCGGAATGGATCGCGTGGCGCAACGGCAAACTCGTCGATGTCGTGCTGGCCGGCAAGTCTGCATCGCCGGCCGAACGCTGAGCCGGAGACCGCCGCCCTATGGCACGTCAAGCCGTCAAGCCGCAAAAGCCCGCCGCCGAACCGCCGCTCGCGCGCAAGGACTGGATCGACGCCGCCATCGAAATGCTGGCGGAAGACAATGTCGAAGCGCTGCGCGTCGATACGCTTGCGGAGCGCTTGGGCGTCACCAAGGGCAGCTTCTATTGGCACTTCAAGGGTCGCGAAGATCTGCTTTTCGCAGTGGTTGAAACTTGGCGACTACGCATGACCAGCGAAATCCGCGCGCTGATCACCGATACATCGGGAACGCCCTGGGAGCGGATCGAGCGATTGCTGCGCATTTCGATTTCGGCGCGGCCGGAAGTGCCGGGCGGGCCGTTCGAGATGACGCTGCGCGACTGGGCTCGGCGGGACGCCAAAGTCGCCGACATCGTGCGCGAGGTAGACAAGGGGCGGACCGATTTTCTGCGCCAACTCTATCGCGATGCCGGACTGAACGATGGCGATGCCGAGGATTTCTCCGAACTGCATATCGCCTTCGTGATCGGCACCCGCATGACGCTCGCCGCCGACGATCGCGACGAAATCCAGCGCCGCCGGCGCATTGCAGCCACACTGCTCCTGCCGCGAGACCGCGTTGGCTCCCACTGACAGCTGGAATTCGATGGCCAAATTGAGGCGCACGAGGCCACGCTTTTGCTTGCGCAGTACCGATCTCCGTAACTAGACTCGACGCTCGACCGGGCGGGACCCAAATTTGATTCCATGAGCTCTCGATGACATTTCGCGGCGCCATCCTTGTGGCTGCGGCCGGCGCATTGATGCTCGGCATGACAGGCGCGCCTTCGTGGTCGCAGCAGCGCGCGGCGCCGCCCGCGACTGCGAGCGTACCGCAATGCGACGCTGCGAAGTTTCGCGTGATCGTCGATGTCGGTCACACACCGGAAATTCCGGGTGCGATCTCGGCGCGCGGCGCTACCGAATACGATTTCAACCTGCGCCTCGCCAAGGTGATCGAGCGCAAGCTGAACGACGCCGGCTATGCACGCACCTCGCTCCTGCTGGCTACAGGACCCGCAATTCCAAGTCTCGTGCGTCGCATTGCACAGGCCAACCAGATGTCGGCCGATCTCCTAATCTCGATCCACCACGACTCGGTGCCGCAAGCTTTCAAGGTGAAGTGGGAATATGAGGGCAAGCCACTCGAATACAGCGATCGCTTCCGCGGTCATTCGATCTTCGTTTCGAGCGACAATGCCGACTATCAGGGCAGCCTCGCTTTCGGAAAGCTGCTTGGCGCGCAATTGAAGGTGCGCGGCCTGCAATACACGCCGCATTACACGCAGGCGTTCATGGGGCACAAGCGGCGGCAGCTCGTGGACGCTGAAACCGGTGTCTACCGCTACGATCAGCTGCTGATCCTGAGAACCACCCGCATGGCCTCGGTACTGCTGGAAGCCGGCTCCATCATCAATCGCGATGAGGAGATTTTGATGGGGCAGGAAGAGCACCAGCTGCAGATCGCAGGCGCCGTCACCGAAGCCGTCGACAAATTCTGCGCGCTTCGGGCCGGGACGAGGACACAGCGCGCCAGCACGCATTGATCGCCCTCTTCGCTTGACTCCCATTCCGCTCACCTGTATTTTTTACGTAAGCGTAAATAAAAAACGGCCTTACGGGAGGATGCGATGCAGGCAGATGCGGCGGTTGCCGGTCGCGCCGGCTTGTCCGGCAATGTCGTCGACTATCTGCTGGAACATCAGATCGACGCCGCGCGCGCGAAGCGTCCTTATCTGATCTCGCCGACCCGCACCTGGAGCTACGGCGAACTTATTGCCCGTACCGGCAAGATCGCAAATCTGCTGCGGGCACTGAACGTCAAACCCGGTGAGCGGGTATTGTTCAGCGTCGTGGACGACATCGACTTTCCGTCGATCTTCCTTGGCGCGATGAAAATGGGCGCGATTGCGATCCCGATCAACACCTATCTCAAGGCCGAGGATTACCGCTATTACATCGGTGACAGCGAGGCAGTCGCGGTGATCGCCGACCACACTATCGCGCCGGCAATCGCTTCGATGCGCGATCAATTGCCGAACCTGCGCCAATTGCTGGTCGCGCGCGAGCGTGTGCAAGGCCTCGACTTCCTGGATGACGCCCTCGGCTCGCAACCGGAAGCGGCGGACACCTATCCTGCAAACCCCGATGATATGGCCTTCTGGCTCTACTCGTCTGGCTCGACCGGCAGTCCCAAAGGCGTGGTGCATACCGGCAACCACATCTATTGGGCGACCGAATTGTTCGGCCGCGGCACCTGCACGATAGACGAGAACGACGTCATACTGTGCCCGCCCAAAATGTACTTCGCCTTCGGCCTCGGCAATCAGGTCTATTTTCCGATTCGTACCGGCGCGCAGAACATCGTCAATCCCGCGCCAATCAACCCTGACGTGATCTGGGAGCAATGGCTCAAATATGAGCCGACGATCGTGGTCGGCGTTCCCACCCTGTTCGCGGGTATGCTTCGGATCGCCGAGGAGAAGATCGGACAGGAGCGCGTACGCAGCGCCTGTCGCCGCCTGCGGCTTTGCATCTCGGGCGGCGAAATCCTGCCGGCCGCCCTGCTCGACCGCTGGAAGCAATTCGCCGGCGTTGAGATTCTCGATGGTGTCGGCACCACCGAGATGACGCACATGTTCATCCTCAATCGGCCGGGCAAATCGGTGCCGGGAAGCTGTGGTCGTCTTGTCGGCGGCTATCGCGCGGAGCTCGTGGACGACGACGACAAGCCGGTAAAAACCGGCGAGATCGGAAACCTTCGCATGTTCGGTCCCTCAGCCGCGGAGCGATATTGGAACAAGCCGGAAAAGACCGAAGAGGTCATGGGCCGCGGCGGCGTTCTCACGGGCGACAAGCTCTATCAGGACGAGGACGGCAATTTCTTTTTGGTCGGCCGTTCCGACGACATGCTTCGTGTGGGGGGGATTTGGGTGTCGCCGGCAGAGGTGGAAGGCGCCATCGCCCAGCACCCGGCTGTGATGGAATGCGCGGTCGTCGGCCATCCGGACGCCGAAGACATGATCAAGCCGAAAGCCTATGTCGTGCTGCGCGAAAAGAACGCCGACGCTACGGCCCTGACCGACGAATTGCGCAACCACGTTCGCGCGCGCCTTGCCCACATCAAATGCCCGCGCTGGTTCGAATTCGTCGACGAGTTGCCGAAAACGTCTACCGGCAAGATCCAGCGCTTCCGGTTGCGGCAGCAACCGGAGCCGCGATCCGCTTGATTTGTGAAGCGACCGCGGCCTTACAGACCACGGTGGCGGAGGCCCATTGCCGAAATAGCAGCCGTTAGGATTTGCCAGCCGCCTTGACGCGAGGAGCCGCAGCCTCCGCGCGCGCGGCTGCACTGAGGCGCAGACCTTTTCGTATATCCGTCACCTTGTCGCGCGCGGAATCCTTCACCAGCCCGAAAGCGATCATGTTGAAATATGTATCGATCAACTCATCGATCGGCGTCGTCTTCTTCGGGTCGTACCAGCGCGCCAACCAGTTGCACATGCCGAGGATTCCGAACCCGATCATCTTCGGATCGCCGCATTGGGCGAACTCGCCCTTCTTCTGGCCTTCATCAACCAGTTGTGTCCACATCGCCTCGTAGGAGCGCCAGATCTTGTCCATCTCGCGTCGCACGTCGCGCGCATCTTCCAGATAGACGTCGCGCAAACTCACCGTCATTTCCAGGCAGTGGCGGTCGAAACGCTCGAGATGATTGCGGATCGCGGCATAAAGCTTGTCCTGGAACGAAGACTTCGAATCGAGGACTTCCCGCAGGCCCACGACCAGCTGCTCGCTCTGCGGCCGGATGATCTGCAGCAGGATTTCCGCGCGGTTGTTGAAATAGTAATAGATCGCCTCGCGCTTGACGCCGGTCTCGCGCGCGATGTCGTCGAGCGACGTATTGGCGAAGCCCTGCCGGTCGAAAATCTTCAGCGCGTTTTGCAATATTGCCTCGCGCCGCAGCGTCGATTTCTTCACTTTTTTCGCAGGCTCGCGGGCAGGCATCGGAACGGGTACCCAGTGTTTGCGGATCGACCATGCATAGCCGATCCGCACGCGTGCTGCCAGTTCTGTAAGGCCCTTAGTTCGTCTTCACCAGCGAGCAGCCACCCTTGTTGAGCGGAAGGAAAGCCTGCTCGCCCGGGATCTCCAGCACTTGTTTGTAATAATCCCAAGGCTCCTTCATTTCGGACTGCGCCTTCACCTCGAACAGGTACATCGGATGGATCTTGCGGCCGTCGACGCGAATCGTTCCGTTTCCAAAAAGCGGATCGTCGGTCGGCATTTCCTTCATCCGGGCGACCACCTTGTCGCCGGTGGTGTCGCCATTAAGTGCCTTCACCGCTTTCAGATAATGCAGGATCGCGGCATAGACGCCGGCCTGCATCTCGTTCGGCATATTCTTGTTCGGATGCGCGGCCTGGAAGCGCTTGGCGAACGCCCGGCTCGCGTCATTCGTATTCCAGTAGAAGGGACTGACCGACAAAATGCCCTCGGCGGCGGAGCCGAGCGCATGCGCGTTGTTGATGATGAAAACGAGACCCGCCATCTTCTGCCCGCCCTTGCCAAGTCCGAACTCGGCCGCGCCCTTGATCGCGCTGGTCGTGTCTCCACCGGCATTGGCGAGCGCGACAATCTTCGCTTTCGAGGCCTGCGCCTGCAAAAGGAACGAGGAAAAATCCACCGTACCGAGCGGATGGCGGACGGCTCCGACCACCTTGCCGCCATTGGCCTTCACGAGACCAGATGCCGCGGCTTCGAGGTTATGACCGAAAGCGTAATCGCTGGTCAGGAAGAACCAGGAATCATTGCCGGCCTTCAATGCTGCCTGCACCAGCCCATTGGCGAGCGCGTAATTGTCGAACGTCCAGTGGACGTTGTTGGGCGTGCATTTCGAGCCGGTCAGGTCGGTCGTGACGCCGCCGGAAATCAGGAATGTCTTGTTCTTCTCTTTGGTGATGTCGCTGATCGCAAGCGCGATACCGGAATTCGGCACGTCGACGATCGCATCTACCCCCTCTACGTCATACCAGCGCCGCGCCATGGTGGCGCCGACATCGGCCTTGTTCAGATGGTCGCCGAACACGATCTCGATCGGCCGATTGCCGATCTGCTTGCCGAAATCCTCGACCGCAAGCCGGGCGGCGACCACCGAGCCGATGCCCTGGAAATCCGCATAGACCCCCGACATGTCGTTCATGACGCCGATCTTGATCGGCTTGTTGTCCTGCGCAAAGGCAGGCGCGGCAACCAGCGATGCCGCCAGCGTGATTGCAGACAAAAGTTTCCCGTAGGCAAAAGATGCCCTCATCGTCGTCTCCCATGTTGTGTTTGTAGAGAACCGCCTTCAGGCGGCAGTTTGCTTCTGCGTGCTTGCCTCGCGCGGTACCACCACGACATCCGGTTGCGGGGCGCCGGAATAAAGTCTGCCGACATCTCCGGCGCGTGCCGCCAGAACCGCGCGCTGGTTGATGTAGCCCTTGTCGGTGATTTCATTGCCGTCGACGGAAGGCGGCGTGCTCAGCAGCAGCACGCGCGCAACCTGTCGGCTCGTGCCGGGATTGGCGGCGTTGAATGCGGCAAAGGCCCTGGCGATATGCGCGTGTAGCTCGGGCCGCGTGATGAGTTCGGACAACGGCGTATCCGGCGCGCTGCAAATCTTGCGGCAGCCGTCGAGGTTCGGAAAAACCAGCAACCCGATTTGCTCGCGATCATGACCCGTCACCACTGCGTCCTGAATCGCAGGCGCAGCGGCGCTGATCGCCGACAGCCGCAAATCGCCGACCTGCACCCAGGTCCCACTCATCAACTTGAAATTCTCCGACACGCGTCCGTTGAAGCGCAGCCCCTTCTCCGGTTTGTCGGGATCGACGAAGGCGACTGCATCGCCGAGCCTGAAATAGCCCTCCTCGTCGAACGCCACTTGCGTCAGGTCGGGCCTGCGGAAATAGCCGGGCGACACGTTGGCACCGCGAACTCGCATTTCGAGCTTGCCGCCATCCGGCACGAGCTTGATCTCGCAGCCCGGGATCGGCAGGCCGACGCCGCCGAAATCCGACGACGGCCAGTGACAGAAGCTCGCAACCGGCGCGGTCTCGGTCGAACCGAGCGAAGAGAAAATCGGCACCTTCTTGCCACGATGCTTGATCGCCAGCGCCTCGAGCCGAGCCCACAAATGGGGCGGCAAAGCCGCACCGGCATAGAAGATAGCGTCCAGTTTTTCGAACACATGGCGGCCGAAGGCGTCGTCGGCTTCCAGCGCCGGCAGCAGCATGTCGTAGCCGCGCGGCACATTGTAGAGCACCGTCTGCTGGATTTCGCGCAGATTCTTCAGCGTGGCATCGAGCTTGCCCGGCACCGGCCTGCCGGCGTCAATATAAAGCGTGCCGCCATGTCGCAGCACCTGACCGAAATTGAAATTGGTGCCGAAGGTGTGATTCCAGGGCAGCCAATCGACCAGCACCGGCGGCCGGCGCGTCAGGAAAATCCATACCTGATCGACCGCCTTACCGTTGGAGCAAAGCATGCGCTGGGTGTTGATCACACCCTTGGGCATGCCGGTCGAGCCCGACGTCAGAAGGATTTTCGCAATCGTGTCCGGCGTCACTGCATCGCGGCGCTTCGCGACTTCGGACGTGGCTTCCGCAGCAAGCATGTCATTGAATGTTACCGCTTTCGGAAAATCCGGATGCGGCGCGTCAGCTATAACCTGGATGCGGGTGAGATCGAGCGCTTTCAACGCACGTCCGAACATCGCAAGCGACGGCACATAAATGACGCTCGGCTGCAATTCGTTGATAACGTGCTTCAGCTTGGCGAAATTCTCCGACATCAGCGAATAAGCCGGCGAGATCGGCAGAAACGGAATTCCAACCTGCATCGCGCCGAGCTTGATCAAGCCCATGTTGATGCAATTGTCACAGAGTGCTGCGACCGGTCGATCGGCGTTATGTCCGTTGTCAATCAGCCATTGCGAAATCGCGTCGGCGTGTTTCGCGGCATCGCCATAGCTCATATGCTGCCACACGCCCGCCGCGTCGCGCTCGGCCAGGAAACTGCGCTTAGGATCTATCTTCGCCCAATGCAGGAGATGTTCGCCGAGATGTCGCGCATGATCGGCCAAAGGGATTGTGGAGCGCAGAATGATCTCGCCGTTGTCGCGGCGCTCCATCGCAAGCGACGGCGGCGCCAATTCAATGTCAACGAAATCGAGTTCGCCTGGTGCGAATGAAGACATCGCGCTTTCGTCCTCCCGTAGCCGGGATCGTTTCGATGCGCGAAGCATACCCCGATCCTCGTAGTTTGGAATAAGTCTCGCCCCGCAGAGGGAACGAGTCAAGATTTTTTTACACGTATGTAAATTTCACTTTGGCCCGGCTCAGCTCGCGGACAACCGGATGGCCCCGTCGATCCGCACCACCTCACCGTTGAGCATCGCATTCTCGATCATGTGCATCACCAGACTTGCGAATTCGGATGGCCGTCCAAGCCGCGACGGAAACGGGATGGAGGCGGCCAGCGATTGTTGCGCTGCTTCCGGCAGCGAATGCAGCATCGGCGTCTCGAAAATGCCGGGGGCGATGGCGAGCACGCGAATGGCATGGCGCGCCATTTCGCGTGCGGCGGGCAACGTCAGCGAAGCGACACCGCCCTTCGACGAGGCATAGGCCGCCTGCCCGACCTGGCCCTCATAGGCAGCGATCGAAGCCGTGTTGATGATCACGCCACGCTCGCCGGACGGCAGCGGATCGAGCTTTGCCATCTGCGCGCTGACAAGCCGCAGCACGTTGAAGGTGCCGATCAGGTTGATCTGCACCACACGTGCGAAGTCGTCGAGATTCATCGGGCCGTCGCGGCCAAGGATGCGCTTCGCCGGACCGACGCCGGCGCAACTCACGCAGGCCCGGATCGGGCCGATCGCAGCCTCCGCGGCTTTCAGCGCGGCCTCCGTGCCGGTGGCGCTGGTGACGTCGCAACTCGCAGCGAAGCCCCCAAGCGATTTGGCGACCTCCTGCGCCGCCTTTTCGTTCACATCGAGGATCGCGACTTTCGCCCCGGCCACGTGCAAGGCTTCCGCCGCCGCGCGGCCAAGCCCCGATGCGCCGCCAGTGACGACGGCTCCCTGCCCCTGGATGTTCATGACTTGCGGCCGTTCTGATTGCGCTTGTCCTGCACCGCGATGACGACCGACATCGCGGTGTCGCCGGCGGCGCAGCCGTGAAACAGGCCGTTGCCGCCGCCGCGCATCGCAAGCTCCTCGATCATCTCGATGATGAGGCGCATACCTGTCGGCCCCTGCGGATGGCCGAAGACCAGCGAGCAGCCGAAATTATTCATTTTTTTCGGGTCCACGCCAGTTTCGCGCGAGAATACAATGTCGTTCACGACGAATGGATTGTGCGACTTGATCACGTCGATGTTGTCGATCGAAAGCCCCGCGGCATCGAGAGCGCGCTTCGCGGCCTTGACTGGAGCGGCGGGCATATACGCCAGCCGCTCGCGCGCCTGCCCAAATCCGAGAATACGGATTTCGATGCCGGGTTCGCCGGTGAATTCAGAGACGCGATCCTTCGCCGTCACCACCATGCCGGCATTGCCATCGGCAGGATGAGTCTGGCCCCCGAAGGTCACGGTGCCGCCCTCCTTCACAGGCTTCAGTTTCCTCAGCGCTTCCGGCGTCGTGTCATGAATGCCTTCGTCGCCGGTCATGGTGGCGACTTCTTTCCTGAATTTTTGATCCGGCACCGAAAACGGCAGCGTCATGAAGCGGCGCAGGAAAGCAGCGTCGTCCTTCAGCGCGTCGCGATATTGATCGTAACGGAGCGCCACCAGGTCGTGCTGCTCCTGGGTCGATATCTGCCAGTCACGCGCGCAGTTCTCGGCGGTGTCCACCATCGCGACATGCGCGTTCGGGTCTTCTCGGAAGTTTCCAAGTACCCAGTTCTCGATGTCGGGCGAGCCGCTGGGTCCGCGCGGATTGGGGTGCATGATGACCGGCGAATTGGATGTGCGGTCGCAGGTGACAACGAGCGACGCGGTGGCGTCGTCGTTGCAGAGGTCCGCGGCCGAGGCCGAAAGCGCGCGCGGGCTGGTCGCACAGGCCTGCATCACCGTCGGACCAGTGACATTTGGCGCGCCCATCATCGACATCACCCAGGGCGCACCATAGAAGCACTTGTCCTGCGGCACCGTGAAGCCGAGCACGGCATGGTCGAAGGCCTCGATCGGCCATTGTTTCTCCTTCGCCACTTTCGCGCCGGTGGCGGCCGCGAATTTCAGGCTGTGCAGATCAGCAAGGCTCATCTGCCAGCGCGAGAACGGCGTCGACCAATAGGCGCCGTAAGGGATGCGAAGATCGGAGAGTGAGGTCATGACATTTTCCCGGTGAAAACGTTCGACTAGTGTGGTGGTTCGGAAGTCCGCTTCATTGTCACCGCGCGTTTTTCAAGCGGACTTCCGAACCAAACCACACTAGAATCATAAACTTGCTAGTGTCCTTCGAATCCGAAGTTCGCTACCGAGGCTGCCGCACGATTGTGCGAACTTCGTATTCGGGACACTAGCGAGAGTCGAGGCCTTGATGTTTCATGAAATCGATCAGCAGGTCGCGGCAGGTCTGCGGTTCTTCAATCTGAAGGAAATGTGTGGTGCCGGGAATCATCGCATAGTCGATGCCGAGATCATCATGCGCTGATTTCGCGGTCGCAGCCGCTGGGCTCGCGTAAGGAGATGCGGGATCTCCCGCAATGATCATCAGCGGCACCGGAACTTCCGGCAGCCGCTGGAACAAAGTCTCGTCCTTGTTCTCTCGAAACACCCGCGCCTCGTAGGCCGGCGGGCAGCACAGGGTCCAGCGGCCGTCCGGCAATTGCCGGAGAGTGTGGCGCGCAAGCAGGTCGGCGCCTTCCGGCACCCAGCGCGCGAACGATTTCCGTCGCCGGAATTGCGCTGCAAGCTGGTCGGGTGAATCATAAAACGCCATCCGGCGCAGCGCGCGCGCGGAATGTTTTTCCATGTCGGCATCTTCGAGGTCGTGCAACGGGTGCCCCTTCGGCGGCATCATCGGTGGATCGAACACGCACAGCGCATCCCAGCGCTTGCCGTTGCGAATCGTGTGCACAAGAGAGGCAATCGACGACAGCGAATGGAAAGCGCCGACCGTTTTTGCTTCGCCGAAAGTTGCGCGGATACCGTGGAAAATCTCCTCCATGTCGGAATAGAAGCATTCCCAA
>Ga0190274_10001580_pt1 | contig 13328 bp, 10 predicted proteins | sample Popmic531T_FD_133002 | JGI IMG/M metagenome (GOLD analysis project Ga0190274, IMG submission 133002) | Populus adjacent soil microbial communities from riparian zone of Yellowstone River, Montana, USA - 531 T | ecosystem: Environmental > Terrestrial > Soil > Riparian zone | place: USA: Montana...
TCCCTGACGGGCGAGAAGCAGCAACTCGAACCCGTCGAGCCCGGCCACGTGCGCATGTACAGCTGCGGTATCACGGTTTATGACTACTTCCACGTGGGCAACGCCCGCATGCTGGTGGTGTTCGACATGGTGAGCCGCTACCTGCGGCATCGCGGCTATCGCGTCACCTACGTGCGCAACATCACCGACGTCGACGACAAGATCATCAATCGCGCGAAGGAGTCCGGCGTCGAGTGGCACGCGTACGCCGCCAGGTACGCGACGGCCATGCACGAGGATCTCGACAAGCTGGGCTGCCTGCGTCCGGAGAAAGAGCCCAAGGCTTCCGACTACATCGGCGAGATGCTGACCATGATCGGCCAGCTCATCACCAACGGCTACGCCTACCAGGCGTCGAACGGCGATGTGATGTACGACGTTCACAAGTTCGCCGCGTACGGAAAGCTGTCCGGCAAGAAACTCGATGACCTGCGCGCCGGCTCCCGCGTGGAAGTGGATAGCGCCAAGCGCGACCCGCTCGATTTCGTGTTGTGGAAATCCGCGAAGCCGGGAGAGCCGGCGTGGCCTTCACCTTTCGGCGACGGGCGCCCGGGCTGGCACATCGAATGCTCCGCCATGGCCACCAAGGAACTGGGCGAACACTTCGATATCCACGGCGGCGGACTCGACCTCAAGTTCCCGCACCACGAAAACGAGATCGCGCAGACCTGCGGCGCCACCCACGGCAAGTTCGCCGAGATCTGGATGCACAACGGTTTTCTCAACATCGACAACGAAAAGATGTCGAAGTCGCTGGGCAATTTCTTCACCACGCGCGAAGTGCTGGCGAAGATCAAGCATCCGGAGGTACTGCGGTTCTTCCTGCTGTCGAGCCACTACCGCGGGCCCATGAACTATTCGCCGCCGCAGCTCGACCAGTCCGAAGCGGCGCTCACGCGGATGTATCTCGCGCTGCGCGACATGCCGGTGTACGGCGGCGAATTGCATACCTCGACAGTCGCCACTGCCGCATTCGCCGCCGCCATGGACGATGACTTCAATACGCCCGAAGCGATCGCGGTACTGCAGGGGCTGGCGCGCGAGATCAACACCGAACGTACCGCGAATGGCGAGAGCGCCAGGGCCCGGCAACTTGCGTCGGAGCTTCGGGCGCTCGGCGGTGTGCTCGGGTTTCTTGGCGAAGACCCGGGCAAGTTTCTGCGCAGCGCGGCCACTGTGGCGATTGGCACGGACGGTGCGCCCCCGTTGCCTGGGCTCAGCGAGACGGAAGTCGATGCACTGGTCTCGGCCCGCCTCGACGCGCGCAAGCGCAAAGATTGGCCGGAGTCCGATCGCATTCGCGACGTACTCGTGGCGGCGGGCGTGATCCTCGAGGACAAACCGGGCGGCGTCACGGTCTGGCGCCGCAAGTAGCTCGAGCCTCAATCCTGCTGCACGAACACCATGACGGCGTAAATGCCCGCAGGAAGATCGTTGACGCGGAAGGACACCCGGCAGGTCGCGTCGAGATGAAGCAAAGGGGTTCGATGGCTCCCGGGCGATCGAGGACTCGTGAGCGCAACGACGATTGCTCCCCGGGCGTTCTGCGGCACCACTATCGAGACGGCAAGGGTGCTGGCGAGTGCACCCAGGATGGCCACTGCGGCCAGCAGGGCAAGAATCGTCAGGGTGTGGTGCTTCATGCGTCCTCCATGCGAGGCAAGGGTGAGCTGCGGCGGCCGGGCGCGGCAGTGCCGCTTGTCACCGATAGGGCGTGACGGAAGTCATACCTGCTTCAATTGACCCGTCGGGAAGGCGTCCGTATCATTCGCGCCCCCGTATGTCGGGCTTCCGATCCCGGCGGGACTGAAGTTGATTGTTTCGATCGATTCGGGGCACGGGGTATGGCGCAGTCTGGTAGCGCATCTGCTTTGGGAGCAGAGGGTCGCAGGTTCGAATCCTGCTGCCCCGACCAATCGATGAGCGACAGGGGTTCTGTAAGGTAGTCTTCCGATCCAGCTGTGCGCCCGTAGCTCAGTTGGATAGAGCACCGGCCTTCTAAGCCGGTGGTCGCAGGTTCGACTCCTGCCGGGCGCGCCAACTGAAAGTTTGGAGAGTTTTTCGATCAATGGTGGGCGTAGCTCAGCTGGTAGAGCCCCGGGTTGTGATCTCGGCTGTCGTGGGTTCGAGTCCCATCGTCCACCCCATTTTTCGCGTCTCGCGAGTTCTCGCGCTGTTTGCGGGCCTCCTGCTCGCAGGGAGTGCCGCTGCCGCTGCCGCCGACGCCGTTCCGCAGCTGTTCGTGGCCGGCGATTCGACAGCGTCCGAATACCAACCCAATGCCAAGAATCAGCAGGGCTGGGGCGCCGTCCTTCAACCCCTGTTCGATGAATCGAAGCTGCGCGTGGTGGACGTGGCGCGGGGCGGGCGCAGCAGCCGCACCTTCATCACCGAGGGTCACTGGGACCGGATGCTCACCGAAGTGCACGCCGGCGATTTCGTGATCATCCAGTTCGGACATAACGACTCGGGCGCGGTGAACCAGGAGCCGCCCGGCTCGACGAAACCTCTGCGCGCGCGCGGCACGATTCCGGGAATCGGCAACGAGTCCGAAGAGATCGACAACGTGATCACGGGCAAACACGAAACCGTGTATTCGTTTGGCTGGTACCTGCGAAAAATGGTCGCCGACACGCGCGCCAAGGGCGCGACGCCGATCCTGCTCACGCTCACCAAGACGAACCACTGGAAAGACGGGCGCATTCCCTGCGCCGCAGACAGTTATCGGCTCTGGACCCGGCAGACGGCGTCGGCGGAGAAAACCGCGTTCATCGATCTCACGCGCATCATCGCGGATCGTTTTCAGCGCGAAGGCCCGGAGACGGTGACGGCGCAGTTCATCGACGACACGGTGCACACCAACATCACGGGCGCCGAAGCCAACGCGCGCGATGTGGTCTCGGCGCTGCGCGCCATCAAGACCTTGCCGTTGCGCAAGAAGCTTTCTGAACGCGGCCGCGCGGTGCCGGCGGATCGCGGTCCGCGACCCGACTCGGTGTGCCCGAAATTCTGATTTTCCGTTATCTGGTGAAGCGAATCGCCGGCTTCGGAGGCAACGGCGCCGATTCATCGAGATAGAAACTCGGATGCGGCGGCTGGTTGTAAGCCACGTTCTGCCAGGCCACGGCCAGCCGATACTGCGGGTCCTGCATGAGCGTCACGATGCGATGCGTCGTCGGGATGGTCGAGGTGTAGATGCGCAGCTCGCGGTTGTCGCGCGTGCGCCAGATCACTTCTTCGCGCCAGTCGCCCCAGATATCTGCCGACAGTGCGGGCGTTGCCTTGGTGCCATTGTTCGAAGTGCTGGCATGCGCGATCAGCAAGGTGTCGAGGGCCTGCGTTTCCCAGTTCCACTTGGTGATGAAATTCTGGTCGAGCAGTTCCTGCAGCAGGTCCCCGTCCCAATAGACCGAGAAGTTGGTGGATAGACCCGCGGGCCGGCCTTCATAAAACTTCTTGCCGTGAACGTCGTACATGCCGCTCATGCCGGCACCCGCGGCCCAGGATTCGGCGCCAGGAAAACGGGGATCGATATTGAATGCCACGCCGCGACCCGGGCCTTCGCCCTTGTCGCCGCCGCTATCAGCCGCCTTCACCGATGGAATGGTGAACAACGGCTTGCCGGTGCGCGCATCGCGCAGGCTCATGCCCTGGGCATCGAAGCGTTCCTGGATGTCGAACACCTCGAGGCCGGGATTGGCCGGATCGAGATCGCCGACGTGCAGCGCATCGCCGTGGCCCCAGCCCGTGGAATACAGGCCCTGGCCATCATCGTCGACGACCATGGCGCCGTAGATGATCTCATCGCGGCCGTCGCCGTCGACATCGGCGACTGACAACTGGTGATTGCCCTGGCCGCGATACGCCTTGTTCTTTTCGGACGAATCGCTGTCGAACACCCAGCGCGACTTGAGCTTGCCGGCCCCATTTTTCGACGAATAGTCGAAGGCCGCGAGCACGGTGCGCGTGTAGTAGCCGCGCGCCATCACGATGCTCGGATGTTCACCGTCCAGGTAGGCGACGCCGGCGAGAAAACGGTCGAGGCGATTGCCGTGACCGTCGCCCCAGGTCTCTTTCATCTGTTCCGGCGTCGGGCTGTCGGTGTCGGGGTGGCGGCGCGGTAGATAGGGAACGCTGACCATGGCCTTGCCGGTCAGGCCTTCGAACACGGTGAGATATTCCGGCCCGCTCAGGATGAATCCGGACAGGCTGGTGCCCTCACGGCGCGGGCCAGTCACCGATCCGGGCGATTCGCCGGCGGATTCAGGCGTGAGCCAGTTTGCCTTGGCGTCGCCCAGGACCTTGCCGGTGCCATCGGTGGTGCCATCGGCGGTCTTGCATACCAGTTCAGCGCGGCCGTCGCCGTCGAAGTCGTACACCAGGAACTGCGTGTAGTGGGCTCCCTCGCGGATGTTGTGGCCAAGGTCGATGGTCCACAGCAAGGTGCCGTCGAGTTTGTAGGCCTGGAAGATCGGCGCATCGGTGACGCCGGGTTGTGAGTTGTCGCGTGCGACGCCGGTCTGGTGCAACACGATCTCGTACTGCCCGTCGCCGTCGAGGTCGCCCACCGATGCGTCGTTAGGCGTGTAGCCGGGTGGTGTCTGCAGCGGGATCGAATGATAGGGCATTGCCGGCGCGCTGGCCGCGAAGCGGAACGGCGGACTGCGCGGCTGTTCGACGCCGTCGGCTACTGCCGCGACGTAGTAGTTGGTCTGCCGGTCGAGGCGCGCGCCGGCGTCCAGCAGCCATGTGCCCTGCATGAGCGGCGCGGGATTCACCTTGACGGTGGTGGCGGGCGCGTCGGGGCGTGCGGCAAAGCGGCCGAAGTCGGTGCCGGCCGGGGGCGGCGCGGTCTCGCGGTACACGTTGAATGCGACACCATCCGGATCGCTCGCCAGCAGTCGCCAGCTCACGAACACCTTGCCGTCGCTCTGCTGCACGGCGACCACGCCGCGATCCAGCCTTTCCATGTAGCGCAGCTTTTCTTTCGCCGCGAGCGGAAGCGCGACCCACAGCAACGCGGCCAGCGCGCCGCGAACCCATGCCCGATGACTCATTGTTTTCCTTTTCCCCAGAGTTGTTCGTACCTCCAGCCGGTGAGGTCTTCGACGATCGCGCGATTCTCAGGCGCTGGCTGGGTACCGTCGTTGCGCTTGAAGCGTTCGATTTCGTCCATCAGCACGCCATGCGTGTCCGGATTCAGCTTGAACCGGGTGGACACGGCAAAGCCAAAGAGCAGTACTGCCAGTGATCCGGCGACCATGACGATGACGACCACCTGCACGAACTCCGGCGACTGGGTCTTGGCGTTGGGCACGAGGCCGGCTGCATTGAAGATCTGCGTGACGATGAGCACCGCCAGGGTCTGCAGCAGTTTGCGCAGGAATGTCATGACACCCGCGAATGAACCCTCCCGGCGTCGCCCCGTGACGATCTCGTCGACGTCGGCCATGTAGTTGTAGACGCTCCACGGAATGTAGTTGAGCGCGCCGCGACCGAGACCCGCGAGGATCATCAGCGCGTATACCCAGTGCACCTGCGTGTTCCCGGATTTCCACAGCAGCAGGAAACCGAGCAGCGCGGCGGCGAAGAAACCGACAGCGATCCGGTAGGTGGGCGCTGGATGGAAGCGCAGGCACAGCGGGATGGCCACCGCGACGGAGACCAGCTGCGCACCGACCATCCAGCCAAGGTAGTTGGACACCGTCACCACGGTGCCCAGCAGTGCGAGCGTGGCGAAGTACGTGAACGCCGCGTTGAAGATGTCCTGGCTGATGTAGCCGCCGATGTACATCCCGAGATGCAGGCGGAATGCGCGGATGCGCAGCGTCGCCCACAGATCCTTGAACAGCTGCACGACTGCCTGCAGCGGGCTGCCGGAATCTTTCGGCGCGATGCTCTCGATTTCTTCGCGCGGACGTTCCCAGGTGAACAGGTAGACCATGAGGGCGACGAAGCTGCTCAGCACGGCGAAGATGATGCCGAGGTACATGAACGTCTCGGCCGAGCTCTTGCCGAAGTGCTCGATGATGCGGCCCGGCAGGATGCCCGCGAGGATCGCCGAGACCTGCCCGGTGAGGATGCGCGCGCCGGCAAACTTGGCCTTCACCGTGTAGTCGGGCGACATCTCGGCCGCCAGCGTTTCGTACGGGATGATTTCCATCGCGTAGACGAGCTCGAAGAACACGTACGTGACGAGGTAGTACCAGAAGCCGTGGCCGTCCATCCACATGAGCGCGAAGCTCGGCAGCAACGGAATGGCGAGCAGGATGAAAAAGCGGCGGCGGCCGAAGCGCGCTCCGAGCTTCGTGCGATGGAAGCGATCGGAAACGTAACCGATCACCGGGCTGAAGAAGGCGTCCAGCAGGCGGGCGCTGATGAAGATCAGGCCCGCTTCACTGGCGGTCAGGCCGCAAAAGGTGGTGAAGAAATACAGCGTCCACGCCGACATGACGAACATGACGCCCGCGCCCAGCACGTCGTTGCTGCCGTAAGCGAGGTAGTGGCCGAATTTGACCTGGCGTGGTGACATGAATTCCCTGAATGCCCGGTGGGCTGTTCTTGTTAGATGAAGAGCCGCTTGAATTCGCCGAGCGCGAGGATGGCCATCGCCTGGCCGTACGGCATGGAGGTCAGCGGGATCTTGCGGTAACCGTCGAGATCATTGAACACCGGCGTGCCGAACGAAACGTTCTTCAGTTCGCCCGACTTGTCGATGTTGGCGAGCACTGCCTTCAGCGCGCGGACACCGGCCTCTTCGTATTCCGTGCCGATGTAGCCTTTGCGCACGGATTTGAGGATGCCGTACGCGAAACCCGCGGCGGCGCTCGCTTCGAGGTAAGACTTCGGGTCGTCGATGAGCGTGTGCCACAGGCCGCCGGCGTCCTGGTGTTTCACCAGCGTGCGGATCTGCTGGAGGTGGGTCTCGAGCAGGAAATCGCGCAAGCCATCGCCCGGCGGCAGGTCGAGCAGTTCGATGAATTCCGGAATGGCGATGGTGACCCAGCAGTTGCCGCGCGCCCACAGCGCATTGGCGAAGTGATGGCGTCCGTCGAAGGTCCAGCCGTGGAACCACAGCCCGGTCTTGCGATCGACCAGGTACTTGATGTGCAGCATGAACTGGCGGCGCGCTTCTTCCACGTACTGCGGTCGGCCTAACAACTTGCCGATCTTGGCGAGCGGCAGCACGCTCATCATCAGCGTGTCGTCCCAGAGCTGCTCGCGGTTCTCGGAGTTGAACACGATGTGCTGGAAGCCGTTTTCCTCGGTGCGCGGCAGGCCGTCCATGAGCCACTCCGCCCACTCGTCGAGGTAGGGCAGCCAGGAGCTGTCGGGGCTCTCTTCGTACAGGTAGGCGAGCGTCAGGAATGGCGCGACCGTGTTGATGTTCTTGGTGGGCGTGCCGGCGGCGAAGCGGTCGCGGAACCAGTTGAGCATGATCTCGCGGCAGCGCGCGTCACGCGTCATCTGGTAATACTTGTAGATGCCGTACAGGCCGACGCCGTGGGTCCATTCCCAGTCGTTCCAGCCCTTGGTGTCGATGACGCGGCCGTCCGGCAGGCGCAGCAGGAACTCTCCCGAGGTGTCCTTGATCTCCACGAGATTGCGGATCAAGAGCTGGATTTGGCGGTCGATTTCGGCCGATCCAATTCCATGAAGAAAAGGGCCGTGGTCCAGGTTGGGCACGTGGGGACTCCTAACTAATCGAGATGGAACAGGGGCGTGAGCGGCCATTCGTTGGGCCGCCCGTCCGGCTGGGTATACATCAGGTCCTGCATGTACACCCACCAGCGCTTCATGACCGGATGCCCGGGCAACAGATCGCGCTTGTGGTTGTCGCGAAGCTTGAGCACCGCGAAGAGGTGCATGTCTTCTTCGTCGAGGAAAATCGAGTAGTCGTAGACACCGGCTTCACGCAGCACCTGCACGAGTTCGGGCCAGATTTCATCGTGGCGGCGCTTGTACTCGTCGACGATGCCGGGCTTGAGCTTCATGCGGAATGCGTAGTTCATTTGCCGGCCTCGCTCAGAACGATGATGGACTTGGCCGGCACTTCGACGCGCACCACGCCCTGGATCACGCGTGCGCCGCTGAAGGCCGCTGGCTTCACGGCCGCAGGTTTGTCGAAGGTGTTGTGCGCATCCATCGCTGCGGCCGTGAGAATCGTTCCCGAGAAATTGCGCGGTGTGGCGCCCGGAATCGTGAGACTCACAGCGAGACCCTCGCGCGGATCGAGATTCACCAGCGCGATGTGCAGCTTGCCGTCGGAGCCACGGGCCGCGGAGGCGGTGAGCGTCGGCGCGCTGACGTCGCCCAGCTTGTGTCGCGGCGCTTCGAATTCCACCGGCAGGCGCGTGGCGCCGCGGAACGGCTTGTACATGTGGAACACGTGGTAGGTCGGCGTGAGCAACATCTGGTCTTTGTCGGTGAGGATCATCGCCTGCAGCACGTTGACCATCTGCGCGATGTTGGTCATGCGCACTCGATCCGCGTGGTCGTGGAAGATGTTCAGGTTCACCGCCGCCACTACCGCATCGCGCAGCGTGTTCTGCTGGTAGAGAAAGCCGGGATTCGTGCCCGGCTCGACGTCGTACCAGGTGCCCCATTCATCCACGTACAGGCCGACACGTTTTTCAGCGTCGTACTTGTCCATGACCTTCGAGTGTTCGGTGACGATCCACTCCATGCGATAGGTGCGCACGACCGTCGCCCACCACTCATCTTCGGTGAACTTCGTGGCCGTACCCTTCACATCCCATTTGCCGGTCGGCAGGGTGTAGTAGTGCACGCTGATCGCGTCCATGTACTTCGTGGCCTCGCGCATCAGCACTTCGGTCCAGGGGAGGCCGCTGCCGTTCCCGCCGCTGGCGATGCGCAGTGGCTTCGCACCCTCCGGCGCTTTCATGAACGTGATGTAGTGGCGATAGAGATCGGCGTAGTACTCCGGCCGCATGTTGCCGCCACAGCCCCAGGTCTCGTTGCCCATCGCGAAATACTTCACTTTCCACGGCTTGTCGCGACCATTCTTGCGGCGCAGATCCGCCAGCGTCGAGGTGCTGTCCGAGGTCATGTACTCGAGCCACTCGGCCATTTCGCGCGGCGTGCCCGTGCCCACGTTGGCGTTCACGTACGCATCCGCGCCGATGAGTTCCGCGAAATCCATGAACTCGTGCGTGCCGAAGGAGTTGTCCTCCACCACGCCGCCCCAGTGGGTATTGACCTTGCGAGGACGTGATTCGCGCGGACCGATGCCTTCACGCCAGTTGTATTCGTCGGCGAAGCAGCCGCCGGGCCAGCGCAGCACTGGCACGCCGAGCTCTTTCAACGCGGCGATGACGTCATTGCGATAGCCGCGTGTGTTCGGGATGGACGATTTTTCGCCGACCCAGATGCCCTCGTAGATCAGCCTGCCCAGGTGCTCGGCGAACTGGCCGTAGATAGCCGGGTTGATGATGGCGCCGGGTTGGTCGGCGCGCACGGTGATGCTGATCGTGTCGGCAGCGCTGCAATTGGCGGAGGCCGCGAGCAGGGAAGCGGCGGCGAGTGCGCCGAGGAGCGTGGTCCGCAGTTTCATGGCGTTCGATCTCGCGGTGAGTCGGCAAGGAGATGTTGTTCGAGACCCGCCGTGAGGGCGGGATTCGCGGCGCGAAGGCCCTGGGCTACCAGGCGTGCGAGCGCTTCGGCGCCGTATTCATTGTGATGGGTCTTGTCACGGCCTTCATCGGCGAAGGCGCCCGGCGCAAGGTCCGGCCCCAGTTTTTCGTAGAAGCTCACGCTGAGCGGATTGAGATCGATCAGCGCCACGCTTTCCTCGCGCGCCACGGCGCGCACCGCGTCCGGGTAATCACCGAGGCTCGGCACGATGTGCCCGTGTTCATCGAAGTTGCGGCGTTCGGGCGAGGTGACGAGCAGTGGAGTGGCGCCGCGGCGGCGTATTTCGGCGATGTAGGTGCGCAGCCAGGAGCGGTAGGTAGTCGCGGCCTCGGCGTAGGTCTGCGGCCACTGGACTTTCTGGTCGTTGTGACCGAACTGGATCATGACCCAGTCACCCTGCTTGAGCGTCGACAGCAGCTTGTCCAGGCGCAGTTCGGTGACGAACGATTTCAGCGTCTCGCCGGACTCCGCGTGGTTGGCGATGGCGATGCCGGCGGTGAAGTAATGCGGCAGCATCTGGCCCCAGCTCGCGCTGGGCGCCACGCCCTGGTCCGTGACGGTCGAGTCGCCGGCTAGATAGAGCGTGGGCAATTCCACCGGCGCGATGCGCAGGGATCGCAGCGTCGCATCGCCGACGATCTCCAATGTGAGCTTGTCGTCCCAGGTCGAGCTGCCCAGTTCGCGCGGCTTGAGCGCGACCTTGGTGCCACCGCTGGCATTCGCGGGCAGCGGTGCGAGCTCCGATGTGCGTACGTTCACGACGATGCTGCGCTCGACTGGCTTGTTGACAGTGACATCCTCGAGCATCAGCCGGCGTTGCTCGGCGAGGACGCGCGCGTGCGTTCGTTTGCGTGAGCCATCGAAGCGCAGCGTCACCTGGTAGTTGCCTTCGGGCACGCGCACGGAGAATCGCGTAGGGGCTTCAAAACCGAAACCGCGCTCAGGGTCGTATGCCGGGTGGCCGGCCGCGTTGCCGCCCTTGCTGAAATCGAAATCGAGGGGAGGGGCGGCCGCATGCGTGCTCAACGACAGCAGTAAGCCGCTGAAAAGCAGTGAAAATCCCTTCATGAGTTGATGGCGCGCGCGCCGTGGTCCCGGGCCGAACGCGCAGCGTCGACGAAAATGTTCATTGGCCCCCCGACTTCGCCGTTCTTCACTTCGATCGAGTTTGATTGCTTTTTATCGTAGTTGATCGATTTGCGCCAGCGTTTCGCGGGACCGGCTCATCGAGTCTCTTACATATATATACGGCTTGACCGCCGCCTTCTGTTTCGTCGGCAGGCAGGTTCGCAAGCGAGTTCACATTGCTTCGACGGCTCCGAATCTTCGTAGGCTTCCGCTTTTCACTCTGATACAGTCGCGCCCCCGAAATATGGGGCGTTAGCTCAGTTGGTAGAGCAGCTGACTCTTAATCAGTAGGTCGTAGGTTCGACCCCTACACGCCCCACCACTATTTCGTGCGCGCTGTCCTGAGGCGGCAGGTTAAATTCCGCCGATGGTCAAGCAACCTTCTCGCGATGATCCTTCGAAGCCGAAAGCGCACGGCTACGCATACAAAAAGCAGTTCTATCAAAGCGCCGACGTCGCGGCGGACTATGACGAGCATCGCTTCCGTACGCCGAAGCGCCAGCGGCGCAACGCGCGCAAGTGGGACGCGATCCAGAAGGCGCTGGCGCTCACCGGGAACGTGAAGTCCATCGTCGATCTGCCCTGCGGCACCGGCCGTTTCACCGGCAATCTCGCGCGTGCGGGCTATCAGGTCGTGGGCAGCGACATTTCCGTCGAGATGATGCAGCAGGCCGCGAAGTTACCGGCCGTGCAGCACGCCAATATCGCCGGTTACGTGCGCGCTGACGCCGAGGCGTTGCCGTTCGGCACGAAATCGGCGGACTGCCTCATGAGCATCCGTTTCCTGTTCCATGTCGACGGCGAGACGCGCGGGCGCATGCTGCGCGAATTCGGGCGCGTGTCGCGGCGCTGGGTGATCGCCGACTATCGGCACAAATATTCGGTTCGCTACGGCGTGTGGAAGATCGCAAGCCTGCTGGGTCTCACCAAACGGCCGTTCGAGCGCGTGTCGGTAAAGAGCATGAAAGCCGAGTTCGAAGACGCCGGACTGCATGTTCTGAAGATCATCTCCGTGCGGCGCTGGCTGTCGGACAAGTGGGTGGTGCTGGCGGAAGCCGGGCACGTGGATCCCGCGAGTCTTCGCGAGAAACTCAAGGGCACCGAATACGCCGATCTCGAGATCACCGAGAAACTGGGCGAAGGGAAACGCTCGGTGGTCTACCGCGCGCGTTGGCGCGGACGGGAAGTCGGCCTCAAGGTCTACAAACCGGCGGCGATTGCCAACCACGCACGCAAGCACAAACTACCGCTGGCCGAGTTCGAGCATCGCCGCAACCGGGCGTTCTTCGAAGCGCGGGGCATGGCGAAATACGTGGCCGAGCCACTGGCGTTCGTGGTCGAACCGAGGTTTCAGATGTCGCTGCAGGAATGCCTCGACGGCAAGGTCTATTACTTCGCGCAGCGCGAGCACGCGGAATTCATCTCGCCGCGTTTCATGGAAGACCTCACGGAGCTGGTCTCGCTGAGCCACCAGGCCAAGCTCTACGACATCGACCTGCACGCCATGAATGTGATCGTCGATCGCAAAGCCGGCACACCCAAGCTGTTCGACTTCAACCAGATCCCGTTCACCGAACGGCCGCAGAACCCCTTCATCGGGCTCGCGCTCAAGCTGGGTTTGTTAGGGCGTGAATCGCGGGATCTTCGCAAGCTCGCGCGCTTCAACAACTTCGATCGAGTGGAACGCAAGCTGCTCAAGTTCTACAAGGATTCGAGCGTTTCGCGGGCCTGAGCGGGCCGCGCCTTGGGGGGTTCAGCCCGCTTTCGGCGCCAGCAAAGGATCGCCGTCGGCAAGCTTGATGGCATCTTCCGGCAGCATGGCAGGGATGCCGTCCTTGATCGGGTAGGCGAGCTTGCTCGTCGGACAGACGATCAGCTGGCGAGCTTCCGAAAAGAACACCGGGGCCTTCGACACCGGGCAGGCGAGCATTTCGATCAGTCTTGAATCCATGGGTGAAGGATAGTTCTTTGTTCAGCCTTCCGCCGCTCGCGAGGGGGTAGCCAGCCGGGCGTTGAGCAGGCCAAAAGGATGGTCAAAAGCCCCGCTATGAGGAAATTTCCCGATGGGCGCAATTATGTCCCCGCCCGCAGCGCTCGGCGGACAGGCAAATCCCGGATAGGGCCTCCCACGGCTCGTAACGCGTAGGTCCGGCGAGCGGGTTTCGCTATAATCCGCGCCCCTCGCGCGTGGCCACCATTTTCAGGCAACCCGGGCCGGGCGAAAGTGGCGGAACTGGTAGACGCGCTGGATTTAGGTTCCAGTGGGGTAACCCGTGAGAGTTCGAGTCTCTCCTTTCGCACCACTCGCTGGCGTGAACAAGTTTGACGAAAGGAATTGATATGCAGGTTTCTCTGACCGCCACGGGCGGACTCGAACGTCGTCTCGAAGTGGCGATTCCCGCGGCGCAGATCGACGGCGAAGTGTCGCAACGTCTGAACAAGATCTCGCGCACCGCGCGGCTCAAGGGCTTTCGGCCCGGCAAGGCGCCGATTGCGGTGATCCGTCA
>Ga0190274_10001581_pt1 | contig 13327 bp, 11 predicted proteins | sample Popmic531T_FD_133002 | JGI IMG/M metagenome (GOLD analysis project Ga0190274, IMG submission 133002) | Populus adjacent soil microbial communities from riparian zone of Yellowstone River, Montana, USA - 531 T | ecosystem: Environmental > Terrestrial > Soil > Riparian zone | place: USA: Montana...
GTGAGCGTCGCGCGAAACAGGTTCGCGCGGATCGACTGCAGCGCGACGATGACGATCTCACCGAACAGCATGGAGAACGGCTTCCAAGGATTATCGACGAGGCGACGCTACGCTAGCAGGTGGCCTAGGGGCGTCAAGGGTCGAAGCGCTGAAGTTTTCTGGCGAAGCCCTACGCCGTTGCCTGCGCGGCGCCCGCGAATAGCCGCTTTGCGATCGCGCGCGGGCGTCGAGTCAACGCTCGCGGGGTCGTGCGCGGGCCGTGCGTTTTTCTGTGCCGAGTGCGAACTCGATTCGTTGCGGCTCCGCGATTGGTCGTATAGATTCGGCTCATGCGGGTCGTGCAGAAGGTCCAGGCCGCGAGCTTGCGCGAGCAAGTCGAGGAGCTGTTGCCGGGCTGGCGGCAGTGGTATCCGAGTCTGTTCGACGCCGCGTCCGATCTTGGTCTGATCCGGGCCCGCGTCTGCGACCCGGGCAGTCTGCTATTGAGCCACCGACACGCCGATGTGCGGCGCGAGGCCGAAGAGGCTCACCGCGAGAAGTGGGGCGTTTCGCCGGACGAGTCACCCGAGAAATGAGCGTGCTACAGGGCCGCCCGCCGTTCCCGCCGTTCACCGAAGAAACCGCGAAGATCAAGGTCAAAGCCGCGGAGGACGCGTGGAATACACGTGACCCCGAGCGCGTTGCGGGCGCGTACACCGACGACTCAGTTTGGCGCAACCGCGACGAGTTCATTCGCGGCCGCGCCGAGATCACGCGCTTCCTCGAGCGCAAGTGGGCGCGCGAGCTCGACTACCGGTTGCGCAAGGCGTTATGGGCCTTCACGGAGCGTCGAATCGCGGTCCGTTTCCAGTACGAGTGGCATGACGGCGCGGGCCACTGGCACCGCTCCTACGGCAACGAGCTGTGGGAGTTCGCCGACAACGGCTTGATGCGGCGGCGCGAAGCGAGCATCAACGACGCGAGGATCTCCGCGGACGAGCGGCGCTTCGCGAGCCCGACCTGGGCGACGGACGAGCTACCGCTGCGCTGAGTCGCTCGTGAGCTCGCGGCGCAGGTTCTCGTTGAGGAAGGCGGCGACGATTTCGGTGCGCTTCGCGTCGTAGAACTGATCGCCCCCGTGCACCGCGCCGTGCACGACCACGAACGCGGCGTCGAGCCCGCGCTCCTCATAGGCGCCCTGCCGCTCGTGCGACTGGTTGATCGGCATCTGCGGATCTTGGTCGCCGTGCAGCAGCAGCAACGGCGGATCCGAGGCGTCGAGCTGAAAGACGGGGCTTGCGAGGCGCGCAACGGTCTCGTTCTCCGCCGGTGCGGCGCCGAGCAGGACTTTGAGCGACGGCTCGCGGATGTTGAGCCCGAACGGCGTCGACTGCTTCAAGATCGTCGTGAGGTTCGACGCACCGAAATACGACACGATCGCCTGCACGTCCGATGACGTGTCGTCGTGGTCGCCGAGCGTGCCTTCGAGAGCGGGATGACCGTTCGTGACGCCGACGAGCGCCGCAAGGTGACCGCCCGACGAAGCGCCGAGAATGCCGATGCGCGTCGCGTCGAATCCGTAGCGAGTGGCCTGAGACCGGAGAAAGCGCACCGCGGCTTTGATCTCGTGCACTTGGCCGGGGAATGGCGCCTTGGACGCCGGGCTGAAGTCGAGGCTCGCAATTGCGTAGCCGCGCTCGACGAGCGCGGTCAGCGGCATCGGTTCTTTGGATCCGCGTTCCCAGGCCCCGCCGTGCACCCAGACGAGCAACGGCGAGCCGCTGGTGCCGGCGAGCTGATAGAGATCGAGCTTGAGTGGCGTATCGGCGACGCGCGCGTATTCGATGTCAGCCGTTTTTTCGACGGTGGCGGCGACGGCAGCACCGGAAAAAAGGGCGGCGGTCGGAAGCACGAGCGAGTACCAGGCGTTCGAGCAAGCTTTCATCGTTGTTCTCTCGGTGGGCGCGTGGGTCCGCGGGCGGGACTTACTATACGCCCACCCACCGAGGTCGCGGCAACGCAGTCGCCGTTCGGCGACATCCACGGCGCTGTCCACAATCATGCGCAGGGTAGACGGACCCTCTACCGTCACGGCTTGTGGTTGGCGCTCAATCCTCGCAAACCGCAGCTGCATGACTTGGCAACAGCTTGATTGCACTCGAGTACGCCAATTTTGACGCTTTTTTGACCAACTCAATAAGGCGCGAGACTGCTGCTCGGGCGGACGAACACTTTCAAGTCGTTTTCCACAGCGTTATCCACAGATTCTGTGGACAGTATTTTGGGGCAAAACGGAATGCGGATCGTGTGGGGGGGGCAGCTCGGGCGTCTAGCGGCCGGCCGCGTTGAAACGGTAGGTGACTTGCACGCGCAGTTGCCGCTCGGTCGCGTCGAGGACGGGAGAGTAGAACGACCAGAGGTCCCGATGCGAGTCGATCTCGAGCCATTCGACGCCGCCGCTGAGCTGCTTCGTGCGCTCGTAACGATAGCCCAGTGTCCAAGCGTGCCCGTCGTCCGAGTACGTGCGCGGCGCCGAGCCGTCGCGGTACATCTCGAACTCGTCGTACCGCACGGACACGCGATGGGAGCCGTGCACGAGCCGGGTGAGCATGAGAAATCGCGAGTCGAACTCGTCTCGCACGAACTCCGCGAACGCGGAGATCGTGCCATCCGAGCCCGCGCCCTGGATCCAGTCGGTCCTGCCGCTCATCCATTGAGCGATCAAGCCGATCTGCGCCGGCAGGCTCGCCTGCACGCCAAGGTGAGTGAACGCGGTGCCCCAGCCCCAGAGGCCGCCCGCGAACGAGGTCGGGTCCGCGCGGTTGTCGTAGCGCGCGAGTTGCACCAGCACCCGCTTCGCGTAGCGCCATTCGGCCCCGACATAGGCGCCGGGCTCGTTGTCGATCTCCTCGATCGGCTCGACGGACTGCTCCGAGTAGCCGACGATTGCGCCGGTGTAATTCCAGGTGGGCTTTGGCGGCATCGGCAAGCGGTCGCCGAGGCGCGTCTGCCGATCATGCAGGGACCAGCCGCGCCAGAACAGGAAGGTTCCGGCGGGGTCGTTGCCATAGAACGCCGACGCGAACACACGCAGCTCGTGCGGCGAGCCCGCGAAGCCGAGCCGGCGCCGCAGCGACCATTCGGCGCCGACCGGTCGAATTTCCTCGCCGAGCCAGGTGTTGATCGCGGAGTACGAATAGGTGAACGGGCTGCTCCAGCCGAGATCGGTGTTCTCGAGCGAGAAGGGCGGATAGAACGCGCCGAAGCGAACTTGTTGCTGGTTGCTCGACTTCGGAATCGGACGCCAGTCGATGAAGGCTTCGCTCAAGTCGACGCCCGACGACGCGTCGTCGAGGTAGTCGCCGATGACAGTGGCCGTGAGCGTCGGCGAGATCCGGCCGCGATACTGGGCAAACAGCCGCGCGGATATCAGGCCGTCGTTCGACTCGGCGTACCGTAACTTGCCGAGGCCGCCTTCCGTCCAGGGTCCGAGGTCGCTGTCGGCCGCGACGTAGCCGGCGTCGATTTCGACCTGCCACTGATGGCGGTCGCTCGCGTCGTCCGCGAACGCGACGTGGCCGAGCGCCGCCGCCACGGCCGCGAGCACGGCGCGATTCAGTACCGTTGCCACGTGAGACTCGAGCTGCCTTGGTCGTGGTCGGGCAGGAGCTTGCCTTCGAGCCGGTAGACCCTGGCGACGTCGCCGGCCGTGGCGATCGTCACCGTCTGATCGGCGGGGAGATCGCCAGGCTTCAAACGCGGAGTCCAAACGTGCAACGCGTAGTCACCGGCGGGCAGCGACTCGAGCGCGAGCGCGCCATTGCGGTCCGTGACGGCGTAGTGCGGCGTGTCGACGACGAGAATGTAACCGAGCATGCCGTCGTGAATGTTGCAGCCGAGGACGACGAGCCCGGGTTTCTCGAACAACAGCGGCGGATGCGCGTTGCCCTTGTAGAGCGGGAACTCGAAGGACTTGGCATCGGAGAACGAGTAAACGTGATGGCTCACGACGTCGTTGTTGGGGAACAGCACGGACGTGCCGGCTTGCACGATCAATACGTGCGGTACGAACGCGTTGTGCGCTTGATCCATCGTCGCCGTCGGCGAGTCCTGCGGCGTCGCGGCTGTCGCGCTCGTGCCCGCGTCGGCTGGCACCGCATAGACTGCGACGCCCGCAACCGGTTGGCCGTGGTCGTCGAGCACCTTGACGTTGAGCGAGCCGGCGCTCGCGGGCGTCGCGATGCTCAGCGCCAGCAACCACGTAGCGTGGCGCTTCGGTTGGGGCACGCGATCGGCGCTCGTCATTGGGAGCTCGCGAATTAATTAAGCGAAGCAACATGTTAGAAGGCTTGCAAGGCTCTCAACCGTGATCCGTCGCACACTCCCGGTGCGGCCCGACCCGTAACATCGCGAACGGGTTAGCGCTTTTCGCCGATCGCCCGTCCGGGCGGGTGGAGTACGGCGTCCGATGAGGCAGTTCAGCTTCAGGCACAAGGTCTTGATCCTCGCCATCGCGATCGTGCTGGCGAGCCAGATCCTTACCGTGTTCCCCGTCCTCGATGCGATCAGGCGCGACGTCGACGAGCGTGCCGAGCAGACCGTCCACCTCGCCGGCTTGCTGTTCGACGAGTACATGCGCAATCGCGCGGACCAACTGCTGACGACCGTCAACGTGATCGTGTCGGACTATGGCTTCAAGCAGGCCTACGCCGGCGGCGATCACCCGACGATTCGTTCCGCGCTTATCAATCACGCGGGCCGTGTGCGAGGGGCAACGGTCGCCGTCTTGCTAGACCTCGATGGCGGTGTCGTCGTGAGCTCGACCGATGCCGCTAACGCTGCGTGCTCCTCGGGCTTCACGCCGCTGCCGCAGGGTGCGTCGCTCGAGACGGTGAGCCACCGCGTCGTTTATCTCTGCGGCATGCCCTATCAGACCGTGACCGTGCCGTTGCGCGCACCCGTGACGGTCGCTTGGGTGATGCTCGGCTTTCCGATCGACGACGCGCTCGCGACTCACCTCGAGGGCCTCACTGGGCTCGAGGTGTCGTTCGTGCGGTTCAACGGCGCGGTGCCGCAGATGCTCGCCTCGACGTTGCCGCGCGAGGACTACGGCCCCGCGCTCGCAGGCCTCGACGCAGGCCGCTACGAGGCCCAGCGCACCGGCACGACGCAGACGGGCTTTTTATCCTTACTTCGGCCGTTCCTGAGCGGCGCGGGCGGCGACGTGCACGTCGCGTTGCAGCTCTCGATGGAAGAGGCGACGCAGTCCTATCGAAACATTCGGAACATCCTGCTAGTGATCACGAGCTTGTCGCTCGCTCTCGCGATCGGCGGATCGTTCTGGCTCGCGAAGACCGTTACGCGGCCGGTGCAGAACCTCGTCGCCGCCGCCCGGCGCATGCGCGAAGGCGTGTACAGCGAAGAGATCTCGGTGCGCTCATCCGATGAGCTCGGCGAGCTCGCGGGCAGCTTCAACGCGATGCAGCAGGCCATCGCCGATCGCGAGCGGCACATCTATCACCAGGCCCATCACGACAGCCTGTCAGGGCTGCCGAACCGCGAGCTTTTGATCGGCCAACTGCGCGGCGCGATCGAAAAGGCGACCACGATGAGCGTCGTGAGCTTCGCGCTCGACCGGCTCGACGGCATCGTGTCGTCGCTCGGGCATCGCGCAGGCGATGAGGCCGTGAAGCTCGCCGCGGGGGTGCTGCGCGAGCGCTTGAGCGAGGGCCAGATACTCGGCCACCTGGGCGGCCAAGAATTCGTGATCGGCCTACCGGGGTTCGACACACAGCAGGCGACGCAGTGGATCGACATTCAGGCCGACCGGTTGCGCAGCGGAGTGCGGGTCGACGGCGCAAATATTTCGTTGCAGGCGACGGCCGGCATCTCGTGCTACCCCGATCACAGCCGCGATCCCGCGGAGCTGTGTCGGCGAGCGTCGAGCGCGCGCGGGGACGCGCTCTCGCGCCACGAAACGAGCGCCGTGTATCGCCTCGGTCAGGAAGAGAAGTCGCTGCGGCTGATTCGGATCGTTGGAGACTTTCCGCTCGCGCTCGAGCGGGACGAGCTGCGCCTCGCGTTTCAGCCGAAGGTCGACTGCCGTACACGTGAGCTGTACGGAGCCGAGGCTCTGGTGCGCTGGCAGCACCCGGAGCTAGGCCTCTTGATGCCCGATGCGTTCGTGCCGGCGATCGAGCAGACGGGCGGCATCGCGCACCTGACGCGCTGGGTGCTGCGCGAGTCGCTGAAGCGTGCGGCCGCGTGGCGCGACCAGGGCGTGCACGTGTCGATCGCGGTGAACATCTCCGTCGACGACCTCGTCGACGAGTACCTGCCTTACTACCTGCTCGATCTCGTGAAGCAACACCGCTTGGTACCCGCGCAAGTGACACTCGAGGTCACCGAGAGCGCGATGATGCACAACGTCCACAAATCGCTGGCCGTGGTCACGTGCATCCATGAGCTCGGGTTCCGCATCTCCATCGACGACTTCGGTACTGGCCAGTCCGCCCTTACGCAGCTGAAGCGATTGCCGGTCGACGAGCTGAAGATCGACAAGTCGTTCGTGTTCGGGATGCAGGACCGCAAGGACGAAGCGATCGTCCGTGCCACGATCGACCTCGCGCATCAGCTCGGCTTGAGCGTCGTGGCGGAGGGAGTCGAAAACGTCGAGGCGCTCGAGCGGCTCGCGTCCTTCGGCTGCGAGTACGCGCAGGGTTACCACATCGGCAAGCCGCTTGCCCCCCACGACTTCCTCGGGTGGCTTGCGCAGTGGCGCGCGGGCAAAGCGAGCGGTGTGGTGCCGTTCGCGGCGCGCGATACGCGTGGGCAGCCGGCCTAGAGGCCCGCGAGCCGGTCGCACTCGCGACGCCTTCCATCGGTCCCCTCGTCGGAATATCCAAGGTCGGCTTTGGTCTAACCGCAGGCCAAGGGCGGCCGTGTAGAATACCGCCTCTTTGGAAGCGCTCCCGGACCCTCGATGCCGCAGATGATTATCGCGAACCGCCTGGTCGACGGTGTCGTCGTGTTTCTGGCACCTCGGGACGAGTGGAGCACCGCGATCGCAGACGGCGCGGTCATCGGCGACGACGCTGAGGCGCAGCGGCTACTTGGCATCGCGAAGCAGCACGAGGCCCGCTGTCTCGTCATCGATCCGACGCTGATTGCGGTGACGGTCGAGAACGGCCAGCCGAAGCCGACCGAGATTCGCGAGGCGATCAGGGCCTTCGGGCCCACCGTGCGCACGGATCTAACCGACGTCGATCAGCCCGTGCTCGACCGTGGCGCGGGCTCGGACGTCCGAGGCAGCCGGGCGCGCAAGAACACGAAGGGATAGGTGGCAGTCGATGTATCGCTACGATGAATTCGACGAGAAGTTCGTCGCCGAGCGCGCCGCGCAGTTTCGTCGCCAGGTGAAGCGGCGGCTTGCCGGCGAGCTCACCGAGGACCAGTTCCGGCCGCTCAGGCTGATGAACGGTCTGTACCTACAGCTGCACGCGTACATGCTGCGCGTCAACGTGCCATACGGCACCCTGTCTTCGAAACAGATGCGCTGCTTCGCGCACATCGCGCGCAAGTACGACCGCAACTTCGGTCATTTCACGACGCGCCAGAACATTCAATACAACTGGATCAAGCTCGAGCAAGCCCCGGACATCATCAAGGCGCTCGCTGACGCCGAGATCACGTCGATCCAGTCCTCGGGGAACTGCGTCCGCAACATCACTTCGGACCAGTACGCGGGTTGTGCTAAAGACGAGTTGGCTGACCCGCGCGTCTATTGCGAGTTGCTGCGCCAGTACTCGTTCCTGCATCCCGAGTTCTCGTACCTGCCGCGCAAGTTCAAGATTGCGGTGACGGGCTCGCCGAATGACCGTGCGGCCGTCGCCGTGCACGACATCGGCCTCCGGATGCACAAGAACGACCAGGGCGAGCTAGGGTTCGAGGTGCTCGTCGGCGGCGGGCTAGGCCGTACACCTTACATCGGCCAGACGATTCGCAAGTGGCTCGCGCCGGAGCACCTCCTCTCGTACGTCGAGGCGATCCTGCGCGTCTACAACATGCTCGGCCGGCGCGACAACATCCACAAGGCGCGCATCAAGATCATCGTGAACCAGATGGGCATCGACAAGTATCGCGAGCTCGTCGACAAGGAGTGGGAGCTCACGAAGAACGGCGCCCTTAAAGTTCCAGCAGCGGAGCTCGAGCGGATCAACGCGTATTTCGCGCCGCCCGCGTACGAGAAGCTCGCGGACCTTACCGTGGAGCTCGGGGCGGAGCGCAATGCGGACCGCGCGTTCGACCGTTGGATGCGCGGTAACGTCATCGAGCACAAAGTGCCGGGGTACGCGATCGTCAACATCTCCCTGAAGGCGCCCGGCCGCGTGCCGGGCGACATTACGGCCGACAAGATGGACGCGGTCGCCGATCTCGCGGACCGGTATAGCTTCGGCGAGATCCGCGTGAGCCACCGCCAGAATCTCGTGCTCGTCGACGTGAAGCAAAGCGATTTGCAGCAGCTCTGGCGCGAGCTCTTCGCGCTCGAGCTCGCGACGCCGAACCTGGGTCTCTTGTCCGACATCATCTGCTGCCCCGGGCTCGACTATTGCGCGCTCGCGAACGCACGCTCGATCCCGATCGCGCAGGACATCAGCCGCGCGTTCACGGACCTCGACGAGCTGCAGAGGATCGGCAACTTCACGATCAACATCTCGGGTTGCATGAACGCGTGCGGGCACCATCACGTAGGCCACATCGGTATCCTCGGTGTGGACAAGCGCGGTGAGGAGTTCTTCCAGCTCACGCTCGGCGGAGCGTCGGACCAGCACGCGTCGCTTGGCGACCGCCTTGGCCCGGGTTTGCCGCAAGCCGAGGTGCCGGGCGCGATCCGCAAGATCGTGGACACCTATCTCGAGATGCGCACCCACGAAGAGCGGTTCATCGATACGTATCGGCGCGTGGGCATCGAGCCGTTCAAAGGCGCCGTCTACGGCGCTGAGGCGCGGACGCACTGATGTCGCTGATCAAGGCAGGCAAGGTCGTCGAAGACGTGTTCTTCGACGCGAGCCAGGCGGACGCGGTTCCACCTTCCGGCGCCGTGATCGTGAGCTTCGACCAATGGCAGGCGCAGCGTGACGCGTTGCTCGCGCGCGACGCGCCGCTCGGTATTCGATTGCACAGCGACCAATCGCCCGAGCTCATCGCAGCCGACGTGCAGAGGTTCGCGCTGATCGCGCTCGAGTTCCCGAAGTTTCGCGACGGCCGTGCATACTCGTACGCCCGCCTGCTCCGCGAGCGCTACGGTTTCAAAGGCGAGCTGCGCGCCGTCGGCGACGTACTGATGGAGCAGCTGTTCTTCATGCTGCGCACCGGGTTCGACGCGTTCGACTTGCAGCAGAGCCCGGATCCGGTCGCGGCATTCCAGACCGCAATGGCCGATTTCAGCGTCTGGTATCAGCCGACCGGGGATGGACGAAAGACCGCCGTCGAGCTGCGGCTCGGGCGAAGGTAGCGTCGCCCGTCAGGGGTTGAGCAGCTCGCAGAGCGCCGTGACGAGCGGCTTCATCGAATAGTTGTCGTCGGGCATCGTGTCCACGCGGATTCCCGCGGCTTCGAGCTCGGCGCTCACGACCGGGCCGATCGCCGCCACGCGAGTAGCCGCGAGCCCCCTGAGCAGCTTCGCCTCGAGATTGCGGTCGCGCGCGAGCTTGTGGAGGCGCTGGATCTGCGCCTTGCTCGTGAAGGCGATCGCGTCGACTTTTCCTTGCGTCAGTTGCTCGATCAGGTCCACGACGCGCTCGTCCTCGGCGGCCGAGGCGTAGACGTACGGTGCGACGCAGTCGGGCTCGATGCTGCGCCCGCGAAGGTACTCGACGAGCTTCATGTCCTGATCCGCTGCGTACAGCTGCAGCGCGACGCGTCGCTGCGCAATCTCGATCGTCTTCAGTGTGCCGATGAGCCCGTCGGTCGTCGGCTCGAGCGCTTCGAGCTCCGCTTCGAGATCGAGCTTGCGCAGCGCCCGTCTCGGTTTCGGTCCGCGCGTGAGCTTGCGCGTTCGGCGCAGAGCGCCGTGGAAATCGCCCTCGATGCCCGCACGGCGTGCGGCGGCCATGAGCCGCTCGATGCCTTCGCCCGTGTAAAAGATGATGAGGTCGTCCGACGGCATCGCGATGCGCCGCTTGATCCATGCCACGATCGGCGCCTGGTCGGATGCGTCGTGGATGCCGACGAGCGGGCACCGGAGGACGGTCGCGCCGCGTTTTTCGACGAGGTTCGCGAGCACGTCGAGCTGACGGGCCTCGGGTAAGGCGATCACGCGTCCAGCGAGCGCTCGGTCCAAGTCGCCCGACGGTTCCGTCATTCCAGTGCCTTCCGCTCGCGCGTCAGTTCGCGCTTTCCGCGACCGTTTGCACTGGCGTGGCCGCCGGCGTCGCCGCTTCTGGCGGTGCATTGATCGCGCGCAGCCGCGGGAACTTCACCACTGTGCCGGGGTTCACGCGGTCGAGATTCAGGTCGGGGTTGTATTGGCGCAGCAGCCAGACCGGCACCTTGTACGTGCGTTCTGCGAGCAGCCACAACGATTCACCCGGCTTGATCACGTGGTTTTCGGTGTCCGCGATCTGGAACGCCATGAAGAACTCGTTCTGCCGCTGCTGCTGGTAGGCGACGCGGCGCTGCTCGAACGTCGGCGCGTCGATCCGCGAGAAGTCGAGCTTGAGCATCTGGCCGATCTCGACCGCCTCGCGATACTTGATGCCGTTCAGGTCGCGCAGCCGCTGCGTCGGCAGCTCGAGCCAATCCGCATAGTGTCCCAATGTCTCGAGCGCCTGGACTTGGATTTGATTTGCGGCGGTCACGGAGTAGTCGCTCGGGTCCGCCGCGAGCTCCACTTGCGTGCTCGCAAGGGCGTTGATCGCACTCACATCGGCCTCATCGGCGAGCTCGCTCGAGGCGTCGGCGGGCTCGTCTTCGGGCGAGACGGCCGGCGCGAGGGCCGCTTCGAGCTCGTCGGAGCCAATCACGCTCGCGGCGGCTCCGGCCGCTGTCGGCGCGAGGACGGCCGCGGCCGGCGTGATCGCCACGGCGGCCGGCGTGTCGTTTGCCGCGAGCACCGCGGCCGGCTCGAGCCCGTCGTTGCCCGGCACGCGCAGCGTTTGCCCGACGACGATGAGATTGCCGTTCTTGATCGAGTTCGCCGCGAGCAGGTCGTCTGGAGCGACGCCGAGCCGCTTCGCAATCTTGGCGATGCTGTCGCCGCTTCGAACCGTATAGGTGCCCGGTGCGCCGGCCGGTACGACGGACGACACCGGCGGCTGCGCCTCGGGCTCGTCGCTCGCGAGCAGCGTCGGCGCGGCCGCGCTGCCTTGGGCGTCGACCGGCAGGTTGATCAGCTGGCCGACGCGGATCATGTCCTTCGCGCCGAGCCCATTCACGCGCATCAGCGCCGCGAGGCTCACGTGGTATTCGGTCGCGATCTGGGACAGCGTGTCGCCGCGCCGCACGCGGTGCTGTTGGTCCTGGCGCTGCTGCGCGAACCGCTCCTTCTCGTCGATCGCCGCGAGCAAGTCTTCCGCGACCGCAAATGTTTCGTGCGGGACGCGGAGCTTGAATCCTTTCGGTACGAGCTTGTCGCCGCCCCACACGCTGTCCGTGAGCGCGGGGTTGAGCTCGCGCAGCGTGCCTTCGCGCAGGTTCAGTGCGTCCGCGAGCGTCTCGGTGGTCATGAAGTCCGGCACGACCACGACGTCCGTGTTCGAGGGCTCGCTGATCTTGATGCCGGGGAAGTACTTCTCGGGGTGAGTGTCGACCTCGAGCGCCGCGAGGAACGCCGTGTAGAAATTGCGCGACGCGAACTGGAACGAACGGCTCTGGTACTTGCGAACGATCGTCGCGATGTCCGTGGTGTTCTGCTGCAACACCGCGCGCCGCATGCCCGCGACGCCATGGTTGTAGGCCGTCAGCGCGAGCGGCCACGTCTCGACGTTGCTGTAATTCTCCGCGAGCAGGCGTACGGCGCCGTCGGTGGCGAGGAACGGATCACGGCGCTCATCGACGATGTGATCGATCCGCATGTAGCGGACGCCCGTCGAGCGCATGAATTGCCACATACCGGCCGCGCCGACTTTCGAATACGCGGTTGGATCGAATGACGACTCGACGTGCGGCAGCGCCGCGAGCTCGCGGGGCAGACCCTGCTTGTCGAGCGCCTCGTAGATGTACGGCTTCCAGGTGCCGGAGCGGATCAGCCCCGCGCGGAAGCGATCCGCTTGGCCGAGTTGGAAGCGCACGCGCTCCACGGCGGCCTTGAGTTCCGCGTTGCTCACGCCGTCGGGGAACATCGCGAGCACGCGCTGCTCCTCGGCGTTCAGATTCTGGCGCGCGCCGGTGCCGAGCTTCGCGACGATGTCGCGATAGGTTTGGATGCTGCGCTCGACGCGGCGGCGGCGCTCGCGCGGACTCAAATCGTCCTGGACCTTGATCGTTTGGTAGACGACGTCCATCCGGAGGTCGTCGTGGATGAAACCCGAGTGCGTGTCGACCTCGGTGTAGACGCGAGTCCAGAACTGCACCTGCGGTTCGAGCTCGGCAGGGCGCGGAAACAAGTTCTCCTGCGCATACGTGGTCGCGGCACCGAGCAGAAGGCCGGCAACCGCGGCAAAGACAGCGGCGAAGGTGCGGCGCGCTCTGTTCATGGCTTCCCTTTCATTCCCTGAGCCGTGCGGCACGGAGTGCCAAGGCTGCGACTTTCGGATTATGTCCATCGACCTAGGCTGCGTCCCGGACCTAGTTCACGCCCGCCAGAGGTCGGCCTCGCGGCCCGAAGATCGATGGGGAGGTCTGTGGCCTTTCTCTTTGTTTTCTATTGGCTTGCGGCGCGAAAGTACCGCAGTGCTCGAACGGCGTCAAACTCGGCGCGTCAGCTTAAGGGGAGCATGACGTGAGAACGGAAGCCGGGCCGCGCGGCGAGGCGGCTTTGCCACGCTCGCAGGTGGGTGAGCACCGGTCGCTCGACGCCGTCGAGGGCGAGCCAACGGTACAGCGTCGCCCCGACCGGGACATCGCCCATCGAGAACGTCGGGCCTGCGACGAAGTCGTGCGCCGCGAGGTGGCCATCGAGCAGGGTCGCCGCGCCGTTCGCCTCGTCGGTCGCGCTCGCGACGGCCTTCAGATCCGGCCCCGAGGCCGGCGTGCGGATCAGATTCCAGAACACGATCGAGACGGGGCGTATCAGCACGGACAGCTGCCAGTCCATCCACCGCTCGGCGTGCGCGCGCGTCTCGAGCGACGCGGGGCAGAGGGAGCCCAAACCGTGCTTCGCGGCGAGGTAGCGCACGATCGAGTTCGA
>Ga0190274_10001582_pt1 | contig 13323 bp, 16 predicted proteins | sample Popmic531T_FD_133002 | JGI IMG/M metagenome (GOLD analysis project Ga0190274, IMG submission 133002) | Populus adjacent soil microbial communities from riparian zone of Yellowstone River, Montana, USA - 531 T | ecosystem: Environmental > Terrestrial > Soil > Riparian zone | place: USA: Montana...
CCAGCTCATCGGTGGTCTTGCCCCGCGCCGAGAGCACCGCGACCGCGCGGTTGCCGGCCTCGCGGGCGGCGACGATCCGCCTCGCGGCGCGTTTGATCTGCTCGGCGCCGGCAACGGAAGTGCCGCCGAACTTCATCACCACGGTCTTCGCTGCGCCTTCACTCATGAACGCCTGAGGATAGTCACCCCCAAAGGCACGAGGCGGTCGCGAGCGGCGGTCTACTCAGAGCCGCCGAGGTTGCCGAGCATTGCGTGCTCGGCCATGCGGATCAGGCCGAGGGCCATGTGCGGGCGCATGTCGCTGGTCCGCACGCGCACGTGCGAGCCGTGTGGACCGACGACCTCGACGATCGTGCAGACGTCGCCGATCTGGCAGTCCTCACCGTAGTCGGCTTCGAGCGCCTCCATCTGCGCCGTCACCACCTGCCCCATCTTGCTCTGGTCGATCGGCATCTCGTGTCCTCAGTTCTTTGCTGATTCCGCCGCCCGGTGCCTCTGGGCGGCCTTTCGTTCCTTGCGGCTGCCGAACAGCTCCATCATCGATTCGGCAAGGCTCGCCGCGTCGGCGTTTTCCACGTGGTCGGCTCTCTTCTTCGCCTCTTCGTAGCACGCCCCGTCGTCTCTATCCCCAATCACACAAACGGTCGCCACGGTCTCGGCCTTGTCAACGCGAAAGACGATGCGCCAGTCTCGAGGCCCAACAGTGACCTTGCGCCAGCCGACGAGATCTCGACCAAGCGGCTCGCCCGCTTGCGAGCCTTTGGCCTCGATCTCCAAGAGCTTCTTGAAAAAGGCCTTGAGCCTGCCGCTCTCGCTGTGCTTGGCGAGGTCGGCGATGGCATCGTCTATCAGCTCGACCCGCACCGACACGCAACTAGCCTTCTTCCAACTCGTCGCGCGTGAATCCAAAGCGATCCAGTACATCGTCGAGGGAATGCCGCCGCTCGCTGGCCGTGAGCAGCCGGGTGAGTGCAAGTGAGACGTCCAAAAGACGCTCCTCGAGCTCCTCAGTGCGTTCAAGAGCGTCGATGCTGACGATTGCGGCGACCGGTTTGCTGTTGCGCATCAACACGCGCTTCTCCCCCTGCTCAGCTGCTTTGACAAGCGCTGAGATCCCTGCCCTCCCGGCATCAGAGATCGACATGAGCTCTTTTGTGTCAATCATGGGCATTGAAAGTTCCTAGCTTTTGACCCCAATATCCAAGGCATCTTTCAAGGAAGAATAGCAGGGCTCTTTTTATTCGCGGTGGGCACCGAGGCCGCTGCGTCGACTGCACGAGCGCTTCGGGATCAAGGAGACGAGCGCGGCCTTGCCGAAGAAGATTTGGGGGCGAGGTCGCCCTGAAGTGATTTCGCGTCTTCGGCGCCTTTGGCTCGCTCATCGCTCGCAAGCCCGGTCAGCGAGAGTGCGCCGTCGGAGCCAATCGTCGCCGTGGCGAGGACGGACTGGCCAACCTCCAGCTTCGCGGTGCCGATCGTCGACGGCACGGCGAAGAGGAGGTCGTGGCCGCTCTCGCGGATGTCGTCAGCGGAGAGGAGCAATTGCGTGGAGTCGGGGCAGACGGCCTCGATGATTCCAGCGAAGGCGCCGTAGGTGAAGGGCGCCCCTTGGGCTTTGACCTGCCGCTGCCAGAGGATCGCGCTGGGCTGGATCGTCGGCAGAGGCGGCAGGGTGGGATCGGGTGCGCAGCTGGGTGCGGTCGGGGCGGGAGCCGGAGCCGCTTCTGGAGCCGGTAGAGGTGGGGCCGGAGCCGGTTCGGCCGGCGGGGGCGGTGGGACGGGCTCTACGGGCTCTACGGGTTCGACCGGGGGGAGGGATTCCGCGGCTGCAACCGGGGATTCCGGCGACGACGAGGCGGACGCCGAGGCGGGCGGCTGCTTTTCGATCTCGACGGCGACGCTGGCAAAGGCGCCGAGGACCGGCAACGGGGGGGCAGCGCCGCTCGGATCGGGGTGAATGCGGACGAGGGCCGAGACGCCGCGCTTGGAGACGGTGTAGGCCGGCGCGGTCGCGGTCGGGTCGACGTAGGTGACGATGCCGCTGAAGGTTGCCCGCGTCCGCTCGCCCGACTTCGTGCGCTTGCCGGCTTCAGCGAAGGTCCCGTTGGCCAGCAGGCGGACGGGGACGCTCACCTTCGTCCCCGGCTGCGGTGGTTTCGCGGCGTGGAGCACGTCCAGCGTGCCCGAGGGCTCGGCGATCGTGTAGCTGGCCGCCGCCGGGTTGACGTGCAGGACGATCCCGGTCAGGGTCTCCGCTTCTTCTGCTTCGGGCGCTTCCGTCGATGCAGGGGGCTCGCTCTTGGTCGGTGGCCCGGTGGCTTCGATTGGTTCGGCTTCCCCTTCGGAAGCGGCGAGCGGGGAGAATGCCGATTCCGCTTCCGGAGCCGAGCCGCCGCCGCTGCCCGCTTCGCCTGCAGCGGCGCTGGTCGAAGTGCCGCCGCCTTTGTCTTCGCCGCTATCGGTACCCCCGCCGAAGCCTGGGATTTCGATGATCTGGGCGACGCCGGTGGCGAAGGTGCCGGCCGCCCCCGGCCCGATCGCGACGCCGACGAAGAGCCCGAAGCCGAGCGCAACCGCCGAGAGTGGCGCCGCCCAGCGGCGATCGGTGACCGGCAGCGCTGCCCATTTCAGCAGCCGGCGGTAGCCCTGGGGGCTCGCCGCCGCCTTCGGGCCCTTACGAGGTCGCGAGCTCACGAACCGGCCGCCGTCCCCACCGCACCGTGGTCCATCAGGTCTTTGCCGCACTGCCAGCAGAAGACCGAGCCGCGCGCGTAGAGGGCCCCGCACGAGCCGCAGGCGCCGGCGGCGCCGGCCTGGTCGAGCTTCAGCATCCGTTCGACCTCGGCCAGCTCGGCGTCGACCTGCTGCAGCTTCGCCGCCTTCCTGGTCAGGACGTCGAGCCTGAAGTGATCGCGGCTCGCCATCTCATAGGCGAGGCCGCCGAGGTCCCACTGCAGCTCGGTCAGCTCACGGCTGAGGCGGTCTCTGCGCTTTTCGAGATCGCTGCTCATTCGATCGTTTCCGCCGCGCCGCCGCCGCCCGGCGCCTTCGAGGTGTCGATCGGCGGTGGCTTGCCCGGCGTTGCGATTTTGTCGGGCAGTTTCTTGATCGTGTTCTCGTAGTCTTCGCCGCTCTGGCTGTTGAGGCTTTCGAGGTCGTCGGTGGTCGCCTGGACGGTCGCCTTGCTTTCGTGGGCGGCGCTGCCGGTGAGGCCCCCCGCGACGGCCTTTGCGCCCGTCCCGCCTTCCTTCGACTTCTTCTTGTCCTTCGGCTTCGCCGCAGCCGTTTTGGTTTCTTCCGGTTCGTCCGAGCCGGGTTCGGCGCCGACCTTGACGATCGGCGCCGGGGCGGCGGAGGGCGAGCTGTTCCCCTTGCCGATCAGCACCCCGACCAGCAACATCAGGCCGAGGACGGCGATCCCGCCCACCGCCGCCAGCGGCGCGTAGTCGCGCTCCGGTTTCGCGGGCTCGGATGGCGCGGCGTCGACGGGGTCGCCCTGCACTCGCTTCGCGGCGTCATCGTTATTGGAAGCGCCGATCATCCGCTGGAAGTCGACGCGGGGCTCGGCCCGTCGCCTGCCGCAGTTGAGGCAGTAGCGCTGATCGGCCGCCAGCGGAGCACCGCACTCCTGACAAGGTTCTCCCTGTTCGCCGAACACCGGTGCCCGTGGGTCTACGTCCGCCATGCGTTCCTCCTATTCGGACCCGCTGCCGGGAAGGGTCGGGAATTCGGTCACTTCGAGATCGGTTCCGGTCGGATCGCCGATGAAGAAAATGTCGTAGTGCAGGGGTTTCGTGCCCGGCTTCAGGTGTTCGATCGCGCCGCGCCCAGCCGCCACGACCCTGCCGCCGCTGCGGGCGACGGCGTAGAGCAGCAGCCGCTCCTGGTCCTTGCCGGTCCTGTTGACGACCGTGCCGGTTGCCTCGATGCCGGAGACCGGGTCGCCCTCGACCTTGGGCGCGGAAACCTCGATGTCGGGCAGCGCTCCCGAGTAGGAGTCGGAGCTCGCCCCGACCTCCACCTTCACCGACTTCGGCTTGCCGGCGGCCTGCACCTGGTCGTTGACCCAGTCGACATCGCCGCCGGCGGCGATGTAGGGCACCGCGGCGAGCGCCGGCTCGATCCCGGGAATCGCGTTCGTGTAGACGCTCTTGCCCTTCGCGTCGAGCACTTCGATCAGGATCGGCACTTCGACCAGGTTCTCGTCGGAGCTGTTGTGGAGGCTGACGACGACGGCGCTGCCGTTCGAGTCGCTGAGCACCGTCGCGGAGGTCACCCTGACGTCGGTGCTCTCCTTGTCGATCTTCAGGCCCGAGTCTGCCAGGAGCTCCTTGCCGCCTTCCTTTTCCAGCTCGGCACTGCGGCTCTGGGTCGATTGGCAGGCCACCAAGCTGGCGGCGGCAAGCAGAGCAAGGCCGACAGCTGCAACCGAGGGGGGGCTCAACCGAACCCTCCGCTGACGTACTCGCGCGTGCGCTCGGCCACCGGCGAGCCGAAGACCCGCTCGGCCTCGCCGTACTCGATCAGGTCGCCGAGGTACATGAAGGCGACGTGATCGGCGACGCGCTGGGCCTGCTGGAGGTTGTGGGTGACGATCACGATCGCGATCTCGCTGCGCAGGGAGACGATCGTTTCCTCGATCACCTGGGTCGAGATCGGGTCGAGTGCCGAGCAGGGCTCGTCGAGCAGCAGCACCTCGGGCTGGACCGCCAGCGAGCGGGCGATGCAGAGTCGCTGCTGCTGGCCGCCGGAGAGCGCCAGCGCCGGGTGGTCGAGGTTGTCCTTGACCTCCTCGAAGAGCCCGGCACGCTGCAGCGAATGAACAACCACCGGCTCCAGCTCGCGCTTCGAGGGCTTCTTCGAGCCGCGCTGGCGCAGGCCGTAGGCGACGTTGTCGAAGATGCTCATCGGGAACGGGTTCGGCTGCTGGAAGAGCATCCCGACCCGGCGCCGCAGGTGGGTGACGTCGAAGAGGTCGACGTCCTCGCCGTCGAGCAGGATCCGACCGCCTCGGCTCGCCGCCGGGGTCAGATCGACGAGGCGGTTGAGCGAGCGCAGGAGGGTCGTCTTGCCGCAGCCCGAGGGACCGATCAGAGCCAGCACCTCGCCGCGGCGCACGGTCAGCGAGACCTGGTTGACGGCGAGCTTCTGCCCGTAGGCGATGCTGAGCGCCTCGGTCCGCATCCGCTCCAGCGGCGCCGTGTCGGCGCGCGGCATCCGTTTCGGCAGCGCCGCGACCGGCGCCGGGACGACGTGGCCGTTGCCGTCGGCGGGCGGTTGAGCAACCGTCGGCGGCTCCTCGACCGCGATCCGCCGCACCGGCGGCGGCAGCTGCGCGGCGACGGCTATCGGCTCGCGAATCGGGTCGAAGCCCTCCTCCTCGGCTGGGCTCAGCGGGTCCACGTGGGCTCCTTTCGGCGCGCGATCAGGTCGACCGCGAAATTGAGGAAGATGACGATCACGAGCAGCACGAAGGCGGCCGCGTAGGCCTTCTGCGGGGCGCCCCCCTCGCCTGCCGGCGAGTTGTTGTAGACGTAGGTCGTCAGGGTGCTGCCGGTCCCCTTCAGCAGGCCCCAGACCGGGGTTCCGTTCTCGGGCTGGATCTGTTGCGAAGCGCCGAGCAGGATCACGACGATCGCCGTGTCGCCGACGATCCTTCCCATTCCCAGCGTGACTCCGGTTCCGATTCCCCGCCGCGAGGCGGGGAGCAACACGCGACGAATGGTCGAGATCCTGTCCTTGCCGAGGGCGTAGGAGGCCTCGCGGACGTGGCTGGGGATCGAGTGCAGAGCCTCGCGGGTCGAGCCGACGATCAGCGGCAGCGCGATCAGCGCCATCATCGCGCCGGCGGTGAAGAAGGAGCGCCCGAAGACGGCGTTGCCTTCCGCGGTGAAGGAGAGGAAGCCGAAGACGCTCTGCTGGAAGACCAGCAGGCCGAAGATCGCGAGCACGATGCTCGGCGTGCCGGCGACGATCTCGACCCCCGACTCGACCGCCCGCGCCAGCCAGGAGGGTCGCGCGTACTCGGAGAGCCAGACCGCGATCCCAACTCCGATCGGGGCGGCGATCGCGGTGCCGAGGATGGTCAGGATCACGGTCCCCTCGATCGGGTCGAGGAAGCCCCCCGACTTGGTCTGGTCGAGGCTCGGCAGCGGGTGCGTGGCCAGCAGCGAGACGCTGAGGTACTGAATGCCGCGAAAGAGCATGTAGAGGACGATCGCCGCGGCGAGAACGCAGAGCAGGATGCCCGCCGCCCAGGCCAGCGCGACGCCGATCTTGTCGCCGCGGCTCCAGGATTCTTCGCCACGATGGTGGGCGAGACGCGGGGGCGCAGGGGCGGGCGGAGCGGCGGGCGCCGGGACATGTGCGTGCGTGCTCAAGCTCTCACCTGGCCTGCAGCGTGTACTTGCGCATCGACTGGCGTGCGGCCCAGCCGGCGAAGGAGAGGAAGAAGCTGGAGATGAGGAGGACCGCGGCGAAGGCGTAGACCGTCTGCCCGAACGGCTTCACCGAGAGGCCCTCGGCGTTGTCGACGATCGTCGCCGCCAGCGTCCGCGCCGGCTCGAAGATGAAGGTGGTGCCGTCGAGCGGGTTGGGGGCGAACCCAACCGAGCCGGAGACCATCGAGAGCATGATCGCCTCACCGAGGGCGCGGGCGGTGGCCAGAACAACCGCGGCGACGATCGCAGGCCGCGCAGCCCTGAGGCCGACGGTGCGCAGTGCGCGCCAGCGGTTGACGCCGAGCGCCGCCGCACCCTCGGTCCAACTGCGCGGCACCGAGCGCAGCGCGTCGGTCGTGATCGCGACCATGATCGGCGTGATCATCACCGTAAGGACCAAGACCCCGACCAGGACGCTCGACCCGTCGAGCTGAATCACGTAGCGGACCGAGTCCTTTTCGGCACCGGAGATGACGTGGTTGCCGACGAAGGGAACGAGGACGAGGATCCCGATCAGGCCGTAGACGACCGAGGGCACCGCCGCAAGCAGGCGGATCACCGGTTGCATCACGCGCCGCATCGCCTCGGGGGCAAACTCGACGATGAACATCGCCGAAAGCATCGAGATCGCGGTCGAGAGCAAGACGGCGGCGCCGGTGATCAGGGCCGTCGCGTAGAGCAGCGGCCAAGCGTGCATCGTGTAGACGTAGTTGCTCGGGTTGGCCGGGGAGTTGAAGATGTTGGCCAGCTGTTCGTCGACGTTCCCCCCGGGCCCGAACCATGCAAGGCCGTTGTGGGCGAACGATGGCCACGCCTTCGAGAAGACGAAGACGATCATGAAGCCGATCAGCAGGAGGACCGCGGACGCCAGCGCGCCGAGGGCTACCTCGGCGCGCTGGTCGGTGCGGTCCTTTGGCTTCGCGTTATGCGAGCCGTTGACGCTCATCTAGACCAGCGGGACCCACTGCGTGCCGACGATTTTGCTCGCCGCTTTGGTGTGCGTAATCCAGTTGATCCATTTCGCGGTGGCGCCGGTCGGCGCTCCGCGGGTGACCATGTAGAGGTTGCGCACGCCGCCGTACTGGCCTGACTTGGCGTTGCGCAAATCGCATTCGACACCCTTGTAGGGAATCGTGTGCACGTTTTTGGTGAACGCCAGGGAGACGTAGCCGATCCCGCCCGGGTCACTCGCAACGGACTGTTCGACCAGCCCGTTGGAGCCCTTCTGACTGGCACCGCTGAAGACTTTCGTGGTGCCCATGAAGATCTTCAGGAAGGCGTCCTGTGTACCGGACGCGGCGGTCCGGGTGAACAGGTCGATCGTGCCGGTCTGGGTAGAGCCAGGCACCTGGGTCCAGCTGCGGACGCTGCCGCCAAAGATCGCCTGGATTCCGGCCTGGTCGACGCCCGGAATCGGGTTGGCGTTGTTGCTGACGAGGCAGAGCGCGTCATTGGCGATCTTGTTGAACACGAGGCCACCCGGATCGGAGGGCTTCGGATCCCTTGACGAGTTGCCGATTGTCACTCGGCCAGCCGCAACGTCAGCCACGCCGATGTCAGAGCCACCCTGGAGCAGCTTGAAGTTGACACAGTGATCGCAGACCTGCAGGTACTTGCGGGCAAGCAGTGCGGCGAGCGGCGCCACCGTGGTGGACCCGCTCATCGTGATCGTCGGCTTGGCCGCCGCGGTGGCGGGGACCGCGGCTGGGACCGCGGCAACGATTGCCAGGGCGGAGAGAATCCCGACCCGGCGCAGTCGATTTTTCATCGACGTGACTCCTTTCGAGTTGTCGCTAGGGAGAGCTGTTGCGTTCGGACGGGACATCAGGCGCTCGCCCGGCTATGCCGTTTCGAGGCTTTGACGGGAGTCGCTTTGCTGCAGTCGGGGCCCTTGAGGCGGAAGGGCTGCGTGACCGCGGTGAACGGTTTGTTGGTGATGGAGTCGAACTGAATCACCGTGGCGCTGACCCAGACCTTGAACTTGTCCGACTTTGCTTTTGCCACTTCGCACGGATCGCGGCTGATGGCGAGATCACCGCTCAACCAGTTGCCGTAGGGGCTGACGCCCTTGCAACCGAATCCAGAGCTCGGGAACGGCCCTTCACAGCCGAACGCATCGTTGGTCGCCTCACCCGTGTTGATGTCGAGGACGATGACCTCGGTGCTGAAGTAGTCGACCTGGCGAGTGGAGATGATCGAGTAGCCCAGGACCGTGCTGTTGCAGTTGAATTTGTAGCTCAGGCCGCCGGGCGGTTCGATGCCGGGAATTTCATCGTTCAGCTCGAGGCTGCCACCGCAGAGCGGGGCTTCGGCCGCCACCGCAGCCGACGGCAAGCTGAGGACGCCGACGCATCCCGCGGCGGCCGCGAGAGCCGCGATTGTCACCCGCGCACGGCTCAGCGGATGCCTTGTTCTGATCTTGATCACCTAACGGACTCCTTGCGTCTTGCGGTTTACGTCCCGCCAAACGCGGGCCGCTCGGCGGCAGTGTCGGGGTCCGCGGATGCGCACATGTTGCGATCCGGTATAGGGGTCGTAAAAACGGTGTAACAGTGTTGTGAAAAGGAGCTCTGCACCCAGGCACGGCGCAGGCGTGCCGCAGTGGACTCAGAGCGCTAGGCGAAAGCCTGGCTGGCGCGGCGGCGCAGGTCTGCGTTGAGCATTCCCGTCACCTCGCTGGGGGTGGTCCCGGCGGAGGGGACCGCGTCGCCGATCAGGCCGGCGGCGCGAAAGCCGTAGAGCGGAGCGTCGAAGCCGACCTCGCGGATCTTGCGGACCAGCTTGACGGCGCCGGCGGTGTCGGCGCCGGGGCCGCAGAGGACGATCGCGGTCGGGTCAAGTGCGCCGAGGGCGCGCTCGAGGCGCTCATCGCCGAGCTCATTGGAGAGCATCAGGACGCGGAAGCCGGCGCGGCGCAGGGTCAGATCGAGCGCCTGCGCGTGGACCGCCTCGGCATCGGAGCCGCGGCTTGAGTCGAGCAGCAGGATCCCGGCGGGGCGGGAGGCGGCGGAGGCGAGGCGGCGGGCGCCGTGCAGCCAGCCCGTCGCCCAGCGCGAGGCGAACTCGAGCTCGGCCTCGCGGTCGGGGTCGGTCGCGAGTTGGTCGATCGCCGGGAGGAGCATCTCCTCGACCGTGCGCTCCAGCGGGCGCAGCGCCAAACTCTCCTCGACCGCGCGGTTGGCGGCCTCCTCGTCGAAGCTCTCCAGCGCCGCCACCAGGCTGCCGCCGCTGGCCGGCGCCGCCTGGCGCTGGCGCGCCAGCTCGATCGCCGAGGAGATGTTGCCGGTCTGGGCCAGGGCGTCGCGCAGGGTCTGAAGCTCGACAAGCTCGTAGTTGCGATGGTTGCCCACCGTGCGCTTCGGCACCGGGTAGCCGTAGCGGCGCTCCCAGCTGCGCAGGGTGTTGGGGCTGACCCCAAGCACTTCCGCGGCGGCGTTGGTTCTTATTCCTGGCATCTCAGATAGTCCCTTTGGCTGTTGCCCAGCATCATTCGCTGGACATCGGCATCTTCCCAGGCAAATTCCAGGTTTACGCAAATTATGGACAGATTTTCGGAATCTGTCAGCGATCTTGCAAGCTGCCGACGCCCACCGGCTGTCCGACGGCGCGGGCCCGCCACATCGCCTCGTCGGCTTTCTTGAGCAGATCGTCGGCGTCGGCGCCGTGGTCGGGGCAGGCGACGACGCCGGCCGAAACGGCGATCCGCAACCCACCGGCCGCCTCGAGCTCGTCAAGAAGGCGCAGCAGACGCTCTGTCATCTGCACGCCCTCGACCGTGGTCAGGTTCGGCGCCAGCACGCAGAGCGCGTCCTCCTCGAGGCGGAAGGTCTCATCGACGATGCGGACGCTTTCGCGCAGTGCGGCTCCGACCACCGCCAGCATCGTCTCCCGACTATCGGCTCCGTCGCCCCCACGCGTCCCCGGTCCGTCGACGTCGAAGACGACGAGGCCGAACGGGTGTCCGTAGCGCTTGTTGGTCTCGATCAGCTGGTCGAGACGGCGGCGCATGTGCCCGGGCTCGAAGAGGCTGGCGTGCGACTGCGACTCCGCCAGGGGCGCGGGGGCCTGCCGGTCGCAGACCGCTGAGACCGCGGTCGCCGCCACCGAGCCGAACTCCTCGGCCAGCTTCTGCGCCGCGTCGGCGAACGGCTCGGGGTCGCCACCGCGCATCTCCTCGCGCAGCTTCGCCAGCAGGGCCGCCTGCAGCGTGGAGACCTCGCGGGCGACCTGCCCCGCCGAAGATCCGCTTCCCACGCCGTTGCTCGTCGGGCTCTTTGCGACCACGTGAAGGACCATCTCGAAAGCAACGGACGCCAGGACCGTTAAATCTCGCTATTTGCGGCCTGACACTTGTCTAGGCATTTTGTCCGCATCGCAACCCGCCCGGTGCAACGTTTTGTCCCCCTCGCAGGTGGACAGCGCGTTGCACCCGCGGCTAGTCGAGGCTGCGGCGGCCAGCGAAGGCCTTGCCCAAAGTGACCTCGTCGGCGTGCTCGAGGTCGGCGCCAACGGGCAGGCCGCTGGCCAATCGCGTGACCGCGGCCTGGCCGCGCAGCCGCTCGGCGATGTGCAGCGCGGTCGCCTCGCCGGTCGTGGTCGGGTTGGTGGCGAGCACGACCTCGCTCACATCGCCGCCCTCGACCCGGCGCAGCAGCTCGGCGATCTTCAGGTCCTCGGCGTCGACGCCGTCGATCGGCGAGAGGGCACCGCCGAGCACGTGGTAGAGGCCGCGGTACTCGTGGGTGCGCTCGATCGGGATCACGTCGGCGGGCTCCTCGACCACGCAGATCGTCGTGCGGTCCCGGTTCGGGTCGGCGCAGATGCGGCAGCGCGGCCCCTCGGAGAGGTTGAAGCACTCCTCGCAGAGGCCGACCTTCTCCTTCACCTCGGTGATCGCGGCCGACAGCGCCGCCGCCTCTTCACCGGGGGCGCGGAGGATGTGGAAGGCGAGGCGCTGCGCGGTGCGCTGGCCGATTCCCGGCAGGCGCGAGAGCTCCGCGACGAGGCGAGCCAGCGGCGCCGGACCCTCGGCGCTCACATCCCGGGGAGACCGCCAAGGCCCCCCGTGATCCCACCCATCTTCGAGCTGGCCAGCTCCTGGGCCGTGCGCAGCCCCTCGTTGACCGCCGCCTGGACCATCTCGGCGAGCATCTCGGCCTCCTCTGGGTCGATCGCCTCGGGGTCGATCACGATCTCGCGCAGGGTCAGGTCGCCACCGACCTTGACCTTGACCATGCCGCCGCCGACGCTGGCCTCGACGACCTCGTCCTTGAGCGCCTCCTGCGCCTCCAGCATCTCGGCCTGCATCTTCTGCGCCTGCTTGAGCATGGCGTTCATGTCGAAACCGCCCGGCATCCCACCCTTGGCCACCTAGCCCACCTCCTCCGCGTCGAACTCGCTCTTCAGCTTCTCCACCAGCGCATCGTGATCGACCTCGTCGGCGGAACCCTCCGCCGGCGCCGGCGCCACGTCATCCTCCTCAAGCACCACGTAGGTCGGCCGCAGCCGCTCGCTCACGACCGACTCCAGCGCCTCTTCCATCTGCTCCCGCTTCTCGGGCGCCTCGGCCTTGCGTTTGTTGAAGGTGTTCTCGGCCGGAAAGCCGATCGTCACGACCCGCTCCACCTCGTCTACGTCAACCGGCCGAGCTCCCTCAAACGTGGCTGCGAGCGCCGGGCTCGTCTCCCGAAGCTTGTCGACGATCGCCGGCCAGAAGCCGTTGACGTACTCCAGGTCGAGGGCGTCGCGGCCCGCGGGGCCCGTCGCGGCCTCGGGGGGGCCTGCGGGCGGGGGCTGCGCCTCCGTTCTCGCCCCCCCCGAGTCCACGCCACCCGCGGGAGGGTCGTCCTCGGCTGACAGCCCCGGGTCGGCTTGCTCAGAACTCTCCACTGGCGCTTCGGACTCCTCGGCCGGTGCAGCTTCCGCTGGCGCTTCGGGCTCAAGCTCATCTGACTGGGAGGCTTCTGCCGGGGGGTGGCGCGGATCTGGGGGACCACCCCGAGGAGGCGGCGCAGCCGCCCCCGCAGCGGGTGGTGGTGCCAGATCCGTGACAGGACCCGCCGGCTCAGCAGCTCCAGTGCCCCCCTCCCCCTGCGACAGGACCCGCGGCGCAGCAGGCCCCGTCCCTTGCTCGAGTCTCTCTATACGCCGAAGCAGTCCCTCGGTTGAGGGGTCGAGATCCGGGCGCGCTGCCTTCAAGAGAGCGATCTCCACTGCCATGCGGGCGTCGTCGCCCTCGCGCACTGCTGTGAGCGCGTTCGCCAGCTCGTCGATAGTCCGGACGAGGGTCGCCGCTCCGATTGAGCTTGCCTGGGCCGTCAGGCGATCCGAATCTGCAGCTGTCACTACAAAGGTATTGGGCACCTCGCCGACGGTCTGGGTGACGAGCAGGTGGCGCAGGTGGGCGAGCAGGTCGCGGGCGAACTGGGCCGGGTCGCGGCCTGAGCGAGCCATCTTCTCGACCCCGAGCAGGACGCCCTTGGGGTCCTCGGCGATGACCGCGTCGACCGCGTCGAAGAGAAGCTCGGCGTCGGCGGCTCCGAGCATCTCCAGCACGTCTTCGAGCTTGACCTGGTTGCCGCCGAAGGCGACCAGCTGGTCGAGCGTGCCGAGCGCGTCGCGGAAGCTGCCGGAGGCCGAGCGGGCGATCATCGCCACCGCGGCGTCATCGGCCTCGATCCCCTCCGCCGCCGAGACCCGCTGCAGCACCTCGGAGATCTGCTCCAGCGAGGGGCGCTGGAAGTCGAAGCGCTGGCAGCGATCGGCGATCGTCGCCATCACCTTGTGCGACTCGGTCGTGGCGAGGACGAAGACCGTGTTCGGCGGCGGCTCCTCGAGCGTCTTCAGGAAGGCGTTCCAGGCCTCCTTGGTCAGCATGTGCGCC
>Ga0190274_10001583_pt1 | contig 13320 bp, 10 predicted proteins | sample Popmic531T_FD_133002 | JGI IMG/M metagenome (GOLD analysis project Ga0190274, IMG submission 133002) | Populus adjacent soil microbial communities from riparian zone of Yellowstone River, Montana, USA - 531 T | ecosystem: Environmental > Terrestrial > Soil > Riparian zone | place: USA: Montana...
ATTCCGATCAGTCACTACTGCGAGAAGGCTCGCTGGGCGCTCGAGTGGGCAGGTGTCAGCTACCAGGAGCGAGCGCACCTTCAGTTGCTTCACTGGATCCCAGTCGCCCGCGCCGGTGGAAAGAAAACCGCGCCCGTACTCGTCTGGGGAGATCGGGTTTTTACCGATTCCGCAGATATCGTCGAGGAGGCCAACGCAAATGCACGACCACACCGCAGCCTGTTCCCCGACGATCCCGTCACCGCCGCCGAGGTCCGGGCACTGGAACGCGACTTCGACGCGCGACTGGGACCGGCGGGGCGCAGGTGGATGTACAACGGCCTGCGAGGGCGTCGCGACATCGCGGTTGCCTATGCGTGCACGGGCGTGCCCGCCTGGCAGCGCCGCGCGCTGCCGTTTGCATACCCGGTGGTCACGCGGATCATCGACCGCTACCTCGACGTCACGCCGGCCACCGCCAGGCGGTCCGAGGCTGAGGTGCATGCGGTCTTCGACGGAGTCGCCAAACGGTTGGACGACGGGCGACCATACCTCTGTGGCGAGCGCTTCAGCGCCGCCGACCTGACCTTCGCCTCGCTGGCCGCGGCGGTGCTGATGCCGCCCGAGTACGGAGTCCCGCTCCCACAGCCAGAGGCGCTCCCGGCTGCGATGGCAGCGACGGTCCGCGAACTGCGAGCGCATCCGGCCGGCGCGCACGCCCTCACGATGTTCCGCGAGGAGCGGCACTCCTGAACGAGGGTGCCGTCACCGCCTCCACTTACCTAGCAGGGGGGAGTACGCACGAAAGCGGGCCCATCCCCGACGACATGCCAACCGCCCCAAATGCCGCTGTAAGAGTCGTTCCAGAGGGCGTTGTCCCATCCTTCGCGAACACGTCGAGATAGCCGGGACCAAGCGCCGAGATATCTGGATCGGAGAGACCGATGGGGGTGATCCTCGGCGTCGCCGTCCTCCTCGACACCTTCCCGGTCCGCCTGCTGTTGCTGCCGGTGCTCCTGCGGCTCGCCGGCCAGGCGGCCTGGTCGATGCCCTCCTGGCTCAATCGCACCCTGCCCGACGTCCGCTTCGGGCACGTCGACTAGGGAACCCGCCAGCAGGAGAGGCACCTGTTTGGAGCATCCCGATAGGGGTCGTTGGACACAGAGGCAAACGCCGCGAGGCCGCGCGAGGAGCCAAAAAAAAGTCTACTAATCGACAGTCAAGAGTTTTGCCGCAGAAGCCGATGGAGCCTCCAACAGGGGAGCGATCGCTCCACCGAACCATCAAGCAGAAGGGTCTTGACATGCTCTGGATCACCAAGAAGCGAGCGCTCGCTCTCACCGCGATCGGCGTGCTGGCGGTTGCCGCCGGCGCCTACGCCTACTTCACCTCCACCGGCAGCGGCACCGCCACCGCCACCGTCGGCAGCAGCTCCGCCGTCACCATCAAAGGCACCGTCTCCTCGAACCTCTACCCGGGCGGCTCCTCGCCGGTGACCTTCACCGTCGACAACCCGTCCTCCGCGGCACAGCGGGTCGGCACGATCACGCTTGCCAGCATCGCCGTCGACGCGGGCCACTCGACCTGCAGCAAAGTCATCACCGGGCCCACCCCCGATTTCACGATGCCGGCCGTCGTCGTCAACAAAACCTTCGGCTCGGGCAACGGCCAGACCGTAACCCCGACGGGGACGCTGACGATGAACGACACCGGAATCAGCCAGGACGCCTGCCAGGGCGCGACCCTGACGCTGAATCTGACCAGCAACTAGTCGCGAGGTCGCGCATCGACCATCCCGGGGCTCGCAGTCCCGGAGCGGATCGCGCGACGCGAGACATGTTCGCTTCTAAAAACCAGAGCAGGCGGGCCACCGCCGGCCGGGTCCTGGTGGTGCTGATCGGCGCCACCGGGGTCCTGGCGGCGGTGGCATACGCCACCTCGGCTCCACCGGCACCCGATGCCGGGGGGCGTCCTCATATGGCTGGGGCGGGAGCCGCGCTGCTCGCTATCGACGCGCGGCCCGGAACGCCGCGCCCGCCGCGCCCCCGCATCACCCGGCGTCCGGCCAGGACCACGCTCTCCACCAGGGTCGCGTTTCGCTACGTCGATCGCCAGGCCGGGGTCGATTTCCAGTGCAAGCTCGACGACGCCGGCTGGAAGGAGTGCGGGCCCCGAGTCGCCTATCGCGGCCTCGCCATCGGGGCCCACCGATTCCTCGTTCGCGCCGAAGCCAAGAGCGGGGCCCACAGCCTTCCAGCGCGGTTCGGCTGGATGCAGGCGGAGCCCAAGAGCTTCTCGATCGCGGCTGACCTGTCGGGCTTGAGCCGACTCTACCCAGGTGCGGCTCCGGTGCCGCTGCCGCTGGTGCTGACCAACCCGAACTCCGCATCGATTGCGGTCACCGCCCTGCGGGTCGCGGTGAGCGGCGACCCAGCCGCCTGCGGCAGCGAGGAAAACCTGGAGCTGATCCCTGCGACCGCCTCCCGGGCCCGGCCGCTGAAGATTCCCGCCGGCGCCTCGGTCAAGTTGCCCGCGAACGGCATCTCACCACCGGCGGTCGCTCTGCGTGACCTTCCGGTCAACCAGGACGCCTGTCAGGGCGCCCAGTTCCCGCTGGCGTTCTCGGGGGAGGCGCACGGGTGACGCCGCGGCTTCCCTCCACCCTCGCCGGCGTGCTCGTCGCCGCCGCGCTCACGGTGGCGGTCGTCGGCAGTGCTCTGGCCTATTTCACCTCCGCGGGCTTGGGGGTGGCCGAAGCGAAAGTGTCGAAACTGACGACCCCAGCGATTACCGCCGCCACTCCCGCCGCGGGAGGGACGGTGTCGCTCACCTGGAGCGCGGCCACCGCCCCCGGGGCCGAAGTGGTCAAGTACTACGTCACCCGCGACGGTGGCGACCCGGCGGGCACCTGCGCGGTCCCCGCCGTGCCGGCCACGGCCATCAGCTGCAAAGACGAAGGCCTCGAGATCGGCACCCACAGCTATACGGTGACTGCGGTCTGGCGCTCCTGGAGTGCCACCAGCTCGACCTCCTCGGCGAAAATCACGATCGGGCCGGCGACCCACTTCACGATCGCGGCGGCGACGCTGACCCCGGCCGTCTCCGTCGCCGACAACCTGACGATCACCGCCAAGGACGCGAACGAGAGCACCGTCACCAGCTACACGGGCTCACACACGCTGGTCTTCTCCGGTGCCTCCTCGAGCCCGAGCGGCAGCGCCCCCACCGTCTCCAACAACGTCAGCTCCGGCACCCCGATCGCCTTCGGCAGCAACACCGCGCTCACCTTCGCCAACGGTGTCGCCAGCGTCTCTTCGACGAAAAACGGGGTGCTGAAGATCTACAGATCGGGGCCGGCGAGCATCGTCGCCACCGAGGGCGCGCTTACGACCACCCCGCCGCTGGAGCTGAACGTCGCTCCTGGCACCGCCACCAAATACACGCTGGCGGTGCAGACGCCGACGCCGACGGTCGGCGCGCCCAACGACCTGACGATCGCCGCCCAGGACGCCTACGGCAATACCGCCACGGGCTACACCGGCTCGCACAGCATCGTCTTCTCCGGTCCCGCCGCCAGCCCCAGCCCCAGCAGCAAAGCCGCGACCGTCTCCGACTCGGCCGGCAACGACGTCCCGATCGGCACCGCCACGCCGATCGTCTTTACCGCCGGGGTCGCCACGGCGAGTGGGGAAGACAACGGTGAGCTGGTCGTCTACAAAAGCGGCGCCACCACGATCAAGGCGACCGAAGGCTCGATCACCCATACCGCGGTGGCGCTCACGTTAGCCGCCGGCAGTGCCGACAAGCTGATCCTGACCCCGGCGACCACGACCCCGGTTGCGGCCGCCAGCAACAACCTCACGCTCACCGCCAGGGACGCCTACGAAAACACCGCCACCTCCTACGCCGGCTCCAAGAGCATCGTCTTCTCCGGCGCCGAAGCGAGCCCCAGCGGCGCCGCCGCGACCGTGACCAACAGCGCCGGCACCGCGACCAACTTCGGCGCGGCGACCGTATTGACGTTCACCGCCGGCGCCACCGCCACCCGTGTCCTGAAACTGAACAAAACCGGCGCGGCCAACGTCGCCGCCACCGACGGCACGATCTCGACTACGGCGCCGGTCGCCTTCACCGTCTCGACCGGTGCCGCCGCCAGGTGGGCCTTGACCAGCCTCGCCGTCAGCGCCGGCAGCATCGGCTCGCCCTGTCTCTTCACCTGCCCCGTCACCGCCCTCGGCAACGGCGGCACCGTCAGCGCCAACGTCAGCGTCACCGACAGCGTCGGCAACACCGTCTCCGCCCTCGGCAGCGGCCACACGGCGAAAGTGACGGCGAATGGGGGCACGGTCACCGGGGGCGCATCGCTGGAAATACCGGCGACCGGTCCGGCCGTCTCCACCACCAGCTTCACCTACACCGCGCCGGCCAGCGGGAGCTTCACCAACACGATCACCGCTGCCGTTCTCGCCGGCACCGCCTATACGAGCGCGACGGCGACGGCGAGCAAATAGCCCCGGCGAACGCTATGCGCTGTTGGGCGCGACAGATTCGTTTGCTTCAATTCTCTGACCAGAGAAAGGAGGTGGTCCTATTTTGAGTCACATGCTTCAAGGGACTCTGGAGGTGCAGGGCCGCTAGGCGCCGCACTGGTTCGGGCGCCCGGTGGAATCCAACCCGGGCACCGGCGGACGCAGGGAGACCGGGCGTTGTCCCACCCGGCCGAAGTTCCCGCGCTCGTTCCCATGCACCAGCACAGGGGTCGCCTTCGGGCGGCCCCTGTGACGTAAGGGCCGATCGCTGCGCTCGCTGTCGGCGCCTCAGGCGGTGGCGACGGCGGGGCGGACGCCGTAGGCGGGGGAGGAGAAGGCCGGCGTGTAGGAGCCGAGTTCGTTGCCCCACTGGTGCCATCCCTCGCGCTCGCTGCGGGCGAAGAGCTCGACCCAGGGGCCGGGCGAGCAGCTCTCGATGATGTCGAAGAGCTGCTCGGGCTTGCGCGAGTGCTCGCGCTTGCGCTCGGCCAGGAAGTTGACCTGGCTGCGGCCGGGATCCAGGGTCCGGTTGTCCTTGCCCTTGATGCCGAAGAGAACCATCTCGGTCACGTTGCGGAAGTAGAAGCCGACGCCGCGACCGTCCGGGCCGCCGTCCTTGCGGGTCTTCAGCCAGACCAGGTTGGTCTTGTATTCGAAGCCCCAGGCGGCCATCACCGCCAGGCCCTCGGCCAGGAGGGCGTTCGGCACCCAGAGGTAGAGGTGCGCCTTCTCAGCGCACACGGCCTCGACCGGGAGGGATTCGATCTCGTCGAACCCCATCGTCTCGTAGCGGGCCAGGCGCAGGTGCTCCGGAGCCATCTTGCCGGTCCGGTTTTGAAATCGCCAAGGAGGGTCGGCGAGGATCGTGCGGCAGGCTGGAAGGCCGGCCGCAGCGTCTCGCAACGACTGGTTGGTCAGTTCGCTCATGGTCTGGGTCTCCTCGGTCCGATCGTCGCCATCATCTATGACGCAGCGGCGGCAGCCGCGGGGGCGAGCGGCGCCAACGCCGGCCGGAGGCGATCGAGCACTGCCTGTTAGAGCGGATTGCCAAGGCCTTCTATGAGGTCGCAGATCGCCAGCTTGGTCTGCGCGAGGCCGAGGTCGCGGTCGCGCCGCAGCAGCTTCCATACGTAGACGTCGGTGAGGGCCGCGATCTGAGCGACTCGCCGCCGTCGCTGCGCCCCCCGCAGCCCCCTCAGGGCCGGGGCGAAGGCCCGCTTGCACCATTCGACGTGAAATGCGCGACCGAGGTCGGTGATCATCTGCAGCTCCGCGTGGCGGTCCTCTTGGGAGAGCATGCGCAGGATCCGGTCGCCGAACTCCTCGTAGTGGTCGACCAGGTTGCCGACCACCTCCCCGGTCTCACCGGACCGCTCGATCCCGCGGCTGGAGAGCATCCGTTCGGAGGTGTGCTGGAGCGTCGCCATGAAGAGTCCCTCCCGGCTATCGAAGTGGCGCAGGACGGTCTGCACCGACACCCCGGCGCGCCTGGCGATCCCCGCCAGGGTGATCTCGTCGATCAGGAGTTCGTCGAAGGCCGCTTCGACGGCCTCGAGAATCCGCCCCCTCGTTGCCGCCGTTGTCTCAGCCCGCGCTTGCATCCGGTAGGAGCGCTTCCCCGCTCTGGCCCGGTCGTTCACGGGCACACCGTAAACCGGAACGTAGGCGGCTTCGCGGTTATGACATATTCACATTAGTTATACTAACGCGAAATTGATCAATAGTAATCCGAAACGCGACGCTCAAAAGCGGAACAACGGGCTCTCCGTCGCGCCCGCGAGCGCGTCGATCCGGCTCCGCCGGGTATTGAGAAGAGATGCGACTCCCGCTCGCGGCGCCGTTTGCCGTCGTCTTCCTGTGTCTCTGCCTGCCGTCAGCGGACGTCGCCGCGGGCGCGAGTTCACCGCTTCCCCCGAGCTGTGCTGCCGGCCCGGCCACGATCGGCAGCACGACCTACGGCACCCCATGTGCCGACCTAATCGCTGCTCCGCCGGAAGTCCAGGCGGTGCAGGGGGGAGGGGGCGACGACACGATCGTCGCGGCGCCGATCGCGGCGAGCTCCGACTGTCCCGCCGGCTGTCATCTCGGCGTCGGCAGTCAGACCTTCGAAGGCGGACCCGGCAATGACGTCGTCTACGGCGAGCGGGGCAACGACACCTTGAAGGGGGGAGAGGGGGACGACCAGCTGTTCGGCGGGATCGGCGACGACCTCCTCCGCGGCGGACCGGGCAACGACCGGCTCGGGGGCGGGTTCGGGGCCGACTCGATCGACGGCGACGCCGGCGACGACTACGCCCACGGCGACGCCACCATCGACAGGATCTTCGATACCGGCGGCGGCCTCGACACCCTCAGCTACGCGACCGGCATCACCCCCGGCTTTGGCGGCAGCGTAACCGGCTTCGGCAGCTTCCCCGGGCCATCGGGCGAGCGTGGGGTCAGGCTCGAACTCGGTGCCGGCGGCCAGAACGCCAACAACGGCGTCGCTCCCTTCGGCGGCGGCGTCGACGAAGTCGAAGGGCTGAGCTTCGAGACGGTGATCGGCACCCCCTTCTCCGACTACATCGTCGGCACGGGGGCGGCGGAGACGATCTATGGCGGCGGCGGCGCCGACGTGATCCTCGGCGGTGGTGGCGGCGACAGCCTCAACGGTGGCGCCGACGGCGACTACGTCGACGGTGGCGCTGCGGTGCCGCGCGACCCCACCAAGGTTTCCGTCGGCCTGATGGCGCCGGGTGCGTCCGCCTATTCCCAGCCCTATCTGATCGGCAGCAGTGCCGGCGACGAGGTCGTCGCGACTTACGCGGCGGGCCCGCCGGCGACCGTCAGCTTCGATCTCGTGGGAAGCACCTTCGACCTCAGTCCCACCGCCGCCGCTGGCTGCGACATCACGACCTCGATCCATGCCACCTGCACGCTTGCGGCACCGCTCGACTCGATCGTCCTGGCCGGGATGGGAGGCGACGACGTTCTCCATGCCGGCGGCTTCCCGAACTCGACCACGGTCGTGGAGACCGGGGGCGAGGGCGGCGACTCGCTCAGCGGCGACGCCGGCGAAGAGGTGCTCGTCGACGGCCCCGACACCGAAGGCGCCGGCGACGACGAGCTCAGCGCCCTCGGCGGCGACGACGCCCTGCTCCACAATGGCGGCGCCGACCGGCTGCTCGGCGGCGACGGCAACGACCTCTTCCTCTCCAACTCGGTCTGCGACGGGGAGGCGATCGTTGGCGGTCTGGGTCGCGACAACGCCTCCTGGGCGAGGTTCGGCGAAGGCGTCGAGGCGAACCTCGCCACGGGCGAAGCCGGGCGACCGGGGGCGGCCGAGACGCCCGACTGCGGCAGCGATCCCCCCGACTCGCTGCTGGAAATCGAGGACCTCGAGGGCTCGTCGTCGGCTGACCGCTTCTATGGCGACCCCGGTCCCAATCAGCTGCTCGGCCACGCCGGCCCCGACGTCTATCTCGCCGGCGCCGGCGCCGACTCGATCCTCGCCAATTCCGGCGACGCCGACCCGACGATCGACTGCGGCGAAGACGTCGACACCGCCCTGGTCGACCGCCATCCCCAGTACGACGATGCCGTGCCCGTCGCCTGCGAGACCGTGCGCGAAGCCGATCCGAACAGCTTCCAGACCGCGACCGAACTCCCGCCGCCGACCACGCCGCCGATGACCCCCGCCGTCCCGGCGCCGACCCCGGTCGTCCCCGCTCCGAAGCCGCCCAAGCCTCCTGTCCGGCGTGACACCACGCCGCCGCAGACCAGGCTCCTGGCCCATCCCGCCAGGGTCGTGACCGCGCAAGGTCGCCGGCTCCAGGTCCGCTTCCGCTTTGCCTCGAGTGAGCCGGGCTCCCGTTTCCGCTGTCGGCTCGACGGGCGCGCCGGCGCTTCCTGTCGCTCGCCGCGCGCCTATCTGGTGGCCCCCGGCAGGCACACGGTCCGCATCCTCGCCATCGACTCCGCCGGCAACGCCGATCCGACTCCTGCCGTCGCTCGCTTCCGGGTTCGCCCCCGTGCCTGACACGCGGGTTCGTATTTCCAGGGCCCTTCGATACCGTTTAGCCCGGGTCAGGGGGGCGTTGCATCGCGCTCACTGGCGCTGACACCCTGATGGCTGCTGAGACACCGCGAACAACCAAGCTCCCGTTCTCGCTGCGCCGGCCACGTTTCGTGCTGGCGCTCTCGCTCGTCCTGATCGCCTTCCTCGGCATCGTCGGCCTGCAGGTCGAGGACAGCCTCGAACCGACCTCGCTCGACGTCCCCGGGACCGAGTCCTCGCGCGCCGGCGACGATCTCGACCGCTACTTCGGCGACTCCGCCCCCTTCGCGATCCTCCTCCAGGGCCCGGCGGACGAACTGGAACGCCAGGGCCCGGCCCTGGTCCATGCCCTCCGCACCGATCCCAAGGTGACGACGATCTCACCCTGGGACAAGGGCAGCGTCGACCGCCTGCGCCCGGCCCCCAACAAGGCCCTGGTCCTGGTCGACTTCCACGTCCCCATCAACGAGGCGGTCCGGCACACCGTGCCGGACCTGAACGAGACGCTGGAGACGAAGATCGACCCCCCGGTGCGCGCCACCCAGACCGGCTTCGCCAGCCTCTCGCGGGCGATTCAGGACGAATCGATCAGCGCTTCGGAGCGCAGCGAGCTGATCGCCCTGCCGGTGCTGCTGATCGTGCTGCTGCTGGTCTTCCGCTCGCCGATCGCGGCGCTGATCCCACTCGCCTTTGGAGCGATCACCGTGATCGCCTCGCGCGGAGTGCTCCAGCTCGCCACCGACTACATGTCGATCGACGCCTTCGCCCTCACCGTCAGCACGATGATGGGGCTGGCGCTGGGGGTGGACTACGCGCTGCTGATGGTCTCGCGCTTCCGCGAGGAGCTCGAGGCCGGGGTGGCGCCCTTCGAGGCGGCGCGCTCGACCCGCCGCACCGCCGGCCGCACCACCCTGTTCGCCGGCAGCACCCTGTTCCTGGCGATGTTCGTCTCGATGTTCATCCTCCCCGGCGCCCTGCTCGTCTCGCTGGCGGGCACGGTGATCGTCGTCGTCGTCATCAGCGTCACCGTCGCGACCCTGGTCGCGCCGCCGCTGCTGGCCCTGGCCGGTCCCAACGTCAACCGCTGGCGACTCGGCAAGCCCCCCGGCGAGAGCTCGCGCCTGATGGACATGGTCAACGCCTGCCTGAAACGGCCGCTGCTCGCCACCGTCGTCATCGGCGGCATCCTCCTCCTGCTCGTCGTCCCGGTGATCGGGTTGAAGACGGGACCGCCCTCGATCACGCAGCTTCCAACCAGCAGTCAGGACCGCAAGGACGCCGAAGAAATCGACAGCGCGGTCGGCCCCGGCTTCGAGTCGCCGTTCATCGTCGTTGCCGCGGCGCCGAAGGGGACGATCACGGAAGAACCCCGTTTTGCCGAGCTGACCCGCTGGCAGGAGGAGATCGCCGAAGACCCCGGCGTTCAGGCGGTGATCGGCCCCGCCCAGGTCTCGAAGCGAGTCAAACCGCTGCAGAAGTCGACCAAGGAACTGCTCGAGCCGGGGTCGGGAGGGGGGAAGCTGGGTGAACTGACCAAGCTCGGTCCCCAGCTCGCCGAAGCCGAAAACGGGGTCGGGCAGATTCGCGCCGGACTCTCCGATGCCGCCGCCGGCGCCGGTCTGCTCGGCACCGGCTCCGGGCGGGCCGAAGAGGGCGCTTCGGCGATCGCCGATGGCCTCGAACGCGCCCTGCACGGCGGCGAACGCGCGGTCGTCGCGGTCGACCGCATGGTCGAGGGCTCGGGCGAACTCGCCGATGGCCAGGGGGAAGCCAAAGCAGGCGCCTACTCGATCAAACTCGGCCTCTCGCACCTGCTCAAGGACCTGCGTCCCAACGGCCTCGGCCGCGCCCGCAAGCTGCGTGCCCGCCTCGACGCCGCCGCGGCCACCGACCCCTCGCTCGCTCCCGCCGCCAAGGAAGCCCAGGCGCTGGTCGAACACCTGGCGATCAACCGCAACGAAGTGCGGATGCTGCGAGGGGAATCGCAGCGCCTGCACGGCGGCGAGAACAGGCTCCTCGCCGGCAGCAACAGCCTCCACGAGGGCGCCGAGCGCCTCGCCGACGCCGCCGGCGGCCTCCCGGACGGGCTGGCCAAGCTCAGCTCGGGGGCGAAGCGGCTCGTGATCGGGATCGCCCAGCTGCGCGGCGGGGCGGATGAACTCGAACGCAAGCTCGCCGACGGCTTCCACCGCTCCTATCCGGTCCAGAGCGGACTGCGCCAGGCCAGCGTCAGGGTCACCGCCGGCGCCGGCGACCTCAACGCCCAGGTCGATCAGCTCGAACGCAAGTCGCCGGGGCTGTTCGACTCCGGTTACTTCGTCCTCTCGGCGATCGACGGCGCGCCCGCGCAGGAGCGCCAGAGCGCCGGCACGGCGATCGACCTCGAAAACGGCGGTCAGGCGGCGGCGATCCTGGTCATTCCCCGCTCCACCTTCAACAGCCCCGGCTCGGTCGCCCTCTACAAGCGCCTGCAGAAGGACGCTGACGTATTCGGCAGCGCCACCGGCCTCCGCGCCGGGGTCACCGGCGGCGCCGCCCAGCTGGTCGATTTCGACCGGGTCACCCGCGAAGCGCTGCCGATCCTGATCGTCGTGATCACGCTCGTCACCTTCCTGGTCATGGTCGTGATCCTCCGCGCCCTGCTGCTGGCGGCGATCGCGGTGATCCTCAACCTCGTCACCGTCGGCGTCGCCTTCGGCGTCCTCACCCTGCTCTTCAACGTGCCAGCGGGCTATCCGCTGGGCGGCAACGCCTACGTCGACGCGGTCGGCACGATGATGATCTTCGGGATCGTCTTCGGGCTCTCGATCGACTACGCGGTCTTCCTGCTGATGCGGATGCGCGAGAGCTACGAGGTGGACGGCGACAACGCCCGCGCGATCACCTTCGGCCTCGAGAAGACCGCCCGCATCATCACCGGCGCCGCGGCGATCATGATGGCCGTCTTCATCGTCTTCGCCGGCGCCCCGCTGGCCACCGTCAGTCAGCTCGGCGTCGGCCTCACGATCGCCGTCATCCTCGACGCCACCGTGATCCGCATCGTCCTTCTGCCTTCGCTGATGCTTCTGCTCGGCGACCGCGTCTGGTGGCTGCCGAAGCCGCTGGAGCGGCTGCTGCCGGAGATCGACCTGCACGGCGCCGAGCCGCAGGTCGGCGAGGCGGGCTGAACCCGGCACTCGCCCGCGGAACTTTTAGTCAAAAATTTTAGAAACACATTCGTCGCTAAAGTCAGACAACCGAGTCTTTCTGAACTCGGCTGGGTTTACAAACGGGACATGACTTTTACAGCGGAGGGATGAGATGCAGCCAGCAGGCAGCAGGAAGCACTTCGGCCGGCCCAGCCCGGCAATGATCGTGGCGGTGGTCGCCTTGATCTGTGCCCTGAGCGGCACCGCTTACGCGGCTCTGGGCAAGAACTCGGTCGGCTCGCGCCAGCTGAAGTCAAAGGCGGTGACCACCGGCAAGATCGCCAACAACGCCGTCAACGGCGCCAAGGTCGCCAAGGGCTCTCTGACCGGCGAGGACATCAACATCAGCGCCCTCGGCACCGTTCCCGCCGCCACCACCGCCAGCTCTGCGGCCAACGCCAACACCGTCGGCGGTCACTCGGCCTCCTGTCCATCGGCAACCACCTTGATCCGCGGCGTCTGCTTCGACTCCGCCGCCGGCCCGGAGGTCGCCAACCTGAAGACCGCGGCCGATGCCTGTGCCTCCAAGGGCGGCTACCTGCCCTCGCCGATGGAGCTCTACTCCACCCGCAACGTTTTGAACCTCGGCACCGGGGTTGGCAACGATCACCAGTTCACCGACTCGATCTACGCCAACACCACCGGCGGCGCCTACTCCACCGTGGTCCTCGACGGCACCGGCGAACTGACCGAGCAGGCGATCACCTCCCCCGGCCACTACACCTGCGCCTACGCGCTGGTTCGTTAGGAGCGCTATGAAGATCCGCTCGGCAAAGCCCATCGTGGTGGCGGCCCTGGCCGCCGCCCTCACCCTGCTCGCTTTGGGCGCCATCGCCTCCGCCGAGCAGACCCAGAAAGGCAACTTGATCGCCTCCTTTCACGGTGGCATCGCGCCGCTGAAGCTGCCGCGCAGCGAACCGGCTCCGGTCACCGTGCAGATGGGGGGCAAGATCAAGACCACCGACAAATCGACGCCGCCCAAACTGGAAAGGATCGTGCTGGAGATCAACTCCAACGGCAAGATCTCCAACAAGGGCCTGCCGAGCTGCTCCCTGGGGACGCTCGAATCGGTCTCCGCCGCCACCGCCAAGAACTCTTGCGGCAAGGCTCTGATCGGCCACGGCAACGTCACCTCCCGGGTCAGCCTGCCCGGCCAGGGCGCGTTCGCCTCGAATGGCTCCCTGCTGGCCTTCAACGGCATCTACAAGGGCCACACCGCGGTTCTCGCTCAGGTCGAAAGCGGCCCGCCCTTGCCGCTCACCTACGTGATCGTCTTCGAGGTGAAGAAGTCGAAGGGCACCTTCGGCACCCAGCTGGTTGGCACCCTGCCCGAGATCGCCTCCGAATACGGCTACATCTCGGCTTTCGACCTCTCGCTCGGTGCCTCCTACACCTACAAGGGCAAGAAGTTGAGCTATGCGTCGGCTTCCTGTCCCGCCCCATCCGGCTTTACCCAAGCTGTCTTTCCCTTCGCCAAGGCAAGCTACGAGTTTGCCGGGGGCGTGAGCCTCTCCTCGAAGCTGGTGCGCAACTGCAAGGTGAGGGGCTAACCAATGAGCAACTACAAGGAGGCAGGGAAGATGAAGGC
>Ga0190274_10001584_pt1 | contig 13318 bp, 9 predicted proteins | sample Popmic531T_FD_133002 | JGI IMG/M metagenome (GOLD analysis project Ga0190274, IMG submission 133002) | Populus adjacent soil microbial communities from riparian zone of Yellowstone River, Montana, USA - 531 T | ecosystem: Environmental > Terrestrial > Soil > Riparian zone | place: USA: Montana...
GCCATCGATCGCACCCTGTTTTGTCCTTCACGAACGGCTTTCAATGTTTCTTCGTCTTTGATATATCCTGATTGGAGGTTCAGCAAACTGATGATGATCTGCAGGTTATTTTTTACCCTGTGGTGAATTTCCTTTAGCAGCAGGTCTTTTTCTTTCAGCGAAGCAACAATCTGGTTTTCCATTTTTTTGCTTTCGGTGATATCTGTATCGACAAACAAAAGCTTGCGCAACCGCTGGTTGTCATCGAAAATAGGCGTAAGTGTAGAGCTGATCCAGCGGTCTTTTCCGTTTTCTGACTTCAGATGAGATTCAAAGATGCGGGAATGTTTCCCTTCGCGGGTTTCATTCAGGATGTTTGTAATGTTTTCATACACGTGCAGGTCGTGCACTGCTTTCCCGATGATGTTTTTGGAAATACCCGTCATGCGGGTAAAGCCGTCGTTTACCCATTCAATCCTCCCGCTTTCGTCAGCAATGATGACGGAATTATCCGTTTTGCTGGCCACAAGGGAAAGCTTTTCCAACTCTAGGTTTTTTTGAGAAAGTTGTTTTGTTTTTACTTCTACGCGCTCTTCCAGCAAATGCCTGACGCGCCTGAACGAGCTGGTCCGTAGTCTGAAATAAACATAAAGCGTTCCCAGGATCATCAGGAAGCTGACAAGCAGCAACATGATATCCCTGAAAATCGGGTTGGTAAGATTTACTTCAAGTAGGAGGAACATCTCAAAAGTAGCGCAGGAAGGCTGTTGCCTTATACGGCAAAAGTGGAAAAAATGTTCAATAAAAACGGCCCTTCCCTAAACTGAAAGGCTATTTCTTAACCACTTTATTTTCTTTTTAAAATTTTGCGCGTTTATTACCGTAGGCAAAGTAAATAATCATTCCTACAGCCATCCAGAGTATTAACCGGATCCACGTATCAGCAGGAAGTGCAGCCATCATGCTGAAACAGGTAAGCACTCCAAGAATTGGGACAAGCGGAACGAGCGGTGTCCGGAAAGGACGCGGATGATTGGGATCGCTTTTTCGCATCACCAACACTCCTATGCACACAAGTACAAATGCGAACAGTGTCCCGATACTCGTCATTTCCCCTACGACGCGTGCAGGTACAAAGGCTGCAAAGAGGCTCACAAAAATCGCAAAGAGTATGTTTGACTTCAAGGGAGTCCTGAACTTAGCATGCACCTGTGAGAAAATGGGAGGTATGAATCCATCTTTCGACATGGAGAAAAATACCCGCGACTGGCCGAGAAGCATTACAAGTATTACGGAAGAATAGCCGGCGAGAATAGCGAGTATGATCAGCTTCTGCATAAACGCATAAGGCGTATGAGCAATTGCAACGGCAACGGGAGCGATCCCATCCTGCCCCTGGAACTCCTTATAATTTGCCAACCCAGTCATGACGTGTGCAAAGAGGATATAAAGTATTGTACAAATTCCCAGTGAAAGGAGGATACCTATAGGCATGTCTCTTTGTGGTTTCTTTGCTTCCTGTGCAGCGGTGGAAACCGCATCAAAACCTATGTATGCAAAAAAGATAATTGCTGCCGCCCGGAATATTCCGCTCCATCCATAAAATCCGAATTCGCCTGTGTTAGCAGGGATATAGGGTACGTAGTTCTCAGTGTTAATGTAACCCCAGCCGAGGAAGATGAACACAAGCACAACTGAAACTTTCAATGCTACGATGAAGTTGTTCACCAAAGCTGAACCAGATGTACCGCGCATAAGAATAATTGACATCAGCACCACAATGAAGACTGCAGGAAGGTTAATGACTCCACTGAGCACTGAACCATCTGCAAGTGTGACGCTGTCCCAGGGCGACATCGTTAACCGTTCAGGTAAATGCATGCCGAACAGGTCAAGGAATTTTTTAAGATACCGCGACCAGCTGATTGCAACTGTAGCAGCGCCGACGGCATATTCAAGAACAAGATCCCATCCAATGATCCACGCCATCATCCGGCCCATGGTCGCATAAGAATAAGTGTATGCACTTCCCGCTACAGGAATCATGCTTGCGAATTCTGCATAACATAAACCTGCGAATAAGCATCCGATGGCTGCGATCACAAATGAAATGGTTACGGCCGGACCTGCGTTGTTGGCTGCTGCAAGACCTGTGATTGAAAATAATCCCGCGCCGATGATTGCTCCAATTCCTAATGAAGTAAGATTCCACGCGCCAAGCGTGCGCTTCAACCCATGTTCTGATTCTGCTGATTCAGTTGTGATTTCTGACAGAGGTTTTTTTCTCAGGTGCTCGCTTGCCATACGTGTGCTTTAGGTTGGTTATTGACGCAATGTAGAGACAAAAATGTAACAAGCAAAACGAAAGAGGCGACTAAGCGACTAAGTGACGAGGTTCGCGAGGCCTTGCTCGCGATCGCGAGTGGCAACCTCGCGAGACTAAGATTTTTACCTGAGGTGCTTTGTGAAATCAATGATCAGCCGGAAGACGTCCTCAAACTCTGTTAAGGGAAGCGTTTCCGCTTTGTCGTTGATGTCATGGTATGCCTGGATGCCACCCATCGTATAAAAGAAAAAAGACGGTACACCAAGTTCGCTGAAATAATAGTGGTCGCTGTTTTTTGCCTTGCCGCGCTGACCAAGCTTCACGAGATAATTTTTGTTTTTATTCAGACTGTCCAGCAATTGAAACTGGCGCGGAAATTCTGTGGCATTCACCACCATCATTCCTTCGTCGCCTGTACCCAACAAGTCCAGGTTAATGAGAAATTTAATTTTTGAAAGATCAAAGAGCGGATGCTTCGTATAATATTCAGACCCGACAAGTCCCGCTTCCTCACCTGCGAATGCAATAAAGGCAATGGAAAATTCCGGTCGATTTTCTTTTTTTGAAAAATGCGCTGCCAGGTTCAGTAGCATGGAAACCCCGCTGGCATTGTCGTTGGCGCCGGGGAACATGGCTTGCGGCCCCATCATTCCAAGATGGTCATAATGCGCGGTGAAAACCATAAATGAATCCGGTGATGCTTTGCCTGGTATAAATGCAGTTACATTTTGTGTTTTGAATTCGGGAATAAATTCCTGTGAAACGGAAATGGAAACATCTTTCGAATTGTCTGGAACATAATATTGAAGTACAGAAATAACAGGAATCGAATAATGGCCCTTAGCCACACTCCAGGTTAATTTTTTTTGCTGCAGTAAAATGATCGCTCCGGATTTTATTGTGCCGGATATGAGATCCCCAAATAATTTCGAACGACTGCTTTCGGTCAGAGAATCTTGAAGTACAAGGTAACACACATCAGGGTGTTTGTTGAACATTTTTGCAGAACTGTACTGCTCCATCTTCTTCAGCGTGTATTTTTTCATGGAACCGCTTCCTGAATAAGGGTAAACTATGTAATCGTCCCCCGGAACTAGTTTTTTTCCATCGATGAAAACTTCGTTCTCTCCGGGAAATGTATTCACGGGAAATGCAAACGGTTGAAAAAAGTTGGGCGATAAAGATTTTATCCCAAGCGAATCGAATTGGTTCGCAATGAACGTAGCTGCTTTTATACCGCCATCATTTACATAACCCCGGCCCGAAAACTCTTTTGATGTAAGTCTCTCAACCAGGTATTTCGCATAGGGAAGATCCTGTGAGTTGGAATTTGAAAAAATAAAAAAAAGAATGAAGGAAAGAGTGAGGTTCCTCATTCGTGAAATCAGGAAAATCTTCTTTCAACCAATTCCATGAAATTTTTCACGTGCTCATTGTTGTCGTCCCAGTTCATCTGGCCGGCCAGGTCAGCGGCAATTTGTTTTGCAATGCCTAAATCAGTTACGCTATTTATTTTTTCGATGGCTGCGCTGTAGTTCTGAAGGTTGCCTTCAAAAAGCTGGTTTACAAAAAGAAATTTTTCATTGATGCCGATAGCGGCTTTCAGGTCCTTGATGGGGTTGCGGTGGAGTTTATCGGCAATGGTCTTTGAACTTGATTTGCTGGCGATCTTCCGGTGCACTGATTCTTCGCTTCCAAACCTGTCGCCCACAGTTGGCTTGTCTTCAAATTGCGTATTCACGTCATGCAAGGTTTTTTTCCGTTCTGTCCTGACCGTTTTTTCTTCAGCTGCCGGTTCAACCGAGCCAACAGTGGCAATCACTTCATTCATGGAATGATGCACAAGTGAATCAGCTTCCCCGGTTTCCATCTGCTGCGGGGTGACGGGTACTTCACTCCGGGTTTGCTGTGGTTCATCATTGCGTTTCATTTCAATCGCACGTTTTTCAGCAAGGATCTTCTGTGTTACCGCTACTTTCACCTCATCAAGAGAAGTCAGGGCATTGGTATGGTTCAACATGAGTGCGGCTTCATAGAGCTGGCGGAGATTCTGGACCATAAAATCAATTTCGACCTGTGGAATCGACGAGCCATGGTTTTTCAGGTGGTCATGCTGGTCGCGGATGATTTTCAGTAAAGAATCAATTTGCTGGTGGATACTCTGACGGTTCATGATGACTTAAATTTTCTGTAAAGATAATGGTTAAGCTTTTATTTTATTTTTGCCGTCCCTCTTACTTATACAATAAAATATTACAGATGTTTTTAGAACACCCACAATTTGAATCTCCCAGGCGCGGATGGGTGGAAGTGATTTGCGGTTCCATGTTTTCCGGAAAAACAGAAGAACTCATCAGGAGGCTGAAACGTGCACGCATCGCAAAAATGAAGGTGGAGATCTTTAAGCCGAAGCTGGATAAAAGGTATGATGAAACCAACGTGGTTTCACACGATTCCAATTTCATTCATTCGACTCCTGTAGAATCGTCATCGCAGATTTTATTGCTCGCCAATGACGTCGAAGTAGTCGGTGTGGATGAAGCCCAGTTTTTTGATGAAGGCCTTGCAGATGTTTGTGAAACCCTTGCCAACCGGGGACTACGCGTGATCGTGGCAGGACTGGATATGGATTACCTCGGCAAACCTTTTGGTCCGTTGCCGCAATTGCTTGCAGTTGCAGAATATGTCACCAAGGTCCATGCAATCTGTATGAAATGCGGGAACCTCGCCTACATTTCCCATAGGATAGTGGACAACCAGTCGCGCATCATGCTTGGAGAACAGGAGAGCTACATTCCACTTTGCAGAACTTGTTACAATGAAGAGAAAGCAAAACGATAGTGGATTCGCTCCAGGGAAATATTTTTCAAATAGCGAATGGGAAATTACAGACGTAATTTATAAAGTTCCCGGTTGGCATGTTAATTCCGTCGGTGCCGTATGGAAATTCACAGTGGAAGATTTCGTTGAATTTTTATCTGTCGTTCCTGTTCGGAAAACCAAATTCTCAATCAATGATAGTGAACTGCAGATTGATGGCCTCCCGTCATTTTCAATTCACTTAATTACAGAAGAATTGCTGGAAATTGAAAATGAAATAAGCCGGATAAAATTCAGTGCTATAAAAAAGTAATTCGGCCCGTTTGAGGAGATCCGATGAGCCGTATCAGGCGCGTTCAATCAATGCAACTGCATAACAGCTCACGCCTTCTTCGCGTCCGACATAACCAAGTTTTTCAGTCGTGGTGGCTTTGATAGAAATATCTTCCAGTGGAATATTCATGACCTGCGCCAGGGCAGTTTGCATGCCTGGAATGTAGGAAGCTATTTTTGGCTGTTGAAGACAAAGGGTAACATCTATATTTCCGATTGAAAAATTTTTCTCTGTGAGAAGTTCAACAACACGCTTTAAAAGCAGCTTGCTGTCGATGTTTTTAAATTCAGAAGATGTATCAGGAAAATGTTTCCCGATGTCACCCAGGTTGGCTGCACCGAGCAATGCATCACAGATGGCATGGATCATTACATCAGCATCACTGTGCCCCACTGCACCTTTATGATGCTCAACCTTGATTCCCCCAAGCCAGAAATCTTTTCCATCAGCGAGCTGGTGCACATCAAATCCAAAACCGATTCTCGTCTTTTTCATGCCGGGATAAAAATAAAAAAGCGGATGCAACTACACCCGCCTTATCTGATTTTTTATGTGAAGTTATTCTTCAGCGTCCTTATCACCCTTCAGACCATCAATATTAAATGACAATGTGAAACGAAGTGTATTCTCAAGTGGATTTCGCTGCGTGGTTGGAATGAGGTAAGCAAAGTCAAGACCGAATACATTATACCGTAGTCCGGCACCAAGAGTAAAGAATTTGCGGTTACCTTTTGTTGCAGATTCATGGAAATAACCACCGCGGATCGAAAACTGCTTGTCGTACCAGTATTCCATACCAATGCTATAAGTGAATTCTTTCATCTCTTCAGGGAATCCTGCCGGGGCGTCGCTCCAGCTTGAAAAGATAGACTGAGGTACGGAAATGTTCGTAGGATCTTCTCCATACATGACCTGGCGGTTACCATCACTGTCATACACATAATTTCCCAATGAATCCGTTGCATAAACCGGAGGTGTAGGTACGAGGAGTTTGTTGAAATCGACTCCGAATGAGATGGCATTGTACTGATCAAGATCTATATTCAGGTTTGTTCCGATACGGAAATTCATAGGAATGAAATCCTTTGAAGCAGTGGAGGAATAAGAAATTTTACCTCCGATATTCGAAATGTCAAGGCCGATTCCAAGCCGGGCGTTTTTCTTTCCCAGATCAAAATCGGTGCGGTAAAATGAAGAGAGATCGGCTGCAACCGTTTGGCCTGGTTTGGTAGTCACATTTCCCGGCAATGAAGTATGCCCGGTGAGGTTGGAATAAATGTAACGGAACGAAATCCCGCCGGAGAATTTTTCACCGAGTTTCCTGGCATAACTTGCATCGAATGCATATTCTTTAGGATCGAACTCATCATATTTTTCTGCCAGTTCATTGGTAAAGTCAATGCTTCCCAGAGAAAAGTATAGCATGGAGAGTGCAAACGCCTGGTCTTTCGGGAGTTTGTAATAAAACGCCACATGACCCAGGTTGATATCATTTACAAGGGCGCGCAACCAGGGAGTATAAGAAATTGAAATTCCGATTTGCTTATCAGCGAATGCAAGCTTGGATGGATTCCAGTGGGTACTTGCAGCATCAGGTGAAGTTGCAACGCCATAATCTCCCATTCCCCCGGCACGTGCATCAGGAGCAATCAGAAGAAACGGAACAGCCGTGGTAATGGTATTGATTTGTCCCAACAATTCATCGCGGGTCTTGGTATTGATTCCTTGTGCAAATGACTGACTGAAAAATGCGATCAATGCAGACAGACAAATAACTTGTTTCGATTTAAAATTCATTTTTTTTCTAAAAGGATGGCAAATATACGTTTGTAAAAGTAATATGTTCACTCAGCTACCGCAGAATGACCAGTTTCTCAAATTTTTCAGAAGAAGAACCATTAAAATCCTTCACTTTCAGCTTGTAGACGTAAACTCCACGGCCAATCCGGTCGCCGTAATCGTCTAAACCGTCCCATTCAATATCATCACTGCGGTAACCTTCCGTAGTTACGATTTTATCGAGGGTTTTAACAAGCTTTCCACTTACCGTAAAAATCTGTACCTGTGCACTAAGCTGCTGGTACGGGCGGTTATGCTCAAACATGAATGTGGTATGGGTGGTAAATGGATTCGGATAATTCAAGACATGCTCCAATGCAAGCGCTGCTGTTTCTGCGACAATGAATTCAGTGCGGGCTTCGCTTGAATTGTTATAGACATCCCAGACTTTAAAAGTTAGACTATGACGTCCGGGAGTCAGACTGCTGTAGGGATACCGCACCTTACCTGACTGGTAACTGTCCATGTCAGATTCATAATAATCATTCAGCACGGAAATTTTTCCATTGTCTTCATCTACGATTGAAGTGATATCGTGACCTATGCCTGTACCTGCGGTATTGATTCCGTTTGAGTCACTCACTTCAGCATACAGCACCGGATTTTCGTCCGTAAGTCCGCCAAAAACGAACTTGTCATCATTCAGGTAAAGTTTCACCTCCGGCCCGGTGTTATCAGTGCCCGCAGAAGGATTCAAACCACCGACTACGATATCGTTGCTGTAACCATTCGCATCACTCTGCCCGTTGTGGGCATAGTAACTGATCTTCCCGTTTCCATATTGGTATGCAATGTCCTTCGGAACAACAAAAGTGAAAGTGAAATCACCATTTTTTACCTGGGCTTTTCCCTTATAGAGAATGTTTTTCTGCATTTCGAATGGAGCGGGGTAACTGCTGCCGCCATCGCCTGTCCAGCCGAAATCATTTCCCAGCGTATTAAAGGTTGCCCACTTGTCGAAAATTGTTGGATAAACTACTCCGTTGAACCCCGTCATCTTCGCACCGGTTTTATCCCTGACTTCACCGGTGATTGTAATCTTGCTCAGTGCACGAAGCGTATCTGAATTCATCGTGAGCTGGTGTGTATTCACAGTATTGGTGACAACATCATACTGGGGATAAACAAGTTTTACGGCAGGGTCTCCAAGCAAAACAAAATTTCGTGTATAGCGGTCGTTGTAGTCGATCTTTGTTTGTTCGAATACTTCTCCGCACGTAGGCATGGCGCCGTTGATGGGCTGGAAGAAGTGATCGAAAAATCTTTGTGCAAGACTGAAGTTTGATCCGGAAAATGCAAGACGGGTCGTGGTAAACAGGCAGATTCCTCCGCCGTTGGGATTGAGGATCACTAGTTCTCCTGCCGATGTCCTGCCCGGATCATCCGGTCTGCTGAACTCACATGTAGCTGTAAGAAATGCAGGCATGTGTTTGAAGTTTGTCCACCCGTTGATATCTTCAACTTCAAGCACCCTTTCATGTGCCCATCCCAATTCACCTCCATGGCCAATGTATGTCATCAGCAAAGCTCCGCGTTGCACACGGTTTACAATGGATGTGCGTGCATCAGGATAGCGTTGGCCACCGGGCGTTGAAACCTGCTTGTATGCATCAAGATAAATTTTGTCAATGTTATAAACCGGGTACTCTGCCCGCACGCCGACGGCAAGCGATTCCGATTGTGAAAAATGTGTATTGTTATCCTGGTCATCACCCACAAATGCTACAATGTTTCTCCAGTCGCTGAGATTTGATTCTGCGGAAACAGAAGCTGCGGAAGGCGTTGAATAGGCAACGATTTTATTCACCATTGCTTCTGCTTCAACGGTCGACTTCACAGGAAGGCGGCCAACACTCACATCCATTAATTCAGCCGTGCCCCAGGGTGACCAAAGTCCTTCACTGTCATCCATGAGTCCAAAAAAATCATCGCTGATATAGGTTGTTGTTTGGTTCAGCGACAATTCAGATTCATATGAAGTTACAAAGTTGGTGTTGTTTGATAGGCGGTATTTATTGTCGTAAGAAGCATCTCCAAAAAGAAGTGCGAAACGTGGCATGTCTGCCGGAGAAACTGACCGGTCGAAAAACATTTTAATGAAATCACGGATTGCGCAAACGTCCTGTGAGCCGGAAGAAAACTCGTTGAAGATTTGAGTTGTGGTTGCAACATTTACATTGTAGCCATCATTTGTGCGGTGAAATTCTGCAAGCCGTGTAGCTTCAGTTAAAAATTTCGGATGTGTAACAATGATCATATCAGCTTGCTGCATGGCGTGCAGGTTCTGATTGGACATTCTTCCGACCAGGAATGGCGATTGGAATGCGGAACCGTTAAAGGCAATGTATTCACGAATAATATCTGTGGGATAAATAAATACTCCCGTTCCCTGGGAAGGAAGCTGCTCCATGATATTCAGCGGATCAGAGATGTCCCAGATTTTGGTGCTTGAAGTGGTATTCGCAATTTCAAACTGTCCGATGTTCGTTGTTCCTACCGAACGCACATCCCTGAAAAGCAACTGGTCTCCGGAACCATTAAAATCCAGCGCACGCCTTGCATTTATTTCAATATAATCGAGCCAGCCAGAAGCTGACTGGTCAGAGGATGAGAAATTCATACTGACAGGAAAAGAAGACGGGCAACTGTTCAGTGAGCCGTCAAGTACACTTGCTTTTGCAAAGTCTGAGGTTACGGATCCACCGGTAGTTGCAGTGGTCTTTGAATCAGCGAGTTGGTTATTGCAGTAAAGATTGAAATGGCCTTCATCCCCAAAGGACCGGCCGATCACAACGGCAGTAATCTTCAACGGATCTGCGGCGGAACAAATAATATTCGGAATGTGAAAATCAAATGCATGTTGGGTGTGCTGAAGATCAAAATTCTCGCCGTACCATTCACGTCCTGACTTCAGAAAATTGTAAAGATCAGCTTCATGGAAATCACGTTCGTCGAAGGAAGTAATAGTTAATGTAGGCGATGAGGAAGAGGATGCACGTTGTTGTATTCTTTTTCCGGCGGGCAATGAAGCAGAAAGGAAATAATATGTGGTATCAGAATATTCATTCACAGAGTGGTTGAATACGCCGGTTGCAGTGTTGTATGTCCAGGTAACTTGCTTCTGTCCAAAAAAGAGGATGAAATCATTCTGGTTAAATTGTCCATCAGCTTCTCCTTCGACATAGATTGCATTTTCTTTCAGGTCATCAATACGCGCAGTGCTGTTCAGGAAAGGAAGTTGTCCTGCGCCATTGCCGTAAAGCCGGAGGTTGTGTGGATCAATATTGTCTACATCGACGCCCAGGCTTTTCAGGTTTTGGTAAGTTATTTTATGGATGCCCGATTGAGTCACTCCAAGTTTAAACCATTCGCCGGAAGCAAGTACGGAACTTTGAGAATAAACTCTCTGGCTTTGGTTGGGATTGCCGGTTCTGAAAGATGAAGCAGTGATTTGCAGATCGAAGGATATAAGTTTCTCAGGCTGGCCGGTTGCAGATTTTCTCACAGCAGGGACCGTTACAACGGCATATGATTTCTTTTTTCTGAGACCTATTTCAACTTTTGCTTGACCTTGTATTTCATTCCAGGCTTTTTCACTTAGCAAGCCTTCGTCATCGAGACGACCGTAAACAGCATTTTCGATTTGAAGCGTTGCAGCCTGTACATTCCCTTCAAGGGCAATTGTTTCCCTGAAAACGGGTACGCCATTGTCATCATATGCGGCGCCGGAAAAGTATAGCGATTTTATCTTTTCAGTTTCTGAAAAAGCGGTTTCGATAGGCGCTTTCCAATCGAGTTTGCGGTGTAAAACCGGACTTTGCGCGAAGGAGAAAATTGCAGGCATGGCTGCAAAAAGTGTAAACAGGATTTTTCTCATTGTTGGTGTGGCGGTGATGAATAGGCCCTAACGCAGGCAATGTTTTTTTATTTTAAGAATTTGCAAATTTTTCCACTTTCAAAGGTAAGCGATTCAATCAACAATGATAGCGAATTAATAGTTTTGCGACGAATCCGGGAAAAGTTCTGCAGAAATAAAATAAGCCCTTTTTTGCATTAAAATAATTTCTAATTTAGCAATCATTTATTTTCGGGTTACCCATTAGCTGCAGGGACAATATCTGGTAGTAATTAACGTTAAAACCTTACAATTTTTACGCAGGTGAATATTTGCTCAATTGCGGCTTACGTAACCATGTATATTCTGAAACGTACTATTTGAAATTCTTGGAGGTTAGAGTTATGATGAGAAAAATTTTACAGCTTTTTATTTTGATGGCTGCTTCATTCCAGGCGGCTGCGCAGGACCCCGAGTTTACACAGTTTTATGCCAACCCACTGTACCTAAACCCGGCTTTTGCTGGCTCGGTACATTGTCCGCGGTTGTGCCTCAATTACCGTAACCAATGGCCTGCACTCACCGGAACTTTTGTTACCACATCTGCGTCATTCGACGGACAAATCAACGCGCTCAACAGCGGCTTGGGTCTTCTTGTGTTGGCTGACAATGCAGGAGAGGGAACACTGAACTCGACCGACGTGAGTGGATTTTATTCTTACCAGTTGAACATCAACCGGGAGTTTTCGATTCGCGCAGGTTTCCAGGCAACATACAAACAGCGTAGAGTAGACTGGGACAAACTCACTTTCGGCGATATGATTGACCCGCGGTATGGATTTATTTATCCGACCACTGAATCCCGTCCGCCGACTACGAAAAGCTTTACTGATTTCTCTGCAGGATTACTGCTGTACTCCGCAAAGATTTATGGTGGTTTTGCAGTGAATCACCTTACCGAACCCGAAGAATCATTCATACATCCTTCCCCGGGCAGCACGCTTCCGATGAAGTTTACTGCGCATGCAGGAGCAATTATCCCACTGTCATCAAGGCGAAATGACGACACCTATATTTCACCGAATGTACTCTGGCAGCTTCAGCGGGATTTCCAGCAGATAAATATCGGAGTGTACATTGCGAAGCCACCACTGGTCGGAGGTTTATGGTACCGTAACCAGGATTCATTCATTGCTTTGTTGGGAATCCAGCAGGGCATTTTCAAGTTTGGATACAGCTATGATATTACGGTTTCCAAACTTGCAAACGCATCGGCAGGATCACACGAGGTGAGCATGGGCATTCAGTTCCCATGTAAACCTAAAAAGAAACGATTCCGCGCTGTAAAATGTCCGTCTTTCTAATTCGAAATTTATTTTTGGTCACCCATTAAAATAAAATATATTTGGCTCACGTTAACGAGAATAAAACAATAGATAATTCAATGAAAAAATTTCTGATCAATGGCCTCATGTTTTCCATGGCGGTGGTTCTTTTTTCTTCCTGCGGGAAAGAGAAATCATCCGTGACCGGCTGGAATTACAATGATCCCAAAAATGGCGGATTCGAAGTGGTTCCTTATGATGAACAGGAAACCGGACCCGGACTGGTACTCATCGAAGGAGGTACCTTTACGATGGGACGCACAGAACAGGAAGTCACCCAGGACTGGAACAATATTCCTAAGCGGACGTCCATAAGTTCGTTCTATATGGATGAAACGGAAATAGCCAACGTCCATTACCTGGAATATCTCTATTGGATCACGCGCGTTTTTGGTGCTGATTATCCTGAAGTATATAAAAAGGCATTGCCTGATACGCTTGTATGGCGTCACCAGCTTGAATACAATGAGCCGATGGTTGAGTTGTACCTGCGTCACCCTTCTTACCAGCAGTACCCTGTTGTAGGTGTGAATTGGCTTCAGGCTTCTGACTTCTGCGCATGGCGTACCGACCGCGTGAACGAACAGATCATGATTCGTGAAGGGATCCTCAGGGAAAACCCCAACCAGATCAACGAGGATAATTTTAATTCAGATGCTTACTTAGCCGGACAATATGAAGGCCTTGTAAGAAGTGATTTGCCTGATATGAATCCAAGTGCTGGAGCAAACGGAACACGTAAGGTAAGAATGGAGGATGGAATATTATTGCCGAAGTATCGTCTCCCGACCGAAGCAGAA
>Ga0190274_10001585_pt1 | contig 13316 bp, 10 predicted proteins | sample Popmic531T_FD_133002 | JGI IMG/M metagenome (GOLD analysis project Ga0190274, IMG submission 133002) | Populus adjacent soil microbial communities from riparian zone of Yellowstone River, Montana, USA - 531 T | ecosystem: Environmental > Terrestrial > Soil > Riparian zone | place: USA: Montana...
CGTTTTAATAAATATTGCTTGATAACAACTTCCGCGTTCCGGAAACTTAGTCCTTCCAGCATAGGCATTTCAATAGTTGGTGCTATGGAACGACTGATAGTGAGATAGACTGTCCGATTCTTCTTAACTATTTCATCCGCTTCAGGAAACTGACGCAAAACAGATAATGCAGCGGCTGTATCGTTATAGATCGAATCCTGTAATTCTACATCAAATCCCTGGGCATTGAGAATTTTGGTGGCTTCCGCATAGGATTTACCCGTAACTGATGGAATAGTTAACGTACTACCATGCCGGGTGATCAGGTTCAAGGACACAAGAAACAATAGCAACACAATTGCTAACAGCACAAAACTGAAAACAATATTGATCCATAGGGGTTTTCCGGTAATGAATTTCAGCACAGGTTATAAATTTTTGGTTTGGATTGGTTTGTTCTCAGTAATCAGTTTTTCCTCGCGAGGGCCTCTTCAATAATAGAAGAATAAAATTCTTTGAGCGACCAGCCCATGATCTTAACCTGTTGCGGTACCACACTGGCTTCGGTTTGACCGGGTACGGTATTAATCTCTAATATAAATGGCTGATTTTTTGCTTCGTTATAAATGAAATCAATCCGGATCACACCGCGACAATTGAATACCTCATACACTTTACGTGCCGCATTTTCAATTTTGTTTTTCATATCCGTATCAATTTCGGCAGGAGTCACTTCTTCACTCAATCCCTGGTATTTCGCTTCATAATCAAAAAAATCTTTCTTTGTCATTATCTCCGTAATCGGCAATACCACTATTTCTTTAGTTGTTTTAAATACACCCACTGTAAACTCCCGGCCAGAAATAAATTCCTCGATTAAAATTTGATCATCTTCCTTAAACGCTTTCTCAAGCGCTTCTTCCAACTCGTCGGATTTGTTAACCTTACTCATACCAATGCTGCTTCCGCCATTATTGGGTTTTACAAATACTGGCAATTGGAGCTGCTGCATTATAACAGCGGGAGTAACAGGAGTATGTTTAAATATATGCATCGAGCGGGCAGTTTGAATGCCCGCAAAAGCAGCCACAGCCACGGTATATCTTTTGTTGAAAGTGAGCGCCGAAGTAGCCGCATCGCAGGAAGTGTAGGGCAATCCCACCAAATCAAAATAACCCTGAAGTTTTCCATCCTCCCCCGGCGTGCCATGTATGCCGATGAGCACAGCGTCAAATTTGATTTTTTTTCCATCGAGATTAAGAGAAAAATCTTTCCGGTCCACTTCTATCCTGGATCCTCCATTCTCATAAAACCAACCGGACGGGGTTATATCGATTTTATAAACGTCGAACTTGGAAGTGTCTACATTCTTTTCAATTGTAACAGCGCTTTTGTAGGAAATAGCGGCTTCGCTGGAATATCCACCGGTAACGAACGCAATAACTGGCTTCATGAAGGATGATCAATTTTAAGCAAATAAACGAAAAGGAATTGGGATTGAGAAGGAAGGACGTTTAATGGTTTAAGAGTTTAAAGGTTTAAGGGTTGCTTAACTTTTGGGAACCTGATTATCTGAAAAAACCTATAAACCCTTAAACCTTAAACCCTGAAACCTTTAAAACCTCAAAATAAGAAAGGTGAAGGAAGTTGCCCCTTCACCTTTATACGACGGGAAATATCACCCGCCTGCGTTGAGTAGCACTAGGGCTACAGTTACTATGTGATGAAATTAAAGTTACTATCCCAGTTAGGCGGTTTCCAAATATTAATCTAGTTATTTATACACAGCGTCTGTGCTAAATATGCATTTTAGCTTTTTTAGCCATCAATTCATCAACAGTTTCTTTGTACATTTCATCTGGAACACAACAATCTACCGGACAAACAGCCGCACATTGAGGTTCTTCATGAAAACCCTGGCACTCTGTACATTTATTTGGTACGATATAATAAGTGTCTACACTAACGGGAGCGTTCTTTTGATCAGCATCTACTACGGTCCCATCCAGCAGTGTAAAACTGCCTTTAACCGTGGTTCCATCCGATATGGCCCATTCCACCCCTCCCTCATAGATCGCATTATTCGGACATTCCGGCTCACAGGCTCCGCAATTGATACATTCTTCTGTTATCTTGATTGCCATAGTTAAGTAAGAATTTAGTTGGGTTGAATACAATTAATTTTGCAACACAAATTTAGGCGAAATGAATTTACAACAACGTATTGAAATATTAGAAAAACTAGGAAAGTATATTTTGTCGGATCATGCTGATTGGGTTACAGTTAAGGAAAATGCGGCACGTGAAAACAATTGGTTCATTCCGGAATTTATTGAATTGTCTACTAACAATATTGCGAAGTCTTTTCTAACGCAACATTCACTTCAAACACTAGCAGATAAATACGAGATTCCAACAGTTACCAACCCTGTTCGGAACGTAGGGATTGTAATGGCTGGCAATATTCCTCTTGTTGGTTTTCATGATTTCCTTTGCACGTTTATTTCAGGTCACCGGCAAACCATTAAAGCTTCTGCCAGGGATCAGGCCTTGATCAAGCACCTGGTAGATAAATTGCTTGAATGGAACGCCGGAACCGATAAGCTGGTATCATTTGCCGAAATGCTGAAAGGCTGCGACGCCTATATAGCTACCGGAAGTAATAACTCTTCCCGCTATTTTGAACAATATTTTGGCAAATACCCGCATATTATCCGACGAAACCGAACGTCCATAGCCATCCTTGATGGTAATGAAACAGCATCCGACCTCGATAAACTGGCCGATGACGTTTATCAGTATTTCGGACTCGGTTGCCGGAATGTAACCAAGATATATGTACCCATGGGATACGATTTTGTTCCATTACTGGAGTCCTTCAAAAAATACAACTACCTCAGCGATCACCATAAATACCATAACAATTACGATTACCAACTTGCTGTATTGCTTATTAATAAGCGTTATTACATGACGAACGGATCCATAATTCTACATGAAGAAAAACAGCTTTTCTCTCCGATTAGCCAGTTGAATTATGAATTTTATACCGATCAAAAAATCCTTACCGAAACACTGCTGTCGGATACCAATATTCAGTGTATTACAGGAAAAGGGTATATCTCTTTTGGAAATGCCCAGCAACCTGGCATCACGGATTTTGCGGATGGCATAGATACACTGAAATTTTTGCGGAGGCTATGAAAAGCAGTCAGGTATATCTGCTAAAATTGCATCCTGGGTCGAAACGTTGAAATCACAAAACCTTTCCGGAAATTGGAACTTTAGAAGAAAACCATATTCTTGCTAAGTTCCTGGCCCTTACCATTTTTCCGAATGATTATTCTTCTTAAATTTGTAAGGAACTACGAAGACTTTAGTAAATTAATTGTTAAACTGAAGGGATGGTACTAACCAACTTCGTTTTGCTTCGTTAATTTGTTGAGTACTGGTATATTATTTGAAATAAGTATTGCACGAAAAAATAAATTAAACATGAATATGAAACAGGTCTTAGCCGTAGTACTGATCAGCGCCGGAACTTCGGCAGCTACATTGTGGGGCTATAATAGTTTTATAAAGAATGAGGCTTACGTTTACCCAAACAAAGCGAATATAGAACAAGTTAAAACCCCTGCTAACTATGCAGGTTTTAATGGAGTAACAGGAGGAGATAATGCTGTCGACTTTACCCAAGCAGCAGGTGTTGCTATTCCCGCCACGGTTCATATTAAAACGAAGATTAACCGTACGGCTACCAACAACCTACCCCGCAGAAGCAGTCCGTTCAGCGACCTGTTCCCGGATTTTGATATGGATGATTTCTTTGGAGATCGTTCCAGGTCCTTTCCGCAAAGCGCTTCCGGTTCGGGAGCCATCATCAGCGAAGATGGATATATCGTTACCAACAATCATGTGGTTGATGGAGCCGATGAAATCAGTGTAACGCTCAATAACAAGAAAACATTTAAAGCGAAAGTTGTTGGCGCTGATCCCAGCACCGACCTGGCTGTTATTAAGATTGAAGCTAAAGGATTACCCTTCTTATTATATGGTAATTCCGATGATGTAAAAGTGGGCCAGTGGGTATTAGCTGTGGGCTATCCCCTTACGTTAGAAACAACTGTAACTGCTGGAATCATCAGTGCAAAGGGAAGAACATTGGATATCAACAAACGTCAAAGCGCGACACCCGTAGAATCATTTCTGCAAACGGATGCAGCCGTTAACCCGGGTAATAGTGGCGGACCGCTCATTACTACCGATGGTAAGATGATTGGTATCAATTCCGCTATCGCTTCTCCTACCGGCGCATTTGCTGGCTACTCATTTACCATACCGGTAAATATTGTAAAGAAGATCATTGCCGATGTGATGAAATTCGGAACCGTTCAGCGTGCTTATCTCGGTATTCAATATCCCCGCGAAAATTTAAGCGAAGAAGTGAAGAACCAGAATGGAATTAGAGAAGGAGAAGGCGTTTATGTACTGGAAGTTACCAAAGACGGTGCCGCTGAAGCAGCTGGCATAAAAAAGGGCGACGTGATTACCAAAGTAAATGGCTTCAACGTAACAAACGGACCTGAAATGGTTGGACAGATCGCGACTTTACGTCCGGGTGATAGAGTACCACTTACTTATGTACGCGAGGGAAAAGAAGTCAATATCAACATAACACTTCGTAATTCAACAGGAACTACGGAAGTAGTGAAAACATCAATACTGGATAAATTAGGCGCCGACCTGCAGAACATCGATAGTAAAACAGCTAAGGACTTAGGAGTGAATGGAGGAGTATTAATAAGATCAATAGGAAGTAATGGTTTACTGAGCCGTGTTCGTGTTCAGGAAGGTTATGTGATCACGAAAGCCAATGGAAAAGAAATTAAGAATATTGAGGACCTGAGAAAAGCTGTGGAAAGTTCCAGTGGCAGTGTGAAATTGGAAGGTATGTACCCGGGGTATGATGGAGTTTATCCGATTGTGGTGAACCTGGGGAGTGGGAATTAATTGAATGAACTGAATTTTTATAGAAAGCCCTGGCGAATGCCGGGGCTTTTTTTAAAATGTAAAATGTAGAATATAAAATTTAAAATGTAAAAGGCCCTACGTTCAATCATGTATAATTGAATCTAGGACTCTGTTACATTTTACATTCTACATTTTACATTCTACATTTTATATTCATTTCTCCACCACCAGGTAATCCCAGGCATTTAACTCAAACGAAAGCTGCGGAATAATTTCCAGCTTGGCACCGGTGAAAATATTAGTGTAGATTCCATGCACATATCCATCCGGCAATTGGAGAAAAACATGATTGGGAGAAAGGTTCAGAATCACCAAAACCTCCTTGGCGCCGTAACGACGCATAAACGCGAATACATATTGATCGGCATGGGTTGGAATAAAAACGGGTTGTGAAATTCTGCCTGTACCGATTGCTCCGTTGTTTATTCTTAATTGGAGCAATGCTTTGTAAAATTCATGCAACTCCGGTTTTACTTTCCATTCAATAATATCTTTGTCAAAGAATTTCAATCGCTTTTTATTGGGCAATTCCTGTCCACTGTAAATAAGTGGTAAGCCACTCCAAACAAAGCTAAACACAGCAAATACTTTGGCGGCACTACCATATTTCTCGTATTCGGTACCGTTCCAACTATTTTCATCGTGATTTGCAGTAAAAAATAGCTGACTCGTAATAGCCGGGAACTCTCGTTGATATCGAAACAATACATCCTTCAGTCCATATAAACTGATTTCTCCCTTATAATATCTCTGTGAATCGTGCATCCATTGCCAGGCGTAACAGCAATCGAATACATCAAGGTAATGAGTGTCTTCCGTTTCGGCCAACCAGAATAATGGTTTTACTGAATCCAATGCCGTGCGGGCCTGCCGCCAGAAATCGAGTGGTATTAAATGCGCCATATCACACCGGAACCCATCAATATCAAATTCCTTGACCCAGAATTGCATGGCTTCAATCATGGCCCTGCGCATCGCGGCATCATAATAATTCAAGTCAATTACATCATGCCAATTGTTATTGTCGTAAAATTTTCCTTCCGCGTTTTTCTTATAAAAACCGGGATTTGTTTTGGTCCAGATATGATCCCAACCGGTATGATTAGCCACCCAATCAATGATGATTTTAAATCCCATTTGATGAGCCGCATAAACCAGTTCACGAAAATCATCAAGTGTACCAAATTCGGGATTGATAGCGGTATAATCGGAACAGGCATAATAACTGCCGAGAGTTCCTTGCCGCTGCTCCACACTAATTGGGGTAATGGGCATCAACCAAAGCGTTTCCACTCCCATTTCCCGTAAGCGTGGAAGATGTTTAGCAAACGCATCAAAGGTTCCTTCAGGTGTATATTGACGAATATTAACTTCGTAAAGGTTAGTGTGATCACTCCATGCCACAGGGGTAAACAAACGCTTCATAATATTACTGGTTGATTAAATATAATCTTATGGCAGGCAAAGGGATAGACAAGCGAAGATAAGCAGAGAAAAGACAATTCTGATTTGTGATTTATGAATTATGATTGTGGATTTCTTCAGAATCAGAACTTTGAATGATGAGGTAGCTTCAAAATCACAAATCATAAATCCTACATCGCAAATCCTGTAACACCTTAACTTTGCAACCGTGAAAACCTTCAACGTTCCTTCCATTTACCGGAGCCCGCTGATAACGGCTATAAAGAACTACCGAAAACAGCAGGATAAACTGAAAAAAGATTACTCCCCCACACTGCTGGACCTGGGATCATTGCATATTTATCTCGCCCGTCATTTTGGCTTTTGTTATGGTGTAGAAAATGCCATTGAAATCTCTTTTCGTACCGTCGAAGAAAATCCGGGTAAACGCATTTTTTTATTGAGTGAAATGATTCACAACCCGCAGGTAAACGCAGGTTTGATTGAAAAAGGTGTTCAGTTTTTACAAGACACACTTGGTAATCAATTGATCCCATTTGAATCAATCAACAAAGAAGATATTGTGATCATCCCTGCCTTTGGAACTACGCTGCAAATGGAAGCTAAGCTCAATGCAATGGGTATTCAAACCGAAAAATATAATACTACTTGTCCATTTGTAGAAAAAGTATGGAACCGTAGTGAGCAGATCGCCGCAAAAGGGTATACCATTATTATTCACGGCAAACCGAAACACGAAGAAACAAGGGCTACTTTTTCACATGCCGCATCTAACGCTCCTTCGATAATAGTAAATGATATGAAGGACACTATTGAATTGGCGAAATACATCACTGGTCAGAAACCATTGGATCAATTTTATAGTGATTTCAAAGGCTTGTATTCAGAGGGATTTGACGCATCCAAAGATCTCCATCGCGTTGGTGTAGTAAACCAGACTACCCAGTTGGCCAGCGATACACAAGCAATCGCGGATTATTTAAAAAAGACGATGCTGGAACATTTCGGACTTACCGATTCCAATATCGGCGAACGCTTTGCCGATACCCGCGATACTCTTTGTTATGCAACCAACGATAATCAAACTGCCGTAACAGGTATGCTTGAAACCCAGGCTGATCTTGCTGTGGTAATCGGTGGTTATAATTCTTCCAACACAACACATCTCGTTGAATTATGCGAAGAAAAATTACCTACTTACTTTATTAATAGCGACGAGAAATTACTTTCCCCCAGAGAAATTCTTCATTTTAATTTTCATACCAAACAGGAATTATTAACCAGTGGCTATTTACCGGACCAGCAACCACTCCGGATCCTTATTACCAGTGGGGCATCTTGTCCGGATGCATTGGTAGAGTCCGTAATCCGCAAACTGGCATCTTTTTATAAAGAAGAAGATAAAATAGACGAGCTCATCCAACGTTTCGATAATTAATTTTTCGCCTGGTTAAACCATTCCTCCTCCGGACAATCTATGGTAGGAATTTTTTACCATGAAAACAGCAGCTACCCATAAGATGTCCCTACGGGACATAAATCCATTTGCAAATATTATGCGTTTGTATTCATGTCCCGTAGGGACATCTCGTGGGTAGCACCAAACGATTTCTGTTTTAACGTTCCGTAGGAAGGTCACATGCAAAATGAATAAAAGCACGATGAAATTAATTTGATGTTACCCATTACCGGAAAAATTAAAAATGAAGAAGATCTTTCTCAACAAACGATTATCAGATTTTAATAAACAATGTAGTATGAAAAAGTGTGTTTTTATTTTTGTTCCCATTTTAATCCTTTCCCTAACGCTTAATGCCCAGGAAAAAAGAGATACGATCCATAACGTTAATCAATCAACAATCGCTACTGCCAAACAAAAACGGAATGCGATTATTGATTCACTGGATTTAACTAAAGAACAGAGCAAAAAGCTTAAAGGAATCAATAAAGAATTCCGTGCTCAATTAAAAGATATTAAAGAAAACAATCAATTGAGTACTGCTGAGCGAAAAGAAATGAATAAGGAAATACTGAAGAAACAACAGGACGAAATTCGTAAAATACTCACAGCAGATCAACTAGCGAAATATCAGAAATTGATGAAACAATATCGTGGTGGCAAGAAGGAGGAAATGATAAATGAAGAATGAAAAATTAAAAATTAAGAAGGGTTCTCAGTTCAGAGAGACCATTTCTCTATTCTTCATTCTTCATTTTTAATAAAAAAAAATCCCGCCTCAGCGGGATTGTATAAGCAATTGGTTCGGAATTACACCATCTTGAAACCTTCCAGGAACTTGGTATTGAAATTACCGCTGATGAACTGTTCATTACGCATCAGCTGCTGATGAAAAGGTATTGTAGTTTTAACTCCTTCAATAACATACTCACTTAAAGCGCGACTCATTGTATTGATCGCTTCATTACGTGTTCGTGCTACAGAAATTATTTTAGCGATCATCGAATCGTAATAAGGTGGAATAGTGTAGCCGGCATAAACATGCGAATCAATCCGGATACCATGACCACCCGGTTGATGCAATACAGTGATCCTACCCGGGGATGGGCGAAAATCGTTATATGGATCTTCCGCGTTGATACGACATTCAATGGCATGCATCGAAGGTTCATAATCGGCTCCGCTGATGGGTTCACCACCCGCTATCTTAATCTGTTCTTTAATTAAATCGAAATTGGTAACTTCTTCCGTAACGCAATGTTCTACCTGGATCCTTGTATTCATTTCCATGAAGTAGAAATTGCGATGCTTATCAACGAGAAATTCAATGGTTCCTACACTTTCATACCCAATGGCGCCTGCTGCTTTTTTAGCTGCTTCTCCCATACGCTGACGAAGATCCGCCGTCATAAAAGGAGAAGGAGATTCTTCTACCAGCTTTTGGTGACGACGTTGAATAGAACAATCGCGCTCACTTAAATGACAAACCTTTCCATATCGGTCACCAGCAATTTGTATTTCTATATGACGTGGTTCTTCCACAAATTTTTCCATATAGATACCATCGTTCTTGAATGAGGCGCCCGCTTCCTGCTTTGCAGTATTATACGCTTTCTCAATTTCACTTTCTTCCCATACTACCCGCATTCCCTTTCCACCACCACCGGCGGTTGCTTTCAATATCACCGGGTATCCAACATCTTTTGCTAATGATTTAGCTTGCTGTACACTTTCCAATAATCCTTCTCCACCCGGAACTACCGGTACACCGGCTTTGATCATTGTTTCTTTAGCAGTGATCTTATCTCCCATTCCACGAATCTGATCAGGAGTAGGTCCAATAAATTTTATATTATGTTCTCCGCATATCTCAGCGAATTTGGCATTTTCCGCTAAAAAACCATAACCCGGATGAATTGCATCCGCATTGGTAATTTCAGCGGCAGCCATAATATGAGGAATATTCAAATAAGAATCGGAACTGGCAGGACGGCCAATACAAACTGCTTCATCTGCAAAGCGAACATGCAGGCTATCTTTATCAGCCGTTGAATAAACAGCAATCGTTTTAATACCCATCTCGCGACAGGTGCGTATCACCCGTAACGCTATTTCTCCACGGTTGGCTATTAATATTTTTTTGAACATGCTGAAATCAATTTGATGGCGGATGACGAATGATCGGATGGCGGATACTTCAATTCTAAATTCTCCTTTATCAGCTAACAGCTACTAAATTCAAGGAATATTGCGATAGAAGAATTCGCCATTCGCCATCCGCTAATTCGAAATTTTAATTAGGTTCTACTAAGAAAAGCGGCTGATCATACTCCACAGGACTCGCATCCTCTACCAGTATCTTCACAATCTTTCCTTTTACTTCGCTTTCAATTTCGTTGAAGAGTTTCATTGCCTCAATGATGCAAACTACTTTACCGGGAGTTATATCATCGCCCGGTTCAATAAATACGGGTTTACCGGGGGCCGGACTTCTGTAGAAGGTGCCGATCATCGGGCTTTTAATAGTAATAGTATTGCTTGGGGGAGCTTCTACAGCTTTAGGTTTATCGGCAGGTGCGGCTGCTGAAGGAGCAGCTTGTGGAAAGGCAGCCGGCATTGCAACGGAAGTGGCCATGGGCGATGCCATTACATGCTGCACTGGTTCTTCTTTTTGCTTGATGGTGAGCTTAAATCCTTTCTCCTCGATCGTTACCTCTCCGATGTTGGACTTATTGATCATCTTGATCAATTCCTGAATTTGTTTGAAATCCATCAGAATTGTTTTTAGGTTATCGGTTGGGTTTCTTAGAACAGGCGGCTAAGATAAGGGAAAATACTTTACAAGTTAATGGTTTGTAGTTTGTAGTAAGGGCTCTACAGGATTAAAAAAGTGCCGCTAAATTGCAACACTTTGAATATATTAACCTGTCTCGACTTCAATTTCCCGACTACTAACCTGCCTGTCGGCAGGCAGGCTCCCCACTACTCTTTCACGCGTTCCACATAATCACCCGTCTTGGTATTTATGCGGATCAATTCACCCTCATTCACAAATAAGGGGACGTTAACTGTTGCACCGGTTTCAATCGTAGCTTGTTTCAGCGTACGTGTAGCGGTATCGCCTTTTACACCAGGTTCACTATACGTAACTTTTACTACAATCTTATCGGGTAACTCCACGCTCATTGGTAACTCAGTTTCTGTATTGATGAGTACTGACACTTCAGCCCCTTCTTTTAAGAACTGTGGAGCATCCACCATAGTCTCCTGCACCGCAATCTGCTCAAAGGTTTCAGTATCCATGAAATTATACCCTGTATCATCTTTATACAAATACTGGTAGTCCTTGCGCTCTACTCTAACAGGATGAATATTATCACCGCTGTTCCAGGTTTTTTCAATGCTACGATTGTTATCCACGCCTTTCAGTTTGGCCCACACTTTTGCGGCTGCTCGTGCTGTCTTGTTTTCGCCAAACTCTACAACGGAGTATAAGCTGCCGTCCAGCTTAAGAATCATACCCCGACTGATATCTGATGTATTTGCCATGAAGAAAACTTTTAGCTATTAGCCATTAGCTATTAGCTGGTTAAGAAATATTCAGCCTTCGGCCGCCGTAGCCGCATTACCCTTTATAAGATAAGACAACTTCCCCGGCGAAGGCGGCGGCAAAACTAAGGCAAAAATGGCTGCGGGCAAAACCGAATAAAAGGTGGGGTGACAAGCAGGATTGCTACTATGTAGCGACAGTTGCGACTCGCCTTCGCGTAGCCGCTTTGGCGGAGCAAGGCGCTCCGTTCATCGATACCAATTCTATTGAGATGGAGTTTCCCCGGTAAAATGTTTGTTATATCATAGAGGGTTAATAATGCGATCGCATGAAACGTTCCTACGGAACGTTAAAAACAAAACCTAACATGGTGCTACCCATGAGATGTCCCTACGGGACATAGAAGCGCATTAAGATGCATCTTGCCGTATTGCATTTATGTCCCGTAGGGACATCTCATGGGTAGAAAGAACGCAAGAAAACAAAACGTTGCGTAGAGCCCGTCCCGCCTCATGCGGCAAACGTCTCATGCTATTGTCTCGGGATAGAAACCAAACAAAAAAAATCAACGGCTCACAATAAGATTACTTTGTTGAGGAAGCGCACGAACGCGGAAATAACGGGAATTGAGTAATTGGGTTTGACCGTTCTTCAATTTTTTATAGATATCAACCTTTGCATTTCCACCTTCATTGCCTTGCGGGATTGCATAAAATACACCGTTGCGTTGATAAACAATTCCACCTTCTAATTTTACCTCGAGTTCATTGGCAGGAATATTTTCTGCCTGTATTTTCAGTGGGTTCTCTACAGCAACATATAAAACGTTTAATTTCGCTGCTTCAGCAAGCATATTAGCTAATTCTTCTTCACTGATTTTCTTTTTCGGTATCATTCTAACCGTTTGATTGTCTCTATTAGCTTTGGTGATAAAATTAATGATACCTTCTTTTGCATCTTCACCATATTGTTTCAACAAGTCGCCACGATCAATAAACTCAACCTCATATATATCAGTCATACTAAGCTGCTTTTCAGCTGCATTAAGGTCTTTACCTATTATTCGTTTTTCCAGTAAAATAAGTGGGTGCTTCTTTGAATTCTTAACAAGAGACCAATTCATGACTCCTTCTTTAACATCGACCCGATCAATATACTCTTCCGCTTGTGCCCGGTCTCGTTGATGATCGTATTGTTTCAACCATTCCCCCAGTATTTCATTCACTTGTTCGTATCCAGGCGTTTTGTTGGTGGTCAAGGTATATTGCTGCGCCATGGAAGAAGTAGTAGTTTCTTTAGTACTCTTTGGATTGCCCTTATGCATCCCCATAAATAAAACAAGCGTATGGTCAATGTCCGATTGCTTATCGTAAGAACCATCAAACATCATTGCTGACAAGTATTGAGGATGAGTCATAAAAATGCGGGGTAAAACGGTTGCCTGCTTATTTATATGAATCAAATAGTAGCCGTTCTTATCGGTAGTGGTTTCGAAACCCAATTCCGTGGAATACACTTTCACTCCCGCAATGGGTTTCCGGGTTTCCTGGTCTATAATGATTCCCGCGACTGTGCGATTAATAGTTACAGTAGATTTCGATGTAACAGATTTACCCGGTCTTGTTTCGTGAGTAGAAATTACCATAACTCCATTTCTACCTCTTTCTCCAAAGAGATTAACTGTCTCCTGTCCTTTTGAATAGCAGTTTACATTTTTAGCCTTGTTTGGATCGAATTGCAGTGCTTTGTATTCCTGCTCGCTGTATTCATTTCCATCGATGATATAGATACCATGAAAGGGTTCGTTGCTGTATAAGTATCCATGATCGCTTTTAAAAATTATAATTTTGCCAGGCGGTACTTGTACTCCAG
>Ga0190274_10001586_pt1 | contig 13308 bp, 9 predicted proteins | sample Popmic531T_FD_133002 | JGI IMG/M metagenome (GOLD analysis project Ga0190274, IMG submission 133002) | Populus adjacent soil microbial communities from riparian zone of Yellowstone River, Montana, USA - 531 T | ecosystem: Environmental > Terrestrial > Soil > Riparian zone | place: USA: Montana...
ATGAACCCGGATTTAATCATTACTATTTTCAAAGAGCAACAGAGACTTTTTGTGCAAGCGCCTGGACAGGAAAAAATTGAACTCTTTGCTGAAAGTGAAACTAAATTTTTTACGAAGATCAATGATGCCCAATTGGAATTTTTGAAAGGGGACATGGATAAGGTTACGAAAGTGATCATGAAACAAGGAGGACGACAGGCAGATGCCAAGAAGATAAAATAATTGCAGCCTGACCAAGGATCTTCTTAATTGTTATGCAGCGGCACTCGAAGGTGGCTATGCACTTGAAGTGGGACAAAAAGGAAACATACTCAACTTTGGTTTGAAATATGAATATGATCACGGCAATGCTGAACACATTATCCAGGCTGTTGGATTTCGTTTCTCTTATGCATTTGGGATGTTTCGAAAGAAAGAATATTAATAAGAGTTAACTGGTTGGTAAACTCTTCAACTAAGATGCATCAATAAACATATTAGCCGACGAGTACTCTATGGGTTTTCATTGTAATTTTTCTTCTGAGCAAGCCCCCGGGCGGATTTAAGTTGCGATAGGACAGCTAAAGAAAATTCTGTAATAATATTTGAGCGACATCAAGTCTGCAAAAATTAATATGCCACCATAAAAAGGTTCAATACTTTTGGGGCCTGCGAGTTTGCTTGCCATAGACTCCGATAATTTTTAAAAAACTGTTTATGAAGAATCAATCATTTGCATTCAAATGTGCAGTGCTATGCATATTTGTATTTTCAGCACTTTATAGTAATTCACAGGTAACTACCGCTACATTGAGTGGTATTGTAAAAGATAACAAGGGAGCCGGTCTTCCTTCTGCTTCAGTTACTGTCGAATATCCTGATGCGGGTATTAAACAAACCCTGGTGACAAAAGCGGATGGCCGATATACTATACCCAATCTACGGGTTGGTGGGCCATACCGTATTACCGTAAATCATGTGAGCTTTAAAGAGGCAGCAGAAGAGAATATTTTTCTCGAGCTTGGTTTGAATAATACGGTTGATTTTGCATTGCAGGAAAAAACAACGGAGCTTGGGAATGTGACAGTCACTGCAACATCAAGAATATTTGATAGCAAAAGAACAGGGGCATCCACAAATATCAGTAACCGTCTTATTAAAGCGTTGCCCACAATAAATCGCTCTGCGGATGATTATCTGCGGTTAACTCCTTCCGTTTCGGCCAACTATAATGGAATGTCTTTTGCAGGTCGCAACGGGCAATACAATAATTATTCACTGGATGGCGCAGTTTTTAATAATCCATTCGGTCTTGATGCACCAACACCGGGCGGACAAACAAATGCACAACCAATATCACTTGATGCCATTGACCAGATCCAGGTGAATCTTGCTCCTTATGATGTAACACAGGCTGGTTTTACAGGCGCCGGTGTAAATACAGTTACCAAATCAGGCAACAATAACTTTACTGGAACCGCTTATGTTTTCTATAGAACAGAGGCTTTGACTGGTAAAGAAATAGAAAAGACTAAACTGGTAGTTCCTGATCTTAGACAGTTGCAAACAGGTTTTACAGTAGGTGGTGCTCTCAAAAAAAATAAACTATTCTATTTTTTAAGCTTTGAAACAGAACAGCGAACAGATGAAGCTAGCAGCTATGTTGCTTTGAACAATTCAACTACCGGTGAAACAAATGCATCCAGAGTATTAGAATCGGATCTGCAATCTGTAAGCGGCATTTTAAAAACCCGTTTTGGTTATGAAACAGGACCCTACCAGGGATTTACTCATGACCAGACAAATTATAAATGGCTGGCAAAATTAGACTGGAACATAAGTAATGTTCATAAATTGTCTTTTACCTATAATGGGTTGGATGCAACAAAAGATAAACCGGCTCACCCAAGTGCAATTGGTCGTCGCGGGCCTGATTATTATACATTACAATATCAGAACTCCGGCTACCAAATTGAAAACAAACTGCAGTCATTCGGAGCAGAGTTAAGATCAAATTTTAAAAGTGGAAATGCTAACAAACTGAGAGTTGTGTATACATCATTCAGAGATAAGCGAAATCCATTCTCCACACCTTTTCCTGTAATAAATATTGCAAAGAATGGGGTAAGGTATATTGTTGCCGGTCACGAACCTTTTTCAATTCATAACCGTTTGAACCAGGATGCCTTCCAGGCTACCAATGATTTTCACTTATATAGCAAGAAACACGACTTTACATTCGGTGCTTCATTTGAATCTTTCAAATTCGGAAATTCTTTTAACCTGACAGGTTATGGCCCAACTTTATTCTTTGACGGAGATATTGCTGATTTTAAAGCTAAAGTGCCAACTGGTTTACCATATGTTTTTGGCGCATATCCTTTGGATGTAGATGTAAATGCAGCTAAAGCAGCGGCTGCTGCAGATCAGTGGACATGGTACTACCTTACGGTAGGTCAACTTGCAGCTTATATACAAGATGAATGGCAGGCCAGCTCAAAATTCAAATTGACTTATGGTGTACGTATAGATAAGCCGGTTTATTTTGAAGATCAGTTTAAATATGTTGCTCCTGATGGTAAAGAGAGTTCACCAACAGTTCCTAATAATGATCCTCTTACTTTATATGACAAAGACGGAAATAAAATTACAAATGGAGAAGGTAAAGACCTTGACAATACTCAATTACCAACAGGGTCACCATTGTTTTCTCCGCGGGTTGGTTTCAACTGGGATGTAAGAGGTGATAAAACATTCCAGGTGCGTGGTGGTTCAGGTTTATTTACAGGTCGTTTCCCATTTGTCTGGTTAGGCAATCATATAGGAAATCCTTACAGCTTTTTTTATAATGCAACAGATAAAGATTTCAGATGGCCGCAAGTATGGAGAACGAATGTAGGAACTGACTTTAAACTTAAAAGGGGAACCATATTCACGGTTGATGTAGCTTATACAAAAGATGTAAAAGCAATGATGGTTCGCAATTATAAATTGGGAACACCAACCGGCGTTCTGAATTCAGGTACAGGCGACAAACGCAGTATATACCTGCCGGCTAACCAGGGAGCAGCCAATACGTATGTGTTTACCAATACAAATGAGGGCTACCAGTTTAATGTATCATTACAGGCACAAAAAACTTTTCCGAAAGGTTTATATGTGATGGGAGCGTATAATTATAATATTGCGAAAGACGCAAGTTCTATTTCTGCAGAAATATCAAGTGATGCTTTTGATCGCAATCCTATTTTGAACAATGCAAATGAAGCGATCAATTCAAATTCACTTTATGGTAACAGGCATCGGTTCATCGTTGCAGGATCAAAGAAATTTGATTATGGTGAAGATAAAAAGTGGGGAACCACTATTTCTATTTTCGGTTCATGGACATCAGGCAACCGGTTTGCTTATGTATATGCCGGCGATATTAATAATGATGGCACCAGCTCCAATGACCTGCTATATGTTCCAACTAATGGAGAAATTGATGCAATGAATTTTGGACCGCTTACAGATATCAATGGAAATACTCAAAGCGCCGACGTGCAACGCCAGACATTAAAAAACTTTATTGCGCAAGATGATTATCTAAGCAGTTTAAGAGGGCAATACACTGAAAAATATGGGGGGGAATCACCCTGGTTTAGCCAATTGGATCTGCGAATTCTCCAGGATCTGAATTTCAAAGCAGGCAAACAAAAAAATACGTTGCAATTAAGTATTGATATTATGAACTTTGGAAATTTATTAAACAGCGATTGGGGTGTTCGTAAATACGCAACTACTTCTGGCTATTATCAGCCACTTGGTGTAAGCTATAATAATAACAGTCCTGTTTATACATTCGATCCAACACAGTATACAACTTTTGTGAGCAGTCCTGATTTGCTTTCCCGCTGGCAGATGCAGTTGGGGTTAAGATATATTTTCTAAGAGGTCGGATAATATTAATTCAAAACGGCACTTTACAAAAGCGCCGTTTTTTTATTATCATATATCTAAATCACAGTAAGGAAGCTGCATGACGGACTGAGGCAGTGGAACAAACCTATTGTTCCATATCTTTTAATATTCAATTAAGACCAATTCCTGATCTAACTTTATAAGCAAATGACTGAAGCAAATACTCCAACGCCTGTTGAAAAAACAGACAGACAAAAAGAGTCCGACAACGAGCTGGTGATCTCCTTCCTGGCATTACGAAACCTGATCGGTATTTCCGGGATGTTGTTACCTATCGTGCTAACCTTATTTACTCCGAAAGGTGAAGAAGATAAAGTGATGGAACACTCTATCAGCGAATATTATTACACCAAGAATGGTGATTTGTTTGTTGTTCTTTTAAGTGTAATCGGTGTTTTTTTATTGACCTATAAAGGATATGATCGTTTCTGGGAACGAACATTGACTTTGGTTGCTGGCTTTTGTGGGATCGGCGTTGCCTTTTTTCCAACGGCTACAACAATGGGTAATTCATTTAGCATACATAATGTGAGACAGGAAGTACCAGAATTTTTTGGACTTGTTCAATGGCATTTTATTTTCGCGGCTCTTTTTTTTATTTCATTAGCGTTTATCTCCCTTTATTATTTTCAGAAAACGAACATTACTGATGTTCAGTTTATCGATGAGCGAAGGAAAAAACAAAAAGCAAAACGGAATATGGTTTACAGGATCTGCGGATGGACGATGTTGACCTGTGTTGCATTGATGATCCTTTATTTTGTTATAGATCCACCGTCGCTTAGGAATACGCCTGTGGTTTTTGCCCTGGAAACTGTTGCAGTAGAAGCTTTCGGTATTTCATGGATCACAAAAGGACAAACGCTTTGGCCAGACGGAGAGCACTACATGAAAAAAGGATTGCGGAGAGCAAAACAAAAGATTGAGCAAAGCACTCAAAGTTCTTAGGTACAAGGAGTTCTGTGTTTACAGAATTCTATTTTTTTTGAAGGTTTTCATTTTTCTGAAAACTTAACATTGATGAATTGCTCTCATTATTATCTTTAAGAGATTAAATCATTAAATAATTAATTATATGGATACTCCCCAAATTGATGGCAAAAAATCTTTTAAGAAACAACTTTTCGAAACAATTCATAGTCGTCTTGATCAATCTCTGGTTCAATACAAAGAATTATTGGGTGAAAAGAAGTTAAACCGTTTCCTGAAAAATACAAGTAAAGAACTTGCATCAGAGATCAATAAAAGATCGAAGAAGGCAGAGAAACGCCAGGAAAGGCTGCAAAAGAAAGCTGAAAAATTAAAAAAAGAACAACAGGCATAATTACTTACTGATCCCTTGTTCAAAAGCCGTTTCGAACCGAGAAACGGCTTTTGGTTTTATATGAACTGTACAACGGGTTTGGAGATGACGTATGACTTTAGCATTGTAATTTGCGAACAGTTGTTCATAAACCCTTTAGTAAGGTAGACAGATCGTCGATTAAGTTATTATTAATTTTTATCTGGCAAGCGTTTTGAGTTTTAAGATTCTATATATTCATCATCCCACAAAACCAAACTGCACCATGAATATCGTTTCAGTCAAACAACTTCCGGGACAGCAAGATTATCTTCTAAAAGAAGATGATAAAACCGTTTTAAAACTGTGCTACAAAAAAGACCTGCACACAGCAAGAGTGGAAACAGAAAAAGAAAAAAGAGTGCTGATCATTGATGATGAAGGATTGCTTAAAACAAAGTCTGTTTTGAAAAATGAATATGGTGTCCGTATCGGTTCATTGAACTATGATAATTTTTCTGATTCACAAGGCTCGGTTGATATTGATAATATTAAATATCGTTTTAAATTAAAGAATGGAGAAACACCCGAGTTGAATATTTATAAAGGTTCTCGACGCAATCTCGTTTATAATTGCCAGCTTGTATCTGAAGATATTAGTTCCAGGATCAAAGGATCGCAAACGGCGTCGTTGATCATTGCAGTTTCGTGGTATTTGTTTTTGAAAGAAGCAGTGAAGTTAGTGCCTGCCTTCAACGAGGCTATTATTTTATAATAAGAATTCTTTATTAATTGATATTCCCGTCTCGCCTCAGACCAGATGGGATTTTTTATTGTGTGATCACTATTGTTCAAATTTACCTTGAAGATTTTATTACATTTATGGTATGCGAAACTTTTTATTTTTTGTCCTGCTGATTTCATTTTGCAGCTGCAAGCAATCAGCTATCAAACAAAGTTTTTCTTCAACTGATAGCTTAGTGATCCATTTTAAAGATGAACAGTCAGGGGTTGTTACCAAAACCGTGCAGACAACAGAATCAAACGCAATGAACAGGATGATAGAGTTTATTGATGCAAAAGAAACAGGACAACTCAAATGCGGCTATGATGGGAAAATGTTTTTTTATCACAAAGGACAAAAAATACAGGAAGTGGATTTTAAAATGAAAGATGATTCCTGTAATCATTTTGCTTTTTTATTGAACGGGAATCTGGTAAGCACTAAAATGAATAGTGAAGCTGTTGATTTTTTAGATGCATTGGAAAAAGGAATGCCCTATTATTAAGACTTCTTCCTTAATCTTTTTTTGTTTCCAACGTAAACCCGATAGTGGTTCCTACGCCTTCAGTACTTCTTACATGAATAGTTTGCCCGTGAGCTTCGATGATGTGTTTGCAAATGGCAAGCCCTAAACCGCTACCGGTTATATCACGGCTGCGTCCGCCTTCGGTTCTGTAGAAGCGTTCAAAAATTCGTTGCAGATTTTTTTCCGGGATACCGATACCATCATCACTCATTTCAATCAATATATGTTTTTCATCTACTTTATAAATACTGGCAACAATATGCCCGCCATGTTTTCCATATTTAATTGAATTATCAAGAAGGTTAATAAGCACCTGTCTTATTTTTTCTTTATCGGCAAAAACAGATAATGGCGATTCACAACCTTTTTTTATGCTAAAGCCAATTTGTTGGTTTTCTGCTTTTATCGAAAGACTTTCAAAAACTTCTTTTACAAATTCCTGAATGATGAAATTTGTTTTAGTTAGCACTAACTCACCTCTCTCCAATTTTGAAATTTCGTCAAGGTCCTGGATCAGGTTGGTAAGTCGTTCAACATTTTTTTCGGTTTTTTCTAAAAACCTTTTATTGATCTCCGGATTATGCATACCGCCACTGAGCAGGCTTTCCACATAACCCTGGATGGCAAACACCGGGGTTTTAAATTCATGAGAAAGATTTTGTAAAAATTCGCGGCGGAATTGTTCATTTTGTTTCAACACTTCCATCTCCTGTTTATTTTCTTCGGCCCATTGTTCTACGTCTTCCCTTACTTCATCAATACTTTTTTGTGGCAGGATGTATTTATAATATGTCTCTTCTTTTTTGGTGGCCTTTGTCTGGTAGATCTGTTTATAAATGAGTTTTATCTTCCGATAAATGAACCGCTCAAGTACAAATGAAATAAGATAATAGCTGCCGCCAAGAATAACAATGAATGATCCCATGCTCCAGCGCCAGTCTTTTTCGACAAGGCCAATCAATAAAGCAACAGGCACTGATAGGATAAGTGCGGTAAAAAAGGAAAGTTGACGGGGAGAAAGATTTTTGGTAGAAAGCATATACAAAAATACAGGGCAAGATGAAGTCAAAATGCAAGATAAATACAATTCGATCTAAGTTCCCTTTTAGGCGAGAGGGGTTCACAACTCAAACTTATATCCAACACCTTTTACAGTAGTGATGCAATCTACTCCAAGTTTCTGGCGAATCTTCCTGATATGAACATCAATAGTGCGATCGCCAACTATTACTTCGGCGCCCCATACCTGGCTCAGTATTTCATTTCTTACAAACACTCTTCCCGGTTTTGATGCCAGCAGGTAGAGCAATTCAAATTCTTTTTTTGCAAGAGAAATATCTTTCGAATTATACTGAACAATGAATTTTTCAGGGTCGATGATCAGCCCATTAACAGCGATAACTTTTCCGTCATTTTTATTCAAACGACGGAAAAGCGAACTTATCTTGCTCAGGAAAACTTTTGGACTGATCGGTTTATTTATATAGTCATCAGCGCCGGTTTCCAAACCTCTTATTTGTGTGTTTTCATCACTTAAGGCTGTAAGAAAAAGTATAAGTGTGCTTTTAAATGCGGGAAGTAGACGAAGGATCTCACAAACTTCCACCCCATTTTTCTTTGGCATCATTATATCCAAAACGATAAGATCGGGGTTAAACATCTTTGCTTTTTCGATCGCCTCGTCGCCATCTTTTGCTGTTACAACCTGGTAGCCCTCCTTAAGCAAGTTATACTTGAGAATTTCAAGAATATCCGGCTCATCATCAGCGATCAATACTTTCCGGGCTCTTATATCCATGTTTGGGGGTTAATTTTCGCAAACCTAACTGAAAATGCTTTTTTAGCTGCAAATCGGGTCTCTCATAACACAGACTTAATGAAAAATTAATAAAGCAACTGGTATTCAGGGATTATGAATAATTTTAACATGCGATTGGCCGCCTGAATGCCGTAAATTCTGTCTGTACCGTTGTTCGCACCATTAAAAATGAATGATTTATTTTTGTAAGACCATCCTTATGATAGCAATTCGACAATATACATACATCCTGTTTTTTTTCTTTTTTGCTTCAATTTCATCTTTTGCCCAAAACCCAAAAGATCCTACACTGAAGCCAGAACGCAGCCGGGAGTTATTTCACGATTATGTAGATGCTGAACAAAAGAAGGCATTGCTGTCCGATGGCAAAGAGGATAAACTTTTCTCTCCAACTTTTAATGAAGATATAAATTTTCAAATAACCAATGCACTGATCAATAAAGTAAATGACCTGCAAAAAAAGATCGAAAAAGATTCTGCAATGGGCGGACAGGTAAAAGTTCTTTATATCCGCGGAGTTGAAAGGCTGATGCGTGACCTGAATGCAAATTGGCGGTATAAGAAGTTTGTTTCAACCTACCTGCCCGAGATACTCGAGAGTTATCAAGAATGTATCGAGCTGGACATTAAAAAAGTAAGTATTGAAAATTATATCGATCAGCTTCCATATGATGTTGCACGACCCTTGCTCGACTGCACAGCTTTTGAAAAAAATAGCGGTTATAAAACATCAAAAAATATTTTAATAAGAAAGTATTGTGAATTGCATCCTGAACAAACTTTTGCCATATTACTTAATACGCTTCGTCAAATTCCTGATCTTCCTTTTGCTGATAGCCTGATCATAGCAGCCGGGCATCTTTATCCTAAACAATTGTATGATTATGCTGCTGCCGATAATATACTGGGCAAGCGTATAAGGAAAGTTAATGATCCGTTTGTGCAGGCAATTGTAAAGATGACATCAAGCGGGGGCAGCGGACAATTGTATTTTCCATTTCTTGATAATATTGTAAATGGTAAAATGACAATATCAGAAATTGATGCTGTTAGAAAAGATTCTATTCAATATTATAAGTTATTGGTAAAAACGCATCTTGATTACACAGAAAGACTAATGAATAAGGACACTGCATTCGAGTTTGAGTCTCTTAATGACATGATGGAAAAAAAGGCACAGCAGGTTTTTGTGAATACAATAAATGCTTTGCATGAAGAAGAAGCACCAACACGTTTCAGAATTATTCAATCATTGAATGCGCAGGAACTTTATTACCTGGCGGTTCTTAGTGATGGCATTATTTATACATCCAGTTTTGTTAAAGGTGTTTTTCCATTAATGATGAGCCGGGCAGGTAATCGTGGAGATTCAGTTTTAAAGCTCGTAATGTTTGACCGTTACCGTAAGTTTTTGAAAATGGCTGCAGGGTATAATACGCTTAGTTCTTTTCTTTCTTCTTTCCCTGACCAGGAAAATGCCAGTGACCTGATGAGAGCTTTTGTTGGTAACCTTGAAAGATCATCAGGTCTTGAAGATGGAGTAGATGTTGCGGATTCGTATGCAAGTATTGTTGAAACAAATAAGCCACTTGCAGATGAAATGTTACGCAATGTAACCTGGAATTATGACCGTAATGTTTCACGCAACAATAAAAGAGGAACAGTAATTTATAACCTCTTACGAGAACTTTTTCTTTCTGCTGATTCCACAAAAAATATTGACTTAACAAAAGAGCTCGGGGTACCTCCTGTATATAACGTTCCTTATTCAACTCTTGCAAATGATAGTAGCCGTGTTATTATGCAAGTATTTTTTTATGGTGAAAAATCAGATAGGGATATTTTCAATGAATTTGTGAATTCATATAGAAATGCCAATTGGAAAATGAATAGTAATGATAAGTGGGTAAGTTTTCATTCTCTAAAAGGCAAACCTGTTTCTATTTATGCCAACAGGGCATTGCCACAGGAAAATGGTGAAGATGAAAAAGCACAAAGAGAATTGTGCAGTTATCTTGAAAGAAATAACATTCATCCAACTGTTACAATTCACAGGGGTCATAGCTATACGGCGCCATATACTATTGCGCAAATGGCTACCTCGTCAAAGATCGTATTCCTGGGTTCTTGCGGTGGATATCATCTTATCCATGATGTGCTGGCAAAAGCTCCGGATGCACACATTATTGCTTCCAAACAAATTGGGAGAACGATCATCAATCGTCCATTTTTTAAAATATTGACGGAGAAAGTGAGAAATGGAAATAATATAGATTGGATACCTTTCTGGAAAGAATTTAGGAAAGAGGCCAATGTACCTGAATTTGATGATTATATACCTCCTTATAAAAACCTGGGTGCAATTTTTATCAAAGCTTATAAAATTGCTATGGGAGAAACGGAACCAGACCTTGCTAACAGCAGCACTCAGCTATCTGACACTGGTAATCGTTAATGAATATCTAACTTCCTGATAGCCGGTAACAGCTTTCTTTTTCTTCTTTTTACATTTGTTGATCATAAAAATGGCGAACGTTAATAAAAAATTTTTCGACTTCGATCTTTTGAAAAGAGTATTACGGTTTGCAGCACCGTATAAAAGAAGGTTTTATTGGTCAATAGCACTGGCCATTATACTCGCAGTTTTTACTCCTGTTCGTCCTATTCTTATTCAAGTTACAGTTGACAAGTTTATTGCAAAAGGCATTTGGGAATGGGTTTTATGGATAACGATCATTCAAGTTGCATTTCTATTTCTTGAATCTGGCTTGCGTTTTTATTTCTCCTATATCACAGCATGGCTGGGGCAAAATGTCGTAAAAGATCTTCGTGTAAAAGTTTACAAAAAAGTTCTTTCATTGAATCTGTCACATTTTGATAAAACACCGATCGGAACATTAACGACAAGAACAGTTGATGATATAGAAAGGATCAATGATGTATTTGCAGATGGCTTTATTCCAATCTTTGCTGACTTGCTTTCTATTGTATGTGTGCTAAGTTATATGTTCTGGGCCGACCCGCTACTAACGCTAATTGCGTTAGTACCATTTCCCATCTTGCTTATTGCAACTTATTATTTTAAAGAAAGTGTAAACAAATCTTTTCATCGTGTAAGAAATGCTGTTGCCCATCTCAATGCATTTGTACAGGAGCATATTACCGGTATGTCAGTGGTACAGGCATTTGCAGCGGAAGACAGAGAAATGGAAAAGTTTAAAAACATTAATAAGGAACATCGTAATGCAAATATTCATGCTATCTGGGCGTATTCAATTTTCTTTCCGATCGTAGAGATTGTTTTAGCAACCGCCATTGGTTTATTAGTTTGGTGGACATCGAAAGAAGCGCTTCAACTCCAGGTAAGCCAGCAAGGAACATTAATGGCTTTTATTCTATGTTTGAATTTGATCTTTCGGCCACTAAGAGTGATAGCGGATAAATTCAATGTATTACAAATGGGAATGGTGGCAAGTGAAAGAGTTTTTAAAGTGCTGGATAGCGATGATCATTTGCAACCTTCGCCGGTCGATGCATATAAGCCTTCGCATATAAAAGGAAAGATCGGGTTTGAAAATGTGGTATTCGGATACAATCCTGCAAACCCGGTTTTAAAAAATGTTTCATTCACTGTAAATCCCGGAGAGACAGTTGCGATCGTGGGTCATACCGGCAGTGGTAAAACAACGATCATCAGTTTACTTAATCGTCTCTATCATATTCAAAGTGGTGAAATAAAAATTGATGATGTGAACATAGAGAAGTATGAGATCGACAGGCTTCGAAAAAGTGTTGGTGTTGTTTTGCAGGATGTTTTTCTTTTCTCGGGTTCGATCATTGACAACATAACACTACGTAACCCGGATATACCAAGGGAAAAAGTAATTGAAGCAGCGAAGCTTATTGGTATGCATGATTTCATTATGATGCTGCCGGGCAATTATGATTTTAATGTGATGGAGCGAGGCGCTACACTTTCTTTAGGGCAGCGGCAGCTGCTTTCTTTTATCAGGGCATTACTTTATGATCCTTCAATACTCATTCTTGATGAAGCCACATCATCTGTTGACACTGAAAGCGAGATGATGATACAAAATGCGATCGATAAACTGATCGCCGGAAGAACTTCAATTGTTATTGCACATAGACTTTCCACCATTCGCAAGGCAAGTAAAATAATTGTTTTGGATAAAGGCGAGGTAAAAGAGATCGGTACTCACGAGGAGTTGATCTCAAGAGAAGGTTATTATCAAAAATTGTATCAACTGCAATTTGAAAAACATAAATCGGTGGCATAATTTGTAACTTGTCACTGATGATATTCCGGCTATTAATAATATTTTTTCTTTTTACTTCATTTCAACTTCCCCCAGAGGATCCATTCATAGTTGTTCTTGGAACAGCGCAGGATGCCGGCTATCCGCAAATTGGTTGTGATAAGCAGTGTTGCAAAAAATATTGGGATAAAAAGATTGCCAAACAAAAAGTTTCTTGTCTTGCTCTTTTTGATCCGTTAACAAATCAAAAATGGATCTTCGATGCCACGCCTGATCTTACTGAACAATTATATGATGCAGATGTATTGCAGAAAGGAAATTTATCTGGCGTATTTCTAACGCATGCGCATATCGGTCATTACACGGGGTTGATGTATTTAGGAAGAGAGGCATTGAATGCAAAGGAAATTCCTGTATATGCAATGCCTCGCATGTATGAGTATTTAAAAAATAATGGACCGTGGAACCAGCTTGTAAACTTAGATAATACCAAGTTAGAGAAATTAAAAGCGGACAGTTCAATAAAACTGACTGATAAAATTTCTGTCACCCCATTCCTTGTTCCACATCGTGATGAATTTTCGGAAACAGTTGGGTATTCAATAAAGACGCACAAAAAAACTGTGTTGTTTATCCCAGATATAGATAAATGGCAAAAATGGGATAAGGATATTCGAC
>Ga0190274_10001587_pt1 | contig 13308 bp, 11 predicted proteins | sample Popmic531T_FD_133002 | JGI IMG/M metagenome (GOLD analysis project Ga0190274, IMG submission 133002) | Populus adjacent soil microbial communities from riparian zone of Yellowstone River, Montana, USA - 531 T | ecosystem: Environmental > Terrestrial > Soil > Riparian zone | place: USA: Montana...
AAAAGAAAAAAGTGATCGTACTCGGTTCCGGACCCAATCGTATTGGGCAGGGTATTGAATTCGATTATTGCTGTGTACATGGCTTACTCGCATTGAAAGAATCCGGGTATGAGGCTATCATGGTGAATTGTAACCCCGAAACTGTTTCGACCGATTTTGATATGGCCGATAAGCTTTATTTCGAGCCGGTATTCTGGGAACATTTGTGGGAGATCATCGAACTGGAAAAACCTTATGGGGTGATTGTACAGTTGGGCGGACAAACCGCTTTGAAACTTTCCAAGCGCCTCTTTGAAAAAGGAATCAAGATCATTGGCACTACCTATGATGATATGGATATCGCGGAAGACCGTGGCCGATTCAGTGATATGCTGAAAGAGATGGATATTCCTTATCCAGATTATGGAACCGCGTTTGATGTTGATGAAGCCATTATTGTTGCCAATAAAGTAGGATACCCTGTATTGGTTCGTCCTTCCTATGTTTTGGGCGGACAACGGATGCGCATCGTTATCAATGATGATGAAGTAGAAAACGCGGTTGTCAGCTTGTTGAAGCATATCCCCGGTAATAAAATATTGATCGATCATTTCCTCGATCGTTGCCAGGAAGCGGAGATCGATGGTATCTGCGATGGAGAGAACTTCCATGTAATGGGTGTGATGGAACATATTGAACCAGCAGGCATTCATAGTGGCGATAGCAACGCGGTATTGCCTCAGTTCAACCTCACTCCTTTAATAGTTGCAACGATGGAAGAGTATGCGAGAAAGATCGCCTTCCGTCTTAATATCAGGGGTCTTATCAATATACAGTTTGCTATTAAAGACAGTAAAGTATATGTGATCGAGGCCAACCCACGTGCATCACGCACCACGCCTTTCATCGCGAAAGCTTACCAGATCCCTTATCTGAATATCGCTACTAAGGTAATGTTAGGTGAATTGCAGTTGAAGAATCAGAAATTTGTAAAACGTCTTACTGGTTATGCTATCAAAGAGCCGGTATTCAGTTTTAATAAATTCCCCGGCGTAAACAAAGACTTAGGACCCGAAATGAAATCTACCGGTGAAGCAATTCGTTTTATTAAAGATTTACGGGATCCTTATTTCAGGCAATTGTATAGAGAGAGAAGCATGCACTTGAGTAAATAATGAATCCGCCAACAGGCGGACGCGGTGAAGAATTAATAATGAGAAATTAAAAAGGGTTTCCGGGTTCGGAAGCCCTTTTTAATTTCTCATTCTTCATTCTTAATTTTTAATTTCATACCATGAACAAAGAACTCCAATCCATCATTCGCAACATAGAAAATGTAAACAGCGGCGAACCGTGGTTTGGCCGGCCCGTATTTGCGTTGCTTGAAGAAGTTGATGAGTCGATTGCATTTATTAAACCCAATGAAAATTCCCACTCCTGCATTGAGTTGTTATATCACATGATTACCTGGGCTGAGTTTACACTGAAAAGAATTGAGAAAGATGATATCAACGATATGGCTGTTTTTGAAAAATTAGATTGGCGCGAAATTGATCCCAAAATTCATGGATGGGCTGAAGGATTAAAACAGTTTAAAGAGATTCATGCAGAAATCATCCGTTTATTAAAAGAGAAAGGTGATGATGATAAATTCCTGGAAGAGATTGTTGACTATCGCAATTATAAGTTTCGTTTTATGTTGAATGGGTTGATACAACATAATATTTATCATGCGGGGCAGGTGGCGTATTTGGTGAAGATGCTGAAATAGTTTGTCGTTTTTGTGTAGTCGCTGAGTGATTCCTAATATCCTCAAATGATCAGGGTATTCGACAACAATTCGGGTGTACCCCAAAACGAAAAATGATAAACCATAAACCTCTAAACTTCCGCGATCCCATTCCGTATCGCATACAACGCCATCCCAATCCGGCTATGCACATTCAATTTTGCAAAAAGGTTCTGGCGGTAGTCGTCGATCGTACGAGGACTCAGGTTCATTTTCTCAGCGATATCTTTATATGCCAGTTCAGAACAAACCCAACGCAGGAATTCTTTTTCGCGGTCATTGAGTACAATAGCATCTTCATCACGATCCGCATCGCGATGCAAACCGCTGATCAGTTTTCCGGAGATAAGATCAGGCAGGTATACATCTTTATTGAGAACCGAATCAAGCGCTTCTTTTAACTCCTCCGGATCGGCATTCTTTAATAAGTATCCTTTAGCGCCCAACCGCATCATGCGGATGATAGTTCGTTCATCACTCAGCATCGAAAGCACCAATATCTTGATTTGCGGATAATTTGCATGCAACCATTTGGTAGTTTCAAAACCATCCATCTCCGGCATGTTTACATCTACCAATACGATATCCGGAATGCCATGCTGCTGTATAAGTGGTCGGATTTCTTTTCCATTATTGGCTTCGAATAAAACTCCGTAATCCCCAAAGGAAGAGATGAGTTTCGCAAGGGCGTTGCGTAACAGGGAATGATCGTCGGCAATCGCCACCATCGTTTTTTTTCCAGCTTTCGCCATAGTTAATTTTTTTCCGGAGCGGAAAATTCAATCGTTACTTTGGTTCCTTTCCCCGGTTCGCTATTCATAGTTAAATTGGCGCCCACCAGTTTGGCCCGGTTAAATAAGCTTTTCAATCCTACCCCACTCGTAGAGGAAACCGCATTGCGTTTTTCTTCTACGTTAAAGCCAACGCCATTGTCCTCAATGGTTAATGCAAAATTATCATCTCCCGGCGAATCCAGCGTTATCTTAACCAAACTCGCTTGGGAATGCTTTAGAATATTATTTAGGATTTCCTGGAACATCCGGAATAGGAATATCTTTTTCTGTTCATCAAAATGCAATTCTGTACCACTGACTATATATTGTATATCCAGAATGCCGGATTTCTTAACCGAATCTACTTCAAAACCGATCGATTCCGCCAATCCGATGCTTGTAATACGGTCCGTATGCAGACTTTTGGTAAGATTTGATAGATCGAGGATCGCCTTATTAAGAATTTGACGGGAGTTTTGAATGGGCTCATAAGCTTCATGCTGTTTCTCTACCGGTAAAACGGCCAGAGATATTTTAACTACGGACAGCATCTGACCAATATTGTCGTGCAGTTCCTGGCTGATGGTTTTAAGCGTGTTTTCCTGGATTTCCAACTGAGATTTTAAGGCCTCTTGTTCGTATTGGTCTTTCATGACAGACAGTTCCTGCTGTTGTTGATGCCGGCGGCGCTGGTAGAGGAAAGCGATGGTTACGATAAATCCAACCAGCATTACTGCCAGTACCATTCCAATGATTATAATAATATAGATTTCCTTACCCTGATCCGACATATGAATGCAATACTAAATAAAGAATACAACAAAATATTCAATATTGAGATGATCATAGAGAAATTATTCATAATGAATGGGGCTGCGTCATTTAATAACCCTGTAAATGCAAAATATGGGAATGAACAGGAGTAGAAGAAAAGCAAGCCGGAGACTATCCAAAAAGAAGGTTCTCGCATGAGGCTAATTAATTTTGGCAAGCGGAAGAGCTCATAAAAATAGTATATGGATGGAGCGATAATTAATACGCATCCCACTGAATAAGTAACAGCATGGAATACATCCAGACCCTGGCCAAAAAAGATATTTAATAAATCTAACGGCACAAAAATGCAAGCAATTATAAAAATCGCTTTTTTTACCCGGCGGCTTCTTATGATATGATAAAGTACAAAGAAGTAAAAAATAAACTCCGCATGTGAAAAAAAATTATAAAGCCTGGTATTGTCAATGTTTAAAGACGACATATAGTTACCATAAGTTTCTACAACAACTGATAACACCAAAAAAAAAGGAAACCACTTCAGGTAGGTTTTATCTTTATTCCGGTTGAAAAAGAGCCAACCAATAAGAGAGCTAAAGGCAATAAAATATATATACAATGTTTCAGTCATATCACCGAAAAGTTAACGCTTTAATTAAATAAAAAAGACCTTCTCTTTGAAAAGAAGGTCTTTTTACAATTTCTGTGAACTATGAGTAAATAAATTAAATCGAGTTAAACGATAACCATTCCGTCGTTCCTTTCGATTATAGTAATGCCGAGTCCATCATCGCCATTCGGTCCACCTGGCCTACTACACATCGGCGGACATAATTTTCCAACATTATATGCCAGTATACTGGTACCATTTTCCGTAGAAACATAAACATCCTTATCAACAAGGCCTTTTTCTGTTTCTTTTCCCTGAGTTGCAACCATTACGATTGTTTGACGGCCTGCATAAAGTGGTTGTTCAGCAAAATCATTTGAATAGGCAGCAAAATAAAAACGTACTCCATCTCCTCCCTGATCCTTTGCTTTTGCTAAGAATTCTTCAATCTCTTCAATGCTAAACCAAACACTCAGCGAGTCTTCTTTGCCAATATGTTTCGAATTGTTTGCCCATCGCTCTTGCTTATAATTCCGGATAATCGTATCTACATGACCGGTATTTACTAATCTTCCCGCTTTACGGGTTTTTGCCTTAACTGTAACCATGGTTGGTGGGTTTATATATGTGAATAATATAGTATCCACTGTAAAACTATTCTGTTCCTAACAGGAACGGATACGCAAAAAAATGTAATTCAATCAATTATAAATTAGTATTATTCGTAACGCAAAGAAACTCAAACGACAGTAATAAAAAACGCTAATAAAATCGGGAAGAACAAGGTAAAAAAACGGGGAAAATAACTTCGCTGGTACGGGTAAAACATACATCCATTTTGACCGTAAAAACCTACACTAAAAAACAGTATAAAGTTTTGACCCTTGCTGATTTAAGAGTACAAAAAATTATCTGAAATTGCTAGCTGATTTTACCATCGCCGCTTTTAAAGTCCAATATTCCTATGATCACCAAAACTTCTAAAAGCTGCCCTGGTTTCTGTTTCATTCATCACATTACTTCTCTAAAAAAATGATTGTATCTGTAACTGCGTTTTGTTACTGATTATTATTCCTGCTTTTCGTTATTACCTCTTAGATGCTGTGAAATATTAATACCATTCTTTGTGCATTTATTGATTAAAGAATAAGTCTATTGCCATGCAGGTATTCCGGACTATTCCATTGTGGAAAGAAGCGCCCTTTCTTCGTTTATTTATTCCTTTTACTATAGGGATATTATTGCAATGGAATTTTTCTCCTTGTGTTAAGTGGATTGCATGGACGCTGGTTTTTTTGGTGGTTGCTTTAATAATACAATCCTTTAGTTCGCTTACATGCCGTTTCCGTCATTCAATTCTAACCGGTTTGTTTTTGAATGGTATTTTATTAATGGCCGGTATAATAATTACTCATTATAGTTATTTACCAAACCAAGCCAACTGGATTGGTCATCATTATAAAGATAGTATGGCGCTGATCGCCCGCCTGGAAGAACCATTGTCGGAAAAAGCAAGATCGTATAAGGCAGTAGCTTCAGTCAGAATCATCCTCAAAAACAATCAATCCATTCCTGTGAAGGGACGGGTCATTCTTTATTTTCAAAAAGACAGTTTTTCTGCTTCCGATGATACTAGCGGAAACCGTACCCTACAACTTCAATACGGTAGTGAACTGATTTTTTCCCGGTCGCTCCAACCTATTATTAATACAGGCAACCCCGGTGCGTTTGATTACAAACAATATGCATCCTTCCAGGATATCTATTACCAGGTCTTCTTAACACCTAAGCAATGGATCAAATTACCAGCTAATTATGCCAATCCGTTTAAGAAATTCCTGTTCTCTACCCGGGAAAAAATTGTGGCTTTATTACAAAAATATATAGAGGGTGATGTAGAAAGTGGGTTGGCCGAGGCATTACTTATCGGCTACAAAGACGATCTGGACAAAGAACTGGTGCAGGCATATTCCAATACCGGCGTGGTACATGTAATTGCCATCTCGGGCTTGCACCTCGGACTTATTTACTGGTTGCTGAATTTACTATTGCATCCATTCGCGAAAAGAAAAAAAGCGAAATGGATCAAACCGCTGTTAATTATTGCTATTCTTTGGTTATTCAGTTTGCTGGCAGGAGGTTCTCCTTCCGTTTTGCGATCGGCCGTAATGTTTACTTGTATCGTATTAGGAGAGAGCCGCGATAGAAAAATATCGGTTTATAATTCATTGGCGGCTTCCGCCTTTCTACTGCTTTGTTACAATCCTTTCTGGTTATGGGATGCGGGCTTTCAATTATCCTATATTGCCGTACTCAGTATCGTTGTTTTTAGCAAGCCGGTTTATAATCTATTGTATATACCAAATAAGCTGCTGGATCATTGCTGGAAATTAATTTCTGTAACGATCGCCGCGCAAATCCTCACCACCCCTATCAGTATTTATTATTTTCATCAGTTTCCAATAGTTTTCCTGGTTACCAACCTGGTGGCGATTCCATTATCCAGCATCATATTGCTGGGTGAAATAATGTTATGCGCTTTTTCTTTTCTCCCCGACCTGGCAATGGGAATTGGGTGGCTAATCCAACTTCTGATCAAACTGCTCAATCAATTTATTCAATATATAGATGCGCTGCCCTTTGCGGTTTGGAGTAATTTATCCATCAGCATCACACAGTCACTATTTTTTTATGGAACCATTATCGCCATGAGTTACTGGCTCTTACAAAAAAATACCAGAGCACTGATAGGGGCATTATCATCATTATTTTGCTTTGTCTTGTTAAGAACTGTTTCTTTTAGTCATGCCCTCGAACAGCGAAAAATAATTATCTATAATATTCCCCGTCACCGTGCCGTTGATTTTATTAATGGCCGGAATTATTATTTTGAGGGAGATAGTCTTTTGATGCACGATAATTACTTACAGAATTTTCATCTGAAGCCTTCCCGCATACTTCATCGTATTAACAGATCGGATAGCCTGAACGGACTTGTGGGTAATCATAATTTTTTCATTTATGGAAAGACCCGGATTTTATTGGTGGATGAAAGCCTGCACCGATCCACTTCAACTCAAAAACTAAAAACTGACATCGTTATAGTTTCCGGCAGTCCCCGACTTTATTTAAAAGATCTATTAACCTTTACCGAATGCAAACAAGTTGTATTTGATGGGTCCAACCCAACCTGGAAAGTAATTCAATGGAAAAAGGATTGCGCTGAAGCAGGGATAGCGTTCCATAGTGTTAGCATCAACGGCGCTTTTGTGATGAACCTGCCATAACTTACCTTTGCGCCTCATCAAAAAAATCAGCTGTCTTTCTTTTTCTGAAAATAGAAAGCATCAGCCGTGTAACCCACTCAATATGAATAAGAAAATTCAATCTGCGCTAATTTCAGTTTTCTATAAAGATGGGCTGGAGCCGATTGTCCGCCAACTAAATGAGCTGGGAATTACTATTTATTCAACCGGGGGAACGCAACAGTTTATTGAGAAATTATCTATTCCGGTTGTGCCAGTCGAAAACCTCACTACATACCCCTCCATTTTGGGAGGCCGGGTGAAAACATTGCACCCCTCTGTTTTTGGAGGAATTTTAGGAAGAAGAGATAATGCTACCGATGTACAGGAAATGAAGCAATACCAAATTCCCGAGATCGACCTCGTGATCGTTGACCTATACCCCTTTGAAGAAACCGTTGCTTCAACTTCCGATGAAAAATCAATCATAGAAAAAATAGATATCGGTGGACCTTCGATGATCCGCGGTGCCGCGAAAAATTTTAAAGATGTGTTGGTAGTGGCGGCTAAAAAGGACTATTCAGCGCTGGAACAACTACTGAAAGAACAAAAAGGCGAAACTTCTATTGAGCAACGCAAAAGTTTTGCCGCGAAAGCTTTTGAAATTGTAGCGCATTATGATGTTGCGATTGCAAAATATTTCAACCCGGAAAACGCATTATATTTCCTTGAATCGATTCCTCATCCAAAAGCCATGAGATACGGTGAAAACCCGCATCAGTCCGGCGTATTCTATGGCAATCCAGAAGAACTCTTCAATCAGTTACACGGAAAAGAACTTTCATATAATAATCTGGTCGATGTAGATGCCGCGGTTCAATTAATCAGTGAGTTTGCGAATGATTCCTCCACTGGTGGAGATTTAGAAAAGACTTCTGTATTCGCCATCATCAAACACACCAATGTATGTGGCATCGCCGCAAGGCCAACCGTTAAAGAAAGCTGGGATATCGCACTTGCTGGCGCTCCTGAAAGCGCGTTCGGTGGAGTATTGGTTTGTAACAAACCAATTGATAAAGTTACAGCTTCAGCTATCAATGAATTGTTCTTTGAAGTGTTGATCGCCCCTTCTTTTGAAGAATCGGCACTGGAAATATTAAAAACAAAAAAGAACCGCATCCTTCTTCAACAGAAAAAAACATTGAATAATAAAGAACTATATAAATCAGTATTGAACGGTGTTTTGATTCAAGGCACCGATGAGGGCAATTATAGTAAGTGGGAAGAGGCAGGAGGCCGCAAATCAACAGAAAATGAAAAACAAGATCTTGCTTTTGCGAATATCATTTGCAAACATCTCAAATCAAACGCGATTGCCTTGGTGAAAAATAAACAATTGATTGGAAAAGGATGCGGACAAACCAGTCGTATTGATGCCTTACGTCACGCTTTAGATAAAGCAAAGCAATTTAATTTCGATCTGAAGGGCGCTGTAATGGCCAGTGATGCCTTTTTCCCATTTAATGATTGTGTCCAATTGGGGCATGCCGCCGGAATCAGCGCTTTTATTCAGCCCGGTGGATCGGTACGCGATAAAGATTCTATTGAATATTGTCAGCAGAATAAACTGGCAATGGTAATGACGGGTCTTCGTCACTTTAAACATTGATCTACATATTATTATTTTTTATGAGGAGTATCGAACAACCTCATTAGATTTTTGTTAAAATCTCTTTAACAAATTGCGATAGCGCTATTCAGAGGTTATATTTGCAACCTGTTGATCAATATGTCTGCAATCAATAAATATAATGTGTTCAATAAGCTTCTGGCTGTTATAATGATGGCATTGTTGCTTTTGCTCACCTGTATGAATTATTTCGTCTTTCCATTGGACGATTCGGACAAACAGCACAGCTCAATCGTAGCAGCCGATGGAGCCAGCGAAAGTTTTCCCGACGAAAACAAACCATCCCCTACTGGTCCCGATGAGAAAGCTCCTGGCAACCCGGTTTCTATTTCCGAAGAATACCTGCATGATCAAAACGAAACCGATGATTCTTTTTCGGATAATTTAATTCACCAGCTTTTACTGGTATGTAACAAAGTTCATCCACCACATACAGAACTGATCACTCCACCTCCTGATCTATTTAGTTAATAGCCTTCTTATTTATTATCTCTCTCAACGATTGACTCTTTTGCCACCTGGAAAGGAAATCAATTCTATTAACTATTTCAAAAAACTGTATGAACACAAAAGTTTCTGCTTATATAAAAGCACTGCGTCATGATATTCCATCTTCTATCGTAGTGTTTCTCGTTGCGCTCCCTCTTTGCCTGGGAGTTGCATTAGCCTCAAACGCACCCCCATTCAGTGGAATTATTGCTGGTATAGTGGGAGCCATCGTAATTGGATTTGCCAGTAAGTCGCAATTAAGTGTAAGTGGCCCCGCGGCCGGCTTAACTACAATTGTTGCGGCAGCTATCATCAGCAGTCAATCTTACGAAGCATTTCTTGTTGCTGTAGTTATATGCGGCATTCTACAACTCTGTATGGGTTTTTTGAAGGCGGGTGTCGTGGGCGACTATATCCCTAATGGTGTTATTAAAGGTATGCTGGCAGCAATCGGAATTATTCTTCTACTGAACCAGTTCCCACATTTACTCGGAGATGATTCGCAGTTTGAAACGGATGAAATGGTGCCACAGCATAAAGGAAATATCTTTTCAAACTTCATAAATGCTTTTTCCAATATTTCTCCAGCGGCGATGCAGATTGGAGTGATATGCCTGATTTTTTATTTTCTTTGGGAGAATTTCGTTGCAAAAAGAAATGGGTTTATAAAATCAATTCCGGGTCCGCTCCTGGTAGTATTTCTTGCTGTAGGGATGAATTATCTTTTTGAGTTAAACTCCAGTGGCAGGGAATTGCAAGAATCTCATCTTTTACAAATTCCCATAGCTGCCTCAGCAAGTGAGTTTTTTGCGTTTTTTTCTATGCCTGATTGGAGCCAATTATTGAATTCAACAGTATTGGCAGCCGGCATAACACTTGCATTAGCGGCCAGCCTCGAAACCTTAGTTAGTATCGAAGCGGTAGACGACCTGGATCCGTATCAACGTGTCACTCCTAACAATCGTGAGTTAAAGGCACAGGGTTTAGGCAATATCGTTTCCGGCCTTATTGGTGGTTTGCCCATTGCCAGTGTAATCGTACGTTCTTCTGCAAACGTAACTGCAGGCGCCAAAACAAAGCAGTCTACTATTATACATGGACTGTTATTGTTAATGACGGTAGCGTTTATCCCGACTGTGTTAAACCTCATTCCTAAGGCGGCCCTGGCCGCGATCCTGATATACACCGGATATAAATTAGCCCGGCCATCTCTATTTATTTCATTCTATAAAAAAGGCTGGGACCAGTTTCTTCCCTTTGTAATTACGATATTCGCTATACTTTTTACGGATCTTTTAAAGGGAATAGTAATTGGTATTGCAGTAGGTTTGTTTTTTGTGATCCGGAGTAATTTTAAAACGGCTGTCTTTGTGATAAATGATGCGAACAAATATTTATTCCGTCTTCGCAAAGACGTATCTTTTCTGAACAAACCGATTATAAAAAATCAATTGGAAAAAATTCCGGCAAATTCTTCAGTTTTGATTGATGCTTCGCGTGCAGACTTTATTGATAAAGATGTGATAGAGGCCATTGAAGATTTTATGTTACACGCACACTTAAAAAATATTTATGTGGAGTTGAAACGGAATACTACGAAGGAGCAGGGATTTTCCAGCGAAATCATTTCCTTACGAAACAGGTATATATGGCCAGCCGGAATTCCGGTAAAGAAAACAACACAATCAGAAACCATTTAACCTTCAAATTCTAAAAAAACTATCATGTTCTCATACGAAAAATTATTACTCGAAAACAAAGCATGGGCCGCGGAAAAAATAGAAGCCGATCCGCAATTCTTCGATAGATTGTCTCATATACAAACCCCCGAGTTTTTATGGATTGGGTGCAGCGATAGTCGTGTTCCCGCCAATGAAATCACTGGCACACAACCCGGAGAAATATTTGTACATCGCAATGTGGCCAACCTGGTGGTGAATACAGATGTTAATTTGTTAAGTGTACTGGATTATGCCGTCAATCATTTAAAAGTAAAGCATGTGATCGTTTGCGGACATTATGGTTGTGGCGGTGTAAAAGCGTCTCTATCCAATCACGACTTCAAACCCTTATTGAACATGTGGCTGCGGAATATAAAAGACGTTATCCGTTTGCACCGCAAAGAACTGGAAGACATCAAAGATGAAAATTCAAAAACCGACCGGTTGGTAGAACTGAATGTAGAAGAACAGGTATTTAATCTTGCAAAAACGTCCATTATCCAGCGGGCATGGAAAAATGAACAACGCCCCGACCTGCATGGATGGGTTTATGGCTTAAATGATGGTGTGATAAAACCCGTATATGAAATGAAGGCGGGAACTCATATTGATGACCTGTATGAGTATGACGACCTGTGAGGAGAGCGCTATTCGCTGTTCGCCGCTTGCAGCGAGTAGCGAATAGCGAACAGCGTTCTTTTCCCTAATTTCGCGGCATGTCGATTCAGGTTAAAAATCTCAGTAAGCTCTACGGCCAGCAAAAAGCGGTCAATAATATTTCATTTACGGTTGATAAAGGAGAGATTGTTGGATTTCTCGGACCCAATGGCGCGGGGAAGTCAACCACTATGAAAATAATAACCGGCTACCTGCAGCCCGATACCGGGGATGTAAAGGTTTGTGGGACCGATGTTTTGCAGCAACCATTAGATACTAAGAAGAAAATCGGTTACCTCCCTGAATCGAATCCCTTGTATTATGATATGTATGTTCGGGAATATCTCGACTTTAATGCTGATGTACACCAGATAAAGGATAAAAAAAAGGCGATCGAGAAAGTAATCGAACAGGTAGGGCTGAGTAGGGAATCATCCAAAAAAATTGGTGAGCTATCAAAAGGATATAAACAAAGAGTAGGATTGGCAGCAGCGCTGCTGCACGATCCTGAGGTATTAATATTGGATGAGCCTACAACCGGTTTGGATCCGAACCAGATCATTGAGATCCGCGATGTAATCAAAAGCCTGGGACAAAATAAGACAGTACTTTTTTCTTCTCATATTTTACAGGAAGTAGAAGCGATCTGTAACCGCGTTATTATTATTGATAAAGGAAACATTGTAGCGGATGATCAACTGGCTGTATTAATTGGAAAAAAACAAAGCAATAACCTGGTAGTAGAACTGAAAGAAACAGTAGAGGAATCAGTTTTTGAAGGAATCGCTGGATTTACTCGTATCAACGCAACCACCTGGAAGTTTAATACGGACAATGCCGATAGTTTGAAAAGAAAAATACTGGAACTATCCCTTAAGCAAAATCTGAATATTGTTTCGTTGCAAACAGAATCTAACAATTCTCTTGAAGATGTATTCAGAAACCTGACTAACAAACCTTGATAATACTAACGTACCCTAGTTATTCCAAACATTGGCTGGGTGTTAATTCTTACTACAGAAGAATTGAAGATTTCATAGATTTGCGGCCTGCTTGCCATCAACTATCATCTTAACTAAAACCTCAAGATATTTCTTATGAGCTACATTGCCGACATTCATGCAAGACAAATATTGGATAGCCGTGGTAATCCCACCGTGGAAGTTGATGTAACCACCGATAATGGATTTATTGGAAGAGCCGCCGTTCCTTCTGGCGCGTCTACCGGTAAACACGAAGCAGTGGAACTTCGTGATGGAGATAAAGATAAATACATGGGTAGAGGTGTATTGAAAGCCGTTGAAAATGTAAATGACATCATTGCCGATCAACTCATTGGAATTGAAATAGTAAAACAGGCATATATAGATCACCTGCTGATTAAAATTGATGGTACTGAAAACAAAGGAAAATTAGGAGCCAATGCAACACTGGCCGTTTCAATGGCTGTTGCTAAAGCCGCGGCGCAGGAAACAAATCTTCCCTTATATCGCTATCTCGGTGGAGTGAATGCTACGGTATTGCCCATTCCCCTGATGAATATTCTCAACGGTGGAGTGCATGCAGATAACAAAATCGATT
>Ga0190274_10001588_pt1 | contig 13307 bp, 12 predicted proteins | sample Popmic531T_FD_133002 | JGI IMG/M metagenome (GOLD analysis project Ga0190274, IMG submission 133002) | Populus adjacent soil microbial communities from riparian zone of Yellowstone River, Montana, USA - 531 T | ecosystem: Environmental > Terrestrial > Soil > Riparian zone | place: USA: Montana...
CCCGCTCCCAGGCGTCGGCGGGCACGCCGTCCAGCGGCCCACAGGCGTCGACCCCGGCCGCGGTCACGATCCCGTCCAGCCGTCCCAGCCGCTCCACGGCGCGATCCACCGCGGCCGCGGCGGCGCGCCCGTCGGCCAGGTCGACCCGCTCGTGCTCGGCCTCGAAGGGCGGGTCCACCAGGTCGAGCACGAACGCCCGCCCGCCGGCCCCCTGCACGGCGGTGGCCACGGCCGCCCCCAGCCCCGATGCCCCCCCGGTCACCAGCACCGCGCCCGGCCGGTCCCGGCCCGGCCCCTCAGTGGCTGTCACGTCGGACGACCTCCTTCATCAACTGCGTGGTCGAGCGGCCTTCGAGGTAGGGAAGAATGACGGCCTGGCCGCCCCAGCTCTCCAGCAGGGCCGCCTCCGGAAGCTCCGCCAGGGCATAGTCCCCGCCCTTGGCGAACACATCGGGCCGCAGCCGCCGCAGCACCGCCTCCGGGGTCCGCTCGTCGAAGGGCACGACCACGTCCACACAGCCGAGCGCCTCCAGCACCGCCACCCGGTCCGCCAGCCGCACCAACGGCCGCTCGGGCCCCTTGAGCCGTCGCACCGAGTCGTCGGAGTTCAGACACACTACCAGACAGTCCCCCAAGGCCCGCGCCGCCCGCAAGGTGGCCACGTGGCCCGCATGCAGCAGATCGAAGCACCCTCCGGTGGCGACGACGGTCCCACCGCTCGCCCGCACGGCCGCGATCAGGCGCAAGGCCCGTTCCAACGCTGAGGATGGGGTGCCCGGGGGCCGGGGGTCCGGTGGGGGGCTGTGGACAGCCGCGGACCCGTTTCCCGAGCCCGGGTTACCCTCCCGGTTCGGGGGCCCCGGGATCGGCGGGTGAGGTTCCGGCGCGCCCGGAACGCCGGGAGCCGGAGGGGCCGTGGCGCTACCGCGGGCGGTCAGGTGGACCGTGGTGGCGCCGCCGGAGGCGACGAAGGTGGTGGCGGCGGTGACGGCTTCGGCGACGGCTTCGGAGGGGAGGGCGCCGTCGGCGAGGAGGCCGGCGGCGGTGGCGGCGAAGCGGTCGCCGGCGCCGCAGGGGTCGCCCGCGGGGGTGGGGGGGGCGGGGACGACCAGGGGGGCGCCGGCGCCCTCGGCCAGCAGGGCGCCGCCGGGGCCGAGGGTGACGGCGACGCCGGCGGCGGCCCAGCGCTCGGCCAGGAGGCGGGCCCGGGCCGTCACCGCGGCCAGGCCGGGGCCGGGCACCTCGGGTGCGAAGCCGGCCGCCTCGGCGTGGTTCGGGGTGGCCAGGCGGGCCCCGGGAACGGGCGCCGGGCCGCGGGGATGCGGGTCCCAGACCAGGGGGAGGCGGGCCGGCAGGTCGACCAGGGCGGCCCGGACCCCGGGCTCGGCGGCGACCCCGCGGCCGTAGTCGGCGACCAGCACCGCCCCGGCCCCGGCCAGGGCGCGGCGCCCGGACCGGCTCAGCGGGCCGACCCTACCGGGCCGGGTCACCCGGTCGATCCGCAGCAGCGAGTGGCCGCCGGCCCGGACCCGGATCTTCTCCGGCGTGGGCCCGGCCAGCCCCAGGTCGACCACCTCCACCCCGGCCAGCTCCAGCAGCTCGCGCAGGGTCGTCCCCGCCTCGTCGGCGGCCAGGGCGGTGACCAGCACCACCGCCCGCCCGTCGAGGGTCGCGGCCAGGGTCGCGGCCAGCGCCGCCCCACCGGGCCGCCGCCGCTCCGCCGGGTCGTCCAGCACCGGCACGGGCGCGTCCGGCGCCAGCCGCTCCGCCCGCCCATCCAGGTCCCGGTCGAGCAGGGCGTCCCCCACCACCACCAGCGGCGCCCGGGTCACCGGTGCCACCGTCCCGATTGGCCAGTCGGCGCAGCCTCGAACCGGGTCTCGAGGAGGCCGGCGTAGACCTCCTGGGTGCTGCCGGCGATGCGGTCCCAGCCGTAGCGGCGGCCGGCGCGGCGGGCGCCGGTGGCGCCGAGGGCGGCGCGGCGCTCGGGGTCGGCGAGCAGGCCGGCGACCGCGTCGGCCAGGAGGGCGGGACGGCGCGGAGGGACGTGGACACCGGTGACGCCGTCGACCACGCTGTCGACCAGGCCGCCGACGGCCGAGACGACCACCGGGACCCCGCAGGCCATCGCCTCCAGGGGCACGATCCCGAACGGCTCGTACCAGGGGACGTTCACGACCAGGTCGGCCGAGCGGTAGAGGGCGGGGAGGTCGGCGCGGCCCACCCGGCCCAGCAGCCGGACCCGGTCGGCCACCCCGACCCGCTCGGCCACGGCGGCAAGCCGCCGGGCCTCCGGGTCCCGTCCCAGCTCCCCGGCGGGCGGCCCTCCGGCCACCACCAGCTCCACCCCAGGCAGCCGGGCCAGCGCCGTGACCACGTCCCCGATCCCCTTGCGCTCGACCAGCCGGCTCACCACCAGCAGACGGCAGCCCACGGACCGGGGGGTGGTCGGCCCGTCGGCGCGGAACAGCTCCAGGTCGACCCCGCAGGGCACGACCGCGACCCGGCGGAGTTCGGCGCCCATCCGGACCAGCTCGAACACCTCGTCCGAGCAGGTGGCGACGATGCGGTCGACGTTCTCGGCCAGGATCGCCTCCTCCCGCAGGCGGGTGGCCGGGCTGGTGTCGCGGGCGCCCTGGTGGCGGCGCTTGACGATCCCGAGGGCGTGGAAGGTCTGCACCACCGGGATCCCCAGCGGCCGGGCGGCGGCCAGGGCGGCCCGCCCGGACATCCAGAAGTGGGCGTGGACCACGTCCGGCGGGTCGGCGGTGAGCGACCGCCGCAGCCGGTCCGCGAACTCGTCCATGTGCGGCAGCAGGTCGTCCTTGGGGATCGGCTCGGCCGGCCCGGCGTCGACGTGCTCGACGGTCACCCCGGGCCCGGCGTCGACCCTCGGCGGCAGGTCGAGGTCGTCGCGGCGGGTGTGGATCACCACCTCGGCCCCGCGCCTGGCCAGGGCGGCCGACAGCGCGGCCACGTGGACGTTCTGCCCGCCCGCGTCGGCCCCGCCGAGGACCGCCAGCGGGCTGGCGTGCTCGCTGACCATGGCCACCTTCACCGCCAGCGCACCTCCTCCAGCAGAGCGTCCCAGTCGGCCAGGAAGCGGTCGAGGCCGTAGCGGGCGGTGGCCGCGACCCGGGCGGCCTTGCCCATCAGCCGGGCCTGCTCGGGGTCGGCGACCAGCCGCCGGGCCGCGTCGGCCAGCGCGTCGACCCGGGTCGAGATCACCCCGGCGTCCGGCGGCACCGCCTCGACGACCTCGGTGGTGGCCAGCGCCACCACCGGCATGCCCAGGTGCATGGCCTCCAGCAGCGACAGCCCGAGCGACGTCCAGCGCACCGGGTGCAGGTACAGCCGGCGCCGGGCCATCTCGGCGTGCAGCCGCTCCTGGGCCAGGTCGGCCACCGACCGCACCCCGGGGGCGCCGGCCAGCCGCTCCGACCGCATCCCGAACAGGTCCAGCGGCACCTCGGCCCCGAGCCGCTCGAGCAGGTCGGTCCCGGTCACCCGCCGCCGCCGCCCGGCCTCGTTGATGACCACCGCCGCCGCCGGCAGCTCGCCGGTGTAGCGGTCGCCGGGGTCGACGATGCCGTGCTCGATCACCCGGGTCGGGGTGCTCCCGCAGTCCCAGAACAGGTCGTTGAAGTGGGTGACGTGCACCACCACCAGGTCGTCCCGGTCGGCGGCGACATGCCGCAGCTCGTTGACGCGCCCCTGGGGGGCGTTGTGCTCCAGGTAGACCGCGGGCAGGTCCCGCCCCGGCCGCCGCCCCCCGAGCCAGTCGGCGGCCAGCCCCTCCAGCTCGGCGGGCCGCTGCAGCACGACCACGTCGACCTCGGCCGTGGCCGCCTCGTCCCGGGTGATCTCCACCGCCGACGCCGGCCACGTGAAGGTGCGGGCCCGCCCCAGCCCGCCCGGGCCCCGGTCCGGCGTCACCGGGATCAGGTACTCGTGCCGCCCCTGCACGAACGCGGTCGTCCACGACCCGTGCACATGCCAGAGCATGACCCTCACCCGGCCACCTCCTGCCGCTCCGGCAGCGGCGCCAGCCGCTCGACCGCGGCCACCACCGCGGCCGTCGGCACCCCGTCCAGGCACGGATGCCCGGGCACCGGGCAGACCCGCGCCCGCGACCCGGCGCAGGCCGCGTCCTGGTCGCCCAGCAGCATCAGCGGCACCCCCCACGGCCGCCATCGCACCGCCGGCACCACCGGCGAGAACAGCGACACCACCGGCGTCCCCACCGCCGCCGCCAGATGCGCCGGCCCGGTGTTGCCCACCACCACCGCCTCGGCCCCGGCCAGCACCTCGGCCAGCCCGGCCAGGTCGACCCGCCCGCCGAGGTCGACCACCCTTGGCTCTTTTCCCCCGGCGACCAGCGAGGTCAGCGACCGCTCGTCGTTACCGCCGGTCACCACGACCCGCCGCCCGCTCTCGACCAGGGCGTCGACCAGCGCTGTATGCCGCTCCGGAGCCCACGCCCGCGCCGGCGCGGACGCCCCCGGATGGACGACCACGTACGGCCCCTCCAGCTCGGGCGCGTCGGCCACCCGGTCCCGCCGGACCCGCAGCCGCCCGTCGTCCCCCTCCGGCAGCCGGTAGCCGAGGGTGGCGGCCAGCGACAGCCCCCGCTCCACCTCGTGGAGGTCCTCGTCCACGCGGTGCCGGATGTCCAGCAGCGACCCCGGGTAGTCGACGCTGACCGCGGCGATGGTCGCCACCCCGGCCATCCGCAGCAGCAGGGCCAACGGCAGCGGGCTCTGGTGGAACGAGGTCAGCACCAGCGCCTGGTCGACCTCGAGGTCCGTCAGCCGGTCCACCAGCGCGTCCACCCCCGCCCTGGTGACCGGCCGCGGCTCGGCGTCGATCCAGGCCGCATGGGCGACCACCACCTCGTCCACCCCCGGCAGCAGCTCCGCCGCCGCCCGCCCCCGAGGCCCACACAGCATGGTGACCCGCCCCGCCCCAGCCGCCACCGCCCGCACCGCCGGCCCGGCCAGCAGGACGTCACCCAGGCTGTCCTGCCGCGCCACCAGCACATGTCGCATCGGGGCACCCCCCTGGGGTTCCCCGAACCCCTCCGGCCTGGTCATCGCCGCCCCTCACCATCGGACGGCCCCAACACCAGCTCCACGGCGGCCAGCAGATCGGGCGCGACCTCCGGAGCCGCCGCCACCTCCTCGTCCCGGGTCCCCGCCGTCGGCACCAGCACCGCCCGCGCCCCCGCCGCCCTGGCCGCCTCCACGTCGGCCCCGATGTCCCCGATGACCACGCAGTCGGCGGGCTCCACCCCCAACGCCCCCGCCGCCGCCACGATCAGCCCCGGAGCCGGCTTCCGACACCGGCACCCCTCCCAAGGCCCATGCGGACAGACCATCCAAGGCCCCAGCGGCCCCAGCAGCTCCTCGACCCGCCGGTTGACCGCCGCCACCTGCTCGACCCGCACGTACCCCCGGGCCACCCCACTCTGGTTGCTCACCACCGCCGTCGGCACCCCGGCCGCCCGCAGCCGCCCCACCGCCTCCCGAGCCCCCGGCATCACCACCACCCGCTCCGGGTCCCCGTTGTAGGGCACGTCGACCACCAGGGTCCCGTCCCGGTCGAGCAGCACCGCCTTCGGCACCCGGGGGGATCGAGGGGGTGCGGCGGCGGAGGCGAGGGAGGAAGGGGAGGCGGAGGTGGGGGGGACCGGCTGGGGGGCGCGGTCGGTGTCGGCGAGCAGGCTCGGCAGCCGGAGCCATCCGGCAAGCCAGTGCCAGGTCGCCGCCGGCGGTAGCAGCGCGCTGGTCGCGGCCATGGTGGCCACCTCGCTCGGAGTCCGCGGCCCTGGCAGCACCCGAGCAAGGGTCAGCTCCAACGTTCCGGCCAGCCACCCCAGCCCGGAGACGACCGCAACCCGCCGCGCCCACCACCTCGGTCGCGCGCTCCCCCGGGAGGTCGGAGACCGCAGGGGGGTCTCTGCCCGCCCGACTGTAGTTCCCGGAGGAAGGGTGAGACCCCCCTGCGGGCCACCACGGCGAGCGAACAGGAGCCCCGCCCCAAGCGCCGCCAGCCCCAACCCGGTGACCACCAAGTGCCGGGGTCGCCGCCCCGCCGGGACCCCAGCCCGATGCCGCCACCCCCGCCCATGCAGCCCCAGCATGAGCACGTCGTCCGCATTGCCCGCCTGCAGCCGAACGCTGACGAGCGGACCGGCCGGCCGTACGGGATGGGTGACCTCCCGAGCCCCGGTCACGACCCGGTACCCCGCCCGAACCACCCGCAGCCCCAGATCGGCGTCCTCCCGGTAGGCCCGCGGGAACCGCTCGTCGAACCCGCCGACCTCCTCCAGGGCCTCCCGCCGGTAGGCCATGTCCGCGGTGGCCCACCGCGCCCTCTCCAGCGCGCGGACGCTCCGCTCCCAGTCGGTCGGCCGCCGCCCGGAGGGCATCGGCACCACGATCTTCCCCTGGCTGCCGCCGACGTCCGGCCCCAGACCCTCCAGGTCGGCGGCCAGGTCGGCCAGCCAGGTGGCGGACGGGACCACGTCGTCGTCCAGGAACGCGACCCACTCCGCCGTGGCCCGCCGCCACCCGAGGTTCCGCGCCGCCGCCGGCCCCATCGCCCGTCCGGCGACGACCTCGACCCGGTCCGGCAGCTCCGTTCCCAGCAGCGGTGAGGACCGGTCGCGCCGGTCGTCGACCAGCAGCACCCGCCCCGGCGGCGGCCCCGTGCCCGACCCGACGGCGTCCAGCAGCCGCCACAGGCTGTCCCGCCCAAGTGTCGGCACGACCACGTCGAAGCTCATGGCCGGGTGAAGGCGGCCCGCCGGACCAGGAACGGCCCCAGGGCGAGGACGTCCACCGGCGCCGACCCGAAGCACTCGAGGGCGTCCCGCGGGTCGTCGACCATCGGCCGGCCGGCGCTGTTGAGGCTGGTGTTGACCACCACCGGGACCCCGGTGCGGCGCTCGACCGCCTCCAGCAGCCGGGCGACCAGCGGCTCGGAGTCCCGGTCGACGGTCTGGATGCGGGCGCTGCCGTCGACGTGGACCACGGCCGGGATGCGGTCGCGCCAGGCCGGCCGCACCCGGTGGGTGAACAGCATGTAGGGGCTGGGCATGGGGCCGTCGAAGATCTCGCCGGCCCGTCCGGCCAGGACCATGGGCGCCACCGGGCGGAACTGCTCGCGGCCCTTGACGTCGTTGAGCCGCTCCAGGTTGGCTGCCCGGGTGGCGTTGGCCAGCAGGCTGCGGTGGCCGAGGGCGCGGGGCCCGTACTCGCTGCGGCCCTGGAACCAGGCGACCACCCCGTCGGCCGCGATGACCTCGGCGACCGCCTCGGCCAGGTCGGGCGGGCGCTCGTAGGCGACCTTGGCCGTGGCCAGCCAGGCGGCCAGCTCGTCGTCGGTCCAGCCCCGCCCCAGGGCGGCGGTGGGCATGGGGGCGACCCGGTCGCCGAGGGCATGGGCCACGTGCAGGGCGGCGCCGAGGGCGGTGCCGGCGTCGCCGGCGGCCGGCTGCACCCAGATGCGCTCGAACGGCCCCTGCTCGGCCAGGACCGAGTTGGCCACGCAGTTGAGGGCGACCCCGCCGGCCATGGTGAGGTCGCGGTCGCCGGTCTGGGCGTGCAGCCAGCGGACCAGCTCCAGCAGGACCTCCTGGAGCCGCAGCTGCACGCTGGCGGCCAGGTCGGCGTGCTCGCCCGTCCAGTCCTCGCGCTTGCCGCGCCGCTTGGCCAGGGTGTCGAGCTCGATCGGGGCGACGGTGAAGCCGCCGTCGCCGGTGGTCCTGACCGCCTCGCGCAGCTCGCGCATGAACGCCGGCTTGCCGTAGGCGGCCAGGGCCATGACCTTGTACTCATCCGAGGAGCGCCGGAACCCGAGGTGGTCGGTGACCTCCTCGTACAGCAGCCCGAGGGAGTGGGGGAGCCGCTGGGCGGCCAGGATCTCGAGGTCGCCGTCGACCGAGCGGCCGGCCAGGTGGGAGGCGGCCTCGCCCCGGCCGTCCAGGACCAGCACGCTGGAGCTGGGGTAGGGGGCGGCCAGGTGGGCCGAGGCGGCGTGGGCGACGTGGTGGGGGACGAAGCGGACGCAGGCCGGGTCGAGGCCGGGCAGGGCGGCGCGCAGGAACAGCGGGGCCCGCTCGGCGTACAGGGTGCGCAGCCCCTCCCAGCCGTCGGCGGTCACGTCCGGCCCGGCCGGCGGGGCCAGCGCCGGGTCGTAGGAGTAGGCGACCGCGTCCAGCTCGTCGGGGCCGAGGCCGGCCTCGGCCAGGCACCAGGCGGCCGAGCGCTCGGGCAGCTCCCAGGTGGCGAACGGCACCGGCAGCTTGCCGTGCTTGCGTCGGGTGAACCGCTCCTCCTCGGCCGCGGCCACGACCTGACCGTCGACCACAAGCGCGGCGGCGGGATCGTGGAACACGGCGTTCACGCCGAGGACACGCATCTCGTGATCCTTTGCACAATCGCGGCAACACTCCCGGCATGACCTGCTTGCATTGCCACTTCTCTTCGGGGGAGAGAATGGGATAACACCGCGTCGAGGAACCAAACCACCTACATGGGATCTGCTTCTCCACCTGTCGTGTCGCTGACCCTCGGTAGCTGGACGACCACTTACAATGGGGTGGATGCCGGCCCGACCCGATCCTGCGCAATTGGCCGCCTGGCGGCGGCTGCTGGAAGCGCACGCCACCATCACCGAGCTGCTGGAGCGCGAGCTGCTGGCCGAGCGCGGGCTGCCCCTGAGCCGCTACGACGTGCTCCTCAACCTGGCCGAGGCGCCCGGGGGGCGGCTGCGCATGCAGGAGCTGTCGGCGTCGGTCCTGCTGTCCAAGAGCGGGCTGTCGCGCCTGGTCGACCGCATGGTGGAGGCCGGCCTGGTCCGCCGCGAGCGCTGCGAGGACGACCGCCGCGGCTGGTTCGCGGTCCTCACCGACCAGGGCCGCAGCGCCCTGCGCCGGGCCGCCCCCATCCACCTGCGCGGCATCCACGACCACTTCGCCCGCCACCTGGATCCCGAGGAGGTCCAGGTGATGACGACCGCCCTGTCCAGGGTGGTGGCCGCGGCCCGGGCCTCGGCCGAGGACCAGCCCCAGGAGCCGGACCAGCCCGAGGAGCCAGAGGCCCTGGCCAGTGCCGGGTCGGCCGCCAATCCCTAGGCGACGCCGGGGGGTGTGGACAACTGGCGTCACACCCTCGCTTCTCCCCGTCCCTGGCCGCCCTCGACCGGTCCTGAACCCAGAGGGCTGGTAGCGTCTCCGGGACCCAGACGACGCGCAGCGCGGAGGACGACATGAACAAGGCCAAGGCCCGCAAGCGGCTCGAGGAGGAGCGCGAGCGGCTCCAGGGGATCCGCGACGACCTCCAGCGCGAGCAGGACGAGTCGGTCTCCGACACCGGCGGCGAGCTGTCCAGCTTCGACCAGCACCCCGGCGACAGCGGCACCGAGACCTTCGAGATGGAGAAGAACGTGTCCCTGCGCGAGCAGGTCGACGACGAGCTCCGGGAGATCGAGGCCGCCTTCCAGCGCCTGGAGCGGGGCACCTACGGGACCTGCCAGGCCTGCGGCAAGCCGATCGGCGACGAGCGGCTGGAGGCGATGCCAGCCACCCGCTTCTGCGTCGAGGACCAGGCGAAGGCCGAGCGGCAGGCCGGCTATCCCGGCTCGCGCAATTGACCTTTTGCGCGGCTATTTCTTTGTCGATTTCGACCCGGGATTCTGCCCTAACCGGTCGTAGCTATCGAACTTGACTGTCCCCATTTCCCAGTCCCCACTAACATCCGCGCCGTACCAGCCAACAAACCGCCGCGCACCGCGGCGGTTTCCAGCGCGTAGAGGGGGGCCGCGATGCCGGCATTCGACGTCGCGCGAAGGTGGAAGGGCCGTGTCGTGCTCGACCGGACCGGCGGCAAGCTCGGGACCGTGCTCGACGTCTACTACGACGCGGAGAACGACGAGCCGGGAGTAGGTGCTGCTGGACGCGCCCGGCATGGAGCCGGGTGGGCGGCTGTGGCCGCAGGAGGAGGCCGACCTCTACGCCTACTACGGCCTCCCCTACAGCGGCGCCTCCCTGATCGACCTGGACGAGGAAGAGGAGGACGCCGCCGCCGTGGCCCCGGTCCGGGGCCTGCCGCGCCGGTAGGCGGCTGCCCGGCTAGAACTCCCGCATGCGGGAGTTGAGCGGCGAGCCGACCCGCTGGCGCTGCTTGATGACCTTCTGCCAGTCGTTGGGGCGGGCCTCGACGTGGAAGGAGGCGCCCGGCGGGGAGCCGCCGATGCGCAGCAGCCGCAGCTCGATCCCGAAGAAGCGGGTCTCGTCGTCGCCGTGCTGGTTGAGCCAGTCGAGCACCGCCCGGTGCTCCTCGCCGATGCGGGTGGTGATCCAGGCGACGGCCGAGACGTCGAGGCCGGCCGCGAAGGTGATCATCTGGCCCAGGTGCAGGTGGTCGCTGGGCTCCAGGTGGCTCATGATCGCGACCCGCCGCCCGCGGTCGGTCTGGGCGATCAGGTCGGCGGTGAAGGAGCCGACCCCGACGTCGCGCCCGACCTCGCGCAGGCCGCTGACGCCGAGCTCCTTGGCCAGCCGGTCCAGGTTGGCCGAGAGCCAGTCGGGGAAGCCGGCCCCGTCGCGCTGGAAGACGGTGGCCGGGTCGACCTCCTCGATCTCGGCCAGCTGCACGGCCTGGGCGGGGGTGGTCGCGAAGCTGCCCCGGGACCGGTCGAGGTCGGCGGCGGCGGCGTTGCGCTCGGCCCGGCTGGAGCGGGTGGGGGCGGTGGCCGTCTCCGACTCGCCGGTGGACGCGGTGACGTCTGACTGGGTCACGCCCGATCCTTTCCCTTGACGCAGCATGACCGGCAAAGCCTGGTGCAACGGCGCAACGCGGGTCAAATCGCCTCCGCCTCAGCGGCGGCGGGGGAGGGCGATGATGCCGCGCTCCAGAGCGACGACCACGGCCGCGGTGCGGTCGTCGACGCCCAGCTTGGCGAAGGCGTGCAGCAGATGGGTCTTGACCGTGGCCTCGCTGATGAACAGGGTGGCGGCGATGTCGGCGTTGCTGGAGCCCCTGGCCACCAGCTCCAGGACCTCGACCTCGCGGCCGGTGAGAGCCTCCTCGGCGGGCCCGCGCATGCGGCTGACCAGCCTGGTGGCCACCGTCGGGGCCAGCACCGTCTCGCCCCGGGCGGCGGCCCGGATGGCCGGGTAGAGCCGCTCCCGCGGGGTGTCCTTGAGCAGGTAGCCGGTGGCGCCGGCCTCCACCGCCCGCAGTATGTCGGCGTCGGCGTCGTAGGTGGTCAGGACCAGCACGCGGGTCTCGGGGAAGCGGGCCGCGATCTCGGCCGTGGCCGTGGCCCCGTCCATCTCGGGCATCTGGAGGTCCATCAGGACCACGTCGGGCCGCTCCCGCTCGGTCAGCCGCACCGCCTCGACCCCGGAGGCGGCCTCGCCGACCACCTCGAAGTCGGGCTCGCCGGCCAGCATGCCCCGCAGCCCGTCCCGGACCACCGGGTGGTCGTCGGCCAGCAATATTCTGAGCCGACTCACCGGGGGACCCCCTCGGGGTCCCCCGGACCCCCCCGGGGGACCGGCACCGTCACCACGATGGTGGTGCCCCGGCCGGGGGCGCTCTCCACGGCCAGCCGGCCGCCCAGGGCCTCGACCCGCTCGCGCATGCCGCGCAGCCCGAGGCCGCCGTTGGGGCCGTGGCCGTCGGCGGTGGGGGCGAACCCGGCGCCGTCGTCGCGCACGTCCAGGGCGGCCTCGCCGTCCATGTAGGACAGGGTCACGGCCACCCGGCCGGCGTTGGCGTGCCGGGTCACGTTGGCCAGGGCCTCCTGGGTGACCCGGAGCAGGGTGACCTCGGTGTCGGCGGCTGAGCGGCCGGGCCGTCCGCCGGGCCCGCTCCAGGTGGCCGCGGGCCGCGCTGGCGCCCTCGGGCAGCTCGGCCTCGGCCGCTTGCAGCTGGAGGACGATGCTGACGAAGCCCTGGGCCAGGGTGTCGTGGATGTCGCGGGCCAGCCGCTGGCGCTCGGCGAGGCGCCCGCTGGCCCGCTCGGCCTCGGCGAGCTCGCTGCGGGTCGCCTCCAGCTGCTCGATCAGCTGCCGGCGCTCGTAGCTCTGCTCGATGATGCGGGTGATCCAGAAGGCGAACAGGCTGCCGAAGACCACCGAGATCAGGCCGCCGACGATCGCCCCCCAGTGCTCCGACAGCGGCCGGCCGGACGCCAGCACCTCCCGCCAGACGACCGCGATGCTGAGGGCGACCGCCGCCGGGATGGCCAGGGCAGGGCCAGGTAGCGGAAGACCTGGGGACAGACGACCAGCAGGAGCGTGAAGAAGACGGGGTGGAACCCGGCCAGCGCGAACCAGATCGCGATCAGCCCGGCCAGGTAGACGACGACCAGCCGTGGCTGCTGGTCGTCCATCCCCAGCCGCTGGAAGCCGAGATGCCAGGCCGCGGCCAGTGTGGTCAGCCCGGCCAGCACCCAGCGGTCGCCGGCGCTGGCCGGGTCGAGCAGGGCCGCGACCAGGGTCAGCCCGAGCAGGCCGTAGAGGGCGGCGTCCCAGGCCCAGGCGTACTGGTTCCAGGCGTCGACCCCGCGCTCGCAGCGCTCGCCGTCCAGCCGGACCCCCCTCTCGTCCCCGCTCAGGGACGATGGTGCGAGAGGCCGGGGCCGGCGGGGAGCGCCGGTCGGTGGATCGGCCGGTCAGCCGTTCGGCTGATGCCGGGCGCCGACGGCCGCCGGCTCGGGGCCGGGGGCGGGCTCGGCCGGCCGGGCCGGGGCGGTCGCCACCGTCGGGATGGTGACCGTGAAGGTGACCACGCCGTCGGTCGAGTCCACGTCCACCGTGCCGCCGTAGGAGTCGACCAGCCGCCGGACGATGTGGAGCCCGAGGCCGACCCCAGAGGCGCTGCGGGTCAGCGAGGAGTCCAGCTGCACGAACGGCTCGAAGATGCGCTTGCGGTCGGCCGGGGTGATGGGCGGGCCGGCGTTGGCCACCGACACCGCGACCAGGGACGGACCGGCCTGGCGGGCGGCCACCTGCACCGTGGTCAGCGGGGTGGCGTACTTGAGGGCGTTGCCGAGCAGGTTGACCATGACCAGCCGCAGGGCCTCGGCCGGCATGGCCACCTCGCGGTCGGTGATCTGGACGTCGACCTCGAGGTCGAGGCGCTCGCGCTCGGGCACGTCGTCCAGGTCCTCGATGACCTGGCCGAGGACGCCGCGCAGGTCGGCGGCGGCGCTGCCGTCCTGCTGGATGACCTTGGAGGAGTAGACCAGGTTGTCGACCACCCGCTGGAGCCGGCGGGCCTCGCGCAGGATGC
>Ga0190274_10001589_pt1 | contig 13304 bp, 16 predicted proteins | sample Popmic531T_FD_133002 | JGI IMG/M metagenome (GOLD analysis project Ga0190274, IMG submission 133002) | Populus adjacent soil microbial communities from riparian zone of Yellowstone River, Montana, USA - 531 T | ecosystem: Environmental > Terrestrial > Soil > Riparian zone | place: USA: Montana...
ACGATGAACGCGGGGAATTCCTCCACCTCGATGCGCCAGATGGCCTCCATGCCGAGCTCGGGGTACTCGAGCACCTCGACCTTGCGGATGCAGTGCTCCGCGAGGCGCGCAGCGGGCCCGCCGATCGAGCCCAGGTAGAAGCCGCCGTGCTTCTTGCAGGCATCGCGCACCTGCTTGGAGCGATTTCCCTTCGCCAGCATCACGCGGCTCGCACCGTGGCTCTGGAACAGGTCCACGTAGGAGTCCATGCGGCCGGCGGTCGTGGGGCCGAACGACCCCGACGCGTAGCCCTGCGGCGTCTTCGCGGGGCCCGCGTAGTAGATCATCTTCTCGCGGAAGTACTCCGGCAGGCCGGCGCCCGAGTCGAGGCGCTCCCTGAGCTTGGCGTGCGCGATGTCGCGGCCGACGATCATGGAGCCGGTCAGTGACAGCCGTGTGGCGACCGGGTAGTGGGAGAGCTCGGCCAGGATCTCGCGCATCGGCCGGTCGATGTCGATGCGCACCACGTCGCCGCCGAGCTCGCTCTCGCTCACGTCCGGCAGGTACTTCGCGGGGTTGGCCTCGAGCTGCTCGATGAAGACGCCGTCGCGGGTGATCTTGCCGAGCACCTGCCGATCGGCCGAGCACGACACGCCCATTCCCACGGGGCAGGACGCGCCGTGCCGGGGCAGCCGGATCACGCGCACGTCGTGGGCGAAGTACTTGCCCCCGAACTGCGCGCCGATCCCGGTCTCGTTGCAGAGTTTGTGAACCTTCTCCTCGAGGTCGACGTCGCGGAAGGCGCGGCCCAGCTCGTTGCCCGTGCGCGGCAGCCCGTCCAGGTAGCGCGCGCTCGCCAGCTTGACCGTCTTCAGTGTGAACTCGGCCGAGGTCCCGCCGATCACCAGCGCCAGGTGGTAGGGCGGGCAGGCGGACGTGCCGAGCGAGCGGATCTTCTCGGCCACGAAGTTGAGCAGCGACTCCGGGTTCAGGAGCGCCTTGGTCTCCTGGTACAGGAACGTCTTGTTGGCCGAGCCCCCGCCCTTGGCCACGAACAGGAACTCGTACTCGTCGCCCGGCTCGGCGTAGACCTCGATCTGCGCGGGCAGGTTCGTGCCGGTGTTCTTCTCGGTGTACATGTCGAGCGCGGCGAGCTGCGAGTAGCGCAGGTTGCGCGTCTGGTACGCCTGGAAGATCCCGCGGGCCAGCGCCTCCTCGTCGTTCGCGAAGGTCGCGACGGCCTCGCCCTTGTGGCCGATCACGATCGCGGTGCCGGTGTCCTGGCAGCCGGGCAGCACGCGGCCCGCCGCGATGTTCGCGTTCTTCAAGAGCTCGAGCGCGACGAAGCGGTCGTTCTCGGAGGCCTCGGGGTCCTCGAGGATCTTGCGCAGCTGGGCCAGGTGCCCCGGCCGCAGCAGGTGCGCGATGTCGTCCATCGCGACCTCGGCGAGCCGCGTCAGCACCTCGGGCTCCACGCGCAGGATCTCGCGCCCGCCGACCTTGAGCGTCGAGACGCCGCTGCTGTCGAGCTTGCGCCAGGGCGTGGACGTGTCCTCGTCGAGCTCGAAGATCGATTGGAAGCGGAACTCCGGCATGGCTCCTCTCTCAGCGCTGTGGTCGGGCCGCAGGATAGCAGCCGGAAGTCGCGTGATAGAGTGGCCGCGTTTGGTCGGGGAGGGCGCGATGAGCTCGAGTGGGTCCGCGGTGGTGGAGACGTCCTCGGGTCGGGTCGGGGGTCTCCAGGAGACGCCCGGCGTGTGGAGCTTCCGCGGCATCCCGTTCGCGCGCCCGCCCGTCGGCGAGCGGCGTTTCGGCCCCCCCGAGCCCGCCGAGCCGTGGGCCGGCGTCCGCGCCAGCGAGTTCGGCCCGTCGGCGCCCCAGCCCGAGGGCCGGCTCAAGGTCCTGCCGGGGACCGACCCGGGTCCGCTCGACGAGGACTGCCTCTACCTGAACGTCTGGACCCCGGGCACGCAGCCCGCGAAGCGGCCCGTGCTGGTCTGGATCCACGGCGGCGGCTTCACCACCGGCGCGGGCTCGCGGCCGATGTACACCGAGTCGCCGCTGGTGACGCGCGGCGACGTCGTGCTCGTGACGATCAACTACCGCCTGGGGGCGCTCGGCTTCCTGCACCTGGGCGAGCTCGGCGGCGAGCGCATGGGCGCGGTGTCGAACGTGGGTCTGCTCGACCAGATCGCCGCCCTGCGCTGGGTGCGCGACAACATCGCGGCCTTCGGCGGCGACCCCGCCAACGTGACGATCTTCGGCGAGTCGGCCGGTGGCATGAGCGTGGGCACGCTGCTCGGTACGCCTGCGGCATACGGGCTGTTCGCGCGCGCGATCGCCCAGAGCGGGGCGGCCCACAACGCACACGACTCGGGGACGGCCACGCGCGTGGCGAGCGCCGTGCTCGGCGAGCTCGGGCTCGGTCCGGAGTCGCTCGACAAGCTGCGCGAGGTGCCGTGGGCCGATCTGCTCGCGGCCCAGCAGCGCGTCGTGGACCGGCTGTCGAACAGCGCGTTCCTGCTGCCGCTGCAGCCCGTGGTCGACGGCCGCGTGCTGTCCGAGCCCCCGCTCGAGGCGGTGCGCGGCGGGCTCGCGCGCGGCGTCTCACTGCTCACGGGCACGACGCGCGACGAGTGGAAGCTGTTCGCCGCGCTCGATCCGCGCAACCACGGCATGGACGTGGCCGCAGTCGAGCGGCGGCTCGAGCGCGGCCTGCCCGGCCGCGGCGCGGCGCTGCTCGAGACGTACCACGCGGCGCGCAGCGCACGCGGCGACTCCGTGGAGCCGTTCGAGCTGCTCAACGCGATCACCACCGACCGCATCTTCCGCATCCCGGCCGTGCGCCTGGCCGAGGCGCAGAGCGCGCACCAGTCCGACACCTACACTTATCTGTTCGATTGGGAGTCGCCGGCGATCGGCGGGCGGCTCGGCTCCTGCCACGCGCTCGAGGTGCCGTTCGTGTTCGGCACGCTGCACAAGCCGGGCATGGACGCGTTCGTCGGCAAGGGGCCCGAGCCGGCTGCGCTCGCCGAGCACTTGATGGACGCCTGGCTCGCCTTCGCCCGGAGCGGGCAGCCGGCCCATCCGACGCTGCCCGAGTGGGCCGCCTACGAGCCCGGTCGCCGGGCGACCCTGCGCTTCGGGCGCGAGGTCCGGCGCGACGACGACCCGATGGCGGCCGAGCGCCGGGCCTGGGACGGGCTGCTCTAGGGCGGCAACCGATTCCCGCCGGCCGCTGTCTTCCCGCACGGGCTGAGTCCCTCGGCCGCGCGCAGCTCGCCGGCAGCGCTCAAGTCCGCTGCCGCCGCGACCGCACCGTTCCTGTCAGGAGCCGTCGGGAGGGTGCCGTATGGCCCGGAAGATCCTCGTGGTCGATGACTCGGCCACCCTGCGGACCATCATCCGGAAGGCCGTCCTGGGCACTCCGGCCGAGGACCTCGGCCTGGAGGCGCTGGCGGGGCTTCCGGACATCGATCAGGTCCTGGCCGCCCTCGAGCTCGGGACGGAGGCCGAGGCGCCCAAGCCCCTCGAGCCGGCCAAGCTCCGCCAGACCTCGCGCCCTACCTGAAGGCACGCCGTCGGGCTCCTGCCCGGGGCTCGCGCACCCCCTGCCGCTGGCGCCCCAAGTATCCGATGCTCTTGGGGATTCGCCGGTCCGGCCGGGTAACCCGGGGCTCTGGGTCCGGGTTCTAAGGGGTCGTAGCCAATGGCTGGGGCCCCAATGTCTGCGATTACTCAGACAATCAATCAGGCGATTCAGGAGTACGGGAGCGTGGCCGATTCGCTCGCGGGTGCGGGTGCGCTGTCCGATGTCGAGCGCGCGCAGCGCTTCGGCGTGTTCGTGGCCGAGTACCGGGACAAGGCCCTGCGGGTGGCCTGGCGGCTGCTGGGCGGCAACGACGCCGCAGCCGAGGATGTGGTGCAGGAAGCGCTCATCCGGGGCTTCCGCGCGCTAACGAGCTTCCGCGGCGAGGCCGCCCTGTCGACCTGGTTCTATCGGATCCTGGTGCGCGAGGTGCGCCGGCACCAGCGCTGGGCCGCGGTCCGGGCCCGCTGGAACAGCCCTGCGACGGACGAGGAGGCGGACCCCGCACCGAGCGGCACGCCCGACATTCTGCTGCGCGAGCGCATCGCCAAGGCGATGGAGAAGCTGCCGCGCGGCCAGCGCGAGGTCTTCGTCCTGGTCCATCTCGAAACGTTCACGGTCGTCCAGGCCGCCGAGGCGCTCGGCAAGTCCCCGGGAACCGTGAAGAGTCATCTCCACCGCGCGCTCGTCGCCCTGCGCAACGAGCTTGCCGACCTGCGAGAAGGAGCCTCCTCATGAGCCACGACGACGAGCGCAGCGAGCTGTCTGCCGAGGAGCGCGATTTCGTCGCCCGGCTCCGCGAGGGCTACAAGCCCGAGCCGCTGGCGGGGGCGCGCGCCACTGCATTCCATGCGCGCCTCGAGGAGCGCTTCGAGACCTCGCGGTCCAGCCGCGGCTGGTTCCCGCTGGGCGTGCTGGCCGCAGGCGCCGCTGCCCTGGCGCTGGCCCTGCTGACCAGTTCGGGCAATGATGCCGTGACGACACTGCCGGGCGTCACGCCGCCGTCACAGTCCATCGAGGGTCAGACCGTCGCGCAGGCGGACGCGCCCGCTGCCCCCGCCGCACCCACGGCCGCGGCGCGCGCGACCGCGGACGAAGATCTGCTCGAGTACGCGATGCTGGACGACGACACGGACGAGGAGGAGTCGGGCTACCTGCCCGACGACTACGAGGCCCTGGCGGGTATTCTGGACGATGCAACGGAGGATGCCGATGCCGAGAGCTGAGACGACACGCAGCCTGCGCCGCCGCTTCGCAGCGGTGCTCGTGAGCGTGATCGCGGGGGGACTCCTGCTGCCGCTGCCGGCCGTGGCCGGCCCGGGCGAGCACGGCGACGGCCCGAAGCGCGGCGATCGCTTCGTGCGCATGCTCAAGGAGAACGCGACGCGGCTCGGACTCGACGAGGCCGCGCTGCGCGAGATCGAGGCCGTCGCGAGCCAGGATCGCGACGCCGTGCAGGCGCTGCGCGAGCGCGAGAAGAACGAGAAGATCGCCATGCACAAGCTGCTCGACACGCGCGCGCCGGACGAGGCCGCGGTCATGAACCAGGCCGAGGTCCTCGGCGACATCGACACCGAGCAGCACAAGCTGCGCCTGCGCACGATGATCCGCGTGCGCGCGCTGCTCACACCCGCCCAGCTCGCCGAGCTCTCGAAGCTGCGCGACGAGCGCCGCAAGGAGCGCAAAGGGCGCCGCGGCCACTGGCGGGACAAGGACTAAGGCCCGCTCGCGCCCCTGAGGGCCGCCGCACCCCTGAGGCCCCGCCGCTCCAATCGGGGGGCGCTACTCTGGTCTCGGAGGAACACGAGACCATGCACAAGCGCAGACTCGGCAGCAGCGACCTGGAAGTTTCGGCCCTCGGGCTCGGCTGCCTCGGCGCGACCTCGTCGTACCTTCCGGCGCCGGACCGGCGCGAGATGATCGCGCTGCTGCGAGCGGCGGTGGACCGCGGCGTCACGTTCTTCGACACCGCCGAGGTCTACGGCCCGTTCACCAACGAGGAGCTCGTCGGCGAGGCGCTCGCTCCCGTCCGCGACCGCGTGCTGATCGCGACGAAGTTCGGCTTCAAGATCGAAGTCTCGGGCCAGCGGACCTGGTCGGGCCTCGACAGTCGGCCCGAGCACATCAGGCAGGTCGCCGAGGCTTCCCTGAAGCGGCTCAGGATCGACGCGATCGATCTCTTCTACCAGCACCGCGTCGACGACCAGGTGCCGATCGAGGACGTCGCAGGCGCGGTGAAGGAGCTGATCCAGCAGGGCAAGGTGAAGCACTTCGGCCTCTCCGAGGCCGGCGCGCAGACGATCCGCCGCGCCCACGCCGTGCAGCCGGTCGCGGCGCTGCAGAGCGAGTACTCGCTGTGGTGGCGGGATCCCGAAGCGGAGATCCTGCCGACGCTCGAGGAGCTCGGCATCGGCTTCGTGCCCTACAGCCCGCTCGGGCGGGGCTTCCTCACGGGCAAGATGGACGAGAACACCCGGTTCGAGAGCAGCGACTTCCGCAGCCTGCTGCCGCGCTTCCAGCCGGAGGCGCGCAAGGCGAACCAGGGGCTGGTCGATCTGCTCGGCGCCATCGGCCGGCGCAGGCAGGCGACGCCCGCGCAGATCGCGCTCGCCTGGCTGCTGGCCCAGAAGCCCTGGATCGTGCCGATTCCGGGCACCACGAAGCTGCACCGGCTCGACGAGAACCTCGGCGCCGCTGCGCTCGAGCTGAGCGCGGGCGATCTCCAGGAGATCGATCTCGCCGCGGCTCGGATCCCCGTCCACGGCGACCGGTATCCGGAGTCGATGGAGCGGCTGACCGGTCGCTAGACGTTCGGCCCCACCGGGTAGCGCAGCGGCACGTCGGCGCCGTCGAGGATCAGCTGGAACGCGTTGCGGTTGGCGATGTTCACGATGATCGGGGCGCGCAGGTTCGCGGTGAGCTCCTCACCGCTCACGTTCAGGATCACGAACACCGCGACGTCGGCGGGCTTGATGTCGTCGCCCCAGCCGAGGTTCTTCAGGATCTGCTCGGGCACGTCGACCTCGTAGCTCGGCATGATCTGCTCGGGCTCGATGATCAGGAAGGCGAGCTCGGGGCGGTCGACACCCTGCAGCCACTTGAGCGGCGTGTCGCGGTCGTGATCCATCACGAGGAAGCGCGAGCAGTCGGGAAAGCCCGCCAGGCCGGTCGCGAAGTGCAGGATCTTCGCGTCGTCGACCTCGATCTGTCCCCAGCGCGGCGTGTCGAATCTCATCGCTTCTTTTCCTTCTTGCGCGCGCCCGGCCACAGCTTGCCGGGATCGACGGCCTGCGCGGAGTCGGCCGCGCGGCGGTTCTCCTCCTGCACGGCCAGATAGACCTCCTCGCGGTGCACCGGGATCTGGCGCGGGGCGTCGATGGCGACGCGCACCTGGCCGCGCTGGATCTCCAGGATGCAGATCGACACGTCGTCCCCGATCCGGATCGTCTCGCCCACGCGTCGCGTCAGTACCAGCATGCTCAGCTCAGGAAGTTCAGCAGCGTGGGTTGAATGATGCGCGCGGTCACGCCGAGGGACGCCTGGAGCGTCTGCTCGCGGCTTTGCAGCTCGATGATCGACTCGACCAGGTCGATGTCCTCGAGCGACGAGCGCTCGGTCTCGATCGAGATGTCGAGCGAGTCGAGCTGGTTGCCCGTGGTCTCGAGCCGCGCGAGGCGCGCGCCGAGCCGGCCGCGCGCCTGGATCACCTGGTCGAGGCCGGCGTCGAGCTCGTCGAGCATGTCCGTCGGCCGGCCGTTCGCCTGCGGATCGGCCAGGCGGTTGCGCAGCTCCTGCACCGTGTCGAACAGGCTCACGTTCGGGCCGTCCGCGAGATCGTCGCCGTCGGTGCTGCCGAAGAACACGCGCCGGGCCGTCTCGTTGGTCAGGATCTGCTGCGACTCGTCGATCTGCGAGAAGATCTGGCCGTCGTCGCCGTTGTAGGCCACGATCGGCGCCGGGTCGGTGAACACGCCCGTCTGGCTCACCGGCGGCGCGTCCGTGGCGAAGCCGCCGAACAGGAAGCGGTCGCCGACGCGCGTGTTGGCGATCGCGACCAGCTCCGAGAAGATCTGCTCCACCTCGGGCTGGATCTTGTCGAAGTCGGCGTCCTCGATGTCGGCCGAGACGGTGAGCTCGCGCAGCCGGATCATGGCGTTCGAGAGCGTCGAGAGCGCGGCCTCGCTGTTCTCGAGCTGGGCGCGCGACGACTCGATGCTGCGCCCGAACTGCTCGATGCGCGCGCGCGAGCTCTTGAGGTCGATCACGCGCGACACCGAGCCCGGGTCGTCCGAGACCGAGGCGAAGCGCTTGCCCGTCGAGACCTGGTTCTGGGTCTCGTTCAGGCGCGCGCGGTTGAGCCGCGTCGAGCGCACGGCTCGCAGGAAGACGTTCACGTCACTGATTCGAGTTCCCACGTTCTCTCCTAGATCGAGAGCAGGATTTGCAAGAGCTCATCGACCGTCGAAATGACGCGCGCCGACGCCTCGTAGCCGCGCTGGAAGCGCACCAGGTCGGACACCTCCTCGTCGATCGACACACCCGAGATCGAGCCCCGTCGGTCTTCGAGCTCGGCGATGACCAGGTCGCCCTTCTGCAGGTCGAGCCGCACGTTCTGCAGGTCCGCGCCGAGCGCACCCGACGCCGAGCTCAGGAACGCGCCGAAGGTCTGCGTGGCGCCCGTGGCGGGGCCGGGCGGGTCGCCCGCCAGGAAGAAGGGCACCTGCGTGGTGGCGAGGCCCGCCAGCGCCAACGCGTTGGTGTTGTCGCCGGTCGCGGCCGGCCCGGGGCCCGCGCTGGGGGCGCCCGTGGCGAGGTGGCGCGAGTTGGCGACGATGTCGGGGTTCACGGTGATCAGCCGCGCGGCTCCGGAGACTGCGGTCAACGGGTCGCCCGGCGGGTTGGGGCCGCCCGACAGCCGGTCGATGAAGAAGTTGCGCGCGTTGCCGTCGTCGATGCCGGCGCCGGCGAGGTGCTGCGTGTTGACCGAGTTGGCCAGCGTGAAGGTGAAGCGGTCCAGCAGCTCGCGGTACTGCGGCACGCGCTCATCGCGCATCGACAGGTTGCCGCCGAGCGAGCCGCCGGTGATGCGCGGTGTGATCGGGCCGCTGACCTGGCCGTTGATGTTGTAGAAGACGTTGAAGTACGTCGGATCGGCGAGCGGCGTGGGCTGCCGCGTGTCGACCTCGAGCCGGGCCACCGTGTCGCCGTCGACGAGCGGGAAGCCCGACGCCTGCACCGCGATCGTGCCGTCCTCGCGCTCGAAGTAGGTGAAGTCGATCTTCTTGCCGAGCTCCTGGAGCAGCTGCGCGCGCACGTCGCGCTACTCGCTGGCCGTGCCGCTGCCGATCTCGAGCCGCGCGATCGAGTTGTTGGTGGTCGCGATCGAGCGGGCGAGGGAGTTGATCTCCTCCACGTCGCGCGCGATCTGGGAGTTGGCGTCGAGCGCCACCTGGTTCAGGCGCGCATCGGCGCCCGTGATCTGGCTGAGCAGAGTCTGTGCCGAGCCCACCACGCTGTCGCGCACCGCCGTGCTCGTGGGGTTGTTTGCCAGATCGTTCAGGCTGCTGAAGAACCGGTCGACGGTCTTGCTCAGCCCGGCCTCGCCGAGCTCGTCGAAGATCGACTCGATGCGGGCGAGGCCCTGCTCGACCGTCTCGTCGAAGGCGAACGAGATCTGCTCGCGCTGCAGCTGCTGCTCGATGTTGAGGTCGACGATGCGCTGCACGTCGCGCACGTTCACGCCGCCGCCGAGCGGGAAGCCGTCCGGTCCGAACTGGCCCTGGATCGGGTCGAAGATCGCGCGCTGGCGCGAATAGCCCGGCGTGTTGACGTTCGCGATGTTGCGCGAGGTGACCTGGATCGCGCGCTGGTGCGAGAGCAGACCCTGTTTTCCGATCGAGAACGTCGAGAAGATCGACACCCTACACCTCCCGCCGCACCGACACGGGCTGCTGATCGCGCGGGGCTGCGAAGCGGCCGTTCGCGTCGTAGGTCGCGGGCTCGGGCGTGCGCAGCGTGAGCAGGAGTGCCAGCACGCTGCGGATGCCCAGGATCGACTGCTCGAGGAAGCCGCGCGAGAGCGCCACGAGCTCGGCCAGGCTGCCCACGACCGCGCGCAGCGTACCTGCTGCGCGCTCGAGCTCTGCGCCGTGCTCGCCGAGCAGCGGGCACATGCACGACACGCGGTGGTCCTCGGGCGCGAGCCCGAGCGACGTGCCGAGTCGCTCGGTGAGCTGGCGGCGTGCGGCCTCGGCGCCCTGCAGGCGCAGCACCAGCTCCTCCTTCTCGGTGTTGCTGCGCTCGAGCGCCTCGATGTCGTGCTCGATGATGCGCTTCTGGTCGATCTGCAGGATGCCGACGAGCGAGCGCACGAGCTCCGTCTCCTCGCCGAGCACCCGGACGAGCGCAATCGTGGCGTCGGTCATCCCTGCTTCTCCCACTGCTCGAGCATCTGGCGCGCGAGACCGAAGCTGCCGGCCTCCGCAGCGCGGCGCGAGAGCGCGTCGTCGAGCAGGGCGCGATAGCTGTCGCCCGAGGGGTCCTGGAACAGGCTCCCGCCGCCGAGGCCGCCCTTGCGCAGCTCCCCGAGCAGGAGCTTCAGCATGTAGGCCTCGAACTCCTCTGCCGCCTCCTGGACCTTCGCAGAGGGACCGCCCTCCGCGGCGCCGGCCGCAGCGATACGAAGCCTGTCGGCGGCGGCTCCTGCCGCCGCGATGCCGCTGTCCATCCGTGGACTCACGATGAAGATTCCTTCGCTGTGTACATCGACCGAAGCCTCCGGAGACTTGAGCTGACTGGTGTCCTCAGATGATCTTGAGCTCCGCTTGCAGGGCACCCGCGGCCTTCACCGCCTGCAGGATCGCGATCAGGTCGCGCGGTGTGGCGCCGGTCGCGTTGAGCGCGCGCACCAGCTCCCCGATCGTCACGCCCTGCACGACCACCAGGCTCGAGCCTTCCTCCTGGATCACGATCTCGGCGTTGTCGAACACGACGGTGTCGCCCTCGCGCGCGAACGGTGCGGGCTGCGAGACCTCGGTGCGCGTGCCCACGCGGATCGACAGATTGCCGTGCGTGATCGCGACGGCCGCGATCGAGACGTCGGAGCCGATCACGACCGTGCCGGTGCGCTCGTTCAGCACGACGGTGGCGCTGCGGCCGGGCAGCACGTCGAGCTCCTGGATCTGGGCCACGAACGGAACCGGGTTGGCGCGCCGGTTCTCGGGAATTTCGATCACCACGGTGCCCGAGTCGGCGGCCTGCGCCGAGCCGGGGATCTTGCGGTTCACGGCGTCGGCCATGCGCGCGGCGGTGGTGAAGTCCTTGTCGTGCAGGATCAGATTCACCGTCGTGCGGTCGCGCAGCACGTCGCCGACCTCGCGCTCGACCAGCGCGCTGCGCGGCACGCGGCCCACCGTCGGGTGGTTCTGCTGCACGCTGTCGCCGCTGTCCGTCGAGCCGGCGAATCCGCCGATCGAGACGGCGCCCTGCGCCAGCGCGAACACCTCGCCGTCGACGCTGAGCAGCGGAGTGGCGAGCAGGACGGCGCCCTGCAGGCTCTTCGAGTCGCCGATCGACGAGACCGTGACGTCGAGCGCCTCGCCAGCGCGTGCGAATGGGGGCAGGTCGGCCGTGACCATCACTGCGGCCACGTTGGTGACCTTGAGGTCGTTGGGCCGCACCACGATGCCGAGCTTGGCGAGCAGGCCCGCGAGCGAGCGGCTCGCGAACAGACTCTTCGAGGTGTCGCCCGTGCCCTGCAGGCCGACCACGATGCCGTAGCCGATCAGCGGGTTGGAGCGCACACCCTGCACGTCGGCGAGATCTTTGACACGAGCGGCCTGCACCGCGCCTGCCGTCAGCAGGGCGGTCAGGAGCACGAGGGCGCCCCGCATCAGAACGGCAGCACCAGATCGAAGACGCGAGTCAGCCATGGCACGCGCTGCTTGTCCGAGACGACCCCGCGGCCGCCGTAGTAGATGTCCGCGCTGGCCACCAGCGTGGACGGGATGGTGTTGTCGATCTGCACGTCCTCGGGCCGCACGTAGCCCGAGAAGCGGATCACCTGGGTCTCGCGGTTGATCGTGAGGTGGCGCTCGCCCTCGATGCGCAGCAGGCCCGAGGCACCGACCTCGGTCACCAGGCACGCGATCGTGGTCGTGAAGTTCGCCTCGCGCTCCGACGTGCCCTCGCCCTCGTACTGCGAGCTCGAGGTGGCGTCGACGATGTTGAGGTTCCCCTCGGGGGAGGAGTCGTTGCGCTGGTTGGTGAAGCCGAAGAGCGACAGGATGGCCAGGATCGGACGCGAGACGATCGTCTGCAGCGCGATGTCGCTGTTCAGGTCCGAGGTGTAGTTCGACGTGCGCTCGACCTCGGTGGTCGCCTCGGTCGTGGCGTTCGCCGTCTCCCGGATCACGACGGTGACGAGATCACCGGGCCGGCGCGCGCGGTTCTCGAAGGCCAGGAAGTGCCGCGAGCTCTCGCCGCGCCAGAGCGAGCCCGCCGTCGCGGTGTAGGCCGGGGGCGGCTCGATCACGGGCTCGGCCATGGCCGGCATCGGGTCGCCCCTGAGATCGCGCAGCTCCGCGCAGCCGGTGAGCAGCAGCCCGAGCCAGATTGCAGACGACAGGAACAGGCGCATCAGCGTGTCTCCAGTGCAGGTCGGGCGAGTCGGGCGGAGGCCTGGCCGGTGACCTCGACGGTGAAGCGGCGGCGCGAGGTCGGGTTCTCGACGTCGATCACTTGGCCGAGCTTGCCGGCCTGCAGCGCCTTCACCTGCAGGCGCAGCTCGAGGCCGTCGTTGCCCGCGTCCACCAGGATCAGGTCGCCGCGCTCGACGAGGTCGGGCGTGTCGAAGTGGGCCATGCGCAGCGGCGTGCCCGCGCGCAGGTTGCGCAGCAGGCGCAGACCCGAGACCTGGTCGAGGTCGGTGACGACGTCGTCGGGCAGGTGGCGCAGGTCGCGCGCCTCGAGCGCGAGCGCGCCCGCGTCGAGCGGTCCGCGCCGCAGGTCTTCGCTGGCGACGGCGACCGGGAGCTCCACCTCGAGCTCGGCGCTGGCACTGCGCTGCACGCCCGGGACGTCGGGCTCGTCGCGGCTCACGAACTCGAGCTGTGCCGCCACGCGCCCGCGGAAGTCCTCGCCGGGTGCGAAGCGCACGAGCAGGCGCTCGGCGTGCAGCGGCACCGCGAACGTCGGCGGCAGGCTCCAGTGGGCGAAGCGCACGGCTTCGGCAGGCCAGGGCATGCGGTGACGGATCGCGGCCTCGAGGCGCTCGCGCACCTCGTCGGGTGTGATGTCGCGCGAGGTTGTGCGCACGCGCACGGTCTCGGGAACCTCGACGGCCAGCCCGGCGTCGACCGCGTGCAGACGCTCGGCGATCGCGCGCCCCGACAGCGCGCGCACCTCGGCAGGCGCAGCGGCCGGTCCGAGCTCGACGGCGGAGACCGCGTCCTCGATCTCGGGCGCCAGGCCGTCGACCAGTGCGATGTCGCCGACGCGGATCGAGCGCTGATCCACGACGGCGTCGCTCGGCACGCGCACCACGGGCGGCGCCTCCGCCGATGCGAGACGCGGAGCGAGCAGCAGCAGTGCGAGGCCGACGAGCCGGCGCATCTCAGCGCTGCGTCACGAAGCGCAGGATCTCGTCCGAGGTCGAGATCACGCGCGTGTTCGCCTCGAAGGCGCGCTGGGCGAGGATCAGGTTCACGAGCTCTTCGGCGATGTTGACGTTCGCCTC
>Ga0190274_10001590_pt1 | contig 13303 bp, 12 predicted proteins | sample Popmic531T_FD_133002 | JGI IMG/M metagenome (GOLD analysis project Ga0190274, IMG submission 133002) | Populus adjacent soil microbial communities from riparian zone of Yellowstone River, Montana, USA - 531 T | ecosystem: Environmental > Terrestrial > Soil > Riparian zone | place: USA: Montana...
CCCGCCGAACCGTAGGAAAGCTTGCCATTGCGCGCGCGGACATAATCGACGAACTCAGCCAGCGTTTTCACCGGCAGATCCTTGTTCACGACGATCACGAACGGATTGGTCGCGATATTGCTGATCGGCGCGAAATCCTTCAGCGGATCGAAGCGCACCTTGTTGATCGCAGGCACGATTGCCATCACCGGAAGCGCCGCGATGAACAGCGTGTGACCATCGGGCTGGGCCTTGGCAACCGCGTCGGCGGCGATCGCGCCGCCCGCGCCCGGCCGGTTCTCAACCACAAAGGACTTGCCGAAACTGTCACTCAGCACCTGCGCGGTCATGCGCGCAATGCCATCGGTATTGCCGCCGGCCGCGAATGGCACGATCAGCGTCACCGGCCGCTGCGGCCAGTCTTGCGCAGATGCGGATGAGATAAAACCGGCAATCAGAAACGCCGCCGCCAGCACAGATCGACGCTGCATGAACCATCTCCATAACGCATGCCGAACGCAGCACGCGAGGAAGCGAAAAGCAATAACCGAGCCAAGGATATTGAGTGCCGTGAAATTTCACGAGCTATATATCGCCGCATCCGAAATTCCGCCGCTGCAATTGGAGCGACGGCGCGACCTTGCTAGGCTGGAACTTTCGCGCAGCATGAAAAGGCGGCAGCCATGAAACGAGTAAGCCTTGCGGTGATGCTGCTCGCGGCGATCGCGCTCGTGGTCAACACGGTTTTCGTCGATTCCCGCACGCGCCCGGCGATGGCGCGCGATGGCGGCCAGCTCATCGAAACGCCGGTGGTGACCGCGAATGTGAAGGTGGAAGGCAATGGTCCCGCCATCGTCTTCATTCACGGCTTCGGCGCCGCTATCGACTGGTGGGATGAGATTGCGCCCACTCTCGCGAAGGACCATCGCGCGATCCGCGTCGATCTGATCGGACATGGGGGCACGGCGGCGCCCGCTTCCGGCTACACGATCGAGCAGCAAGCGGCACTGGTCTCTGCGATTCTCGACAAGCTTGGCGTTGAGCGCGTCACCGTCATCGCGCATTCGATGGGCGGTGAAGTGGCGACTGCGCTTTCGGAGATCAATCCGAAACGGATCGAGCGGCTGATCTATATCGACAGCCCGCCGACCGCCGGAACCACGTTCACGATCATGACGGAAGCGTATTTGATGCCGGTGCTGGGCGAGTTGCTTCGCAATTCCAAACCGACCGGGCGCTTCGGACCGGACTCGAGCAGGGCTTCGCACCCGGTTTCCCGGTGCCGGAGATATTCGTCGCCGACCTCAAGCAACACACCTACACCGCTTTCCGCACCGCGCATGAAAGCAGCATCGCTTACCGCACGCAGAAGCCGCCCTATGAGAGGCTCGCCGCGCTCAAGCCGGTGCCGTCATTGCTTGCGATCTTCGGCGCGCGCGACGCGATCGTGCCGCCCGGGCACGCGAAATATTTCGCGCAGGTGCCGGGCGCGAAGGTTGCGATGATCGACGGGTCCGGCCATTCGCCGATGGTGGAAAATCCCGTCAAGACGCTGGAGCTGATCCACGCCTTTCTGAAGCCGGCGCCGTAAGGCTCCCAGCCAAAGGCGGCAGGAAGCTAACCACGTCCTCCCTTAGCCGAATCTCTTATTGCGCCGCACCATGAGATGTGGTGCGATGCACCAAGCATTGTCCAGAGGTCCCGAGTGGCGAGGTCGAAGTTTTTCGAACGACAGGCGGACGCCTGTGCCGCCCTGGCACAGGAGACGGAAGACAGTGACTGTCGGGAACGCTGCCTTCGATTGCAGCAGATTTATCTTCATTTGGCGGAATCCGAGAGCGGGTCGATCCTGCAGCAGAGCATGGTCAGCGAGCGCGAAGAGCCTCACATTTAGTAGATTTCCGACGTTTGGGTTTGGCGGGGCCGACACATGCGGGCCATTCTGAAGCATTGCGCGGATAGTCCGCTGAAACAGGTGCCGGACGGCACCGTCCTGCTGGCCGAAGGCCAGAAAACAGGAAGGGTCTACATCCTGGCCGAAGGGCGAATCGAAGTGCTCAGAGGCGATACCCAAATCACGATTCTGGATGAGCCGGGTTCACTTGTCGGCGAAATGTCGTTGCTGCTGGACGTGCCCCATACCGCGACCGCCCGCACCTTGGGCGAAACGAAAGTTTACGCGATCGAAGACGCGGCGGCATTTTTCGGTTCGCGCCCGGAGCTGTCCTGGCTGGTGGCGCGGCTTCTCGCAAATCGACTAAACGCTGCGACGACGTACCTCGTCGATCTGAAACACCAATTCGCCGACTACGGCGATCATCTCGAAATGGTTGGCGAAGTGCTTGAAGCGTTGATGCTTCAGCAGGATCGGGATTTTCAGCCCGGATCGGAGCGCGATCTCGGCGGCGCCTAGTTGCGGCTCACGGCGATGCCGATGCCGACGCCGATGCCGATGGCTTGAAACTTATCCAACCCGGCAGAACGCTTGCGAACTCGACAGGCCGGGACAAAGGCTGATCCAGCCGCACGATCTGGACGCCGGTGGCCGAAAGCCAAGCCGCCTCCCCGACCTGCGTATCGATCAGAACATGGGGAGGCCGCTCGCCATATTCGTAGCCTGCATTGAAGATCCATGTGGAGCCAATACGATCGATCCACGAGCCGCCATTGACGAACGGCGACTGATGGACATGACCGCTGAAAACGATGTCGGGATTGTATTTGGCGATCCAGGCCGCAACGTCAGCGTCGCCAAATGATTTCACTCCGGTCCAGCTGGTCGGCGAGTTGACCGGTGGCGCGTGATGGATCCAGACCCACCGCAACCCCTCCCGGCGCGCTGCGTCTGATTCTAGTTGCATCTCCAGACGCCGACGCACGATCGGCCCTTCCCACCACGGGCAGATCGTAAACAGCGTATCGTCGATAATCACGCTGTCGCCGTCCGCGGCGATATCCAGCGCGCGAATGTCGTCGATCCAGCGCGCAACCTTCTCGCCGCGATCACTCTGGCTATCGAGGTCATGGTTGCCGGAGCAGACCAGGAGCCGCGTAACGCGGCTGATACGCTGCAGGTACTTGCGAACGACGATTGTTTGCGCCCGGTAATCGACGGCCGATCCGAGGTCGAGCGCATCGCCCGCCAGCACGACAAGATCGAAGTCGCCCGCCGATTTGAGCAGCCAATCGAATTTGGGCAGCGAATAATGTAGGTCCGCGACCAGTAGACACCGCATCGTTCGGCTCATGCTTTCTGGAAGGCAGTTAAGGTACCGGTTCAAATGATACGCAGGTACCGGATCGAAGCACCGGCAGCGCGACTTTCATTCAAACCGCCCGGTCCTTAACACATTCAGAACATCGGCGGAAACGGCCGGCCGCCGCGGTCGATGGTAATCCAGCGCGTCTCCGTGAAGGTCTCCAGCGACCAGCGCCCGCCATGCTTGCCGACACCGGAGGCCTTGAAGCCGCCGAACGGGACATGCGGCTCGTCGTTCACGGACGAGCAGTTGATGTGGCAATTGCCGGTGTCGAGGCGATTGACGATGGCGAGCCCACGGCCCTCGTCGCGCGTCATTACCCCGGCCGAAAGCCCATATTCGGTATCGTTGGCAATCTGGATCGCCTCATCGTCGGTACGGAACGGGATCACCGGCACCACCGGACCGAAGGTCTCGTCCTGGTAGAGCTTCATATCCGGCGTCACCCCGGTAAGAATCGTTGGCTCCACAAAGCGGCCCTCGATCTTGCCGCCCAGCACCACTTTCGCGCCCTTGGCGATCGCATCCTCCAGTTGCTCGCGCACCTTGCCGACCTGCTTGTCGTTGATCAGCGGACCGATGATATGTTCCTTGTTCTTGGTCGGATCGCCGACCTTGAGCAGCTTCGCGCGTTCCACGAAACGCTTCAGAAAGTGGTCGAAGATCTTCTCGTGCACGAGAACCTTCTCGACCGACATGCAGATCTGACCCTGATGCATGAACGAGCCGAAATTCGCCGCCTGCGTCGCACGCTCCATATCGGCATCCTCGCAGACGATAAGCGAGTCCTTGCCGCCAAGCTCGACGCAGCATTTCTTCAGGTGCGCACCCGCCTTGGCTGCGATCTGACGTCCGACTGCGGTCGAGCCGGTGAAGGAAATGCCTTTCACATAGGGATGCTCGATCAACTCGTCGCCCACCTCCTGCACATTGTCACGCGAGCAGGTGACGACATTGAAAACGCCTTTCGGAATACCGGCTTCCTCGAACACTTCGGCAAACAACAGTCCGCCGCAATAGGGTGTTTCTTCCGACGGCTTCAGGACGATGGTGTTGCCGGCCGCGAGCGGAAAAGCGAAGCCGCGCGTCGACAGGATGCACGGGAAATTCCAGGGACTGATGATGGAGACCACCCCCATCGGCCGGCGCACCGCCATCGACAGCTTGCCATATTCGGACGGCAGCACCTCGCCGGTCGACTGCCAGACCGAAGCCGCGGCGGCATGGAACACTTCGGGCGTATAACCGGTCTCGAACATGCCTTTGCCGAACCAGCCGCCGCCCTCCGCCTGCAGCGCCTCGACGATTTCCATCCGGCGCTTCTCAAAAATGTGCGCTGCCTTTTCAAGAAAATGCGCACGCTTGGAAAAAGGCAGCGCTGACCATTCCGGGAATGCCGCATGCGCGGCCTCGATCGCGGCGGAAGCTTCCGCGCGCCCGCAATCGGGCACCTCCGCCCAGACCGAGCCGTCGGCGGGATTGAGGTCCTTGAACATCTTTCGGCTCGACGAGCGGCCACCGATGAACTGGCCTTCGAATACGCGTGCCATGTGCTGTCTCCCTCAAGTCTCTATTCTAGCGCTTGTATTGTTCACTTGGAATCCGGTTCGCTGCCGCCCGGCAAATCCTGCGGCCGCAGCGTGACAACGGTCAGTCGCTTTCGCCGAGTTGCGAGATGCTGCGACTGGATCGTTGTGGCGCGGGTGACCAGCGCCTGGATGTCGATGCGATCACCGGCAGGCGTCGAAACCTGTCGCTCTTCCGCTTCGATATCGACGCCGCGGCTGTTATGCCCGAGCGCGGCGTGTTCGCGCAGTGGTTCCTCGGGCCGTAGCGTCACGACTTTTTCCTCGTGTACAAAGGCACTGGGCACCGGAGATGCGAGGCGCTTCCTGCGGATGTGATCGGCCATGCGGTCGGCGGCGACACGCGCCAGAGATTCCGGGCTCGCCTCGTCGACTTCAATTAGCGCATTTGCCGGATCGTACAGGCCGACAAAAGCGGAAGGGTTATCGCGAGACGCGCGCAGCGATCGGATGTGCCTAGCGTGACGGAGCGTTGCCGCCTTCGCTAGCTCGGATGCTCGATCGGAAAGCCGTTTGCCGTCGGCGGCGACCGACGGCTGCTTTGCGGAAATTGCACGAGGCGTTGTGGCAGCAAGCTCGGCCCAGGGGTCGCCGGCTTTCTTCGGGTCATAGCGCCCGACAAAGGCGCTCGGCAACGAGGCCGCCTGACGCAGTGCCCGCACGAAGGCGATCTGGATCGCGCTTGCGCGTTGCGCAAGGCTCCCAACCAGACGCCCGAATGATGCAAGGTCGGCAGGCAGCGGAAACGACGCCGGCAGCCGCACCGGTGTCGCCGCGCGTCGCGCACCGCCGAGATAGGCATTGACCACGGCCGGATCGCTCATCAGGCTTTGCGCCGTGCCCTCCCCGGTAATGCGGCCGACCTCGATAAGATAGCCGCGCTGCGCGATCTTCAGGCTTTGCCGCGCATTCTGCTCGACCAGCAAAATGCCGACCCCGGTCTCGGCGATTTTGGCGAGCGAGCGAAACAGCTCCTTGGTCAGCACGGGAGACAGCCCGAGTGATGGCTCGTCCAGCATCAGGATTTCGGGTTGAGACATCAGCGCACGCCCGATCGCGACCATTTGCTGCTCACCGCCCGACATCGTCCTTGCGATCTGCGACTTGCGTTCGGAAAGGCGAGGAAACAGCGAATAGATCAGCCGCAGCGTTTCGGCCTCCTTGGCTCGCGCTCGGGTCGCAAACGCGCCGAGCTGCAAATTTTCTGCGACCGTCAGTTCGCCGAAAATACCACGGCCTTCCGGAACCAGCGCGATGCCCAGCTCGACGATCCTGTGCGCCTTCATGCCGAGGATCGGCAGGCCGTTCATTGTAATCTCGGCGCCGGGATCGGCCCTGACCGTACCGGCGATCGCCTTGAGCAAACTAGACTTGCCGGCACCGTTGGCGCCGAGAATCACGCAGACCTCGCCCTTGTCAATCTTGGCTGAAACACCATCCAGCGCCTGATGCCGGCCGTAACGAACGCTGAGATTTTTGATCTCAAGCATCGTCGTCGTCTCCGAGATAGGCTTCCACCACCTGCGGATCGGACAACACTTCCGAAACGTCGCCTTCCTTGATCTTGCGGCCCGAATTCATCACAAGGCAGCGTCCGCACAGCGAACGGATCGCATCCATGACATGCTCGACCATGATGATGGTACGGCCCTGCCGGGAGAGCTTGTCGATCAGTTGAATGCCGATATGGAGTTCACTTGGATTTAGACCGGCCAGCCATTCATCGAGCAGCAGCACGCGCGGATTCGAAGCAAGCGCTCGCGCCAGTTCGACCCGCTTCTGGTCGATATAGGTCATGGCGACGACCGGCACATGCTCGCGGCCGCGCAGACCGACCAACGCCAGCAGCTCGCGCGCAAGATCACGCGCCGGCGCTCCCCAGAGACGCTGATGACCGAACACAGCGCCTGCAATCACGTTTCGCTCCGCATCCATCGATGGCAGCATGCGGACAAGCTGAAAGGTACGCGCAACGCCGAACCGCGCGATCCGATGTGCCGGCAGCCCCGATATCCGCGTTCCCGAAAGCCTGATCTCGCCTGCATCCGACTTCAGCGCGCCGGAAATTAGGTTGAGCATGGTGGTCTTGCCGGACCCGTTCGGGCCGATCAGGCCGAACAACTCACCCTCATGAACGTCAAAGCTCACGTCATTGACGGCGACGAGGCCGCCAAAGGCCTTGCGCGCGCCGCTGACGCTGAGAGCCACGGCGGTCATGCGGGCTCCTTCACGGCCGCGGGTTCGGCGTGCGAACGCGGTTGCCGAATACGGGCGAGCAATTGCTCAAGCCGTCCGGTCACACCGTCCGGCAGTAGATAAACGATGACCAGGAACGTGATGCCGATGACGATGGACGTATCGTTCGGAAATCTCACCGACACGAAATCCATCACCAGCGTGAACGGGATGACACCGACCAGCGGCCCCCATAGCCGAAGCGTGCCACCAAGCAATGCCATGATGACAACCAGGAACGAGATCATCGGATTGAAAGCGGAAGGCGGCTCGACATAGGCATAACGCGGCGCGAGAATCGCACCCGCCATGCCGATGAAGGCGCCCGAAATCATGAACAGGATGATTTTCAGCCGCGCCGTGTTGATGCCGGAATGGCGCGCCACCGTCTCGTCATTGCCGATGATCTGCATGGCAAATCCGAACCGCGAGCGATTGATCAGCCAGCCGGTAATGAAAACGAGCACGGTGAGTGCGAGCAGCATCCAGTAGATGTGCTTTTCGGTGAAATCCGTGAATACATAAAGACCCATGCGGGTCGACAGCTTGGTCTGCGCATAGGACACCACCTGCCGTACCAGCTCCGCCAACCCGAATGTGAAGATGACGAAATAGACGCCGGAAATGCGCAGCGTCGCCGCACCGACCAGACCGGCCAGAACGGCAGCCGCAGCACCACCCGCCAGAACCAATGCCGGAAACGGCAAATAATCGAGCCCGAGCCCCACGGCATAGGTGCCGAGACCGAAGAATGCCGCCGTCGCCAGCGAGACGTAATGCGTCGGACCGGAAAACAACGTCCAGGCCGTGCAGAGCGCGGCATAGAGAACAATGTTGAGCGCCAGTGCGAGGTAATAGCCCTGATCGAAGAGCGGCAGGAGAGCCGCGACGCCGACGGCAAATGCACCGACAAGCCCAGTCCAGATTTCACCGGCGGATAGCCGCATCATGCCTGCTGCCTGCCGAAAATGCCCTGCGGCCGGAACAGCAATACGAGCGTGAACAATGCGTAGGTCGCAGCCAACGTCAGGCCGGGATCGATCAGACGCGCGACGGCGGTCTCGGTAATGCCAAGGATCAGCGCAGCGATCACCGCACCGCGCACATCGCCGACACCGCCCATGATCACGATGATCAGCGCTTTCATAGTGAAGACCACACCCATTGAAGCGTTGAATGTGTAATAGGTCGACAGCAGCGCGCCACCGCATGCGGTCAGCGCGCCGCCAAGAGCGAAAGACAAAGCCGCCGCGCGCGCCACATCGATACCGACCAGGCTCGCGGAGTTTGGGTTGACGGCCACCGCACGTACCGCGGTCCCGTAACGGGTCCTGTAGAGAAACAGATAGAGTGCCGACGAGATTAGTACCGCCGCAACGAAGGCGACGACGCGGTTGAGCCCGTAGAAAGTTCCGAAGATCTCGAACCGCTCAGCCAGAAAAGCGTATGATGTGTAGGCGCCGCCGAAGCCGCGCAGCATCAGGCCCTGAAACATGAACAGCAATCCGAAGGTCGCAAGAATGGAATCGACCTCGAGCATTCCCTGAGTTTTTGCCCGGTCGACCAGCGGCCGCAACAGCAGCATGTAGATCGCCCAATTCACGACGAACGCAACGGGCGCGATCACCAGAAGGCCCCAGAGCGGACTCACTTGATAAGAAGTGAATAGCCAGAAGGCGATGAAACAGGCCGCGACCAGCGTCTCGCCGTTGGCGAGATTCATGATGCGCGAGACGCCGTATTGGAGCGTCAGACCCAGCGCCACCAAGGCATAGGTGCCGCCGAGCAGAATGCCGGTAACAATCGTCTCCATCGCCCGTCCCGCGCGACATCATCCGGCGCGACGCAAGCCGCGCCGGATGTCGCTTTCCGAAAATATTATTTCCAGGCGTCTTTCTTGACCGGAGCCTTCGCGCCAGCGATGCCGGCAGACGCAACCCCGTTGAACGAGCCGCCCTGCCACTGACCAACGGCCCAGATATTGTGATTGACGTTGTCAGCGAGATTCACCTCACCGATCACCGTGGTGAAAGGCTTCTTCTTGATCTCGGCAATTACAGCGGCCTTGTCCGTCGTACCGGCGCGCTCGATTGCCTGACCGAGAATCTCAAGACCGGCATAGGTGGTCGCGCTGGCCCAGGAATCGGCATCCGCACCGGTCACCTCTTTGTGCCTCTTCCGATAATCCTGAATGGCCTTCGAGTCGGGGGTGATGCCGCCGACGCCCATCACGCCGCTGGCATTGTCCTTGAAGCGCGCGGCGTAGCCCGGAAATGCGGTGCCGACGCCGACATAGAACGCGCCGACGTCGAGCTTCTGGATCTGCGCCTGCTCGGTGAGAGCGAACGTGTCCGGCGGATAGGAGAAGGCAACGAAGGCATCCGGAGTAGCGGCCTTTGCCGCAGAGATGATCGGCGCGACATCCTGTGTCCCGAGCGGATAGGACGCCTCATAAACGATATCGAAGCCCGCCTTCTGCAAGGCCGGCTTGCCGGCACCAACAAGCTCCAGGCCGAATGCGTCTGCGACATTGACGAGTGCAACGCGTTTGCCGATGGCGCCAGAGTTTCGCAGCTTCGCGAGCGCGTCAGCGACACCTTCTGCCAGTTGCTTCGAAGTGCCCAGCAGCCAGAATGAATTCGGCCAACGCTTGACGAATTCCGGAACGTTGTCGGTCGCGGCACTGGTGGTGATGTGCGGATAGCCGTAGCGCGCGATCAGTGGTGCGGTCGCAACATTGAGGCCGGTAGAATAAGGGGTGACGATGAAGTCGACCTTGTCGACCGTTGCCAGACGCTGGATGTTCTTGACCGCTTCTTCGCCGCTGGTCTTGTCGTCGTATTCGATCAACTCGACCTTCATGTTCTTGCCGCCGACCTTCAGGCCGCCGCGCGCATTCACTTCTTCGATCCAGAGCTTGATATTGGGCCAATGGGTGACCGCGGCGCCGCCGGCAAGCGGGCCGGTCTTGGGCGCGCTGGCGCCGATTTTCAACGTATCCTGAGCCGCCGCAAAGCCGGTCGCCGCGACGACGGCAACGGCTGAAGCCGCCAGCATCAGCGTCATTTTCCTGAGCATATTTTCCTCCTGTGGAAATGGCGCCTTTTGACGCCTTGTTCTCGACCGGCAATGTATCGGCCGACCCGTGGGATGGTCCAGCACGGTTCCCGAATATCGTCAACGCCGATGCTGCCTTGTTTGCAGGCTTCCGCAGTGCCGAAAGTGCGGCTTTGTGCCGCCCGTCCACGCCCCCGATTGGAAACGAAGCAATGCCGCCGGCACCTAGCCGGCGGCTCTTTATTCACATTCCGAAATATGATCGGCAGGTCAGGCAAAATGGATGGTTTTGGTCTCGACGTAATTGTCCAGTCCCTCGATCCCGCCTTCGCGGCCGATGCCGGATTGCTTGAACCCGCCAAAGGGATGTTTGGGGTCGACGATCATTCCGTTCACCGTGACGCTGCCGGTCCGCATCCTGCGCGCCATCTCGTAGCCGCGTTCGGGCTTGGCTGTGTAGACTGCACCGCTCAAGCCATAGACCGAGTTGTTGGCCTTGCGGATGGCGTCGTCTTCGTCGGAATAGGTGATGACGGAAACCACCGGACCGAAAATTTCCTCCTGCGCGATCTTCATATACGGATGCACGTCGGTGAATATTGTCGGCTCTATGTAATAGCCCTTATCCAGTCCCTTCGGACGGCCGCCACCGCAGGCAATCGTCGCACCTTCGGCGCGGCCCGCGGCGATATAACCCTGAACGCGCGTGAGCTGACGCGCCATCGTCAGCGGTCCCATCTGGGTTTCAGGATTGAACGGGTCGCCGACCTTGATGCGCGAGACCGCGCCAAGAAACAGATCGAGAAATTCCTGCTTGCGCCGCTCCGGCACAAGAATGCGCGTGAGTGAAAAGCACACCTGCCCTGTGATGGGCATCGAATAGACCATCAGGCTCGGCAAGGCCGCGGAGAAATCCGCATCGTCCAGCAGAATTGCCGGCGACTTGCCGCCAAGTTCAAGGCTGACGCGCGCGAGACGTTGCGCGCAGACGGCGGCGATATGCTTGCCGGCGGTGGTCGAACCGGTGAAGGCCACCTTGTCGACGTCCTTGTGACGCACAAGATAGTCGCCGCCTTCCCGACCGGCCGGGACGACATTGAACACGCCCGCGGGCAATCCGGCCTTCTCGATGCATTCGGTGAGGATGTAGGCTTCCAGCGGCGTTTCCGGCGAAGGCTTCGATACGATCGTGCAGCCTGCCGCCAGGCCGGCCGCAACCTTGTAACTCAGCAGCACGAGCGGTGCATTCCACGGCGTGATCGCCGCGCAGACACCGACCGGCTCCTTCACCACCTTCACCTTGCCGCCATCGTCGCGCTTGCGGTCATCCACAAACGGATAACGCTCGATCAGGTCGGCGTAATAGTTGAACAGTGTTGGATTCTGGCCAACCAGTTTTTTCGTCAACATGATCGGCGCGCCGACCTGCAGCGTCCAGGCATTGGCAATGTCGTCCAGTCGCTCCGTCAGCAGTTCGGCTATTCGGCGCAGATAGCGCGCGCGTTCGGCCGGCGCGAAACGCGGCCACGGCCCGTTGTCGAAGGCAGCACGCGCCTCCGCCACCGCACGGTCGATATCGGCTGGTCCGGCTTCCGGATAATTAAGGATCGGCTCTTCGGTGACGGGGGATATCACCTGAAGCCTTTGCTTCGAAATCGGCTCGACCCATTGTCCGCCAATGAAAAGTTTTTCAGGCGCGACGGGCGCGGCGACAATTCGCGGCATCACATTCATATCGATTTTCTCCCGGGATTTTTTTGATGCCAGTTCTTCAATATGCTGGCGCTGAAATGCGGCTCGCATCGCATCCGCCGGTTCGGGCGAGCGTATCATGCTTGCGCCGCCGCACTAGCGGCATGGCGAAGCATGCGCCAACGCAACGGTGCGGCTGTGCCCGGGACTAGAGCGCGGTGTCGACGCTGGCGGGCATGCGCAGAAGCGGGGGGCGCTTGAGTCCCGACCATTCCCGCGTCATCAGTTCGAAAAAGCCGGCGAAAACCGCCGCCACGCTCAAGCCATAGATCAGCAACTCAACATGTGGCGGAAGCTGATTCAGCGCGGTGACGACGGTGGCCTTGTTCATGAACACATATAAAACGTAGGCGAAGAACGCGATCCAGAGCGCCCAGCGCGACAGCCGAAAGAACATCCAAAGCGCCATATTTCGGTTCATGCCGAATTTTCCGCTTCCGGCAATAAACAGTCAAGAGCGGCGGTAGTGGTGATCGCCGCGTCCAATCACTCAGCGAAATATATGCGAGCTGACGCGGCGCTTTCCGCGAATGACGTCGAAACGGTGCCTGTAAGCCGTCCAACGATAGCAAGGAGCAGAAAAATAGCCGCATCTTGTATCTGCGGGTATGGGCACGAGCGAAGAAAAGCACGGCGGGCTGTCATGCCTGGCAAGGGTTTGGCTCGAGCAATTCAGGCTGCGCGGCAAAAAAAGAAACGGCCCGGGCGGGGGGGCGCCGAGCCGTGTCTTGTGGACCGGTAACGGTCCTTGGTCCCTCGGGGGAAAGGGAACGCACTTACAACATCTCACTCCCCTGTTCGTTCCATGCTCACGCGTTCGTGACGCACGACCGTCGGGCACGGTCTCAACCGTGATCTGGTGGTATGGTGATGCGTCAGTCGGCATCGAAGCGGTGCAGCCGCGGGCCACGCGTAACCTGCTTAAATCAATGAGGAATTGGTGCCCAGGCGCGGGATCGAGCTACCGACACTGCGGGCTTGATCGGGGCCAGCCGGTCGTCGCTTTGCGGAACTGACTGGTCCAAAAACGGTCGATCCGATCTTCGAACTGATCCGTGAGTGTGAGGAGGCGATGTCGGCCAGCGATGCTTCATGTGAGACATTCGCCGATTTAGACAACAAGACGGATTTTCCGCGCGGCGGTCGTGTTGATCGCCGCGCCGCAGCATCCCTGCCCGTTCGTTAACGCCGTCGTTAAAAGGCCTAAGCCTGCTTTTGCTACGTCCTCACACACCATTGGTAAGGCTGCAAGGTCACTGGGAGTTGGCCAATGTATTTCTATATCACAGCGGGCGTCGGCTTGGTCCTACTTGGGGGAGCCGCCTATCACTACAAGGAAGCCGATCGAACATTGATACAGAAAGCGCAGAAGGCCGCGCTGTCCGATATGGCCAATGCCCGCGCTTCGTTGCCAAAGTGGGATGACAAAAATTA
>Ga0190274_10001591_pt1 | contig 13297 bp, 7 predicted proteins | sample Popmic531T_FD_133002 | JGI IMG/M metagenome (GOLD analysis project Ga0190274, IMG submission 133002) | Populus adjacent soil microbial communities from riparian zone of Yellowstone River, Montana, USA - 531 T | ecosystem: Environmental > Terrestrial > Soil > Riparian zone | place: USA: Montana...
CACAAAGAAACACTAAGCTTTAGCAATACTCAATCTACTGATTTTTTAATTCTTAGTGTTTCTTTGTGCCTTGGTGTCTTAGTGGCGATATTTGTATATTGACTTAATGACATATCTTCCCCAGGCAATTATTTTATGATATTTTTGTTCACATGATCTCAACCAAAAAATTCCTTTTGACAGTATTATGTTTTCAATGTTTGATTTTTCAACCTGTTTTGGCGCAGGATGAATCTGAAGGAACTGAAGAAATTTCTTATAAAGGAGCAGAAGGATTTCACTTGGGTTTTTATATCGGAGGTTTGTGGGCCAATAAGAACTCAACGAATATATATGATGGCTATGGATATGATCCTTATGGTAACAAGGTTGATTTTGTACACAGCTATATGTATAGGAAAATCTTTTTTGAAAATAACCCGAATTATGGTTACACTGATTATATAGGTCCTGAATTAGGGGTTATTAATTATGATGACTGGAAATTTGACACATCAGATTATATGCCTACCAACTTGAAATACCAGACTTCTTACTTATTGGGTATAGCACTCAATTATGGTTTCGATAAAAAGCAATCACTCATTTTCAACTTTAATTTTACTCAATTAAAGATGCTGGGGAATTTTACAATTGCTACTATTAATACATCAGGAAATCCTTTTAATGATCTTAGGACTTATCATCAATTCGCAATAACCGGAATTGAACAACGTCTGTTTTTCCAATTAGGCTATAGCCGCATTTTGGGTAATAATGAAAAGGCAAATTTCATAATAGAAGGAGGTCTTAGTGTTAATTTTGCCAGTGTAAAGGAGCATGATGCTCATATCAACTCTTTAAATATCGACCTTACTTATTTTGAAGATAACCTTCACGGATTATCAAACACTTTTTACACACATTACAATGGATGGGGATTCGGTGGCTTTGCAGGAATAGGAATTAACCTGACGATGAGTCCTAAATATACCTTGCAGCTTCTCTACACTCCGAGCTACGAAAAAATCAACAACGGACCTGAACCTTCAACCGGTATGCAGAATGCCGTTGGAATCCGGGCTTATTACAACTTTTAACGTTAATCGGATTTTTTCATTAAAGATTGTATAGCTAGCTGATTGTTTTTACATTGCTATCCGGTTTTAAAGGCAAGATAAATTTCACACCACTGCAACTGGAATTTTCAGGGGAAAATAATTTCAGCGACAGTATCCTAAATTCTTTACCTATGAAGAAAATAATACTTGGATTATTTGCGGCCTCCTGCATTTCTGTTCATGGTTTTGCGCAATGCACAACTACCAATGCCAAAACATGTGTTTGTCCGCCCGGTGGAGGAATCAATTGTGATTTACTCCCCGACATCAAGGTATCAGTTGATGCCCTGCAAAGCAGTTATACTGTTTATACACAAAACGGTAATTCAGCCAGTGGAACGCAAGGCAGCAATGACGGACGGTTGCGACTAACAGGAACCACTCCGAATATCGGGTATGGACCGCTTGAAACAAGATCCATTAACAAATGGCTTTGTGGCACTGATACACTTCTTGCAAATCCTGGTACACTTTGTCCGGATGGAAAAGTTCCAAAACGATTCGTGGTGCAGCGCATCTACCACAAAAACGATTCTACAATGTCATACTCCGAAGTTCCATGCGGTACGATGACCTACCATCCTTCTCATGGTCATATGCACGTCGACAATTGGGGCGTATACACACTGCGGATACAAAATCCCAACGATCCTGATCCGACACATTGGAGCATTGTAGGGACGGGTACCAAGCTGGCCTTTTGCCTGCTCGACATTGCAAGCTGCGACAATGGAAATGGAATTTATTGCCGCGATGATAATAACGTTCCAAAACTTTCTGCTCAAATCCCAAACCACACCATCGGCAACGGAAGTTATGGCTGCTCTTCTACCATGCAGGGTATCAGCAACGGCTGGTACGACAGCTACAGTTCAGGCCTTGATGGAATGTGGATCGACATTCCTCCCGGAACATGCAATGGAAATTATTATGTAGTAGTTCAGATTGATCCAAACCAGAATATGATAGAGTTGAATGAGAACAACAATGTGATTGCTGTTCCGGTAACACTTTCAAATCAATCTCCTCCCGGATCTCCTGTCGTAACAATTAATGCAAACAAACCGGGAACGCTTTTACCTGGACAATCAATTACACTTACCGCAACGGCAGGCACTGCTTACAACTGGTCGCCCGGCGGCGCAACAACACAGAGCATCACTGTAAACACGGCAGGATCCTATACGTGCACAGTTACAAATTATTGCGGAACGGCAACGTCAGCACCATTTGTGGTTTCTTTTTTACCAGGTGCAGCTGATCCGATAACATCAGGAGCAAGCATTTGCGGAGGAAGTTCTGCAACCCTCACCGCAACCAACGGTGGAACAGGTACAATGAAATGGTACAACAGTACAACTTCAACAATTTCGCTCACAACCGGAGGTTCATACTCAACTCCCAATCTTTCAAACACAACCACTTATTATGTGGAGAATGAGGTTACTTCTACGGGCGCAACAACACATGTTGGACCGACAACAAATTCAATCGGAAGCGGTGCTTACCAAACAACTGCTCCAAGCAACACCTGGTACCTTCAGTTTGATGCAGTGAGTGACATCACACTTCAGACAGTGAAAGTATATGCAAGCACAACAGGCAGCAGGACCTTCATCCTGCAGGATAGAGCTTCCACACAATTGAAATCTCAATCAATCTTTATTCCTGCAACAGGTGCAAATGTGATTACACTGAACTGGAATATTCCTGCCGGTGAAGGCTATAAATTAATGGTCTCAGGAACTCCCAACCTCTATTACAATACTACAGGTGTTTCTTATCCATATCATGCACCCGGTATTTGTAAAATTACAGGATTGTATTCGGGACACACCAATTATACTTTTTTCTACGACTTCGTTGTAAAGTCGCCTGACCTCGTAGCGAAAAGTTCGCGGGTTCCCGTAACTGCAACAGTTACAACTACAATTTCGGTGAATGCATCTGCTTCACAGAATAGTATCTGCCAGGGCCAGTCAGTTACATTAAGTGCGACGGGAGCCACTACTTATTCCTGGAGCCCGGGTGGATTGAGTGGATCGAGTGTGGTTGTTTCTCCATCCTCCACTACCAACTATTCTGTAACAGGAACAACGGCAGGATGTACAGGAATAGCAAATGTTTCCATTGCAGTAACTCCGATCCCTGTCGTTTCTATTTCAGGGCCGGGTAGTATTTGTACCGGCTCATCAGCTACGTTGACTGCATCGGGCGCAGCATCATACCTGTGGTCGACAGGTGCAACAACTGCATCTATAAATGTATCGCCGGTTCTCAATACTACTTACTCGGTGACTGGGACCACTTCAGGATGCACAGGATCAAACAGCGCTTCGATCATTGTCAATCCCAATCCTGTCGTTTCGATTTCAGGAGCGGGTAGTATTTGTTCGGGATCAACTGTTACGTTAATAGCAACTGGTGCAACTTCTTTCCTCTGGTCAACAGGTGCAACAACAGCATCTATCAGCGTATCACCTGCAGTCAATACTAATTACTCGGTGACGGGAACAACATCAGGTTGTGCAGGATCAAACAGTGCTTTGATCAATGTTACTCCCACTCCTGTCGTTTCAATTTCAGGTCCCGGTAGTATTTGTTCCGGATCATCTGCTACATTAACTGCATCGGGTGCAGCATCTTTCTTATGGTCGACCGGTGCAACAACTGCATCTATCAATGTATCGCCGGCAGTGAATACGACTTATTCAGTAACCGGAACCACGACTGGATGTACAGGATCAAATAGTTCCTCTATCAGTGTGAATCCCAATCCCGTCGTTTCAATTTCAGGACCCGGTAGTATTTGTTCCGGATCTTCCGCCATATTGACTGCATCGGGTGCAGCTGCTTTCTTGTGGTCGACCGGTGCAACAACAGCTTCCATCAATGTATCACCTGTGATCAACACGACATATTCAGTAACAGGAACCTTGGCCGGATGTGCTGCTTCAAACAATTCTTCAATCATTGTTAATCCAAGTCCTTCGTTGAGTTCTTCAAGTACAGGAGTGAGTTGTTTTGGCGGTACCAATGGAACAGCCACTGCTATTGTCACAGGCGGAACACCTGGTTTTAATTATTCGTGGAACACTCTTCCGGTGCAAACTTCTTCAATAGCTACAGGTCTTACAGCAGGAACTTATACTGTAAATATTTCTGATGCCAACGGATGTACAGCAGTTAAAACACAAACTGTTAGCCAACCGACGCTATTGACCGGTAGTGCGATAGTTACCAATACTTCATGCGGTGGAATTAATGGTGCAATTAATTTAACCCCATCAGGTGGAACCACACCTTATGGTTATGTATGGACTCCCGGGGGTGCAAGTTCACAAGATCTTTCCGGAATTGCTTCAGCAATATATACTGTCCTCATTACAGATGCGAACGGATGTACATTCAACCAATCATATTCCGTTGGATCCAATGTGACCGCTCCTCCTCCACCGGCCGGAGTCAACGGGAATACGTACATATGTAAAGGAACAACAGGTAACCAGTTTACAGTGCTGCCCGTGATCGGTGCGAGCAGCTATACATGGTCCGTTCCCGCAGGTGCATCAATCACATCCGGACAGGGAACTACAACTGTTACACTTAACTTCAGCTCCAATCAGAATTCAGGAAACATTTGCGTTTACGCTTCCAATAGTTGTGGAAACAGCGCATCTGTTTGTAAAGCGCTCACTGTAGTTACTTCAAAACCTGCAGTCCCTGCTTCTATCTCGGGACCAACAACAGTTTGCCCCAGCACAAGTGGAATTGCGTTCTCATGTCCGGTCGTTGTAAAAGCAGAAGTTTATAACTGGACCTTACCTGTAGGACTTTCGTTTGCATCAGGTGCCGGAACAAATAATATAACAGTAAATGCTGCATCCAACTATGCAGGCGGATTCATCAGGGTTTCTGCAGGCAATTGTAAAGGAACCAGCGGATTGAAATCATTACAGCTGTACTCAATACCTGCAATGCCGGGAACAATTACAGGATCGGCAACCATCTGTGCAAACCAAACCGGTGTGACCTATTCTGTAGCAACTGTGCCTGCTGCAACTTCATACAGCTGGACTTTGCCCGCAGGCGCGACAATTACAAATGGATCCGGTACAAATTCAATCACGGTGACTTTTGGATCCTCATCAGGAACTGTAGCTGTAAGGGCTGTTAACACCTGCGGACAAAGCAGTGTGAGGAATCTTGCCGTAAATATCAGTTGTCGTTTTGCTGCGCCGCAGTTGAATTTTACGATGTATCCAAATCCCGCTCAGAAGCAAGTCACCATTTCATTTAATACTGCGAATGACTCCCAATACCTGTTTACGATATATGACGTTACAGGAAGAAAATTATCTGAAATCTCTGGTACGGCAGTCCAGGGCATCAATGAAATTTTGCTGGATGTATCTGCATATGTCAAAGGTGTTTATGTAATCTCCTACGAGGAGAAAAACGTACGCATCATCAAGAAACTGATAGTCGAATAAGACGATTCCTTAATATTAAGCTGCATCCTCTTGGGTGCAGCTTTTTTTGTGCCATAAAATAATTCACTTGACGCATAGGGGTAAATACTTTCAAGGTTGTCTTCATATAGAAGGGCATTTGTTAAACTTGCGCATATTCTGTTAATACGTGCAGGAAGAAAAGGAAATAGCCAATGCCTGGATGGTGGATGAAAAAGCTTTCGGGCTTTTATTCAAAAGCCAATACGAGTCATTATGCAGGCGTGCATATACATTGTTGAACGACATGGATGAAGCCGAAGAAACAGTTCAGCAGGTATTTATTGGCGTCTGGGAAAAACGAAAAGAGATGCAGGTTACGGAATCAATCAATGCTTATTTGAGTAAAGCGGTGCACAATGCTTCGCTGAATAAGATCAAACATTTGAATGTAAGATTGCGGTATTCGCGTGAAGAGCAAATCCGGTTTGAAAATGATCCGCCTGTAACTGAAATTTCTCATGCGGATGAATTGAAAACCAGGATCAGCGCTGCCATTGAAAGTTTACCTGAACAATGCCGCCTGATTTTCAAGCTAAGCCGTTTTGAAGAAATGAAGTATGCCGAGATTGCCGCACAACTTGGAATATCAATCAAGACAGTGGAAAACCAGATGGGTAAAGCCCTGAAAGTCCTGCGCAGCAAGCTCAAAGATTATATGATACTCGTATTTATTTTAATGCAAGCACAACTATTCAGCTGAGTGGAAAACAATTATAAAAATATCGACGAGTCGATTGCAAAGGTACTTGCAAATGAAGCTTCCCAGGCCGATCATGATCTTGTGAATGCCTGGATTGAATTGTCGCCTGAAAATAAAAGAGCATTCGAAAGCTCAAGGAAACTATTTGAAGAGAGCGCGGCTTTAAGAAATTTAATTCCTGTGGATACTGACAAAGCATGGTTGAAAATGAAAAGCAGGATGAACCAGGGAATGCAGCCTAAACTCATTCCCATTCAAACCGCTTCAAGGTGGAACTATGCATTACGCATTGCAGCTATGCTTCTGATTGCAGCAGGGCTTGGAACAGCAACTTATTTTATGTTGAAGAAAAAGGAAATAGTAAATGACATATTTATTGCTTCTTCCGATAAGATAAAACAAGATAGTCTTCCGGATGGATCAACTTTTACCTTGAACAGGAACAGTTCGCTCAGCTTCTCTTCTGCCGATTATGGCCACAAGAGAGTCGTACAACTCAAGGGAGAAGCTTTTTTTGATGTGAAGCATGACGTATCAAAAGTTTTTATTGTTGAAGCCGGCGGATTGAAAATTGAAGATGTCGGAACATCATTCAATGTAAAAGCAATACCTGATACCAGGATCGTATTCGTAGTTGTTGAAAGCGGTGAAGTAAAAATTCTAACCGACGCTTCGGATTCACTCCGCCTCATTGCCGGAGAAACTGCAGAATACAATATGGATACAAAGATGCTTGTCAAAGGAGTCAATGAAGACAAGAATCTCGCAGCATACAAGGATAAGATTTTCATCTTCGACAATACAGAGTTGAAAGTAATTGTGAAGCTGCTCAATGATGTATATGGTAGCAGCATTGTTTTGGAAAATAATGAAGCGGGAACCTGCAGACTTACAGCTTCATTTAACAATGAAACGCTTGATGGAATCATTGACATCATTGCGGAAACTTTACATCTTCAGGTTGAGAAAAATGATTCTGAAATTCTACTTAAAGGAAATGCTTGCAGGTAACAGGTTCTATTCAGCATTGCTGCTGTCCATACTTTTTCTAAACACCACGACTTTTGCCCAGAAAAAAATTCCAGTGCTGGAGAGGGTAATTACGTTGAAAGTTTCCAATGAACCGCTTGAAAGTGTTCTCGAAATGATTTCCCGTCAGGCCCATTTCAGCTTTTCATATAGTCCGGAAGCAATACCTGTAAAAAAACCTGTCAGTATTACAGTTGTCAATAAAACAGTGAGAGAAGTGCTTGATCAGCTCTCCGGTAAGGAGTTGCATTATAAAATGAAAGGTGAATACATCATCCTCACCCGAGCCACAGGTGTTCAAAAATCTTCTGAACCTTCATGGTATCTCATCAGCGGATATGTAACGAACGGCGAGAACGGCGAAAAAATTCCGGAAGTGAGCGTGTACGAAAAAGAAAACAGGGCTTCTTCTATTACCAATAATTATGGCTACTATGAATTAAAGGTTGACAAGAAAGTAAATGCTGTGCAACTTATCGTGAACAAGCAGCAATTCAAGGATACATTGATCTATATCAAGCAATCAGGAAGCGCAATTGTAAACGTGACGATCTACCCGGAACCTGCAGCGCTTGTTCCGCAGGATTCTACAGCAGTGAAAGAAGATAATATGAAGGCTGACCAGCTTGCATTCATTAATTTTATTCTGAGCGAAGAACAGAAAACAAATACGATCAACATCAAGGATACGATGTATAAAAAGGTGCAGGTATCTTTTTTGCCATTTATCGGATCGGATTTAAAGCTGAGCGGAAATACAGTCAGTGATTATTCCTTCAACATACTTGCAGGTTATACGATGGGCACGAGGAAACTGGAACTTGGCGGCCTGCTGAACATCGACAGGGATTCAGTTCGTTCAGTTCAACTGGCAGGACTGATGAATGCAGTAGGTGGTCCTGTTATGGGATTGCAAGGAGCCGGACTTTTTAATACAAACATGAAGACGACGGAAGGCGTACAATTGGCCGGTTTGATCAACCTTGACGGTGACAGTGTTGAAGGTGTTCAGCTGGCCGGATTGCTAAACATAAATCTCCAATCATTCACCGGATTTTCAGCTGCAGGATTGGTAAACACAAACCTGGGAAAAGGAAATGGAGCGCAGATTGCAGGTCTGGCAAATTTCTGCCTGGATACATTGAAGGGTGTGCAGGTTTCGGGCTTATTGAATATTGCAATAAAAGAAGTTTCAGGTACACAAGTATCAGGATTGGTAAATGCCGCCAGGAAAGTTTCAGGATTCCAATTGGGATTTCTGAATTTATCTGACAGCTGCTCCGGCGTTCCATTGGGATTTCTCAGCTTCAGTTACCGCGGCTATCATCCGATTGAAATCAGTGCCGATGAAATTTTCCCTGTGAATTTATCATGGCGCACCGGCGTGAGAAGTTTTTATAATATTTTTTCTGCAGGAATGAAATTGGAAAACTTTGACTATCCACTCTGGCATTTTGGTTATGGCATCGGTACTTCGGCAAGGCTTGGAAAAACCTGGTGTCTGAACATTGATGTCACAACACAACAGATTGTCAAGGGGGACTCTTTCGAGGAAATGAACCTCCTCAGTAAATTCCATTTGACAGTTGACAAATCCTTCAACAAAAAACTTGCTATCGCTTTGGGTCCTGTATTCAATTTTTACACTTCGGACACAACAGTTCCATATTATGATAGCGTTTATGATAAACTGCCGCCATATACGATCAGGGATGAAACATATTCAAATAACCTGAACATCAAAACGTGGATTGGGGGGAAGATCGCGTTGCGGATATTGTAATTATCTCACCGAAGTACGAATAAAACGTACGAATTTACGAATTACGAAGTCGGCCGCAATGATAAATTGACATTCCCCGAGATTTCTCATCCGCTATGCGGAGGGAAGAATCTCTAATTGGCTGCTCCCATCTTCAAATTTTCAAATCGTCACATCGTCAAATTCGGCTGCTGATTTTTTTTTAATTGACCCATAGGGGTAAGCAGGATTTTAGTTGCCTTAAGTATATATCCCAAATTAAACCTATGACAACCAGGATTCACCTCACATTTCTCTTCAGTTTATTATTTCTAACCCGGGTTTCAGCCCAGGAACCCACCCAAACCATTCGTGGAACTGTGGTCGACAAAATAACCCAGGTTCCATTATTCGGCGCCAATTTAGTGGTCGTAAATTCAAATCCGTTCAACGGAGCAACAACAGACATCAATGGAATTTTCCGGATCACGAATGTTCCGGTCGGCAACCAGTCATTAAAAATCAGTTTCATCGGTTACAAGGATATGACCTTGCCTGCCATTGTGGTCAACTCGGGAAAGGAAGTGGTATTAAATATCCAGATTGAGGAAAATGTCATTCAGGGAAGGGAAGTTGTTGTTACCGGAAAAGTGGATAAGAAAAAAGCGTTGAATGAAAATGCGCAGATCAGCGCCAGGACATTTTCAGTAGAAGAAACTCAAAAGTATGCGGCTGCAGTAAATGATCCGGCGCGTATGGCAACAGCTTATGCAGGCGTGATCTCTACCGATGATGGCAACAATAAAATATCCATCCGCGGAAATTCTCCGAATGGTCTTCAATGGAGAATGGAAGGTGTAGAAATTCCAAATCCAAATCACTTTTCTAATGTCGGAACTTCCGGAGGTGGTATTTCAATTCTCAGTGCACAGCTGCTTACCAATTCCGATTTTCTTACCGGCGCTTTCCCTTCTGAATACGGAAATGCATTGTCGGGTGTTTTTGACCTCAAGCTCCGCAAAGGAAATAACCAGAAAAGAGAATATACGGTGCAGATTGGATTGCTTGGGACAGATATCGCTGCAGAAGGTCCTTTTAAAAAAGGTTCTGATGCATCGTACCTTGTGAACTACCGCTACTCTACCCTATCACTCTTAGCAAAGCTTGGTGTGGACGTAGGCTTTGGTGTCACTACTTTCCAGGATCTTTCATACAACATTTCTGTTCCAACAAAGAAAGCCGGAACATTTTCCCTGTTTGGATTCGGAGGTTTGAGTTCACAGGTTGTGAAAGCTGAAAAGGATTCCGCAAACTGGACGAGTTATTATCAACGTATCTCAACAAAGTTTCATGCAAATACAGGAGCTTCAGGTCTAACCCATTTCCTGACCCTGAACAGTTCCACCTATTTAAAAACTGCACTGGTCATCTCAGGAACTTCCAACGGTTACACGGATGATGTACTGAATGAAGATTACGTTACGGAACATCTTGGAGACCAGGATTTGGACCAATCGAGGATTTCACTTTCATCTGCACTCACAAAGAAGATCAATGCACGCTGCAGCATGAAAGGTGGTATTACAGTTAACAAAATCAGGTACTCTCTTTTCAGGCAATACCTGGATGAAGAGACTGACGTCGTAAATGAATACATTGACCAGAAAGGTACTGCATTTACGATGCAGTCGTTCATTCAAGGCAATTATCATATGACGGAAAAGTTGACGCTGGTAACCGGTATCCATTTCCTGACCCTTGCAGATAACAAAACCTTCAGCGTAGAACCCAGGATGTCGTTAAAATATGAATTGACGCCCAGCCAGTCCGTATCGATCGGCTACGGATTGCACAGCCAGGTTCAGCCGCTTGGAGTTTATTTTGTGCAGCAGGTAAATGCGGAAGGTGAAATCATCAAGCCAAATAAGAATCTTGAATTCAGCAAGTCGCAGCATGCCGTTCTTGCCTATGAGCGTTCGCTGAATGAATTCCTTCATCTGAAAGCTGAATTTTATTATCAGCACCTCCACAATATTCCTGTCAGCGTGGATGAAACAAGCACCTACTCCATCCTGAACCAGGAAGAAGGTTACACTTCGGAGATCCTCACCAACACGGGGCTTGGAAGGAACACAGGAATGGAACTTACGTTTGAGCATTTCATGAGAAAGGATTTATATTTCCTGCTCTCCGCTTCCCTGTTTGATTCGAAGTACAAGGCGGCAAACGGAGAATGGTATAATACGCGGTACAACAACAACTATAATTTTAGCTTCACCGGAGGAAAGGAAATTAAAACGGGAGAGAAATTCCGCAACCGGATCTTAGGATTCAATATCAAGAGTGTTTACAGCGGAGGCAAACGCGAAACACCGATCAATGAAGAATTATCAAAGGAAAAAGGTTACACTGTTTATTACGAAGACCAGGCATATAAGGACCGGATGACAGATTATTTCCGGGCCGATATCAGGATCAGTTTGAAGCGTAACAGACCCAAGAGCACCGTTACCTGGGCGCTGGACGTACAGAATGTAACCAATCACCAAAATATCTATGGAAAGTATTTCGATCCACAGCTTGCACAAACCAAAACATATTACCAGACTTCAATAATTCCAATTCTTAGTTACAAGATCGACTTTTAAGTACCAAATACAGATAAGTACTAATGTACAAATGGATTCTACTCAACGGTTCTAGAATCCATTTGTACATTGGTACATTCGTATACATTCGTATTTAGTACCTATTATCTGGTGAATTTTATTTCCATTGACTTGAATTCCTTTCCGCCTTCTGGGGTCATATACATCGTCATCGATTGGTTGTTGTCGTCTATCATGGTGAACACCTCTCGCACTTGCATATCCTTGCCAGTCATCGGATCAACGGTTTTTCCGGTTGACGTAACAGTTTTAGTAACCGGATCATATCTTCCTTCAAGGTACATGATGCCCGTTCCCATATTGTCAACCCATGTGCTCATGAACATTTTTTTCGCGTTGTCATAGCCCAAAGTAGAAATCCCTTCAAATGGCATTCCGTTAAAGTTTCCTTTGTTGATGCTTTGCTGGTAACGTCCACCGAGGATCATGGTGTTCGTGCACATTCCCTTGTTCTTGGTCGGTGGAGCTCCCGGATCCATCCACATGGTAATTTCCTGGTTCCATGCTCCATTTGATTTTGCAAGCATGGCATGAATATCACCAGGGGTCATGTACTCCTCCCATTTTTTCATCATGGCTGCCTGCTCCGGGCTCATTGGTTTGTCTTGTGCTACCGCAATTCCTGCTGTGCCTATGGCAAAAGCCAGGATCATAATTAGTTTTTTCATAAGAGTTTGATTTTATAAGGTTAAATGTTGTAGCAAATTTAACTTTTTTCATATAAAGGAGTGACCTATTGCATGCTTTGTAAATATTATTTCTGGCCATCGATTTTTTTACGCTCACCAAAAAAAGTCGACTTAATTCAGTTTTAAATACATATTGTATAAAAACAAGAAAAAAATGCAAAAACTATTATCCCTTATCCTCGGGTTAGCTGTAACAATGAATTTGTCGGCACCCCAGCAAGCTTCTGCCCAACTCTGGAATGTTGGCAGTATGACTCAACAAAAAACTTTAAAAGCCTCAATCCACCTGGATCACAAACTATCCAGGGTAAATGGACATGAAGGCGCCCTTACCGTTGAGGTACATGGCGGATTAAAACCCTACCAAATTCAATGGTCCAATGGTTCTACATTGAATTACATCAATGGCCTTGGTGCAGGCAGGTATACTGTTATGGTAACAGATGCAACAGGTTTGCGCATCACATCAGGCGCAGAAGTAGATGGCTTTGATTGTGAAGCAGCTTCCTGCGAATTCAGGACCCAAACACAGGGCGGATGGGGCGCAGTTCCAAATGGAAACAATAATGGAGTGTATCTCCATGCTAATTTCGCCGCTGCTTTTCCAAGTGGACTTGTAGTAGGCTGTGATTACACATTGACATTGACTTCAGCACAGGCAGTAACTGATTTTCTTCCATCAACTTCTACAGCTGAAGCCATGGCAGTTGATCGTACAGATCCTGCAGGCGCTTATAGTAATGTCCTCGCCGGACAGGTTGTAACGCTTGCCCTGAACCTGGGATTCGATAGTTATGATGCAAGTTTCGGAACTTCCACTGCTTCATTGGGAAGCCTGGTAATCGCATCAGGCGA